>Ga0302314_10016411_pt1 | contig 12510 bp, 9 predicted proteins | sample III_Palsa_N2_3_FD_200533 | JGI IMG/M metagenome (GOLD analysis project Ga0302314, IMG submission 200533) | Peat permafrost microbial communities from Stordalen Mire near Abisko, Sweden - III_Palsa_N2_3 | ecosystem: Environmental > Terrestrial > Soil > Palsa > Peat permafrost | place: Sweden...
CTTTTCGACGCGCTTGTTGAGCGTGAAGCAGTCCTCGATCGCGCGGCCGCCGTGGCGGCAGGCGGCGCCGACGGCCTTGCCGTCGGCCTCGACGCGCGCGGCCGTCACCGATGCCGCTTCCAGGCCGAGCTGGTCGCAACCGGCGAGCGTGGACAGGATGGCGAGGAGGATGAAGGGGCGACGCAGCATGGCAAGGACGGGTTATGCGTCGTTATCGGCAGTCCGCGCGAACACTTGAGGCCCGGAATGCGGGAACTGGGCGCCCAAGGCCGGCCACGCCACCGCCGGATCTCAGCCGAGCACCGTGCCGCACTCCAGCGGATGGGCCTGCAGCCACTGCGCGACCGGGCCGCGCTTGCCGCCGGGCCGCTGCACGTCCAGCAGCGCCAGCGCGCCGTCGCCGCAGGCCACGACCAGTTGCTGGCCGTCGGCGGCGATCACGGTGCCGGGCGCGGCCGATTCGTTCAGCCGTTCGACCTGCGAACGCCACAGCTTGACCGTCTCGCCACGCGCCTGGAAGGTGGCGCCCGGGAACGGATCGAACGCGCGGACACGGCGCTCGATGACGTCGGCCGGCAGCGTCCAGGCGATCGCGGCCTCGGCCTTGGCGATCTTGTGGGCGTAGCTGACGCCCTCCTCCGGCTGCCTGACCGGCTTCGACGTGCCGGCGGCCGCGTCGGCCAGCGCCTGCACGACCAGGCGGGCGCCGAGCGCGGCGAGGCGGTCGTGCAGCAGGCCGGTGGTGTCGTCGAACGCGATGGGTTCGCGCTCGATCAGCAGCATGTCGCCGGTGTCCAGGCCGGCGTCCATCTGCATGATCGTGATGCCGGTCTCGGCGTCGCCGGCCTCGATCGCGCGGTGGATCGGCGCGGCGCCGCGCCAGCGCGGCAGCAGCGAGCCGTGGATGTTGAGGCAGCCCAGGCGCGGCAGGTCCAGCACCCACTGCGGCAGGATCAGGCCGTAGGCCGCGACCACCAGCACGTCCGGGCGCGCGGCCTCCAGTGCGGCGTGGCCGGCCTCGGCCTCGCCGGCGAACTTGCCGTCCAGCCGCAGGCTGCGCGGCTGCGCCACCGGCACGCCCAGGTCGAGCGCGAGCTGCTTGACCGGCGACGGCGTCAGCTTCATGCCACGGCCGGCCGGACGATCGGGCTGGGTGAGCACCAACGGCACCGCGTGGCCGGCCGCGTGGATGGCCGCCAGCGCGGTGGCAGCGAACTCGGGCGTCCCGGCGAACGCCACGCGGAGCGGGGCAAATTCCCGGCTCGCTGGAAATGCGACGCGCAAGGCCATCAGCGCTTCTGCTCGTCGCGCGTCTTCTTCAGCATCTTGGTCTTGATGCGGTCGCGCTTGAGCGGGCTCAGGTAGTCGACGAACACCTTGCCCATCAGGTGATCCATCTCGTGCTGGACGCAGACGGCCGTCAGGCCTTCGGCGTCGAACTCGTAGGGGTGGCCGTCGCGGTCGAGCGCGCGCACGCGCACGCGCGCATGGCGCTCGACCTTCTCGTAGATCTGCGGCACCGACAGGCAGCCCTCCTCGCCGAGGATCCAGTCGTCCGAGCCCGTCACCAGCTCGGGGTTGATCAGCACGCGCGGCTGGTCGTGCGTCTCGGAGGTGTCCATCACGATCAGGCGGATGTGGCGGTCGACCTGCGTCGCCGCGAGGCCCACGCCGTCCGCCTCGTACATGATCTTGATCATGTCGTCGGCGAGCGCGCGGATCTCGTCGGTGACTTCGGCGACCGGCTTGGCGACGGTGTACAGCCGGGGATCGGGGTAACGGAGAATCTGGAGTTGGGACATGGAAAGACAGTTCCTGGAAATCTGCCACGAAAATCGCGAGTAATGCGCCCGGGAGACTTGCAACGGCGGTGCAGAATGTGTTGCAACGCGACGATCGGACTCAGGGTGAACGCCTATCTCCGTCGTAACGGAGTGTCCGATTCATTGCGACATCAGGGGTTTGCGGGCAGAATCTGCGGCAAATTTGCTAGTTTCTAAGCTGGCCGGATACTCCGGCCGGATCGGAATTGTCGCAGCTCTGTGCGGATTCCGTGTCACCTGCGTCCCAATTGCCTTCGACGGCCCGGGAGTTTTCTGGACATGACCTTTCGATTCCGACGTTCCGCCATCGTGCAGCCCGCCGCGGCCCTGAACTGCGCGGCGCTCGCGCTCGCCGTGCTGGCCGCCGCGCCTTCCGTGACGCAGGCCTTCCCCATCACGCCCGCGGAACGCAGCACCGCGCAGCAGGTCGCCGCCAAGGGCGTGCCGCTGTCCGAGCTTGCGGAAAACGCACCCGACACGTATACGGTCAAGCGCGGCGATACGCTTTGGCACATTTCCGGCATGTTCCTCAAAAGCCCGTGGCGCTGGCCCGAGCTGTGGGGAATGAATCTCGAGCAGATTCACAACCCGCACCTGATCTATCCGGGCCAGTTGCTGGTGCTGGAGAAAATCGACGGCATGGCCCGATTGAAACTCGGGACGACGGTCGGCGGCGTCGGCGACACGGTGAAATTGTCGCCGTCGATTCGCAGCGAATCGTCGGAAACGTCGGCCATCGCGTCGATCCCGATGAATCTGATCTCGCCGTTCCTCACGGACGCGATGATCTTCGACAGCAACCAGATGGCCACCGCCCCGCGCATCGTCGCGGTGCAGGAAAACCGCATGATGGTGGAGCGTGGCGACACGGCCTACGTGCTGGGCGATCTCGGCAACACGCGCAACTGGCAGATCTTCCGCCAGCCGAAGGCGCTGGTCGATCCGGACACCAAGGAAGTGCTGGGCTACGAAGCGCGCTACGTCGGCTCGGCCGAACGCAAGCAGGACGGCGAAGCGCGTCCGGGCGCGCAGGCCCCGGCCGGCGTGCCCGTGCCGACGTCGTTCACGATCACGAGCAACAAGGAAGACGTCGCCACCGGTGACCGTCTCGCGCCGGCCACGGTGCGCGACTTCGCGCCGTTCGTCCCGCATCCGCCGGCGAGCCCGATCAACGGCAAGATCGTCTCGCTGTACGGCGACGCGATGACCGCCGGCTCCAACCAGATCGTGTCGATCAACCGCGGTTCGCGCGACGGCCTCGAGCGCGGCACCGTGCTGGCGCTGTGGCACGAAGGTGCGGTGCAGCGCGACAAGTCGGTCGACAAGGGCCAGCTGATCAAGCTGCCCGACGAACGAATCGGCGTCGTGTTCGTGTTCCGCGTGTTCGATCGCATGTCCTACGGGCTCGTGCTCGATACGACCGAACCGACGATCCCGGGCGATCGCGTCACGCAGCCCTGACCGGCCACGGCGACCTCGACGACCACTGCCACGAACCGTCGGTTCGCCCGCATCGCCGTCCCGGTCGCCGACCTTCGTCAAGCCTCGCGCAGCCACCTGACCCTTTCCGCCGGGTGCGTCCATGTTGTCCCGCGACGAACTCGCCGCCTGGCTGCGGCTCGCCACGACGCCCGGCATCGGCCGCGGCCTCGCCCGTCAGTTGCTCGCGGCGTTCGGCTCGCCCGAGCGGGTGCTCGCGGCGGACGGCGACGCGCTGCGCGCGCTGGCGGGCGCGGACGTCGTCGATGTCCTGAAGCGTCGCGATCCACGCGACGAGGCCTGCGTGGCCGCCACGCTGCGCTGGCTGGAAACCGCGGAAGCCGGGGCGCCGCGCGACATCGTCACGCTCGACGACCCGCGCTACCCGGGCCTGCTGCTGGAAACGGCCGACCCGCCGCTGCTGCTGTTCACGCTCGGTCGCGCCGAGCTGCTGTCGGCGCCCGGCGTCGCCATCGTCGGCAGCCGCGATGCCACGCCTCAAGGCATCGAGAACGCACGAACGTTTGCCCAGATCCTCAGTGAGCACAGACTCACCATCGTGTCGGGCCTGGCGCTGGGCATCGACGGCGCGGCGCACGAGGGTGGGCTGGCCGGCCCCGGCAGCACGGTCGCGTTCGTCGGCACCGGCCTCGATCGCGTCTATCCGTCACGCCACCGGCCGTTGATGCAACGCATCGCCGAACAAGGCCTGGTCGCCAGCGAGTACCCGCTCGGCGCCAACGCGCTGCCGCACAACTTCCCGCGCCGCAACCGACTGATCGCGGGCATCACGCGCGGCACGCTGGTGGTGGAGGCGGCCCTCGAGTCGGGCTCGCTGATCACGGCGCGCCTCGCGCTGGAGGAAGGCCGCGACGTCTTCGCCATTCCCGGATCCATCCATTCTCCGCAATCGCGCGGCTGCCACCGGCTGATCCAGGAGGGCGCGAAGCTGGTGGAAACCGGCGACGACGTGCTGCGCGAGCTGCGCTTCGGGTTCCCGTCGGAGACCCGGCGCGCCACCTTGTCGCCGGCGCAGCCCTCGTTGTTCGCGTCCGCGGCGGCTCCGGAGGCCGAGGCCAGCGACCCCGACGGCGCGCTGCGCGCCGCGCTGGGCCACGATCCGGTCACGTTCGACGCGCTGGCGGCGCGCACCGGCCTGCCGTCCGACCAACTGGCCGCGCGGCTGCTCGAACTGGAATTGACGGGCGTGGTGCAGCGGCTGCCGGGCGGCCTGCTGCAGCGGCGCGGGCTGGCCTGAAGGGTGGCGAGGGTGGCCGACATCCCGTCTGCCAAGCCTGCGATCCTCGCACGCATTCGGGTCAAAAGCGCAGCTTCCAGATGTAAATCCGACCCCTGCAACGACGATTTCACAAAGGTCCAACAGCGCCCTTCTGGCGGCCCAACTCGCGCTTGCCGCCACCGGTCGCTGCGGTATAGTGGGTTCATGTTTGACGTCCTTGTCTACCTGTACGAGAACTACTGGCGACCGGACGCCTGTCCGGATCATGACCAGCTGTCGCGCAAGCTGACCGCCGTCGGCTTCGAGACGGACGAGATCCAGGAAGCGCTGCACTGGCTCGATGGCCTGGCCGACACGTCGCAAGGCTACACGGGCGTGCAGTCCGAGGATGCGATCCGCCTCTATTCGGATCGCGAGATCGAATCGCTGGGCGAGACCTCGGTCGGCTTCGTCACCTTCCTCGAATCGGCCGGCGTGCTGCCCCCGCCGATGCGCGAGATGGTGATCGACCGCGCGATGGCCGCCGGCGGCAATCCGCTCGACCTCGACGACATGAAGATCATCATCCTGATGGTGTTCTGGAGCCTGGGCGAAGAGCCGGATGCGCTGATCCTCGACGAACTGTTCGTCGCGCCGGAAGAGCGCCTGATCCACTGAACGCGGCGCGCTTCGCCCCATGAGAAACGGCTCCCGCGGGAGCCGTTGTCGTTGGGGTGCCGCCTTATTTCAGGCGATCCGGATCCGCGTTGATCTTCTCGATCGCGCTGCGCGTGGCGGCGATGGTCAGCGACTCGTCCTGCGCCGGCACCAGCAACTGCGCCTGCAGGAAGGCTGCGAGGCGGCGGCGCTGGAACAGCACGCAGCGGCCGCTGGCCGAGACGAACAGCGACAGCTGCTTGCGCATGCCTTGCCACGCCAGCTGCACCGCCTCCTGGCGGTCGCGGTAGTCGAGCATGTACCAGGCGCCGACCAGCATCTCGTCGGTGGCCGCGAGCGCGCCGGCCGCGGGCGTCGCGCCGCCTTCGGCCACGATCTCGAGCTCGTCCGATTCGTGCCCGGACAGGTCCAGCGCGAACGAGTCGTCGATCTCGAAGTCGGCGTCGGGCAGGATCTCGTCGAGCGCCTCGAGCCGCATCTTCAGGCGGTCGAACTGGTCGGGGTCGATCGACGCCGTGCGCGCCGCGAAGGCCGCGGTGAGCGCGACGTTGAGGGCGCGCAGCGAGGTTTCCTGGCGCTCGGGCGGCAGGCCACCGGCGAGCATGCCCTGGCGCAGCGCCGCCAGCAGCGGGCCGAGGCGGCGGATCACTTCGGCGCGCTCCTCGCGCGTGGTCTTGGCGCTGGCGATCCACACCAGCTCCAGCGCGGCCTCGCGCACGACGCGCGTCTCGTCGCTCTGCAGGCCGTGGCGCATCGCCGTGGTGGCGAGCACGTCGGCCCAGACCTGGAACATGAACTCGCGCACGCCGTCCTGCACCGGCACGCCGTCCAGCAGCTTGCGCAGCTCGATGGTGTACTGGATGGCCAGCGTCTCGCGCTGCTCCACCTGGCTGGCGAGCGACACGCCCTTCTTGGTCGTCTCGTTCTGGTCGCGGAAGAACTTCTCGACGAAGCGCTCGAACTCGACGAGCACCGTCTGGAACACCTTGCGGCCGGTCTCGGGGAAGGCCTCGACGACCTGCACCACGCGCGCCACTTCGCCCTCGAGTTCGGGCCCGGCGCCCTGCGGCGCGGCGTCGAAGCCCATCACGCAGGCGCCCATGCGGTCGATCAGCCGGCGCGCCGGGTGCTGCGCCGACGAGAAGAAGTCGGGTTCGGCCATCGCCACGCGCAGCGTGGGCATCTGCAGGCGCGCGAACCAGACGCGCACCGCGCTCGGGATGCGATCTTCGGTGAGGATGCTCTGGAAAAGCAGCGCGACGACCTCGATGGTGGCGCGCTCTTCCTGCGTGCTGGCGGTGCTCTTGAGTTCCTGCTTCTGCTTCTGCAGGGCCTCGATCATCTCGGTGGGCGCGAGGACGCTGCCTTCGTTCTGCCGCGCCTCGACGCGCTGCACGAACACCTGCTGCGCCTGCGCGATCGCACCGGTGATCTCGGCCGAGGGCATCGAGAAGCGCTGCGTGTTCATGAAGCCCTGGACGTGGCGTTCCATCGTCCGGCCGAAGCGCCTCAGCGTGGCGTCGACCTGCACCTGCTGCGGCGACACGAACGCCCCGCCACCGCTGCCGCCGCCATTCGGCGCCTTGACGTTGCCGGTGACGCTGATGCCGACGTTGGGCGCGCCGGGACCGCCACCGCCGCCCGGGGTACCGCCCGCCCCGCCGCCGTCGCCCATCGGGTGCAGCGTCGTGTTGCGCATGAAGTCGGCCATGCTGCCGCCGCCCGGGCCGGCCGGCCCACCGCCGCCGGGGCCGCCGTTGCCGCCGCCCTGGCCGCCTTGACCGTTGCCACCGGCGTAGCCGGTCGCACCGCCGGCACCTCCGCCGTTGCCGCCCGGCTGGCCGGGCCCGTAGCCGCCTTGGCCGCCGCCGCCCTGTCCGCCACCATGGCCGCCCGGGCCGCCAGAACCTTGGCCGCCGCCGTAGCCACCCTGGCCACCGCCGCCCTGGCCGCCGGAATATCCGCCCTGGCCGCCGCCGTAGCCGCCTTGTCCGCCACCGCCCGGGCCACCGCCGTAGCCTCCGCCCTGGCCGCCACCATAGCCACCCTGGCCGCCGGAACCTTGGCCGCCGCCTTGTCCGCCGCCATATCCGCCTTGGCCACCACCGTAACCACCTTGGCCGCCGGCATAGCCGCCCTGGCCGCCCTGACTGCTGCCATGCCCGCCCTGGCCGCCACCGTAGCCACCCTGGCCGCCTTGACCACCGCCTTGGCCGCCGCCGTAGCCGCCGGGGCCGCCGTAGGCGGTCGGGGCGAACTGGGTGCCGCCGCTGCCGGTGCTGGTGCCACCGCTGCTGGTGTTGCGGAAGTCCTCCAGAGGCATCTGGCGCGACGCGACGACCGGCGCGCGATCGACGCTGCGGCGGATGAGGGTGCGCAGGTTGACGTCCGGAAGGACGCCCTTCTCGATCAGGAACCGGTTCGCCTCGTGGTAGCCCTCGGTGGCGAGCGCCGCGAGTTCCACCTTCACCACGCTCTCGACGCCGGACCAGGCGTCCGGCCCGAAATCGCTGTCGATGAACGAGCGCACGACGATCTTGGCGATCTGCTGCGGACGGAACAGGTCGTGGTCGGCGAGTTCGTCCAGGCCCTCGAGCGCCGCGACGCGCGTGCTCAGGTCGTTGAACTCCCAGACCGCCTGGTCGGTGATGGCCTGCGACAGGCGCGAGATGAAGATCTCCTTCTGCACCGTCTCGTCATCGACCAGCATCAGCTTCTGCGTGTGGCCCTGCATCGACGCGACGAGCGCGCCGGTGCCGGTGGACGGCCGGTCGGCGACGGCGGCGTCGCGCAGCATCTCGCCCTGGCGGTCGATCCACTCCTCGCCGTGCGTCATCAGCGCCTGCAGGGTGTCGCGGCGCTGCTGCGCCACCGAGCGCTCGGCCGGCTTGTCGAGCTGCAAGCGGGCGGCCTCCAGCACGGCGGAAAGCAGGCGAGGACCCGCCTCCGCCAGCTGCTCGGCGAACACCGAGCGAGCCCTGCGTGCGATATCTGGCGACGATTTGCCCTCGACCATCCGGCTGCTTCGCTTCCCTTGGGTGTTTGCGCCGTCCAGCGCGTTATCCGTGCAATCTACACCACGGCGCCCGCATTCGGGTCATTCGGGTCGATCTCATTCTTCGCGCCGGTGTGCACAAGGTCTTCCCGCTTCACGCCCAGCCACATGGCGATGGCGGCCGCGACGAACACCGACGAATAGATGCCGAAGCAGATGCCGATGGTCAGCGCCAGCGCGAAATAGTGCAGCGTCGGGCCGCCGAAGATCAGCATCGACAGCACCATCATCTGCGTGCAGAAGTGGGTGATGATCGTGCGGCTGATGGTGCTGGTGATCGCGTGGTCGATCACCTGCATCGTCGTCAGCTTGCGGAAGCGCCGGAAGGTCTCGCGGATCCGGTCGAAGATGACCACCGATTCGTTGACCGAGTAGCCCAGCACCGCGAGCACGCCCGCCAGCACCGCCTGCGAGAACTCCCACTGGAAGAACGCGAAGAAGCCCAGGATGATGATGACGTCGTGCAGGTTGGCGACGATGGCCGCGATGGAGAACTTCCATTCGAAGCGGAACGCCAGGTACAGCATGATGCCGATCACCACGCTGATCAGCGCGTAGCTGCCGTTGCGCAGCAGCTCGTCGCCGATGGACGGGCCCACCAGCGCGCTGCGCTTCATCACGACCGGTTCGCCGGCGCCTGCCGTGCACGACGGACGCGTCACCACCTCGCCCTTGGCGGTGGTCTCGGTCTTGGTCCCGACCGCGCCGGCCTCGGCCTGGCACAGCGCCGCGAACACGCGGGACGGCACCTGCTTCTGGTCGATGCCGGCCTTGGTCGGTACGCGGATGATCACGTCGTGCGAGGTGCCGTAGTTCTGCACCTGCACGTCGCCGTAGTTCAGGTTGCGGACCACGCCGCGCAGGCGTTCGAGGTCGGCCGTCTGCACGTAGGTGGCCTCGACGGCGGTGCCGCCGGTGAACTCGATCGAGAAGTTCAGGCCGCGCGTGACGAGGAAGAACACCGCGGCCAGGAAGGTCAGCAGCGAGATGATGTTGAACACCAGCGCGTGCCGCATGAACGGGATGTCGCGCCGGATACGGAAGAATTCCATGTGAGTTTCCTTGGGAATCTGGGGCGGATCAGCGCTTGCGCCTGGCCGCGGCGGCGTCCTCGACGGCCAGGTCGTCGGGCACCGGCAGCTGGTCGCCGGGCTGCTTCGCGCCGCCGGTCCACACCTGGCCGATCAGCACCGACTTCAGCTTCTTCTGGCGGCCGTACCAGAGGTTGACCAGGCCGCGCGAGAAGAACACGGCCGAGAACATCGACGTCAGGATGCCCAGGCAGTGCACGATGGCGAAGCCCTTGATCGCGCCTGAGCCGAACAGCAGCAGCGACCCGCCGGCGATCAGCGTGGTGATGTTCGAATCGAGGATGGTCGCCCAGGCGCGCTCGTAGCCGGCGGCGATCGCCGTCTGCGGCGCGCTGCCGGCGCGCAGTTCCTCGCGGATGCGCTCGTTGACCAGCACGTTGGCGTCGATGGCCATGCCCAGCGTCAGCGCGATGGCCGCGATGCCCGGCAGCGTCAGCGTGGTCTGGATCAGCGACAGCACCGCCACCAGCATCAGCAGGTTGACGCCCAGCGACAGCGTGGAGATCACGCCGAACAGCAGGTAGTACGCGCACATGAACACGAGGATCGCGGCGAAGCCCCAGGCGACGCTGTGCAGGCCCTTGGCGATGTTGTCGGCGCCCAGGCTGGGGCCGATGGCGGTCTCCTCGATGAACTCCATCGGCGCGGCCAGCGCGCCGGAGCGCAGCAGCAGCGCCAGTTCGGTGGCCTGCTCGGCGTTGCCGATGCCCGTGATCTGGAAGTTCTCGCCCAGCTCGCTCTGGATCGTGGCGACGTTGATGACCTGGCCCTTGCCCTTCTCGAACAGCACCACGGCCATCGGCTTGCCGACGTTCTGGCCCGACACGTCCTTCATGTTGCGCGCGCCCTTGGCGTTGAGCGTCACGCGCACGAGGGCTGCCTGGGTCTGGCTGTCGAAGTTGGCCTGGGCGTCGGTCAGGTCGTCGCCGCTGGCGATGACGTCCTTCTTGACCACCGTCTGGCTGCCGCGGCGGGTCGACACGTCGGGCGCGTTGTCGTAGCGGTCGTCGCCGAACGGCACCGGGCCGGCACCGGTCTCGGCGGCGGCGGCTTCGACGCCGTTGTCGGCCAGGTGGAACTCGAGCGTCGCCGTGCGGCCGATCAGCTCGCGCGCCTTGGCGGTGTCCTGGATGCCGGGCAGCTCGACGACGATGCGGTCGGGGCCTTGCTGCTGGATCACGGGCTCGGAGGTGCCGAGGCCGGCGACGCGGTTGCCCAGCGTCGTCATGTTCTGCTTGATGGCCGCTTCCTGCGCCTTGACGAGCGCGGCCGGCTTCAGCGCGCCGGACACCTTGAAGTCGGCGCCGTCGGCGGCCTGCGTCCACTGCACGTCGGGGAAGCTGTCGGTCAGCGCGTTGACGGCCTGCGTCGCGGTGGCCGCGTCGTGGAAGGCCATCGTCACGGCATTGCCGTCGCGCGCCACCACGGTGCGCAGCTGCTTCTCGCGCAGCAGCGTGCGGGTGTCGGTGACCAGCGTGTCGGTCTTCTTGTCCAGCGCGGCCTTCAGGTCGACCTGCAGCAGGAAGTGCACGCCGCCGCGCAGGTCGAGGCCCAGGTACATCGGCAGCGCGTGCAGCGAGGCCATCCAGCGCGGCGCGCGCGGCACCAGGTTCAGCGAGACCGAGTACGGCGGCGAGTCCTTGTCGGCGCCGGCGTTCAGGCCGGCGTTGATGACGTCGCGCGCATGGATCTGCGTGTCGGTGTCGGCGAAGCGCGCGCGCACCGAGGTGCCCTCGAAGGTCACGTAGTCGGCCTTGATCGAGGCCGCCGACAGCAGCTGCGCCACCTGCGTGGCCGTGTCGGAGCCGACTTTGGTGGTCAGCTTGGCCGCGGAGACCTGCACGGCCGGGGCGTCGCCGTACAGGTTAGGCACCGTGTACAGCAGGCCCACCACCACGGCGATGGCCATCAACAGGAATTTCCAGACAGGGTAGCGATTCATACGTGTTTCCTCGGGAGGCGTCGCGGCCGGCGGCACGGCATCCGCATCGGGATGCGCGCAGCGACGGCATCGGCCGCGGCGCGCTGGCGCTCGCCGGGCCGACGGGCACGGCTTACTTCATCGTGCCCTTGGGCAGGATCTGGACGATCGCGCTGCGCTGAATCTGCAGCTCGACGTTGCCGCCGGTCTCGATGTGCACGAAGGTCTCGCCCAGCTTCGAGATGCGGCCGACGACGCCGCCCACGGTCACGATCTCGTCGCCCTTGACGACGCCGGCGATCAGCGCCTTCTGTTCCTTGGCGCGCTTCATCTGCGGACGGATCGTCACGAAGTACATCACCGCGAACAGCGGGATCATCATGAACAGGAAGCCGCCGTCGAACGGTGAAGAAGACGCGGGCGCAGCGGTCTGGGCGTAAGCGGAAGAGATCAGGAACACGGCGGAAATCCTCAGGGAAAACGTGGGGAGCGGGCCGCGGCGTCCCGGAAACGGGGCGTCGCACCCTCAGCGAAACGTGCGGTCGAGGTGGAGCCGCTGCCGGGCGATTCAAGCCCGGCGCAGTTCGACCAACCCATCATTTTAACGGGCGGCGCGTTCCGTCAGTCCGGCGGCCGGGCGCTGGCTTACCCGCAGTGTCCGGGCGCGGGCATTCAGGCCCGCGAGCGCACCTGGTTGCGCCCGCCGCGCTTGCACTCCTGCAGCGCCGCGCCGGCGCGGGCGAGCGCGTCGTCCAGCGACTCGCCCGGCGCGCGCGCGGCCACGCCGATGCTGGCCGTCACGCGCAGGCCGTCGCCGAGCGAGGCCCAGGCGTGGCCTTCGATCGCGGCGCGCAGCCGCTCGGCCACCAGCAGCGCCCGCGTCGTGGAGACGGGCCCGCCGAGCGCGACGACGAAGCGGCCGGCCTCGGCGCGCGCGAGCACGTCCTGCGGGCGCGACTGCGCGCGCAGGACGCCCGCGACCGCGCGCAGCACGGCATCGCCCGTCGCGTAGGACCAGCTGTCGTTGACGTGATGCAGGTGGTCGACGTCCGCGGCGATCACCATCAGCGGGGTGTCGGGATATCGCAGCGCGAGGCCCGCGCTCGCGGCGGCCAGCTGGGCGCGATCGGCCAGGCCGGTGAGCGCGTCGCCGCCGGCGCCGCCCGGCGAGCCTGCGTTGCCCGCGGCCTCGAGCCGCGCCAGCGCCAGGCTGGCGGCCTGCAGCGCGGCCGGCAATTGGAGCA
>Ga0302314_10016414_pt1 | contig 12509 bp, 9 predicted proteins | sample III_Palsa_N2_3_FD_200533 | JGI IMG/M metagenome (GOLD analysis project Ga0302314, IMG submission 200533) | Peat permafrost microbial communities from Stordalen Mire near Abisko, Sweden - III_Palsa_N2_3 | ecosystem: Environmental > Terrestrial > Soil > Palsa > Peat permafrost | place: Sweden...
CGCCGCGAGTTCCGTTTCTGCTTCCACCACGCAGTTCAGGAACCAATCCTGCGAGAGCATCTCCACCGGCTCCGTCTCGTAGAGCCGCGACTCCCGCGTCACGCGCACGCCGCTCGCTCGCAACTCCTCGATCGCCCGCGCGATGTTCCGCGCGCGATCTCCCATATTTGCGCCGAGCGATAGGTAAACGGTGGCCATGGCCAGACCAGCATTCTATCCACATTTCGAAGCTGACATTTCGAATCCTCAGCCCGCGAGCGGACGTGAGAGAATCCGGCGGAGGACATCATGCCAACCTACATTGCATTGCTTCGCGGCGTAAACGTTGGCGGAAACATTCTAAAAATGGAGCGTCTGCGCGCGTTGTGCGCGGAGCTCGGAGCGAAGAACACACGCACGTACATCCAGAGCGGAAACATCGTCTTCGAGGCAGGTGCAACCTCATCGCACTGGATTCAGGCTCTCGAACGCAAACTCGCCGGCGAATCACGCCTTCCCGTTTCCGTAATTGTAAGAACCGCTGCGGAAATGTCCAAGGTACTGGCGGGAAATCCGTTTCTGAAGGAAAAAGGAATCGATCTTGCCAGGCTGGCGGTCATCTTCCTGCAGCAAGTCCCGGCGAAAACCGCGATCGAGGCTCTGGCCGCCCTCGACCTCGGCACCGAACGTTTCGCGCACACCGGCAAGGAGATCTATATCCACTGCCCTGACGGCTTCGCCAAAGCCGAGCTGTACTCGCTTGATCGCACGCTCGCGCAGAAAACCACCACCCGCAATTGGAACACAGTGAAAAAACTCTGCGAGATGTGCGCCGGATAGTCTTTAACTGAAAAGGCCGGGCTGGCGCCGGGGCTCTTCTTTGCCGAAATGCTTGTAGGCGAGCGCGGTAGCCACGCGCCCGCGCTGCGTGCGGTCCAGCAGGCCGAGCTGCATCAGGTAGGGCTCGTAAATTTCCTCGATGGCATCCTCTTCCTCGCTCAGCGAAGCGGCAATGGTATTGAGACCCACCGGCCCGCCCGAATATTTCTCGATGATCGTAAGCATCAGGTTGCGGTCCACTTCATCCAGTCCGTGTTCGTCCACGCCCAGCATCCCCAGCGCGTCGCGCGCCACGCCCAGGTCGATAAAGCCTTTCGCGCGCACTTCCGCGAAATCGCGGACACGCCGCAGCAAGCGATTCGCCACGCGCGGCGTCCCGCGGCTGCGTCGCGCAATCTCGCCCGCCCCCGCTTCGTCCATCTGGATGCCCAAAATTTTCGCCGAGCGCTGCACGATCTGCAGCAAATCTTCCGGAGAATAGAAATCCAGCCGGTGCACGATCCCGAAGCGCGAACGCAGCGGCGCCATGATCAGGCCCGCGCGCGTCGTCGCGCCCACCAGCGTGAATTGATTTAACTGGTAGGGATGCACGCGCGCGCCCGGGCCCTGCCCGATAATCAGGTCCACGCGAAAATCTTCCATGGCCGGATACAAAATTTCCTCGAGCGCGGGCTGCAGGCGATGGATCTCGTCCAGAAAAAAGAAATCGCGCGGGTCCAGCGAAGTCAGCACCGCCGTCATGTCGCCTTTTTTCTCCAGCAGCGGCCCGGACGTGATCTTGATCGCCGAGCCCATTTCGTTCGCCAGAATTTGCGCCAGTGTTGTTTTCCCCAGCCCCGGCGGCCCGTACAGCAGAACGTGGTCCAGCGCTTCCCCGCGGTTTTTCGCCGCATCCACTGCGATTTTCAGGTTTTCCTTCACGCGCCCCTGCCCGATAAAATCCTCGATACGCTTCGGACGGACGCTCGCCTCAATCCGCGCGTCCTCTGCGAGCGCTTTTCCCGAAATAATCCGGTTTCGTCCTTCCGTCATTTGCTTTTGCACCTAACACCCTTCGACCACTTCTTGCGAAGTGGGATCTATTCTTCGCGTCCCACGCGTGCCGCCTTCTTCATCGCCGGCCCGCCCAGAATCTGAAGCGACGCCCGCAACAACTCCTCGAAATCCTTGGCTCCATTCCCGCGTGCTTTCTCAATGGCATTCTCCACCGACCGCGCGTCGTAACCCAAATTCACCAGCGCCGATCCTACGTCCGATTCGAGCTGCGAGCGCGTCGTGGGCTTCCCCGCGTCAGCCACGTCCACGGCCGCGAGCTTGTCGCGCAGCTCCACCACCATGCGCTCCGCCGTCTTCCGCCCCACGCCGGGAATACGCACGAGTTGCGCCAGATCGCCTTTACGGATTGCGGGGATCAATTCCTCCAGGCTCATGCCCGAAAGAATCTTGAGCGCGAGCGAAGGTCCCACGCCGGATGCGGAAATCAGGAGCTCGAAGCAGTGCTTTTCGCGCGCGGTGACGAAGCCGTAAAGAGCGAGCTGGTCTTCGCGCACGTGCGTGTAAATCAAAAGCGTCGTTTCGCTGTGCAGCGCGCCCAGGCCCGCGAATGTCGAAAGCGGGATCAGCGCCTGATAGCCCACGCCGCCCACGTCAATCAGCACCTGGTTCGGACGCTTCTCAATCAGCTTGCCGCGCAGCAATCCAATCATGTCCAGCGATTATTGATTAGCGAAGGAAGGGTGTCAACGCGCGTCCGCCAGCCCGCCCGTCTTCACATATTTCGAGAGCCGCGTTGCATCGTCCCGCAAAATGTTCATTCGCGGAACGGCGCGTCCCGGATTCGGACATGGTGCCAGCTGCAAAGTGAGAGTCTCCTCGGCAAGTCATGCGGGATCAGTGGAATACGTCCGCAGCAAGATGGATTCGCCCATGCTAGTTATGCTCGTGATAGATTCTGCGTCACCGTTCAAACCTGGCAGCCGGGGGACGAGAAATGCAAACGCTACTACAAGATCTTCGCTTCGCTCTACGGCAGTTGCGCAAATCTCCGGGATTTGCCGCTCTGGCCATACTCACCCTGGCCTTCGGCATCGGTGCAAATACCGCCATGTTTACCGTGGTCGAAAGCGTGCTCCTCCGTCCCCTGCCGTACGCGCACGCCGACCGCCTGGTCCGCATCGGTCCGCCCAATGGCAGCGGCTTGAGCAGTACCTCATGGTTGAACTACCGTGATATTCGCGACCAAACCAAGACGATGGATTTGCTGGGTTGTTACGCCGAAGATGTCGGCGTCGTGCGCGGCAAGGATGGCTCGGTAAGTGTGGTCACTCCAGGCGTTACTCCCAGTCTCTTCAGGATGATTGGCGCGCGCCCGCTCTTGGGCCGCACGTTCACGGACGAAGAAGGACAACCGGGCGCTCCCAAGGTAGCGATTATCTCCGAAGGATTGTGGCGCAACGTACTCAATTCCGACCCTGACATCTTGAATCACACGATCGTGGTGAACGGGCAAGCGCGCGCGGTTGTCGGAGTGATGCCCCGTAATTTTAGATTTCCGGAGTCCTTAGGCCAGGATTTGCAAAAAGGACTGTGGCTCCCATTGCAGGCGACTCCGGAGATGCAGAACGAGCGCGGCGAGAGCTTCTTCCTCATCCTCGGCCAGCTGAAGCCGGGTGTGACCTTGGCTCAAAACCGCGCCGACTTGAGTGCGGTGGTACAGCGCATTCAAGAGATCGATCCAAAGGAATCGAAGGGACTTTCGTTTAAAGCCATCCCGTATCAGGAATCACTCACTGGCCCCGTTGCTCCCGTGTTCATGGCGCTGCTCGTGGCCGTCGGACTCGTGCTGCTGATCGCTTGCGCCAATGTGGCCAACCTGCTGATCGCCCGCTGCCTCGTCCGCCAGCAGGAGTTCGCGGTGCGTGCGGCGCTGGGCGCGGGCCAGTGGCGATTGATGCGGCAGCTGATTGTCGAAGGAGCTCTGCTAAGCGCCGCCGGTTGCGCCCTGGGATTTGCTCTGGCCGATTTTGCCATCGCGCTAGTGCACAAGCTCCCTCCCGATACCATTCCGCGCGCGGAAGATATCGGAATCCGCTGGACCGTGGTCCTGGTCCTGGCCGCCATTGCGACGCTCACCACCGTGCTTTCGGCATTCTTGCCCGCATTGCTCGTCGCGCGCTCGGATCCGCAGCGTGCCTTGCAGGGCGCCTCCCGCGGTGTCGGAGCGCGCTCCGTGCGCCGTCGCTTGAGCGGCATTGTGGTGGCGGGCGAAGTCGCTCTCTCCGCCCTGCTACTGGTCGCCACCGGCCTGTTGTTTCACACTTTGTGGAACCTAGAACACGTGCATCTCGGATTCGACGTCACTCGCGTCACCACCTTCACCGCCATGCCTTCTGACGCTTCCGGCTTTGCGAACATGACCGTCGCCGCCGACGCCGCGTCAGCGCATCCTCCCGCGTCGGTCGCCACGCTCGTTTATCAGCCGGCGCTTGAACGCATGCGCAACGCTCCCGGCGTGGAGCAGGCCGCCCTGGATACCGCGCCGCCGTTTTCGGGAATCGATATGCACACCAGCTTCGACGTCGTGGGCCAATCCAAGGACTCTGCCGGCCAGTCACAGGGCGCGCGCATTACGGCCGTGAGCGGCGGTTTCGCCGAGGCCATGCGAACGCCTGTCGTTCGCGGCCGCATGATCACCGAAAACGACACGGAGAACTCCCCGTTCGTCATCGTCATTAACGACGTGCTGGCACGAAGGTATTTCCCCGGAAAAGATCCGCTGGGAATGCAAATTACCCTGGGCGGGAAAGACACCGGAATGATCAAGCCGTACACCATCATCGGCGTCCTCGGCGATCAAGTGGACAGCAGCGCTTCTCAGCCGCCGCAGCCGTTTCTGATGATTCCCTACCGCCAGGTGCCCACCACATCACTCTTCTATCAGGCGCTCATAAAGACCATCGTGAATTTCGTGGTCAAGACTCGCGGCGACGTGGCCGTGGCCCCCGCCATGCGTTCGATTTTTCACGAAATAGCGCCCGACTACGCCCTGGATAATTTCCAGACCATGCAGCAGGCCGTGGACCAGAGCAATTTCAGCTCGCGGTTGGGTCTTTACCTCATCGGCGCCTTCGCGGGCATGGCTGTGCTGATGGTAATTGCGGGACTGTACGGTGTTCTCGCGCAGCTCGTCAGCTATCGCCGACGCGAATTCGGCATTCGTCTCGCCTTGGGTTCCACTCCCGGCGGGATCATGGCCCTGGTGCTGCGCCAGGGTTTGGCCTTTGTTGGTGCGGGCCTGGCTATCGGGATCGTGGCGGCAGTATTCGCCGAAGATTTGGTGAAGAGTTTCCTATATCAAGTGAAGCCCGCGGATGCCTGGACCTATTCCGCGGTAGTGCTGCTGTTGCTGCTGGTGGGTAGCGTCGCGGCGCTCATTCCCGCGCGGCGTGCCGCCACGGTTGAGCCCATCGCCGCTCTTCGTGAAGAGTAGCTCGATCTACTGCCGCGACCCCGTAATACTCGGATCGCCCTGATACCCCGTGGCGCTCGGTGCGGCGTTTGCGGCCTCTGCCGCAAGGAGTTCCGCCTCGAGGATCTCCGCAATTGCCCTCGCTCCCGGCTCCCGCAGAATGGACTCGTGGTTGCCGGGCACTTCGTGAAATGCGAATCCGGCCGGCGAGAGATGCCCCCAGATGAACTCGGGATCGCGAAACACGCCTTTCGGGCGTTCCGCGGCCCACAGGTGAAGAGTTCGGCCGGACCAGGGCTTCGGCGAATAATTTTGCATGGCCAGGACCAGCGTGCCGCTAGGGTCGGCTGCCAGGTGCTGAAACCTGCGCGCCGCCTTGCGCACTCCCGCGCTCCAATTGGCCGCCCGCTGCAGCAGCAAACGCATTTCGATCCCGGTGAAAGCAATCCTTTGCGCGAAACGCCAGGAACGAACCAGCGTGCGCCGAATCTGGTTCATGGGCGGCAGGAAAACATCGCGCGCGTCGAAGAGCGCCACGAACGCCACTTGCTCGCCGTCCTCTTCCAGCCGCCGCGCCATCTCCAGGGCCACAATTCCCGACGCGCACCATCCCGCCAGCGCGTACGGTCCCTCGGGAAGATGCCGGCGCAGCCGCGTTACGCACTCTGCAGCAATTTGCTCGATCGTATGCGGAGCCGGCAAGCGTTCGATTCCGATGTCACGGATGCCCAGGATCGTTCGATCGGGAGCAAAACTCTGCACCAAGCTCAGGTATTCCGTTCCCGGAAATATCAGAACCAGAGGAATACCGCTTCCATTCGATTGCAGAGGCAGCACCTCGTTCTCGTGCGCCATCCATTCGGAGGGATCAGCCACCGCTTCCGCCATCTCCGCGAGCGTCGGCGCGTACAGAAATATTTCCCGGGTGAACTCCGCCACTCCGAACTCCTCGGCAATCCGGGCCAGGCACTGCGCGGCCGCCAGTGAATCGCCGCCGAGGTCAAAGAAGCGATCGTGAATTCCAATTTCTTTCACATTCAAAACTTGCGACCAGATTGCCGCGAGTTTCGTCTCTACCGGCGAACGCGGCGCGATCAAATCCTTTCGCTGTTCATTTCGGTCGCGATCCTGCGTGCTCTGCTCCAGGATTTCCAGGGTTCCGGACAGAAACGCTGCCCGGCAGGCCGGCCGCTGAAGCTTCCCGCTCGAGGTCTTGGGCACGCTTCTCTCTTGAACCAATACGATGGTCTGCGCGACTACCTCATGCTCGCGGAACACCGCCTGGCGAATGGCACCCATGATGTCGGTAAGATCCGTCTGCTGTGAAGCGCGGACTTCCTGCACGATCACCAGGCCTTCGTCGAACTCGCCTGGAACCGAGAAGGCCGCCGTGCAGCCCGGCCGCAGCGCTCGGTGGCACCGCTCCACGGTCATTTCCACGTCTTCCGGATAAAGATTTCGCCCCCGGATAATAATCAGGTCCTTCAGTCGGCCGGTCACAAACAGCTCGCCCTGGTGAAGAAAGCCCAGGTCACCGGTCCGCAGAAAATGGCCTTCGCCGGAATCCGCCAGAACCGCACAGAAGCTTTCCTGTGTCTCCGAGGGATTGTTCCAATATCCCTGCGTGACGTTGGGCCCGCAGACCCAGATCTCTCCCACTCTTGCAGGCGCGCACGCCGCACCTGACTTTGGATCGACGATTACAATTTTTTCCCCGGCCGCCGCCTTCCCGCAGCCCACCAGCTCGTTGGCCGCAACACCCGCCGGCGGATCGATGACCACCTCATTGCGCTCGAGGGCCGTCCGCTCCACCCGCAAAATTCTCGGCTCGGTAATCTTTTCCGAATCGCTGACCAGCAAAGTCGCTTCCGCCAGGCCATAACCGCAAAAAAACGCCTTTCGGCAAAAACCATAGTCCTTGAATGCCGCCGCGAATCGATCGAGCGTCCCGGGATGTATGGGGCTGGCGCCTACGCCCGCGAAGTTCCAATTTTCCAAATGCAGTCCTTCGCGTTCCTCCGGCGCAATCTTGCTGGCGCACAGCTCGTACGCGAACGGGGGTCCGCCGCTGCTTACATTTTTGTATCGCGATATCGCCCGCAGCCAACGCACCGGCTTTTGCAGGAACGCTTCCGGCGGCATCAGCGCGCTCGGCGCTCCGGTATAAAGCGGCTGGAAGACATTGCCAATCAAACCCCAATCGTGCGCCAGAGGTATCCATCCGACGAACGTGTTTTCTTCCGTATAATCATGCGCCTCCTGCATCATCTTTTCGTTTGCCAACACATTGCCGTGGCTCACCATCACGCCCTTCGGCGCCGCGAGCGATCCCGAGGTGTATTGCAGAATCGCCAGAGTGTCGGCGTGAATAGGCGGGCGTTTCCAGTCCGCCGCAAGTTCCGAAGGAATAGACTCCGTTGCCGTCCAGCGGACGCTCCCCAGCTCCGGATGGATGCGCACTAAATCTTCCACCAATCGCAGCGAACTCGCCGTGGTTAATCCCACCACCGGCCGCGCGTCCTGCACCATGCGCTGCAAGCGCGAAAAAGTTCTGCCGATGCGTGCGGGATCGAGCCCGTATGCCGGTACTGCCACCGCTCCGCGGTACAAGCAGCCGAAAACCCCGGAGACGAACTCCGGCCCGGAAGAGCCGAGCAGGAGCACCCGGTCGCCCGCCGCCGAGGCCGCGCTCAGCCACACCGCGATCGCTCGCGCGCGCAGATCCAGCTCCGCGTACGTGAATCTGGCTTCCTCGCTCTCGCCCCCCGGCAAAAAAGCGTAAGCAATCCGCCCGGGCCGCCGCACGGCTCTTTCGCCGAGAATATCCACGAGCGTAGCGCCCGAGATTCCCACTTTATTATTTTCCAATTTGGATTTTCGCCTTACCCCGCGGAGTTGGCAGCATTGTACTCCGACTCCGGGAATTTCGACAATTATGGCTCATTCCACGACCAGTCCATCGACTGACACACGAACGAAGTACGTGATCGTTACGCACCAACAAAAATCGGCGCCCTGTCCATCGCCGTCATGGTGCGCCACCCGCTGGATCTAGCTGGCGTGTCGTTCCGGGAAAATTGGCGCTGGTTTTCGAACAGAGCAGCGTTCCTCCAGACGACCTAGCTCAATTCTTTGGCACGCTCGTCCGCGTGGACCACCCTGAACTTGCCACGCGGTCCCAAAACATCCGTTTGGAAGGCACATACCTCGACATTTTCCCGGTTGAGCCCGTGGGAGCAAACACCTGAAAGCGCCAATTCAGGACATCCGCGACATATATTTTTCCATCTCCACCGATGGCCAAGAAGTGTCCCCACGCAAACTGTCCTGGCGCGTGCCCCGGTTCGCCAAACGCACCGATGATTTTACCGTCCCCATCGAGTTCAACGATTCGGTCATATCCCCCGTCGATCATCCAGACATGCTGGTCCGCGGCAATGAAAAGACCGTAGGGATATCCGATGCCCGTCCATTGCTTCAGGAAATTTCCATCTGCATCGAAGATTTGTATGCGCTGATTCTCACGATCCCCAACATAAACTTTCCCTTCCGCATCTACCGCAACGCTGTGCGGAAGATTGAATTCACCCGCTCCCGTTCCGTATTTCCCCCAGGCCTTCAGAAAATTCCCGTCGCGATCGAATTTTACAACGCGAGAGTTTCCGTATCCGTCCGAAACATAGATTTCCCCGTTCTTCCCGAAAGCTACGTCCGTGGGCTGGTTGAAAAGCCAGTCTGATTCTGCGGCAACATTTTTGCGGCCCAGTACCATGAGCACACGCCCCGCTGGACTCAACTTCAATATCAGATGACCCCCGTCGTCTGTGGTCCACAGATTGTCTTCCTTGTCGATTCGCAATCCGTGCGGATGGGTGAATAGCCCTTCACCCAGGCTGCGAAGATAATTCCCATTCCCGTCGTACTCTGCCAGCATCGGCTCAGCCCGCTGAAACAGGAAAATGTGGCCTTTTGAATTCAATGCCACTCCCGACGCTTCTCCCACACCTATCCCGCTTGATCCATGGAAGAAATCGGGGACCACGCGATAGCCCAATTCGGGGACGGCCTGAAAACCAGCCGGCTTTGTATCCTGCGCTCGCGCTATGCCGGATACGCAGAACACAAGCATCAGAGCCAGCCGAAGTATGTTGTTCATAGTCTCTCCATCTGCTAATTCACGCGTCCGAGCGCGGATTATAATCCGAGACTGGGCCTCGAGCGCGCGATAAGTCGATCAATCGGAATTTCACCCTCGAACCCTGTTCGCCGTGTTGCCCACCCTCATGAAACAAATTGCCGCGGTTCTTCGTATTACATCACGAGCGAGAAAAGCCGCGCGTTGACCTGTGCTTTTTCTGCGCCAGTGTGCGCCCACCTTTCGATTCGATCGCAATTCAAGAATTTCTTCTTTGCGCAGGGTCGTTTCTTTTCGACCCGACAGTTGTCGCTGCAAATCGATTCTCAATCTGAAACATACGCGTAACATCTCTACCGATTTTCGTACGCGGTCACTTTTCTGCTCTAGCCGTGGTGTCCGCATTGTTCGCTTCCGCGAGAACAGTGTCCGCTTTCGGTGCACATAAATTATTCGCCATTCGTCGCAATAATTTTTCGTGAATCTTGCTCACCAATGCTTTCGCTCTGTATCGCGAAACGTCTAAGCGTGTGCAAGGGGCAGAGACCAAGGAGGAAATAAAATGTCGCGTACCAAAATTCACCGAGTGTTGACAATCGTTGCCGTACTGTCGCTTGTGCTTTCCATCGCAGCGCACGCCACGCTGGCCAAGGACACCAAAACCGAATTCAAGCCCATCACCTCCAGCGTCCTGGTCACCAATCCCGTGACCCTCGCGGGCAAGCAACTCAAGCCCGGAAACTACTCGGTCACCGTCAACGAGACCCAGGCGAAATTGTCTCTCAACGGAAAAGTGATCGCCGAAGTTCCGGTGCAGTGGAAGGACGAGCGCGCCAAAGCGCAATACACCACGCTCGTGGCCGACGGCGATCAGGTAAAGGAAATTCACTTCAGCGGCAAAATGAAGTACGCCGAAATCGCGCAGTAACCAACCGCACCAACATAGACGGGCAGCGGCCTCGCCACAGCCGCTGCCCGTTTTTTTCGCAGCAGAGAATCGAGAGCTTAGAAATTTGGAATCTTTGGATACTCCGTCCTGAAATAACCAAGGAGCAGCTAGTTCGGAGTTGGTGTGTGAGTGGCTCGAATAACCCGGACGTGCCGAATGGGAGTGGTGAGCACTCGATTGCCAAATTCCAGCCGCAGGCCGAGCGCGGCGATGATGTCCTGCTTGATGGCGCCGCCGCCCCAGGTGCAGCCATTGATGCTCAGCAGTTGCGGCGAGGTGCCCTGCCGGTCGAACCAGCCGCCCCAAACCCAGAAGTGCTTGCTATCCAGCGCCCAGATCGTATAGAGAGAATTCCGCGTGGTCACCATCACACGGTCGCCGGCGTGCAGGTCCTGCTTGCGGACCTCCTCCAGGGAGCGCGCCTGGTTCGTGATTCCGTCGAGTGTCTGCGCCATGCCGATCAAGTCTCGATCCCTACTCATGTTGCACCCCTTCCGCCCTGCAGTCAAAGCAACGGCAGGGGTGCGTCGCGATTTAGTAGATAGAGTGGAGCCGGTGAAGCCAGCGGGCCCTCGTTCGCGGGGGCGTTTCTGGAAGAAATGCATGGTTGCTCCCGAGGTCAGCGGCGCGAGCGATCTTTCTTCACTGCTTCATCCACCAAGGCTTCGAGTTCACGCCGCGTCAGATTGATGCGCTCGGTCTCCGCGGTTTCCGAAGTAACCGGCAACTCCGGCCCGGCATTCGAAGCGGTCTGCAAACCGTAACGCGCGCGCGCCGCCAGCAATTTCTCCACGTCCCCGGCGGAGAGCAGCACTTGTTTGCCGAGCATCTCCGTCACGAGCGCCACGCGCGCGAAATGCTCCGTCGTTTCCATGTGGAAAAAAGCCTTCAGCAAATCTTGCCCGTAGGTCACCACTCCGTGGTTCGCCATCAGGATCGCGTCGTAGCTTTCCACCAGCGGCTCGATGGCGTCCACGAGTTCGTGGGTCCCGGGAGTTCCATAACGCGCCACCGGAACGCATCCGAGTGAGAGTACCAGTTCGCAGAGTAACGCTTTGTTGAGTGGAATACCCGCCGCGGCGTAGCCCGTCGCGACCGGGGGATGCGCGTGGCAAACCGCGTTGATGTCCGGGCGCCGGCGGTAAATCAGCAGGTGCATGCCGAGTTCGGAAGAAGGGCTGCGCCGCCCGCTGACCTTGCGCCCTTCGAGGTCGGTGATTACCAGATCGTCCGGGGTCATCATTCCCTTGCACAGGCAGGTCGGCGAAGTGAGGATGTGGCGGGGATCGAGCCGCAGGGAAATATTTCCGTCCGTCGAAGCTACGTAGCCTCGATCGTGAATCCAGCGGCCCACCGCGCAGATATCACGCCGGTGTTCGTCTTCCGTCTTGAGTGCCCCGGGCGAAATCGAATCAGGATACACGTTCAACCTCCGCGAAAATCCTGTCCCCAGCCCTACGCGTAAATCCCGCGAAGCCTTAGCGCGCGCGCCACGCGGTCGATGGCCACAATGTAAGCGGCGATGCGGTTGTTCACGCCGTGCGTCTCGGCGTAGCGCACCACTTGCTCGAAGCTCTGGTCCATCACGTCCTGCAAACGCTCGTTCACTTCGCTTTCGCGCCAGAAAAATCCCTGGCGGTCCTGCACCCACTCGAAATAGCTCACCGTCACGCCGCCGGCGTTTCCCAGAATATCGGGAATGATGAAAATTCCCTTTCGTTCGATGATGTCGTCTGCGTGCGACGTGGTCGGACCGTTCGCGCCTTCGCACAGAATTTTGCAGTCCACGCGGCTGGCATTGTGCGAGGTGATCTGATTTTCCGTCGCCGCCGGCACCAGGATTTCGCAGGGATGAAACAGAACTTCCTGCGCCGTCATTTTGTCGCCGCCCGCGGGGAATTCCGGCAGCGGTTTCCTTTGCGTGTAAACCCAGTCAACCAGTTTCGGAACGTCGAAGCCTCTTTCGTTGTAGAGGCCACCGTGAATGTCGGCCACGCCGATGATTTTGTATCCCGCCGCGTGCATCAGCAGCGCGGCCTGCGAACCCACGTTGCCGAAACCTTGAATGATCACGCGGCAGCCTTCGCGTTTCATTTTGAGTTTCGCCAGCGCGTTGTTGCAGCAAAGCATCAGCCCGC
>Ga0302314_10016415_pt1 | contig 12508 bp, 8 predicted proteins | sample III_Palsa_N2_3_FD_200533 | JGI IMG/M metagenome (GOLD analysis project Ga0302314, IMG submission 200533) | Peat permafrost microbial communities from Stordalen Mire near Abisko, Sweden - III_Palsa_N2_3 | ecosystem: Environmental > Terrestrial > Soil > Palsa > Peat permafrost | place: Sweden...
GCGTGGTGCTCAATGGCGAGAAGCGCGAGAGCGACGGCTATTACTACTACGATTACGCCTACAAGTACCAGTACGGCTACACCACCACCGCCGCCGCGGCGGTCGCTAAGCCTGCCTAAGTCGCTCCACCCTGATGGCTGACGCCGCTGCCTCCGTGACCTGCCACGGCCCATGCCGGGCTGGGGCATGACCCGCCGCGGCGCGTGGGCCCGCGGCAGCGGGCGCACGCGGCCGTCCCGGACGCTGCGATGCGCCTGACCGCCATCGCGGCGCTGGTGCTGGGCCTGGCCAGCGTGGTGGTGCTGGCGCTTGATGGCGGCGCCATGCCCTACGCGCGGCCGCTCTTCGGCAGCGCCGCGCTGTTCGCCCTGGTGGTGGCGGCGCTCGGCATGGGCCGGCGCTTCCGCATCCCGCAGGTGTCCTGGCTGGCGCTGGTCTTCGCGCCGGCGGTCCTGGTCATGGCCCTGCAGCTGCTGCCCCTGGGCTGGCATCATCCCTGGACCGGCCCCGACCTGCAGCTGCTGCACCAGCAGACCGGCTCGTGGAGCCTCGATGCGGCATCGACCTACGGGGCGCTGGTCTGGACGCTGAGCCTGGCCGCGGCGGGGCTGGTCTGGCACTGCGCGATGCGCAGCGAGCGGGCCCGCATCCTCGCCTACGTGGTACTCGGCATCGCCATGGTCCACGCGGTGGCGGGCCTGGTCCTGGCCCTGGCCGCGGTCGATTGGCCGATCGCCGCCTCCGGCTTCGTGGTGCGCGGCTGCTTCATCTATCAGAACCAGGCCGCGGCCTTCTCGGCCTGCGTCCTGCCGCTGGCCATCCTCCTGGCCCGCGACCTGGGCCGCCCGTGGCTGTGGTTCGGGGTGGGCGCGCTGGCCTTGGCGGTGATCCTCTCGACCAGCCGGGGCGGCACCATGGTGTGCGCGGCGGTCTGCCTGCCGGTGGTCTGGTACAGCCTGCCGCGCCGGCGCCGCGGCTGGTACTTCAGCCTGGTGGTGGGCGCGGTCAGCATCTACCTGGCGCTGATCGGGCTGCACGACATCTCGCTGCGCTTCGGCCGCCTGATCGGGCCCGAGGGCCTGACCCTCGACGGGCGGCTGATCATCTGGCATGACACCCTGCCACTGGTGGCCCAGGCCGGTCCCCTGGGCTGCGGCGTCGACACCACCCAGGACGTGTGGTGGCGCACCGCCAACACCTCCTTCCCGGGCCTGACCATCAACCACGTGCACAGCGATCCGCTGGAATGGGTGCTCGAATTCGGCTGGGGCGGGGCCCTGGCCGTGGCCGCCGGGCTGATGCTCCTGGCCTGGCGCATCATGCGCACGCAGAGCACCGCGCGCGCCGATCCGGCGCTGTTTCGCGGCGGCGCGCTCGGACTGCTGATCCTGCTGGTGCATAGCTGCGCTGACTTCATCTGGAACCGCGAGGCCATCGCCCTGATGGCCGTGGCGCTGCTCATCCTGACCATCGAGGCGCGCGATGACTACCACCTGCGCCCGGCGCGCTCCTCGCTGCGCCTGCGCCTGGGCGCCCTGGCGCTGGCCGCGGTCCTGGCTGCGCTCCTGCCGCTGGCATGGATCCTCGATGACGAGGCGGCGACCATCGGCACGGTGCAGCGCCTGGTGGGGGGGCGGCGCGACAATGGCCTGTCGATCGACAGCACGTATGTGCGCGAGGTGATGGATCGCCCGGCGCGCAGCGCGCACCTGGCGGTGGTCCAGGCGCGCCTCGCGCTGGACCTGACGCGGCCCGGTGCGGCCGCCACCGCCCTGAGCGAGCAGGACCGCCAGGCCCTCTACCAGCAGGCCGACCGCCATCTGCGCCAGGCGGCCGCGCTTGCGCCCTCCGATCCCGGGGCCTGGGTGGAGCGCGCGCGCCTGGCCAGCGCACGCATGACCGCCTCCGATCCGGACCTGAGCCAGGTCCTGGAGCGCATCCTGGCGCTGTCGCCGACCTGGTCCTACGCCGAGGCGGTGATCCTCGATTGCATGCGCCGCGGTGCGACCCGCTCGGTTCCGCCGGCGACGCGCCTGCGCCTGATCGACGGCATGCTGGCGCTCGACCAGGCGCAGCCATCGTGGTTCTTCAGCCTGGCCGATGCCCAGCTCCCGCCCGGGGCGCTCTCGCGCCGCCTGGGCGCCCCGGACTGCCCGCGGCAGCTGGCGGCCTCGGCACAATGGTGGCTGGCGACCTATGGCGCGGTCCCGGACTACCTCGCGGTATGGCGCCGCCTCGCACCGCCTGAGGTGGTGCTGCCGCCGAGCCTGTGGCTGGCCGCGCCCCTGGTCGATCCCGCGCTCTCGCACGTCGAGGCGCGCGTGGCGTTGCAGGTCGAGCAGCGGCGCGCCGACGCCGATGCGCTGGCGGGCGCGGGTCTGCCGATCCCCGAAGCCCTGAGCCAGGCCGTCCTGCACGACGGCATGCCCTGGCAGCTGTGGGCCACACCGCTGACCCTGACCGACCCCCTGGCGGATGCGCACCTCGCCAAGGCCCTCTCGACCGAGCTCTACCGGCCCTGGGCGGCCGGCTGGTTCGACGCGGCAAGCAGCGCGCTGCAGGCCTTCAGCGGCTCGACGCTGCGCATCACCACCGATACCGACCCGCGGCTGATCAGCCGATTGCTGCTCGGCCATGCCCTGAGCCCGGGCGAGCGCTCGCGTTTGACCGAGCTTGTGCATGCGCACCGCGTGCCGCACTGGGCTAGCCTTGAAGGCGTGCACTGGAGCTGGCTGTGGTGCGACCAGGAGGTCCGTCCGCTGATCCGCACCGCACAGTGGCAGGGCTGGGTGGTGGACGGCGCGTGGCAGGGCTGGCGGCGCGGGCTTATCACCAGCGCGACCCTGGAGCCTGGACTGCACCGCGTCGCCCTGCTCGCCCTCCCGTTGTGGTGAGGCGCTGTGGCAAGTGCAGGGTACGGCTCAGCCCGGCGGCCACGCCGCGAGCGCCGCGAGGTCATCGGGCACCAGGCCGCGCAGGCGCTGCGGCAGCTGGTCCCAGCGTGGCCGGCGCGCCTGGAGGTCGTGCGAATCGCTGGCCAGGATGCAGGAGCGCGGGAAGCGCCGCAGCAGCCGCCTGGCCTTGAAGCGCATGATCAGCCCGTGCGCGCCGAGCACGTGCCCGAGGGTCAGCTGCAGGAGGCCGCCGCCCTCGGCGTAGGCGCGCAGCTGATCATCGCCGGGCGCGAGCCCCTTGCAGCGCTCGGGATGCGCCAGGATCGGCCGGAAGCCGGCACGCAGCACCGCGAACAGCACTGTCCAGGTCGAGGGCGGCAGGTGGTCGTCGGGCAGCTCGATCAGCACGCAGCGGCTTGCGCCCAGCGGGCGGATGCTGGCGACGAAGGCGTCCGGGGACTGCAGCCCGGAGAGATGGTGCTCGCAGCCGAGCACCAGGTGCACCTGCGGCAGCACGGCCTGGACCTGGGCGCTGAGCGTCGCCCAGGCCGCGAGGATGCCGTCATTGACGACCGTGAAGCGCGGACTGCACCAGTGCGGGGTGGCGACGATCTCGGTGACCCCCAGCTCGGCGAGCCGCCGGCACAGGTCCAGGGCGACGTTCAGGTCCTTGGCTCCATCGTCGATGGCGGGCAGGACGTGGGTGTGGCAGTCGAGCACGCCGTCATGCTACGTCCAAACCGCCCCGGCCAAGGCGCGAAGCCGCGCGCCTGGGGCGCGCACCACCCGCCAACGGCAACGGGCATCGCCGGAGGCGATGCCCGTTGGGTCTGGAGACATAGCGGACCCGTCCGGGGACGGGTCAGGTGCTCAGAAGGCGAAGCCGAGCTCGCCTTCGATGACGTTGCGGCGGAAGCTGTTGTAGTACTTCGAATGGCTGTCGTCGTAGACGTCCTTGAGCTGGGCGCCGATGCCGGGATGGAAGACGTATTCGGCGCCGCCGCTGATCTCGCCGGTGGTGCGGACCTCATCATCCGGCTGGATGGTGGTGTCGGGATTGCCGCTGCTCTTGAGCTGGTAGGCGCCCAGCTCGCCGAACAGCGCGGCCTTGTACTCGTCCGACAGCCGGTATCGGGCGTCGACCGCGACGCCATAGAGCCAGGCGGCGTTGGAGTAGACGCTGTCGACGACGGTCGAGTAGGCGCGCGCGCCGAGCTCGCTGCCTGGTTCCCAGTCCCACTTGTAGGCGAGGTTGAGGGCGGGTTTGACCACATGCTTGTCGTTGAAGGCCGGGTCCTTGGCGAAAGTGTCGGCATATTCGCGCGAGATGACGCCGATCTCAGCGATCAATCCGGAGCGGGTGCCGAGCTTGTCGCGCACCCCGACCACGGCGAGCAGGCCGGTCGAGTCGTTGTAGCCGTTGGTGGTCAGAGTATCGGTGCCCGGGATGGGGATCGGCTGGCTGAAGGTCGACTCGTCGTAGTTGCGGCGATCAACCCCGATCTGGACATAGGCTTCCGACTGGTCGGCGAAGGCGTCGGCGACGCGCGCGGTGCCGCCGAAGTCGGTGTTGTTGCGGTCATCCTTGCCGAACACGCCGGGCGCGCCTTCGAGGTAGAGGGTGCGGTCGATGGTGGCGGCGAGCCGGGCGCTGCCCTGGCTGGCCCAGCGGCTGGTGCCATCGATGCCGGCGTGGCCGTCATCGTGCTTGATCTCCTGGCCGGTGACGATGTACGGGTCGTTGGTGCGTGCGAAGGAGGCCTCGCCACCCGCATCCCAGTCGACCGCGGTGTGGCGGTAGCTGAAGTCGGCCTTGCCGCCGGCCAGGTTGCGGCCGGGCTGAGCGGTGTAGCGCATGCCGTCGAAGTCGGCCGAGAGCAGCATCACGTCCTTCTGGCTGGGGACCCAGCGCAGGTCGAAGCCGGCCACGCCCTCGTAGAAGAGCGAGCCCTGCACGTCGGTATCGGTGGCATAGACGTTCGAGTCGTAGCCGATGCCGGCCAGCGCCTTGAGGTGCAGCAGGACCGTGTTGTCGGGCGAGGTCATGTGGTAGAGCGGCTCAAGCCCGAGCCCATTGACATAGACCAGCTCCTGGTCCGGCGTGGCGGACGTCGCCACATCGGTCAGGTCTTCGGCCATGGCACAGCTGCCAAGGATGGAGAGTGAGAAAAGAGAAATTGAGCGGACACCTACAAGCACAGCCACCTCCATGATTCAGGACCGGACAACCATGGTCTGCGCAGACTGGCTTGTCAACCCTCTTGCCGACTATCGGCAACGGCCGTACGCGGACGTCGCGACGATAGACGCCTTTGGAATGCCCGGAGTCGCACAGGTGGTGCGAACGTTACTGCGGTGCTCGCTGGTGAGGCCTCTTCTTGCCCCTCCCCATGCTCACCTATCGTAGCGGACTCGCACCTCGAAGGGGCTTCGCGCATGACCACGGACGGTAATCATTTGTCGGAACTCCTCATCGAAGAGGAGATGCGCGAGAGCTACCTGACCTACGCCATGAGTGTGCTGGTGGACCGCGCCCTGCCCGATCTGCGCGACGGCCTGAAGCCGGTGCACCGCCGCATCCTGCAGTCGATGCGCGACCTCAACCTCACGCCCACCGCCAAGTACCAGAAGTCGGCGAAGATCGTCGGGCACTGCCTCGGGCAGTACCACCCGCACGGCGACACCTCGGTCTACGACGCGATGGTGCGCATGGCCCAGGACTTCTCGCTGCGCTATGTCCTGGTCGAGGGCCAGGGCAACTTCGGCTCGATCGAAGGCGACTCGGCGGCGGCGTACCGCTACACCGAGGCGCGCATGTCGCGCTACGGCGACATGATGATGGAGGACATCCACTTCGAGACCGTCGACCACAAGAAGACCTTCGATGAATCGCGCGAGGAGCCCTGCGTCCTGCCTGGCAAGCTGCCCAACCTCCTGGTCAACGGCTCCTCGGGCATCGCGGTGGGCATGGCCACCAACATCCCGCCGCACAACCTGCGCGAGGTCTGCGACGCGATCACCCACCTGATCGACCATCCGGCCTGCACGGTCACCGACCTGATGCAGTTCGTGCGCGCCCCGGACTTCCCCACCGCCGGCTACATCTGCGGCACCATCGGCCTGCGCGAGGCCTATGAGACCGGCCGCGGCCGGCTGATCATGCGCGCCAGGATCGAGAAGGAGGTCATCGAGGGCCGCGACGCGCTGGTCGTGACCCAGATCCCGTACGGCATCAAGCTCTCGACGATCATCGAATCGATCTCCGACGCGCACAAGGACGAGCGCGTCAAGGGCCTGTTCCACATGGCCAACCTCTCGGCCGGCAGCGGCATCCGCCTGGTCATGGAGCTGAAGAAGGGCGAGGATCCGGACCTGGTGCTCAACCAGCTCTGGGAGCACACCAACCTCCAGTACAACTTCGCGATCAACATGGTCGCCCTCGACGGCGGCCGGCCGCGCACCGTCTCGCTCAAGCGCATGTGCGCCGCGTATGTCGAGCACCGCACCGACGTCATCGTCAGGCGGACCCGCTTCCTGCTGGCGCGCGACGAGGCGCGCATGCACATCGTCGAGGGCCTGCTCAAGGCCATCGACGTCATCGATCAGGTGATCCGCATCATCCGCGCCGCCGAGAACGTCGACGCGGCGCGTGCGACCCTGATCAGCGAGCTGGGCTTCAGCGAGCGCCAGGCGCAGGCCATCCTCGACATGCAGCTGCGCCGCCTGACCGGGCTTGAGCGCGGCAAGCTGACCGCCGAGTACGAGAGCCTGCTCGCGGCGGTCACCGACTACCGCGACATCCTGGCGCGCATCGAGCGCCAGTTCCTGATGATCAAGGCCGACCTGGCCGAGATCCGCGACAAGTACGGCGACGACCGCCGCACCGAGGTGGTGGGTCCGGTCGGCGACATCGGCATGGAGGACCTGATCGAGGACCTGCCGTGCGTCGTGACCCTGACCAACAGCGGCTACATCAAGCGCCTGCCGATGGAGACCTTCCGCCTGCAGCGCCGCGGCGGCAAGGGCGTCTCCGGCGGAGCGCTCAAGGACGAGGAGGACTTCATCGCCCGGATGTTCGCCGCGACCAACCACCAGACCCTGCTGATCTTCACCTCACTGGGCCGCGTGCACTGGCTGAAGGTTTATCAGATCCCGGAATCGGGCCGCCTCTCGCGCGGCAAGCACATGGCCAACGTCCTGGCGCTCGAGCCCGGGGAGAAGGTCACCGAGACGATCCCGGTGCGCGAGTTCCGCGACGACCTGTTCCTGCTCATGGCCACGGCCAGCGGCCAGGTCAAGAAGACCGCGCTCTCGGCCTACGGCAACCAGCGCGCTGGCGGCATCAAGGCCATCAAGCTGGTCGAGGGCGACGCGCTGGTCGACGTGGTGATCACCAGCGGCGATGACGAGGTGCTGATCGCCGCCGACGACGGCCAGGCCTGCCGCTTCGACGAGCAGGACTGCCGGCCGATGGGCCGTGACACATCCGGCGTGACCGGCATCGACCTGAGCCCGCCGGCCAAGGTGGTGAGCCTGCTGTGCCTGCCCAAGCCGGTCGCGGGCACCCTCTCGCCGGAGATCCTCACCATCTGCGTCAAGGGCTACGGCAAGCGCACGCCCTTCGAGGAGTACCGCCTGACGCGCCGTGGCGGCAAGGGGGTCATCAACATCGACACCTCCGAGCGCAACGGCCCGGTGCTGGTGTCGCTGGCGGTGAGCGCCGGCGAGCAGCTCATGCTGATGACCACCAAGGGCCAGGCGATCCGCATCTCCGCGGATGACATCCGCTCGACCGGACGCAACGCCCAGGGCGTGCGGATCGTCAATCTCGAGCCGGGCGATGCGCTCAGCGGTGCGGCACTGATCCCGCGCGAGGACGAGGTGGTCGGCGATACGCCTGCCGGTGACACTCCGGCCGGCGGCAGCCCGATCGTACCGCCCACGCCGCCCACAGATGGGGCCTGAGATCCGCTGCGCTCCCGCGGCGGGGGGCAGGGGAATCGCGGGAGCGATGGACCAGGACCTGCAGATCAAGCGCATCCCGCCAGAGGGGCTGCGTGACCTGCTAGCGCTCTATGCGCATCTGCATGCGCATGATGCGCCGCTACCTGGCCGCGCGCAGGTTGCGGCGGTATGGAAGAGCATCCTGGCGGATCCGAACCTCATCTATCTCGGCGGCTATCTTGCCGAATCTCTGGTCTGCTCCTGCACCATGGCGGTCATCCCGAACCTGACCCGCGGATCGCGGCCCTATGGCCTGATCGAGAATGTGGTGACCCATGCCGATCATCGGCGCCGAGGGCACGGCAAACGGCTGCTGGCCCATGCGCAGGGTCTCGCCTGGTCGCGCTCCTGCTACAAGGTTATGCTCATGACCGGCCGGCTCGATGAGCCCACACTGCGCTTCTATGAGGCCGCAGGATTCGACCGGCAGGCCAAGCAGGCGTTCGTGGCCAAGCCTCCCGCATGAAGCCATCAGCCCGAGGCTGCGTCCGCCTGGGGGATCACGCAAACAAGGCTCAATCGATCTAGCGCACGTGAGCGACTGGTCAAAACGACTGCTGCGCTTGCGCCGTGGAGGCTGCAGGCTGGGCCGAGGCTCTTTCCAGCATCTCCGTGGACGGTCTTCGTTCCTGGATCACCGTCGCTGCCGCCGGACGCGTGACCGGAAGGTCAGCGAACGAGAAGGTCGCTTGCACAGCGATGGCACGGCGCGCAACCGTGAACACTGCGCCGGCCACTGGGGTGGCGCAGGTGATCGCCATCCGGTCGAAAAAGCCCTGGGGGCTCATGTGCATGTTTGACATGCCGGAGGTGACCGCTCTTCCATCTGAATCGATGAATCGGGTAGTGAGGATGCGATCCGGCGCATGCTTGCCACCGGTAAGCAGCACATCAGAGCCGTGGGTGCTGATCATCAGATCGCAGTCAGGGATGCCATTCAGGCATGCCGGCGCCTCCTTGAGCGGAATGGAGATGGTCTCGATATCTGCGGCGCGCGCCATCAGACGGTGAAGTGCGGTGGCGATCTTCGCCAACGACTCGGCGGGCAGCAACGGTGCGCAATAGCGAACGGTCACCAGTCGATCGCTACGGATGTCATTTCGCCGGTCCCAGGGCTCATGACGATTCCAGCACAGGGTCTGGATAGGCGTCATGTCCAGGGCGCACACCTGCTCGCCGCGATCCGTCACGGCCGTGTCCCGTCGCTCAGGCACGCAGTTGAGCATGAGCCATTCCCTGGGCGCGCGAACCACGATGCCGATGACGATGCCTCGACTCCAGGCGTCTTCGGGATCAAGGCGGGCGATCTGATCAGCGGTCATTTCTCCTGAGGCCGCTTCCAGACGCGAGTTGGTTGACTGGATGCCTATGACCTGGGCGGTGAGCAAGGGCAGCGCACCTGCGTTCGTCTGCGATGCAGCCGTCTCAGTGGGCGCGCCGTGCGCTGCATGCAGAGCGCCTGGCGCCAGCAGCACGACCACCAGCGCACTTAGCTGAATGGATGATCGCACGAGCAGTGACGGCAGGGATGAACGGCATCGCTGGGTCAACCGTGACGCGCTTTGGTCACGCGCCGTCGTTCCGATATTCTTCCGCGGCGTGCGCTGTTCATATCCGGATTCAGACATCGTGTGCTCTTGACGTGGTTTGGGAATCAGCCCTGCATTCTAGGTCACCGATCATCGCGCAACGGTTCAGAAGCGGCCTCTCTTGTCTTACGGCTGGGGATTTCATTATTCTGCCGTCTCGTGAGATCATCGCGCCGTCCCCGGCCGGCAACTAAAGCCGCAGCATTCAATCATGCATGGATGCTCTCGGCGTTGCGTCCCCTACGTACGTCTGCCGCACGCCTACTTAACGGGCGGCATGGACGAAGCCGCATTTCGCATCTGCCAGCGACGATGAATGGGTTAGATCGCATCAGGCTTCTTCTGCAAACCACCCCATTCGTCGGATGAGGTCCCGGAAAGACAGGTCAGCGTGTTTTCACATGGGATGCCCAGTTCCCTGTGGCTCAGTTGCCGTTGCCGATGCCGATGCCGATGCCTATCGCCGCGTCGGGGTGACGAATGGTCCCCTAATGGATGGCATACGGTCTTTGCAGATTCCACCGACCAGGTACACGCGGTGCAGGGACATGTGCAGCGAAGCGGTCCGCCAGCGTGCCTTCGGAAGCGTCAGCCTTCGTCGGCCGGGACCGTGGCGGGGACGCCGAGCATCGCCGCATAGGCGTCCTGCAGCTGCGGCGGCAGGGCATTCTGCCGGCTGAGCGTTGCGAGCTGGTCCAGGAGGGTGTTGAAAGCCTTGGTGGTGACCGCAGCGGAGTCGGTACGCAGCGCGGTGATGTCCTTGATCACGATCACCGCCACCGCCGGGGCGTCGAAACGGTGCTGCGAGGCGGAGGAGATCATCCAGCGCTTGCCGTTGTGCTCATGCTCGACCGCGGTGGTCTTGCCGGTCAGGGCCTTGGCGGTCTCGTGGATGATGACTTCGGCCATGGCCGCGGGGACGTTGCCGCGCAGCAGCTTGCCGACGAGGACCTCGCCGTCGTTGTTCTCGACGCCCAGCAGGGAGGACAGCACCGCACCTTCGGCGAGCTGCACGCGGCCGTCGTGGTCGACGATCAGGATGCAGCCATTGGGGAAGTTGCGGGCCAGGGAGCGGTAGCGTTCCTCGCTGTCGCGCAGGGCCTTGGTCAGGTCGGCTCGTTCCAGGGCGTGGCGGATCGCGCGCTGGATCACCGGGCGGGTCATCTCGGACTTGATCAGGTAGTCGGCGGCGCCGGAGCGCATCGCCTGGCGGTCGACCGTCTCATCGGAATGCGAGGTCAGCATCAACAGCGGCGCCCGGCAGCCGCTGGCGCGCAGGCTGCGCAGCACGTCCAGGCCGTTGTGGTCGAGGAGCTTGTAGTCGATCAGGTAGAGGTCGTGGGCGCCGGTGTCGCGGAAGGTCTTGAGCGCCGCTTCTGAGGAGGTCACCCAGTCGAGGGCGATGGCGCGCTGCGGAAAGCGCGACAGGAGATCCCGCACCAGCAGGAACTCGCCTTCATTGTCATCCACCAGCAGGATGCGCAGGGCGATCGGCTGGCGGCGGCTGGTGCGGGTGGTCATAATGCCTCAATCCTCATGAATGCGGTCGCTGGTGGCGATGACAGTAAGCAGGTGGGCGATGTCCAGGGGCAGCTCCAGGATGGCGTCCATGCCCGCCGCCTGGGCGGCCGCCTGCTGGCCGGCATCATCACCGAGGCCCAGGACGGGTCCATGGTATCCTGCCGCACGCAGACTGCGGGCCTGCTCCAGGCCCGTGGCGCTGCCCTGGCGGGCATCGAGCAGGATGGCGAAGAACGGCCGCCCGCCCGCCACCGCGGCCATGGCCTGCCGTACCACGCTCGCACCGTCGACCAGGGTGATCGAGGCCTCGTGGTGCTTGAGCGATGAGGAGACCAGCAGCCGGATGTCGCCGGTGGTGACCGAGAGCAGGAAATCGCGCCCGGCCAGCATTCCGGCCGGGGCCGAGTCCGGGGCGCTGCGCGGGCGCAGCTCCTCGGCCTTCACGCCCGCTCCGGGCAGCCGCACGGTGAAGGTCGTGCCCTGGCCGAGCTGGCTGGCCACGGTCACCTCGCCGCGCAGCTGGCGCACCAGGCGCATGCAGGTCGACAGACCCAGGCCGGTCCCGGTGCGGTGCGAGGACGAGAGGTGGACCTGGACGAAGGGCTGGAAGAGGCGCTGGATCTGCTGCTCGTTCATGCCGATGCCGCTGTCCTGCACGCTCAGCAGCAGCCCGACCGGCTCGCTCGCCTGCCATTTCAGAATGAGTCGAACGTAACCCTCGTTGGTGAACTTCAGGGCATTGCCGAGCAGGTTGATGAGGATCTGCCGCAGACGCATCTCATCGCTTTGGATGACCTGCGGCAGGGGGCCCTGGAGTTCAAGACTGAGGGTCAGCGGCTTGGAACCCAGGGCCGGCTGCATCAGGGAGACCACGTCGGCCGCGAGCATCACCGGATCCACGTCCCGGGTGCGAAAGCCCAGGGAGGCCTCCGACGTGGTCAGCAGGTGGTTGACCAGCTTGAGCAGGTATTCGCTGTGGTTGCGGATGATCAGCAGCTTCTCGAGCTGCTCGGCGGGTCCGGCGAACTCTTCCACCAGCAGATTAGTATAGCCGAGGATGGCCGTGATCGGCATCCGCAGCTCATGCGCCAGTTCGGAGGTCTTCTCTTTGCTCACAGAGGGCTCACAGACGGCTCACAGGGTGCTCACCAAGCGCTCACCAGGGCGGCACAGGCTGCACGGCCTAGGCCTCTGGGAAGGAGAATATGCTCTCCACCCAGTCGCGTTCGAGCGGCAACTCGGGTTTCTTGGTCGGGTCCAGCGGCAGCAGGACTTCGAAGCATGGGCCGGTCGGAGGGGTGGCGAAGACGGTGAGGTTGCCGGAATGGTGGTAGGCGGCGAAGAAGGCCGCGAGCAGGTCCATGTCGGCGTCCTTGGCGGTGTTGTGCGAGGAGAGCGCTGCGAACAGCGCGCCCAGGTCCTTCTTGGACCACTCCTTGCCGCCGGTGCGCAGGCGGATGCGCACCCCGGGTGTGCCCCAAACGGTGGCGCCGCTGGTGA
>Ga0302314_10016417_pt1 | contig 12507 bp, 14 predicted proteins | sample III_Palsa_N2_3_FD_200533 | JGI IMG/M metagenome (GOLD analysis project Ga0302314, IMG submission 200533) | Peat permafrost microbial communities from Stordalen Mire near Abisko, Sweden - III_Palsa_N2_3 | ecosystem: Environmental > Terrestrial > Soil > Palsa > Peat permafrost | place: Sweden...
CATCAGATTGCCATGCTCGATCGAGCGCACGCCCTGGCCGACCGCGCGCTTTACCGCCTCGGCCGAATAGGCATGGGCGGCGACATAGGAGCCCCAATTGGTCGCTTCCTCGACCGCGGCCGAGATCTCGTCCAGACGAAACTGCAGGCTGTCGAGCGGGTCCGACTGCGAGGCGACGCCGCCGGACACCATGATCTTGATCTGATTGGCGCCCTTTCTGAGTTCGTCGCGCACCGCCTTGATCATCTCGGGCACGCCATCGACGATGCGGGTCGTATAGGTCAGGCCCGAGCAGCAATTGCATTCGATCTCGGTCTGGGTGCGGTGCCGGAAATCGCCATGACCGCCGGTCTGGCTGATCGCCATGCCCGAGATGAACAGGCGCGGCCCATCGACCAGGCCGGTATCGGATGCGATCTGCATGCCCCAATCGCCGCCGGCGGTGTCGCGCACCGAGGTGAAGCCGCGCATCAGCATGTCGCGCATCAGCACGCCCGCCTTGGCCGCCAACAGCGTGAGCGGTACGCCGGCCAGATGCTGGATGTTCACTTCCGACAGGAAGATATGGATATGAGCATCGATCAGGCCCGGCATCAGCACCTTGCCGCCCAGATCGATGCGCTGAGCCGAGGCCGATTTGATCGGCGTGTCGCTGACTTCCTTGATCCGGTCGCCCTCGACCAGAACATCGATCCCATCCTTGACCACGCCTGCGCGCGCGTCGAGGAACCGTCCACCGGTGAACAGAAAACTAGTCATACCGCCCCGCCTCCAACTTGTCGTCAAATCGTTCGTGTCGTCGTCAGCCCGGGCGATGCTGGCGCAGGAACGCCAACAGGTCTTCGCCCGCGCTTTGCACATGCCGGCGCAGCAGATCGCCCGCTTCCTGGGCATTCCTCTGACGGCACAGCGTCCAGAGCTGAGCATGCTCCGCCCGTGCGCGTTCGATCCCGCTGGTCAGCACCAGCTGCAGCCGGGTGTAGCGATCCGTGTTCCCCAGCAAACTCTGGACCAGCCCCAACGAGCGGTCGCGGCCGGCCGGGCGATAAAGCGTCAGGTGGAATTCGGAATTCATCTCGCCCCAGGCATGGACGTCGGGCCCGTCGAGCGACTGTTCGAAGCGGCTGAGGATCTTGGCAGCCGCAGTCAGATCGTCCTCGGTCATCCGGGGAATGGCGCGGGCGAGCAGGTCCGGCTCCAGCAGCGCGCGCAGATCGAACAGCTCGGCGATCTCGTCCAGGGACAGCGACGACACGACGGCGCCGCGATGGGCATGCAGCGTGACCAACCCCTCGGCTTCGAGCTGCCGGAACGCCTCGCGGATCGGGATGCGACTGACGCCCAGTTCGGTCGCCAGGGCGTCCTGGCGCAGGTTCAGGCCTTCGGCGTAGCCGCCGTCCAGAATGCGCTCGCGAATGGCTTCGGCGACCGCCTCGGTCACCGTCTGCCGCTTCAGGATCCCGCCCCGCTCGCGGGGTATCGTCGCCGTTACCGCCAAGCCGACCTCCAACTCATTTAGATGACTGTAGCAGGTTTTCGGCGGATTGTAAGATTGGATAAAATATGCGATACGATTGCATCGCAGCCATCGACAGGACCCAGATCATGGTCAAGAAGGTCACTTGGGCGGGTGTTTTCCCCGCCGTCACGACCCAGTTTCACGCCGACGACAGCATCGATTTCCCGGCGACTCAAAAAGTCGTCAAGGCGTTGATCGATGACGGCGTCGATGGCCTGATCGCCTGCGGGTCGGTCGGTGAAAATTCGGCGCTGAGCGCCGGCGAAAAGCGCGAAGTGGTGGCAGCGATCAAGGAAGCGTCCGGCGGTCGGGTCCCGGTCATCACCGGCGTCGCGGAGAACTCGACCCGCCTGGCCGAGACCTATGCCCGCGATGTCGAGCGCCTGGGCGCCGACGGGCTGATGCTGATGCCGCCGATGGTCTATTCCGCCAGCCCGCGCGAAATCGTCGCGTTCTTCAAGAGCGTGGCGGCGGCGTCGGATCTGCCGATCATGATCTACAACAACCCGCCGGCCTATCGGAACGACGTGACCCCGGCGATGGTCCAGGAATTGAGCGACATCGACACCATCGTCGCCATCAAGGAATCCTCGGGCGACACGCGCCGCTTCGTCGATCTGCAGAACCTGAACGGCAGCCGGTTCCAGCTATTCTGCGGCTTGGACGATGTGATCCTGGAGACAGGTACGCTCGGTGCCGTCGGCTGGATCTCGGGCCTGTCGAACGTATTTCCGCGCGAATGTCACCGCCTGTTCACCATGGTGCGCGCGGGTCGCGCCCAGGACGCCATGCCGCTCTATCGCTGGCTGATGCCGCTGCTGCATCTCGATGCCCGTGCCGACCTGGTGCAATGCATCAAGCTGTGCGAGCAGATCATGGGCCGCGGTTCGGAGCGCACGCGCGCGCCACGCCTGCTACTGGAAGGCGCCGAGCGCGCCTTCGTCGAGGGCCTGATGAAGGCGGCCTTGGCAACCCGGCACCAGATCGCCGAGATCGCCTGATGCCGGCCTTCGGCGGCGTGCCCGAAGGCCGGCACAGCTTCTCCTGCTTCGACGGCCATACCTGCGGCAATCCCGTTCGTCTGGTCACGGGCGGCGGCCCACAGTTGAAGGGTTCGACCATGAGCGAGCGGCGCCAGGATTTCCTGGCGCGGTTCGACTGGGTCCGGCGCGCCCTGATGTTCGAGCCGCGCGGCCATGACGTCATGTCCGGCTCGATCCTCTACCCGCCGACGCGGGACGATTGCGACAGCGCGATCCTGTTCATCGAAGTGTCGGGCTGCCTGCCGATGTGCGGTCATGGCACGATCGGCACCGTCACCATGGCGTTGGAGAACGGCCTGATCACGCCGGCGACCGAGGGCATCGTGCGGCTCGACGCACCGGCCGGGCTGGTGACCGCAACCTATGTCCGCAACGGCGCTTATATCGACAGCGTGCGCATCCGCAACGTGCCGTCGTTCCTCGCTTTCTCCGACGTGAAGATCCAGGTCGAAGGGTTGGGCGAGCTGGTCGTCGATATCGCCTATGGCGGCAATTTCTACGCGATCATCGAGCCGCAGAAGAATTATGCCGGCATCGACGCGCTCGGCGCCAGCGGGATCGTGGGTTTGAGCCCGCGCGTGCGCACCGCGGTCAACCGCGCGGTCGACGCGGTCCATCCGCTCGACCCGACCATCCGCGGCGTCGGTCATGTGCAATGGACCGACAGGCCGCGTGACGGCCGCGCCCAGGGCCGCAACGCGGTCTATTACGGCGACAAGGCGATCGACCGCTCGCCGTGCGGCACCGGCACCTCGGCGCGCATGGCCCAACTGGCCGCACGCGGCACGCTGTCGGTCGGCCAGGATTTCATCCACGAGAGCATCATCGGCACCCTGTTCGAGGGCCGGGTCGAGGCGGCCGAGCAGGTCGGGACCCTGGACGCGATCATCCCGAGCATCTCCGGCTGGGCACGCCAGCACGGCATCAACACGATCTTCGTCGATAGCCGCGATCCACTTGCCGGCGGCTTCCAGCTCAGCTGAAATAGGCGCATGAACCAGAAAATCGCGATCGTCGGCGCCGGGATCGTCGGCATGAGTGCGGCCCGCGTCCTGCAACGCGAGGGCGCCGACGTTACCGTCTACGATCCGGAGGAACCGGGCGCGGTCTGCTCGTTCGGCAATGCCGGCAATATCGCGATCGACCATGTCCGGCCACTCGCCCGGCTCGACGTGCTGGCGACCGTGCCGCGCATGCTGGCCGATCCGCTGGCGCCGCTCTGCCTGAAGCCCGCCGGCCTGCCCGCCGCCTGGCCCTGGCTGTGGCGCGCGGCCATCGCCTCGCGACCCTCGCAGGTCGAACGCGGCACGGCGGGGCTGTCGGCTTTGCTGGGTGCCTCGCGCGCGGCCTGGGACGATGAAATCAGGCTCTCCGGCCTGGAGGATCTGTTCCGGACCGAGGGCGCTCTGGTTGCCTATGAAGATCCCGCGAGCCTGAACAGCACGGCGGCCGACGCCCAGATCCTGCGCGATCACGGCGTGCGCGTCGAGATGCTGTCGGCCGAGCGGATCAACCAGCTTGTCCCCGGCCTGGCGAAGCCCGCCGCCGGCGGCCGATTCTACCCCGATGCCGCCCATACCGTCAATCCGCGCGGCATCGTCACGCGTCTGGCCGAACGCTTCATCGCCGAAGGCGGCGCGATCCGGCACGAGAAGGTCACCGGTTTTCTGCTGGCCGACGGCCGGGTCGCCGGCATCCAGACGCCGATGCGCGCGGAGACGATCGATGCCGTCGTGCTGGCGACGGGTCTCGCATCGCGGCCGCTCGCCGAGCAATTGGGCGCCCGCACGCCGATCGGCGGCGAGCGCGGCTATCACGTCATGCTGCAGAACGGACCGGCGCTCGACCTGTCGGTCACCTTCGCCGAACGCGGCTTCATCGCGACGCCGATGGCCATGGGCCTGCGCCTGGCCGGCACGGTCGAACTGGGTGCCGGCGCCAACCCGGATTGGCGCCGGGCCGAGGCGCTGCTGCGGCATATCCGGGCGCTCTACGGCCGCGACGATTTCGCCGAGACGTCCCGCTGGACCGGCGATCGGCCGACCCTGCCCGACTATCTGCCGATGCTGGGCGCCAGCCCGAGGGCGCGCAACGCGATCTTCGCGTTCGGGCACCAGCATATCGGCTTGACGCTGGCGGCGATCAACGGGCGACTGGTGCGTGACCTGGTATTCGATCGCCCTGTGACGCTCGATCTGTCGGCCTGCCGGACGGATCGATTCGGCCGCGTCTAGACCTAAAGAAACGCCGCCACCGCCTCGAGATGATTCGCCTCGGCGCCCAGCCGATCGATGATCCGGGCACGGTGGCAATGGCGCCAGTCGGCCTCATAGCACAGCAGGCAGCATCGCGCCGCCATCGCCCGGGACGCGGCCTCCTCAAGCGCAAGACCGGCGGCCGGCGTCGACAATTGCGCGTCAACGATGCGCCAAAAACTCGCCTGGTCGCCGGCGTGATGGGCCACCCTGCCCTCCTTGGGCGTGCCGAGCGGCTTCAGGTGCACATAGCCGATGCCGGCGGCCAGCAGCGAGGCTGCCAGGCTGGTCTTCGAAAACCCGGCACGGCGCGATTGCGGTCGATCGCGCACGTCGAGCACGGTCTTGATGCCGGCCCGCTCCAGCGCCGCGATCACATCGCTCTGCGCCGCCTTTTCATAGCCGATGGTCCAGATTTTGATCATCGCCGGATTCCAGCATGGAAAGCGTCCTCGTGCAATTGACAGCCGCGGCCGAAAATGCGACGGGTGGGTTCTGCCACTGAGCCTCGTGGGAGAGACCGGAGAGCCCGAATGGGTCGGCCGGCGCCGAAGGAGCAACCGCCCCGGAAACTCTCAGGCAAACGGACCGCGAGGGAAGGCGACTCTGGAAAGCAGGCTTCGATCTGATCGAAGCCTCACCGACGAGGTAAGCCGCGGGAAACCCGTGCGCCAATCTTTCAGGTTCCCAGGACAGAGGGGGCGCGGATCGTGTTCGCACGGTCTTTACGCGACCACCCTGTCTCCCGTGAGGAACCATGAGCGCCGATCCGTCCGATATCCCCCTGAAGCGCGTGCCGCTCCATGACCTCCATGCCGAGCTGGGCGCCAAGTTCGTGCCCTTCGCCGGCTATGAGATGCCGGTGCAATATAAGCTCGGCGTGCTGGGCGAGCATCTGCATACCCGCACGAAAGCGGGTTTGTTCGACGTGTCGCACATGGGCCAGTTGCGCCTGCGCGGCGCCAATCCGGCGGCAGCGCTGGAAAGTCTGGTGCCGGGCGACATCCAGGCACTGAAGCCCTGGCGCACGCGCTACACGCTGCTGACCAACGACCAGGGCGGCGTGCTCGACGATCTGATGGTGACCAATCTCGAGGATCACCTGTTCCTGATCGTCAATGCTGCGACCAAGGATGCCGATATCGCGCATCTGACGACGCGACTGGCCGGCACCGCCACGGTCGAGCCCTTGCCGGACCGCGCGCTGCTGGCGCTGCAGGGCCCGGCGGCGGCGAGCGTGCTGTCGCGGATCGCGCCAAGCGTCGCCGGCATGGCGTTCATGACCGCTGCCGACGTCGACTTCGGCGGGATCACCTGCTTCGTCACCCGCTCCGGTTATACCGGCGAGGACGGTTATGAGATCTCCGTGCGTGGCACCGAAGCCGAGCGTTTCGCCCGGATGCTGCTGGCACACGAGGAAGTGGCCGCGATCGGCCTCGGCGCCCGCGATTCTCTGCGGCTTGAAGCTGGTCTTTGCCTCTATGGCCATGACATCGACGAGACCACGACCGTGATCGAGGCCGATCTGGCCTGGGCCGTCGGCAAGCGCCGGCGGACCGAGGGCGGCTTCCCCGGGGCCGCGATCATCCAGCGGCAGTTGGCCGAGGGTGCCACGCGCCGCCGCGTCGGCATCCTGCCGGAAGGCAAGGCGCCGGCGCGCGAACACACCGAGATCACCGACGGCAATGCCAAGATCGGCGAGATCACCTCCGGCGGCTTCGGTCCCAGCCAGGGCGGCCCGGTCGCCATGGGTTATGTCGACGCTGAATATGCCGCCATCGGCACGGCCCTCACTCTGCTGGTGCGCGGCGTCGCCCGCCCCGCCCAGGTCGTGGCCCTGCCTTTCGTTCCCCATCGTTATTTCCGCGGCTGAGGCCGTCGTTTCAAGGAGTCCAGAAGATGAGCGAGACCCGCTACACCAAGAGCCACGAGTGGATCCGGATCGACGGCGACAGCGCCACGGTCGGCATCACCGCCTTCGCCGCCGACGCGCTGGGCGACGTGGTCTATGTCGAGGTGCCGGCCGCCGGTAAGGCACTGGCCAAGGGCAAGGAGGCCGCCGTGGTCGAATCGGTCAAGGCCGCGAGCGAGGTCTATTCGCCGGTCACCGGCACGGTGACCGAGGGCAACCAGGCGCTGGCGGACGATCCGGCCCTGGTCAACAAGGATGCCACCGGCGAGGGCTGGTTCTTCAAGCTGACCCTCGCCGACAAAAGCGAGCTTGCCGACCTGCTCGACCAGGCCGCCTACGACGCCCTGGTCGCGGAGAGCCACTGATGCGCTATCTTCCGCTGACGGCGGTTGAGCGGCGGGACATGCTCGCCGTCATCGGCGTGCCCTCGGTCGACGCTTTGTTCGTCGATGTGCCGAAGGCCGCCTGGCGCGACCAGCCGTTCGATCTGCCGCCGCACCAGGGCGAGTTGCAGGTCGAGCGTGCGCTGGCCAGGCTCGCGAGCCAGAACGTGCCGGCCGGTTCGGTGCCGAGCTTCCTCGGCGCCGGCGTCTATCGTCATCACGTGCCGGCCACGGTCGATCACATCATCCAGCGCGGCGAGTTCATGACCTCGTACACGCCGTACCAGCCGGAAGTGACCCAGGGCACGCTGCAGTACCTGTTCGAATTCCAGACCCAGGTCGCGATGATCACAGGCATGGATGTGGCCAATGCCTCGATGTATGACGGCGCCAGCGCCACGGCCGAGGCGGTCATGATGGCGAACCGGGTGACCCGGCGCGCCAAGGCAATCGTCTCGGGCGGCCTGCATCCGCACTACCGCGAGACGACCGCGACCCACGCCCGTTTCGCGGGATTCGCGGTCGAGCAGTTCGCGCCCAACCCGTCCGCCGACGAGGATCTGGCAGCATCGATCGACGACAAGACCTCCTGCGTCGTGGTGCAGAACCCGGACTTCTTCGGCACCATCCGCGATTATTCAGCGCTGGCCGAGGCGGCCCACGCCAAGGGTGCGCTGCTGGTTGTGGTCGTGACCGAGATCGTGTCCTTGGGCGCGATCATGCCGCCGGGCCAGATGGGCGCCGACATCGTCGCGGCCGAGGGCCAGTCGATCGGCAACCCGCTGACCTTCGGCGGCCCCCATGTCGGTCTGTTCGCGACGCGCGATAAATACGTGCGCCAGATGCCAGGGCGCCTGGTCGGTCAGACCGTCGATGCCGATGGCAGGCGCGGCTGGGTGCTGACCCTGTCGACCCGCGAGCAGCATATCCGCCGCGAGAAGGCGACGAGCAACATCTGCACCAACGCCGGACTGTGCGCGCTTGCCTTCACCATCCACATGGCGCTGCTGGGTGAGACCGGCTTGGTGGGATTGGCCCAGTTGAACCACGCCCATGCCTCGCTGCTGGCCGACAAGCTCGGGGCCGTGCCAGGCGTCGCTTTGGTCAATGACGGTTTCTTCAACGAATTCACGCTGGCGCTGCCGAAGCCGGCGGCCGGCGTGGTGGAAGCGCTCGTTGCCAAAGGCGTGCTGGCCGGTGTGCCGGTCTCCAGGCTCTATCCCGAACGGCCGGAACTGGCGCACCTGCTTTTGGTCGCCACGACCGAAACCAATAGCGAGGCGGACATGGACGAGTTCGCCGCCAAGCTCCAAGAGGTGCTGTGATGAGTGGTTGGAGCAAGGCCGTCAGCAATTTCACCGCGACTCCCGGCGTGAGCGGCACCTATAGCGGCCATCGTGGCTTGCAAATCGAGGAGCCGTTGCTGTTCGAGCGCGACAGCGAGGGCCGCTGCGGCGTCGATCTGCCGGAACCGCCAAGGGCGAAGAACCGCCTGGGCGCCCATGCCCGCACGGGTCGGATCGGCCTGCCCGGCATTTCCGAGCCGGAGATCGTGCGTCATTTCACCCGCCTGTCGCAGAAGAACTACGCGATCGACACCGGGCTCTACCCGCTGGGCTCGTGCACCATGAAGCACAATCCGCGGCTGAACGAGAAGATGGCCCGCCTGGCGGGATTCGCCGACATCCATCCCCTGCAGCCGGTCTCGACCGTGCAGGGTGCGCTGGCGGTAATCGACCAGTTGGCCCATTGGCTGAAGGTGCTGACAGGCATGCCGGCGGTCGCCATGAGCCCCGCGGCCGGCGCCCATGGCGAGCTGTGCGGCATGATGGCGATCCGCGCCGCCCATGACGCCAAGGGCGAGACGCGCAACAAGGTGCTGGTCGCCGAATCGGCCCATGGCACCAACCCCGCGACCGCGGCCGCCTGCGGCTTCACGGTCGAGGCGGTGCCAGCCAACGCGCGCGGCCGGGTCGATCTGGCCGCGATGAAGGCCCAGCTCGGCCCCGACGTGGCGGCGGTCATGCTGACCAACCCGAACACCTGCGGGCTGTTCGAGACCGAGATCCGCGAGATCGCCGACGCGGTCCATGCCGCCGGCGCCTATTTCTACTGCGACGGCGCCAATTTCAACGCCATCGTCGGCCGCGTGCGACCGGCCGATCTCGGCGTCGACGTCATGCACATCAACCTGCACAAGACCTTCTCGACGCCCCATGGTGGCGGCGGTCCCGGTGCAGGACCCGTGGTCATGGCCGCGGCACTGGCGCCGTTCGCGCCGCTGCCTTGGGTCGTCCATGGCAAGAATGGCTTCGAAGTGCTTGAAAAGGCTGAGGGCGAAGCCGCCCAGGCGTTCGGTCGCCTGAAGGGCTTCCATGGTCAGATGGGCATGTTCGTGCGCGCGCTCGCCTATATGATGAGCCATGGCGCCGACGGTCTGCGCCAGGTCGCGAGCGACGCGGTGCTGAACGCGAACTACATCCTGGCCAGCCTGAAGGACGACATGAGCGCGCCGTTCGAGGGCCCCTGCATGCATGAGGCGCTGTTCGACGACCGGTTCCTGAAGGACACTGGCGTCACCACGCTCGACATGGCCAAGGCGCTGATCGACGAGGGCTTCCATCCGATGACCATGTATTTCCCGCTGGTCGTGCATGGCGCCCTGCTGATCGAGCCGACCGAGACCGAGAGCAAGGCGACGCTTGACCGGTTTATCGGCGTGCTGAAGGCGCTGGCGGCCGAGGCCAAGGGCGGCAAGGTCGAGAAGTTCCGCGCGGCGCCGATGCTGACCCCGCGCCGCAGGCTCGACGAAACCGGCGCCGCCCGGCAGCCGATCCTGCGCTGGACCCCGCCGAAGGAACCCGCGCGCGACGCCGCCGAATAGGCCTGCCCGAAAGATGGCCCGTTCCCATCGCCGGGAACGGGCCGTTTTTTATGGCGCACGCCTGGCCCGTTAGGGTTAACTCGCCCTGCGACTTCATGCGTGCCCCGAGCGAGTGACCGAATGCCGAGAGAGCTGCGTCAGATCATGTTTCGGGCGCCCGAGATCATGACGGCGATCACGGAATATCATCGCCGACGCGCCATCGCCTTGCCGCAGGGCACGGCGATCGGCTGCAAGATCACGGATGATCCGGCCTTGTCGGTCGCCCTGTCGATCCAGGCCGATGGCGGCACCCTGTCGGAAATCGCGGTCAACCCGGAAGTGCTGGCAGCCTCGCTGATCCTCTATTGCATCAACCGCAAGATCCCGCTGCCGGCCGAGGCCGACAAGCGCCTGCAGAAGGTCGGCGACGACGGCGTGGCCCTGATCGTCATCAAGCGCCTGCGCTGAACTTGACACTGCCGCCGGGCGTCAAGGCGCGCGTGATGCGCTATCTGACGCTGCTCGACGAAGCCGCCCCCGGGGTGCTCGACGGGCTTTATCTCGTCGGTTTGATCGCGCTCGGCGATTTTCAGCCGCGCCAGAGCGATATCGATTTCATCGCGGTGACCGCCCTGCCCCTATCGGCCCGGGCACTCGATGCGATCGAGACGGTCCATCGCGTTCTGGCGCAGAAGCCCGGCCCTGCCTTCGACGGCTTCTATATCGATCGCTCCGATATCGGTCTGCCGCCCGATCCGAACCGAATTCTGCCGTTCGAATTGGCCGGACATTTCCACCGGCGGAGTGCCTGCTTCGAAGCCAATCCGGTTACTTGGTCGGTCTGGCGCGACCACGGCATCGCGGTCCGGGGTCCGGCGCCGGAAACCTTGCATCTATCGATCGATCCCGCCGCGTTGATCCGGTTCGAGCACGACAATCTCGGCTATTATTGGACGGACTGGGTCGTGACCCATTGGGCCGGACCCGCGGACGCGGCGCTCGCCGCCCGGGGCGTGCTGGGCGTCTTGCGGCTGGCGCATGTGCTGGCGACCGGGCGGGTCGCCTCCGAGACCGCGGCCGGCCAATGGGCGCTCGGGCATTTCGCTTCCCCCTGGCACCCGATCATCGACGCAGCCTTGGCGGCGCGGCGGGGCAAGCCCGCCCCGATGCCGCTCGTGCGCTTTCACGCCGCGCTCGATTTCGTGGCCTGCGTGATCGCCGAAGCGCGATCCGGCTACCCGCTGCGGTAGAAAAATACAGATCAGTCATGCTCGCTCCGGGGATGGTCTGAGGACACCCGACGTATTACCTGCACGGTATGGAGCACGGAGGTTCCGGCCATGGTGCAAATGATCTTGAGCGAACTCTGCGATCTCGGCCCGTTCGCCGTCGTCGCGGTCTATATTTCTTCGGTCGGCGAGAGCCGCCGCCGGTGGCGCTGCTACCGCTGAGCACCTTTCATCGGGCCGGTCCGGCCATCACGAGCATTGCGCGGAGCCCCGGCTTCCACGTTTGAAAACTCTCGCGCCCGAACCGCTTACCCATTAGACTGGGTTCAAGATTCCGGTATGGGGCGGAGACGGCGATGAATAGCCAATTTCTCGGCAAGATGGCGATCGGTGCTGCGGCCTTCGGCGCCTCGGCTGCGGCCGTGCTGATTTTGGCCGTGACCAACGGTCCGTCGCTCGAAGCCAAGCTCGGCGTGCTGGGCGTCGAATTGTCCGTGTCGATCGGCGACGCGCCCGCGGTGGCTGTGCCCGCCTATCTGGAAGCCAGCCTGATGCGCCGGACCCCGAACAACCGGGTGAGCGGCGTCGATCTGCGCGTGGCCAAGTCCGGCGGCCTGTACGCGCCGGCGAGCGTACCCGCCGAGACGCCGGTCAGCCGGGCGACGGCCGCGACACCCGTCCCGGTTCCGCCCTGCAATACCTAACTCCGGCCGGCTAGCGGACCCAATCGACGATATGGGCCGGCAATTCCTCTTCGACGATCTCTTCTTCTGAAATCACCCGGTAACGCACCGACATGCCGGCGCGATGCACCGAATCGCGCTTGCCGCTGACCAGCGGGTGCCAATCGAACAGATCCTTGCCCTCGGCGATCAGTCGGTAGGCGCAGGTCGATGGCATGAAAGCGAGTGCCGCGATATTGTCCGGCGTGACCTTGACGCAATCCGGCACCAGATAGGAGCGATCCTTGTAGCGGCTGCAGCGGCAACTGTGGGTGTCGAGCAGATGGCACACCACGTCGGTGAACAGGATCTCGTCGGTATCCTCGTCCTGCAGCTTGATCGTGCAGCATTTGCCGCAGCCGTCGCAGAGCGACTCCCATTCCTGGGTCGTCAGCTCGGTCATCGGCTTGGCGCGCCAGAAAGCTTCGCCGCTCATTCTTAGCCTCGATCTCGTCGCAGGTGCATGTCCGCGTTCCCTTAGGCCGATTTCGTCCGGAGGCCAAGCGGCGCGTGCGCAGGCCGCCATGCTTCGGCTATGGTCGGGCGGGGTTTCGGGACGAAGGGGTCGGGGTTGGGAC
>Ga0302314_10016418_pt1 | contig 12507 bp, 16 predicted proteins | sample III_Palsa_N2_3_FD_200533 | JGI IMG/M metagenome (GOLD analysis project Ga0302314, IMG submission 200533) | Peat permafrost microbial communities from Stordalen Mire near Abisko, Sweden - III_Palsa_N2_3 | ecosystem: Environmental > Terrestrial > Soil > Palsa > Peat permafrost | place: Sweden...
CTCGCCGCCGCGCACGCCTCGGCTGCCGAGGTCAGGCAGCCGCTGTGGCGCTACATCGGGGGGGACGCGGCCCATGTGCTCCCGGTGCCGATGATGAATGTGATCAACGGCGGGGCCCACGCCGACAACAGCGTTGACTTTCAGGAGTTCATGGTCGTTCCGGTGGGCGCCCGGAGCTTCTCGCATGCACTGCAGATGGGGAGCGAGGTGTTCCACCATCTGAAGGCGACGCTCCACGAGCGCGGGGCCTCCACTGCGGTCGGCGACGAGGGCGGCTTCGCCCCCGACCTGGGTTCCAACGAGGAGGCGCTCGAGGTGCTCATGAGCGGGATCCGCGCCGCCGGCTACGTGCCCGGAGACCAGGTCGCCATCGCCCTCGACCCCGCTACGAGTGAGTTCTACTCGGAGGACGGCGCCTACGTGCTCGAGCACGAGGGCAGGACGCTGAGCGCCGAGGAGATGGCGCGCTACTGGGCCGAGCTCGCCGAGCGCTACCCCATCGTCTCGATCGAGGACGGCATGGCGGAGGAGGACTGGGACGGGTGGAAGGTGCTCACCGACGAGATCGGCAATCGCATCCAGCTCGTGGGCGACGACATCTTCGTCACCAATACCGCGCGCCTGAAGCGCGGGATCGAGGCGGGGGTCGGCAACTCGATCCTGATCAAGGTCAACCAGATCGGCACCCTCACCGAGACTCTCGCGGCAGTGACCCTGGCGCGCGAGAACGGCTACTCGGTGGTGATGTCGCATCGCTCGGGCGAGACCGAGGACGTGACCATCGCCGACCTCGCGGTCGCGACCGGCTGCGGCCAGATCAAGACGGGCGCGCCCTCCCGCACCGACCGTGTCGCCAAGTACAACCAGCTGCTGCGGATCGAGGAGGCCCTCGGCCCGGACGCCACGTACCCGGGGCGCAAGGCGTTTCGGGCCTAGCGCGTGCAATCGGCTGGCGCCGATTGCATTGGCGGCGTGAACGGTTGCTTGCAGCAGGAAGGAAGACGGCGGTGGCGAACGAAGCGGTCAGGCGATGTCGCTTGCGCGCCCCGCACCCGCACGTACCCGCCCCCCGGCGCGGGCTCCCCTCGGCGCCCTGGCTCGCCAGGCGGCGGAACGGATCCGCTGGGATCGCGTGGGCCGGGTGGCGCTGCTGGTGACGCTGGGAATCGTCGTCTGCCTGTACATCCAGCCCGCGCTGTCGATCTACCACACCTGGCGCGCCGAGCGCGCCCAGGCGAGCGCTGTGCATCAGCTGCTGGGCAGCAACGCTTCACTCGAGCGCCAGGTGAAGTCGCTGAACCGGTCTTCGACCATCGTCGCCGACGCCCGCTCGCTGGGGATGGTGCGCAGCGGCGAGAAGCCCTACGTGGTCCTCGGGCTGCCTCGATAGCAGCCGTTCCCGGTTGGCTACTGTGGGGCGGTGCGCTTTGACGAGGCCATCGGCCTGTGGGAGGAAGGCGCTCGCCGGCTGAACGACGCGGCGCCCGCCGACCGCCCAGCGCTCGAGAGCGTACGGGACGAGATCGTCACCGAGCTCCGCCGCCGCCTCGGCGGGCCCTTCACCTCGACCGAGCTCGCCGAGCTCTACTCGCGCGGCACCGACTGGTGCTTCGACATCGCCGTGCGCACGGCACCGGCCGTCCCCGAGGCGTGGGACGTGCCGACGGTCGCGGGCGCCGCCTTCGCCCGGTACCTGCACGAGGCCAGCGATTATTCGGGCGGGCGCCGGGTCGAGCGCGAGTCAGCGCGGTAACGTGCAATCCGCCGGCGCCGATTGCATTGGCGAATTTGGCTTCGCCGAATTCGCCGGCGCGCCGAGGGGCGGGGGGCCGGCGCCGGCCCACCCGCGGATTTGGCGCCAGCCAAATCCGCCAAGCTAATCGGCGTTAGCCGATTAGCCGTCCTCCTCGCCGCTGCCGGCACGACGGATCACGATCTGGTCTTCCTCGATCGTGATCTCGACCGGGCGATGGCCGGCCCAGTACTCGGCGTAGACCGGATCGTCCTGAACGGCGGGGTCGAGCCATAGGCCGTAGCCCTCGTCTCCGTGGTCGAACGTCCCCTCGAGCGTGCCCGTGCTCTTGCGCCGGGAGCGTCCTGCGCCCGCGCGGCTGCCGCCGCGCCGGCCTCGCCGGCGCCGTGATGGCGGTCCGTCCTGGTCGGCCTCGTCGTCGTCGCTTTCTTCGTCGTCAGAGCCACCTGCTTCGGCTTCGGCGGCGCTGGCCGCCGCGGCTGCTTCGAGCTCGGCCGCGATCAGCTCGTCGTCCTCGGCGCGGAGATCGATCTCGTCGTCGTATTCGGGCGCCGGAGCCCCGCCTTCGACGTCGGCTCCGGCTTCAAGTCCCTGCTCGCGCTTGAAGGCCTGGATCTGCTGCACGGTAACTTCGAGCTGGTGAGCGATCCACGCGTCTGTGCGTCCCTGGCGGACCCAGGCGCGGATCTGGTTCAGCTGTGGTCGTAATGATCTTCGAGCCATGAGGTCGAGAGACTAATACAGTGCCCCGACGCAAGCCTTCAGGCGTTCGTCGAGGTCCGTATTAGTGCCTTGTGAAACTTACCCTGCAGACGCTATGCTGGCGCGAGCAGACCGGCTGTTCCGAGGTGGGGGGCTGCCGGACCCGCTTCGTATCCACAGGCGAGCAGGGAGGCAAGACCCAATGTTGGTACTGACCCGCAAGTCCAACCAGAGCATCATGATTGGTGATGACATCGAGGTCTCGGTACTTGCGATCATGGGCGAGAAACTGCGGATCGGCATCCAGGCACCCAGGGAGATCCCGGTCTTCCGCAAGGAGGTCTACCTCGAGATTCAGCAGGAGCGTCTCGCTGACTCGGGTAAGGATGATCGCGCCGAGGTAGATGCCGCGCTTGGCGAACTGGGCGAGGCCCGGTAGCGCCCACGGCCGCGTCCGCCGCGAGATTAGGCGAGCAAGAGGTTTAGGGTCTCGAACATCGCCACCGTCACGATTAGGGCGGTGGCGATGAGCGAGAAGACGAGGAGGGCGAAGCGGACGGTGCTGCGCGCTTTTGCGCGCTCGTGAGCCCGCTTCCGTGACCGGCGAGCCGCAGTCCGTCGCAGGTGCTCGCGCCGCTGGCGGTCTTGCTGAGTCTCGTGATGAAATGCCTGCTCGAGCTGAGCCAGGCTCTGGCGCATCCGCATGGCCATCGATGGCGCAGGCTACCATCGATGTGCCGCGCCGCTCGCCTCGACGCTCAGTGCGCCTCGTGTCGCTCGTAGACATCGATGAAGCGCAGGAAGTTCGCCGCAATCTGATCGCGCGCCTGCTTACGGGGGAGGCTCTGGAGGAGAAAACCCTTGAGCGCCCCCCACCAGATCGAGCGGCCGATCGCGAATCCGACGAAGCCCTCCGCCGGGGCGGCCTCCGAAAGCCAATGGTCGACCTGCTCATCTGACCCGGCGCGCCCGAGGACGATGCACACGACGCCTTCGCGCGCTTGGCCGGAGCGGGCCTGCTCGGCGAGCATGCCGGTGTCCGAGCGCCTGTCCAAGCCCTCGACCTTCCAAACGTCGACCTCGATCCCGAAATCCTGGAGCTCCTGGATCGTGGCGCGCATGAGGTCCGGGCGCAGCTCGTCGTCGTATCGGCGCACGTCGCCGCCGACGCGCTCGAGCTGCGCCGGGGTGGCCGGGACGAGGAGCTCGAAGAGGAACTTGCGCTCTCGCGCGCGCAGCCAGTCGGAGAGCGCCTTCAGGCGCCGGCGCTGGCGCTCGTTCATGTCCCCGTCCTCGTCCTCGGGGTTGTAGCGCACGAGCACCTTGGAGAAATCCAGGTCGAAGCGCTCGATGTGGGCGCCGAAGTCCTCGCCGTACTCGAAGTCGAACTCGCGCTGCCCCGACTTCTCCACCGGCATCGCGAGCTTGAGACCGTGCTCGCGAGTCCGGGCCGGGATATCAGAGCCGAACTGCTCGTCGACCAGGATCCCGGTCACGCTCGGATCGGCCCCGAGGGCGACCGCCTCCAGCGCCCCCTCGAAGATCAGACGCTTGACGTCGCAGATCGCCTCGATCTGCTCGGGAGTGGGATCGCCGATGATCCCGAACATGTCCTTCTGAAAGGAACCGCGGTGGTCGAACGCGAGCATGTACAGCTTGCCGTGATAGCCAAGGGCCAAGGCATGAGTCCTTCCGTCTCGGGATCGCGGTCGAGTCTAAGTGCTGACCGCCACAAGCACAGCGCGCGCGGCGCCAGTCAAGTCGGCGGGCCTCACAGGTACGCTGCGCGCGTGGAGCATCGATTCACGGGGCCGGCGTACACGCTCGGGATCGAGGAGGAGCTGATGATCCTCGATGCCGAGACGCTCGAGCTCGTCAACGCCATCGAGACGCTGCTCGAACCGGCTCCCACCGGCGAGATCAAACCCGAGCTGATGGAATCGGTGCTCGAGATCTCGACCGACCCCTGTCCCGACATCACGGTCGCGGGCACCCAGCTGCGCGCGCTTCGGGGTCAGGTGATCGACACCGCCGCGGGGAAGGAGCTCGCGATTGGTTCGGCGGGCACGCACCCGTTCGCGATGTGGGAGGACCAGCGCATCGTCGCGCGACCCCGTTACCGCGACCTGATCAGCGCGCTGCGCTTCGTGGCGCGCCAGGAGCTGATCTTCGGCATGCACGTGCACGTGGGGATCGACGACCCCGACAAGGCGATCCACGTTGCCACCGGGATGCGCGTGCATGTGCCGGTCCTCCTCGGCCTGTCGGCCAACTCGCCCTTCTGGCGCGCGGACCGGACCGGAATGGCGTCGACGCGGACGCCGATCTTCCGTGCCTTCCCGCGCGTCGGGATGCCGCCCAGCTACCGCGACTGGAACGACTACAGCGAACGCATCGCCTTCATGGTCGACTCGCGGACGATCGCCGATTACACCTACCTGTGGTGGGACGTGCGTCCCCATCCCAACCTCGGCACCGTCGAGGTGCGGGTGATGGACTCTCAGACCCACATCGAGCACACGCTCGGGCTCGCCGCGCTCGTTCAGGCCCTCGTCCGCGAGCTCGCCGAGCACTTCGACTCGGGCGGGCAGCTCTCGAGCTACCCGTTCGAGATGCTCGACGAGAACAAGTGGCTGGCCGCGCGCCACGGGCTCGACGGGGAGCTCGTGGATCTGCCCCATCGCGACCGGATCGGGATCCGCGCGCTCGCGCGGCGCCTGCTCGACCGGATGCGCGAGCACGCCCAGGATCTCGGCTCGGCGCGCGAGCTCGAGGCGGTCGAGGACCTGCTCGAGCGGGGCAACGGGGCAGCGCGTCAAGTGGTTGTGTATGAGGCCAATCACGACCTCCGCGAGGTGATGCGGGAGATAGTCGCGGCTACGGTGGTGTAGCTTCAGCCCAGCGTCAGCCCGCGCGTGTTCGCGGCGCTACCATCGGGGGGTGAGCACCGGCGGCCCGGATCTGTTCGTTGTCTGCAAGAACTGCGGATCCGAGGTCAGCCCATACATAACCGAGTGCCCGTACTGCGGCAACCGGCTGAGAAAGCGCGCTCCGAAGATCGACCGCGAGGGTCGCGTAACCGAGCGCCACCGCCGCCTGAGAACCCCGACGACGTCTCTGCCGCGGCTCAAGGCGGGCGAGATCCCCGGGATCCGCGCTGACTCGCGGCCCTACGCCACGGTGGTGCTGGTGGTACTCAGCCTCGTCGGCTGCTTGCTCTGGCGGACCGGACTGTTCAATAACTCCGTCTTCCGGCTGGCGATCGTTCCCCGGCCCTGGAGCCAGCAGGTGTGGCGGCTGTTCACCGCCCCCTTCGTCTATGACAACACCGGCTTCGCCTTCGTCTCGATCGCTGCCATCGCGCTCTTCGGCTGGCTCGTCGAGCGTCGTCACGGCATCGCCGCGGTGATCGCCCTGTACGTGCTCGGCGGCGCGGGCGGCCTGGCCCTGACGACGGCGCTGCTCCCGAGCTCCGTCGCCTTCGGCGGCAACGGCGTGGCGCTGGCGCTGATCGTCGCGTGGGCGATTCCGGATCTCATCAGCCTGCGGCGGGGAGAGGAAGTCGAAGGCGACCTCCTGGGGACGCTCGTGATCGGGGTTGTCGTTGCGCTCATGCCGCTCGCCGTGACCGATGCCAGCTGGATCGCCGACGGCGCCGGCGTCGCTGCCGGGCTCCTGCTCGGCTGGCCGCTCGCGCTGCTCGCGGATCGTTGATCGCGGAGGCGCGGCGGGACGGGGGCGCGGGGCGCGTTTCCCGCCGCAGGGCCGGGCGGCCCTATGATCCTCGCTTGGTGCCCGACCGCGCCTACACCGACGCCGAGGTCGAAGCAGCGATCGCCGCCCTGACCGATGGTGCGCGGCTACACGCTGCGCAAGACATGGTTGCGCGTTCGGTGCCTGGCCTTCAGCGCGCGCTGGGCGAAGCGCTCTTCGCGGGCGGGTGGTTCGACCAGGCGCACGAGCACTCGGTCCGCGAGGCTGCCAACGAACCCGATCCCGAGTCACGTGCCCTCATGGTGCGCACGCTTGTCGCCGAGGAGACCCGGCTGGCGATGCTCGTCGGCGTCGCGATCGGATTCGAGCTCGCCCGCGAGCTGGGTGCCACTGACACGTCAACACAGGAGGACTGACAACCATGGACCTGCGTTTTCTCGGTCACGCCGCGTTCTCGCTCTCAGACGGGGACACCACCGTCGTGATCGATCCGTTCCTGACCGGCAACCCGAAGGCGGCGGTGAGCGCCGACGACGTGAGCGCCACCACGGTGCTGCTCACGCATGGGCACGGCGACCACATCGGCGACGCCGTCCCCATCGCCAAGCGCAACGGCGCCCCGGTGGTGGCGATCGTCGAGCTCGCGGGAGAGATCGCCGAGGAGGGCGTCGATGTGTTCGATCCGAACCTCGGCGGCACGGTCGCCTTCGACTGGGGCTGGGTCAAGCTCGTCCCCGCCTGGCACACCTCGACCACGCCCAAGGGCACGGTCAACACCCCGGCGGGCCTACTCATCAACTTCAAGGACACGATCGTCTACCACCTCGGCGACACGTGCCTGTTCTCCGACCTCCAGCTCGTCGGCCGGCGCAACCCGATCGACCTCGCGCTGATGTGCATCGGCGGGCACTACACGATGGATCGCGTCGACGCCGTCGAAGCCGCCTCGCTCGTCGGCGCCAAGACGGTGATCCCGTGCCACTACAACACCTTCCCGCCGATCGAGACCGACGCCCAGGCGTTCAAGTCCGACGTCGAAGGCGCGACCGGATCGAGCGTCGTCGTGCTCGAGCCGGGAGAGACGCACTCGACGTGACCCACGCGATCGTCCTGATCCAAGCGGACCGCTCCGCGCTCGCCACCCTCGGCGGCACCCTGGCCGACATCGAAGGCGTGGCCGAGGCCTACTCGGTCACCGGCGACTGGGACTTCGTCGCCATCCTCCGCCTCCGCGAGCACACCGATCTCGCGGAGATCGTGACCGGCCGGCTGTCGCAGCTCGACGGGGTGATCAGGACGCAGACGATGGTCGCCTTCGAGGCGTACTCGAAGCACGACCTGGAGGCGCTGTTCTCGGTGGGGGGGTAGGGCGGTGGCGGGCCGGCGTGGGGGTGGCGGACCGACCGGTTCGCGGCCGCCCTGCCTACCGCTCTCGCCGCGCCTGCGCCGTCGCGAGCGCGCGGGCGAACGCCTCCGCCATCGCGTCGTACGTGTAAGCCGCGACTGCGCGACTGCCCGCCGCGCCCAGGCGTGCCCGTAGCTCCGGGTCGCCGAGGAGACGGTCGATCGCCGAGGAGAGTGCGGCCGGGTCGCCAGGTGGGACGATGACGCCGGTCTCGTCGTCTCGTACGAGGCCGCCGGCGACGGCTCCGACAGCGCTGGTGGCGATCACGGGGCAGGCCTGGTGCATGGCCTCGTTGCACACGAGCGCCCATGGCTCGCGGAAGCGCGCGGTGGGGATCGAGGGCACGACGGTGACCTCGGCGAGCGCGTAGGCGACCGGTAGCTCGGCCCGCGGCAGCGGCCCGAGGAGGCGCGCCCCGGGCGTCGCCCTCACCGCCTCCGCGAGGGGTCCGTCTCCCACCGCCACCAAGGTCGCCGGGGCCCCCACCCGCGACCAGGCGTCGAGCAGGACGGCGATCCCCTTCTCGGGCACGAGCCGCCCCGCGAAGAGCACGCAGGGCCCGGGGGGAAGCTCGTGACGTGCGCGGAAGGCGCCGATCTCGTCCTCGCTCACCGTCCGGGCGAAGAGCTCGGGCTCGACCGACTGGGGAGCGACGAACACCCCATCCGCGGTGCCGCGCGCGCGGGCGACGAAGCGACGGACGTGCTCGCCGTAGGCGATCACCGCGTCGGCATCGCGGTAGATGCGGCGCGTGAGGGGAAGCGTGAGTGCGTGGGTGAGCGAACGTGGCCCTGCCCATACCGAGGCCCAGAGCACGAACGGCCGCCGGTAAAGGCGTGCCGAGGCGTAGGCGGCGGGGAGGATCGCGCCCCCGGCGAACGGCGCGATCAGCACCTCGTAGCGGCGCCCGAGCGTCAGCGTCTCGAGCGGTCCGTGGAGGCGACGGGCCGGAAAGGGGGCCTGCTCGAGCTGGCGGTCGAGGTCGCGGAACCACTCGGGTATGTAACGGTCCCCCGCGCCGAAGCACAGGACCTCGGTCCCGTGGCGCTCGGCGAGGCGGGCGTAGAGCGGCATGCGGTACGGCGTCAGATAGTTGGTGAGGAGCGCGATCGGCATCGGGTGGGGCTTCGTCCCTTGGACGTTGACAGAATCGGTCGCGCCGACATGCGCGTCCTCCTGCTGCACAACCGCTATCGAGCCGAGGGCGGAGAGGAGCGGTCGGTCGAAGAGATCGCTCGGCTCCTCGACGAGCGGGGGCACGCGGTCGAGGTGCTCGAGCGCTCGAGCGCCGATCTCAGTCGCGCGCGGGCGGCGGCGTCGCTGTGGCACGGAGGCCTCGAGGAGGGCGCCGTCAGGCGGGCGGCGCGATCGATGCGGGCGGACGTGGTGCACGCCCACAACGTGCATCCGCTGTTCGGATGGCGGGCGCTGGCGGCGGGGCGCGAGGCCGGTGCTCGCGTCATCCTCCACCTCCACAATTTCCGCCTCTTCTGCGCCATCGGCGTCGCCTACCGCGACGGGGCCCCGTGCTTTCGCTGCCGCGGCGGCAACACGCGCCCCGGGCTTCGACTGCGCTGTCGCGGCTCCCTCCCCGAGTCGGCGGCCTACGCCGCCGGCCTGCATCGTCAGCTCGCGCCCCTGCTCCGGCACGCCGATCAGTTGGTCACGGTCAGCGAGGCGACGCTACGGCAGCTCGTCGAGCTCGGGGTGCCCGCGGGCCGGATCGTCTCGCTGCCGAACTTCGTGCCGGTTTCGGCCTTCGCCGATCGCTCCCGCGCCGATCAGGGCCGGCACGCGCTCGTCGCCGGACGACTCGTGCCTGAGAAGGGCTTCGACACCGCGGTGCTCGCGTGCCGCGCCGCCGGTGTGCCGCTCGTGGTTGCCGGCGAAGGGCCCGATGAGTCACGGTTGCGCGCGCTCGCCGCCGGTGGCGACGTGCGCTTCGCCGGCATGCTCGCGCGCGATGAGCTCGCCCGGGTCCGCGCCGATGCCGCCATGGTGCTCGCCCCCTCGCGCTCGGACGATGCGTGCCCCTACGCCGTCGTCGAGGCTCTCGCCGCCGGCGTGCCGGTGATCGCCAGCGACCGCGGCGGCCTCCCCGAGCTCGCCGGTACGGTGGAGGCGGCGCAAGACGTCGGGGCGTGGACCCACGCGGTGGCGCGAGCGTGGCGCGAGCCCGCCGAGCGGCTCGAACGAGGCGAGACCGCGCTCGCGCGCGCATGGGAGCGCTTCTCTCCCGACCGCTATTACGAGGCGCTCATGGCGATCTACGCTCATCCCGGCAAGGACTGCGGGTCGCCGAAGCCATAGGGTTCACGCCGAGGTCCGCAGGGCCGTCGTCGCCGGATCGTCGCATCCGGTGATGCTGGTGTGCGCCCGCCCATCCTTCGAGCGGCCGGTGTCGCATCGACCGGCGATGTGAACACTGAATGACCAGCTAGCCATTCAATGGCTTAATGGCTAGCTTTGTTGAGCTTTGGCGCACTCTGAGCAGGGAAGGGAGAATTATGATTTATCGCGGTAATTAGGCGTCTGGAGCTCCGTTGAGGTAGCCTCCTGTTGGGTAGGTATGAGTTCAGGTTGGCCGATCGGCGCCGGCCTGGCCGATCCTGGCCTGAACTTCGAATGAGCGGCGCTTCAGGCACACACCGATCTGCAAGGCTGGCATGGCCGGCTGCTACGGTGCTGCTCGTTTCGTCGCTGGCGTTCATCGCAACTAGCTGGGGAGTACACGTGCGGAACCCCTTGGCCCTGGCTGTGTTGACCGTCCTCGGGGTATCTGGGTTCATCACCGATGACCTGTCGATCCCGGCCTTCCGAGTCGACATCGGCTTGGTCCTCGCTCTGGCAGCGATCATCCTGACCGGACCGATCGGTGCCCTACTCGTCCTCGGGATTCCCGAGCTCATTCGGCCCCTGGTCGAGCGGCATCCCGTGCGCCGCATCGCAACAGTGGCCAACCTGGCGTCCATCGCCTGGTTGGTGGTCGTGGGCAAGTTCGCGCTCCTGGCGCTGCCGCTGGCACATGCCACGCCCGCTGGGCGCTGGCTCGCCTACACCCTGGTCGCGGCGGCGATGGCGCTGGCGAACTGCCTCGTCGCCATGGGTATCCTCTCCGGGCTCGTCGACCGGGTGCTGAGCACCCGGTGGCGGCTGCAACTGCGTGCAGTGGCGGCGACCCTCGCCTTCGCTCCCTTCGCTGCCTTCACCGCCTGCCTGCTCCCGGCCTTCGGCATCCTCGCGCTCGTCGTGGTCGCAGCGGCTGCGGCGCTTCCGAGCGCTCTCGTCCGTCTCGTCACCTGGACGCCGAGCGCCGGCGGCATGACCGTTCCCGAGGCCCGCGCTGGTTATGCGGCGGCGCTCGCCTCGAGGATGGAGTTGTCGCGCTCGCAGCGGCGCGTCCTCGCCGCGGCGGCCCGAACGGGAACCGGCCGGACCGGCATGATGATCTCTCGAGCCGCCGAGCGTGACCGCGTCGCCAAGACGCTGCTCCTGGCGGGACTGTGGTCGCCGGGGGACGACTGCTTCTCGCGGCTCCAGCCCGCGGAGATGGGCGTAGAGAGCCGGGTGCTCTTGGTGGCGCACGGCTGGGCGGAGCTCACGGCGAAGGGAACCGAGCGGCTCGAGCACCGGCTCGCGCTGCTGACCCTCCACAACGATCCGCGCCGCTACGACCGCCGGATCGTCGCGGTGGCGCGCGATCTCATTCCCGACGCCGCACGCGACACGCGGAGTGCTCGAATTCCGTGCACGCATGCGCTGCCGCGACGGATCGCCGAGCTGAAGCTGACCGCTTAGGCGATCCGTGCCCCTGGCTCGACGTCCTCGTCGGGCCGGAGCAGTATCACGTCACCTGCCTCGTCGCCGGCTCCGAGCACGAGGACCTCGGAGGAGAACGGGCCAATCCTGCGGGGCGGGAAGTTGACCACGGCGACGACGAGCCTGCCTTCCAGCTCCTCGCGGGAGTAATTGGTGATCTGAGCCGACGAGCGCTTGGTGCCGATCTCGGGGCCGAAGTCGATGGTCAGCTTCCAGGCCGGAACGCGTGCCTCGGGAAAGTCGTCGACCGCGATGACGCGACCCACGCGGAGGTCGACCGCGCGGAAGTGGTCGATGTCGATGCGCTCAGCGGTCAAGGGGCCTCGCCCGGCGGGCTAGCCGGCCGGCGTGCCGGCGGACGCTGGGTTGGAGTTGCCGGGGGCCGCACCGATCGCCGAGCACGTCGGTGTCGGTGCCGGGGTCGTAGTCGCGGCGGGGGAGGTCGCCGTGGTCGTAGCGGGCGTCGTGGTGGTCGTCGTGCCGGGCGTGGTACCGGTCGTGCCGGGCGTAGTGGCGGTCCCAGCCGGGCTGGTCGTGGCCGTGCCGCCAGGAGTCGTAGAGGTCCCACCCACCGTAGCGGTAGCCCCCGGGCCGGCGGTGCACGATCCCGTGGTCGGGGTGGCGACGGGGGTGGTCGATGTCAGCCTCGGCGTGGTGATGACCTCGACGCTCGGGGACGCGGGGCTCGTCCCGGCGGAGCCGGTAGAGCTCAGCGTCGTCGAAACCGTTGTCGTCTCCGTTCGGCCCTGGGTCGAGGCGGGAATGAGCGGCGTGGTCGCCGGCTGCTTGGCCGCGACGGGAACGGTAGCCGCGGCCTTGCTCTTGGCCCCGCCCTTCGCGGCCTGCTTCGGCGCGATCGACTTCAACTCCTGGTGACGGGCTGAGCCCGCCGCGAGCTTGGGCGCGCCGGTGGGCTGGGTGACGATCGCCGCTGCGAGCGGCGTGCCCTGGAGAGGCTGCGGATGGCGGTTGGTTTGACCGACTTCCACGGCGCCCGCGGTGACGATCGCCGCGGCCGCCAGACCCGCAGCCGCTTTCGTGGCCACCGCCGTGACCCCGGCGGATACGAGCCCCGTCGCGGTAGAGCCGGCCGCGATCGTCGATCCGGCCGCCG
>Ga0302314_10016419_pt1 | contig 12506 bp, 7 predicted proteins | sample III_Palsa_N2_3_FD_200533 | JGI IMG/M metagenome (GOLD analysis project Ga0302314, IMG submission 200533) | Peat permafrost microbial communities from Stordalen Mire near Abisko, Sweden - III_Palsa_N2_3 | ecosystem: Environmental > Terrestrial > Soil > Palsa > Peat permafrost | place: Sweden...
GTTCTATGACGTCGACTTCTGGGTCGACGAAAAAAACGGCAAGATGACCGTGGACGAAGTGCGCCTGCACAAGGTTCCGGAGAAGCAGGCCGACGGCAGCTACATCCAGGTGCCGCGCTATAACTTCGATGACCTGAAATTTGATGTCGTGCCGTAGCCGCGGCACGTTAAGTTAAGCCGCCCAGAGGCTCGATCGGGCGCGATACGGTGTGTCACTTCTGACACACTGCCCGTAGCAGAAGCGATGCAGCGTTCGGGAACCTATACTGCCGAATTATGGGAAGTGTTCCCGGTTTCGGTTTTCCATGAGCTCGCAGCGTCGCTTCTGGGGCGCTGCGGCGCCCCTTGTGGCGGCGTTCCTCAGCGCCTGCGCGGCGCTCCCGCCGCGGGCGCCGGTCGACCCGGCGCGCGACGCCCAGGATTTTTCGGCGCGGCGCCTGGATGGCGGCCGTGCGCAACTGCCGCCGGCGGCGGCCGGATGGAACCGTGAAGCCTGGTTCCGGGCAGCGCTTGCATTGAATCCGCAGTTGGCCGAGGCCCGGGCAGCGGCCATGGCCGCCGCGGCTGGGGAGCGCACCGCCGCCGAGCGGCCCAATCCGAACCTGAATCTGTTCGGCGAATACGTGAGCTCTGCGGCTACGAGCGCCGCATGGCTCTACGGATTGTCGCTGGAATTCCTGCTGCCGCGCGCGGGCGAGCGCGGCCGAGCGATGGCCAGCGCCGCATTGCAGACTCAGGCCGCCGCGGCCGATGTCGAAGAGGCGATCTGGCAGGTGCGCTCGGAAGTGCGGCAGGCGCTGTTGGATGCCAGCTACGCGCATGACGAGGCGGCGCTGCTCGGCACTCTCGTGACGGACGGCGAGGCGCTCGTGGCATCGAACCGGGCAATGGCGCAGGCCGGCGAGATCGCGCAGTCAGAGACCCTGGCGCAGGATCTGGAGCTCGCGCGCGCGCGACAGCGGCTGATGCGGGCGCAGGCGTTGGCCGAGGACGCCGAAGTGCGCCTCGCCGCGGCCGTCGGCGTTTCGAGCGCCGCGCTCGCCGGCATTCCCGTGCGTTGGGATGACTGGGCGAACATCGGCGCGCTTTCGCCGGCGCACTCCGAGGAGTGGCGCAGCGCGGCGCTCATCGGGCGGCCGAAGCTCGTACATGCCTTGCGAGAGTATGACGTGACGGACATTGCCCTGCAAAGCGAGGTCGCCAAGCGCTGGCCACAGTTCCACGTCACGCCCGGCTACGCCTGGGACAAGAGCGGTCTGCGTCAGGACACGCTCGATGACACGCTGCACGACACGCTGCATGACAACGAGCTCGGCGTGAGCTTTGAGCTGCCGATTTTCAATCGCCACGAAGGACCCATCGGCGAGGCGCTGGCGCGCCGCACGCTTGCTGGAGCGCATCTGCAGGCCGTGCAGGCGGAGCTCTTTGAGGAGATTGAGCGCGCCGAACGCGCCTGGCCACAGGCCGAGCGCGCATGGCGGGAAAGCGACGGCGGCGCGCGCCTCGCCCGGCAGCAGCACGCGAACGTTGAAAGCGCCTTCGCCGCGGGCGCGACCGACCGCTCGACGCTCCTGACAGCGCGGCTCGAAGCCACCGAAGCCGAACTCATCACTCTGGAGGCTGCCTACAACGCGCAGCTCGCCTTTGCCGCGCTGGAAAGCGCCTATCGCCGGCCGCTTGCGGGCGAGGAGGTCCCGCTGTCGGCGAGTCTCGGCGGCAAGGTGCGTTCATGAGGCGCTCGCTCCTGCCGCCGCTCCTCGTCTGCATCGCTCTCCTGCCTGCACTCGCTCTCGCGGATATCGACGATGACAACGACACGCCTCCCGCCCGCGCGCCCGGCACCGGGCTCGTCTTGACGAGCGCCCAGCAGCAGGCCGTCGGTGTCGCCGTTGCGCATCCTGTGAAGGGCGCAGGTCCCCGGCAGACCGACGCGTACGGTCTGGTATTGGATCCGGTGGAGCTCGTCACCGATGTCGGCCGGCTTGTGACGACCCGCAGCGCCGCCCGCAATGCGGCCGCCGATGCTCGGCGCCTGGAGGGCCTGTACAAGAACGGCGCGAATGCATCACTCAAGGCGCTGCAGGGGGCGCAGGCCTTGGAGATCGAATCCGAGGCGCAGGCCGAGGCGGCGGCCGCAACGTTTTCGCTGCAGTGGGGACCGGTGGCCGCGTTGCCTGATCGGGAGCGCGATGCGCTCGTTTCATCCTTGACGGGCGCTCGCGCCGTCCTCGTACGCGCGGACGTGCCCGGGCGCCACGCTCTGGGCGCCATGCCTGCGAAGGCTCTTCTCAACGTCGATGGCATCGGCGTCGCGGCGCGCCTCATGGGCCCGGTGCCACGCACGACGGCTGACGTGCAAAGCGCGGGCTGGCTCCTTGAGGTGGAACATCCGCCCGCGGGCCTAGGTCCCGGCGCGCGACTGCGCGTGACGCTGGCGGGCGCGGATGTTGCCGGGCTTCTCATCCCCACTGCGGCGCTTCTCTATAGTGAGGAGGGCGCCTATGTATACCGCCAGAAGGCGCCGCAGAGCCGGGACGGAAAAATCGAGTACACGCCCGCGCGGGTGAAGCTCCTGACGCCCGTCGGGGATGCGTGGCTCGTGAGCGGACTTGCCGATGCGGACAACGTCGTCGTGCACGGCGCAGGCGTTCTGTGGTCGCTGCAGGGCCTCGGCACCTTCTCGGCGAGTGAAGAAGAACACGACTAACGCCTCATGCTTCGAGCCATCGTTCGCGTCTCACTCGCGCATCCGCGCATTATTACTGCGCTGTCCGTGCTGGTGGCGGTGCTGGGGGCGAGCGCACTTTTGAACGCCCGGCTCGATGTGTTTCCGGACTTCGCACCTCCCCATGTCCTGGTGCAGGCGGAGGCACCTGGCCTGGATGCAACGCAGGTGGAGGCGCTCGTCACGCGGCCGCTCGAGGGACTCCTCGCGGGGACGGAAAACGTCGAATCCGTGCGCTCCACATCGAGCCAGGGACTTTCCGCCATCCAGGTGGTCTTTGGCCGCAGCGGCGATCCGTACCGCCAGCGCCAGGTGGTCACCGAGCGGCTGGCCGAATCAGCGGGCCTCCTGCCCGCGGGCGCGGGGCCGCCGCTTCTGTCGCCGCTGTCCTCCTCCATGGAGTACCTCGTGCACTTTGGTTACACGAGCGAGCGCCTCTCACCGATCGAGCTGCGCGACCTCGTGCGCTGGATGATCAAGCCGCAGATCCTCGCCGTCCCCGGGGTGGCACAGGCGCAGATCTTCGGCGGCGCTGCGCGCGAACGGCAGGTGCTCGTGGATCCTTACAAGCTCCTCGGGGCGGGCCTCACGCTCGAGGATCTGTACGGTGCGGCGCGGCGCGGCACAGAGTTGATCGGCGGCGGCTACATCGAAACGCCCACGCAGCGCATCGTGCTGCAGGCGCAGGCCGCGGGTGCAACTGCGGCGGCGCTGGCGCAGGCGGTGATAGCGGTGCGCAACGGCACCGCTCTGCGCATCGGCGATGTGGCCACGGTGCGCGATGCGGCCGAGCCCAGTTTCGGCGACGCCATGATCGGCGGGCGACCGGGCATCCTGGTCGAGACCTCCACTCAGTACGGCGCCAATACACTGGAGGTCACCGCCGCGCTCGAACGGCGCTTGAACGCGCTCGTGCCGGCGCTCGCGCAGCAAGGCGTGCAATACCATCCCGCGCTCCTGCGGCCGGCGAGCTTCATCGAGACCGCCATCGCGAAACTGCGTAACTCATTGCTGACGGGAGCGGTGCTCGTGGTGCTGCTGCTGCTCCTGACGCTGCGCGATTGGCGTGCCGCGCTCGTGTCTTTCAGCTCGATTCCCGTGGCGCTCTTGGCCACCGTGTGGATCCTCGCGGGCGTTGGCATATCGCTCAACACCATGACGCTCGGCGGCCTCGTCGTCGCCTTGGGCGTGGTGGTGGACGATGCGGTGATTGACGTCGAGAACATTATGCGCAGGCGCCGCGGCGCCGCTGCCGGCGCTGATATCCGCCAGTTGATATTGAGCGCATCGCTCGAAGTTCGCCGCCCGGTGTTCTATGCAACCGCCGCCGTGGCGGTGGCGTTTCTGCCCATCCTCATGCTCTCAGGCCTGCAGGGCTCGTTCTTCCGCCCGTTATCGATCGCCTTCTTGCTGGCGGTCGGCCTGTCGCTCCTGATCGCGATGAGCGCAACGCCCGCGCTGTGCGCCATCGTGATGGGCGCGCACGCACCGAGCGCCGAAGCGGCGTGGCTTACGCGTCTGAAGCGCCGCCAACGACGCATCATCGAGTGGCTGCACCCGCGCCCGGCGTGGGTGCTCACGACGCTGCTCGTGACGGGCGCCGCCGGCGTCGCGTTACTGCCGTTCCTAGGCGCGCGGCTGCTGCCGGATTTTCGGGAGGACTATTTGATTGCGCACGCGGCGCTGCGGCCCGGCATTGCGCTCGCAGAGACCGCGCGCGTCGGCCGGCGCATCGCCGAGCGCCTTTCCGCCATCGCCGGGGTGAAGAGCGTCGCGGAGCAGATCGGCCGCGCCGAAAATGGCCAGGATCCGGACGCCCCCAACAAGAGCGAATTTGAAGTGCAGATCGATCCTGCGCAGGGCGCCTCTGCCGCGCACATCGAGGCCAGCATTCGCGACGTGTTTGACGACTTTCCGAATCAGCTGGTGGAGATCTATTCGGTGCTCGCCGAGCGCATTGGCGAGACTCTCTCCGGAGAGTCGGCGTCGTTTTTCGTGAGCGTGTTCGGGCCGGACCTCGATCGCGACGATGCCGTGGCGAGCGACATCGCGGCAGTCCTCGAGCACCTGCCCCATAGCGGCGCGGTGCGGCTGAAAGTGCCGCCACGGCAGCCCGAGCTGCGCGTCGAACTGCGCCCCGGGGAGCTTGCGCTCTACGGCTTGCAGGCAGCTGAGGTGCTGCAAACCGTGAACGCGGCATTTCACGGCACGGTGGTCGCCGAGTTGAGCCAGGCCGACCGCAGCGTGCCGGTGGCGGTGCGCATCGCAACGGCAGAGGCGACTCCGCAGTCCGTCGGCGAACTCCTGCTGCGCGCGCGCGACGGCGCGCTCGTGCCCCTCTCGGCGGTGGCGAATCTCGCTATGGTTTCGGCGCGCAGCCTGATCGACCATGAGGACGGCCTGCGCCGCCAAGTCGTCGTCGTGAATCCCAAGACCTCCGATCAGGCGGGCTACGCCGAAGCGGCGCGCCGCGCCATTGCCGAGCACGTGCTCCTGCCGCCGGATGTCTACCTGCGCTATGGCGGCGCGGCGCAGGCGCAGGCCGCCGCGGCGCACGAACTGCTGCTGCATTCGGCGGCGGCGTTCGTACTCATCGTGCTGTTGCTGGCGCTGGGATTTGGCTACGCGCGCCACGTGCTTTTGGTGCTGGTCGCGCTGCCGTCGACATTGATTGGCGGCGTCGCGGCCGTCGCGGTGACCGGCGGCAGCCTGTCGCTCGGCGCGATGGTCGGGTTCGTCGCGCTCTTCGGCATGGCCGCGCGCAACACCATACTGCTCGTCTCACACTACGATCATCTGGTGACGGCCGAGGGGCAGAGCTGGGATCTGCCGACCGCCTTGCGCGGCGCGGAAGAGCGTTTGACGCCCGTGTTACTGACGGCACTTCTGACGGGGCTTGCACTTCTGCCGGTGGCGATCCAGATGCACGAGCCTGGCCATGAGATCGAAGGTCCGATGGCGGTCGTGATTTTAGGGGGACTTGTCTCTTCGACTCTGGTGAGCCTGCTCCTGGTGCCGCCGCTTGCGGTTCACTGGCTGCGCCATACGCGGCGCTCTTGAATGGCAACCTGCCGCGGCAGCGCGCCACGACAAGGGTGTGCGCGAGCGCCGTCGCGGCGGCATCGCGCCCCGAGACGTCGTCGTTGCTCATAAGCAACCAGCGGTTGGGGCGGCGACGCCATCTGTAGGATGGGTCGGCGCACGTTGTGGCCCCCTGCCGTGCGAAGAGCCCTCGATGTTGGCGGCATTTTCTGGTTAGCGCCGGCGCTCGCCGTGTCGGTCGCGAGCACGACATTGCCGAGTGCGTCGACGATGAAGAGTGCGTGTCTCGCACTGCAGCGGTAGCGCAAACTGCCAGCAACACGCATCGCAACACCAGACGCCCGCGGTCGATTTGCTCGATGCAGAAAGAGCCTGGGAACAAGAGTCAAGCGACGGCGTAAACTGGCCCTCACGGTATGTGCCATTTTCGGCACAGAAGCTCTGCGAACGCGGCGGCGCAGCGTATGAGAGGTTGTTGAGTTGTAAGCGAACTGATATATACGGCGTAGGAAAATGTCCTATACATATATGGGAATGGTCTGACGGTCAGTTTTCCATTTTGGCGCGTGAGTGGTCGCTGACGGGACCCACGGTCGCCACACCTTTTAGACGGCGCCTATATCCGCACCTTCCGCGCCGGCTTGTTCGGGGACGGCGGTGCGATAGCAAAAAAGTACAACGCGAATCGGTCTTTTGAGGAGAACCTGTATGCAATTGGAATCACAGCGACGGCTACGGATGCTATGTGCCGTACTGGCACTCGGGGGATGTTGGGGCGTAGCGAGCAGCGATGAAGTCACCGACCGGGCGAAGAACCCAGACCTCTGGGCCGATCCGGGTGGTGATCAGGCTCTGACTCGCCACAGCGCATTAAAAAATATTAATACACAGAACGTTCATGGACTGCAGATGGTGTGGTCGCAATCGAGCGGAACGTTGCGCGGCCATGAGGGACAGCCGCTGGTGGTGGACCTTGGCGGGACGCCAATGATGTACATGGAAAGCGGTTGGCCAAACATCATCCAGGCACTGGATCTGACCGACCCTGACCATCCGAAGGAAATCTGGAACTACACCAAGTCCACAGACCGCGACGCATCTGCTGTGCCGCGCGCCTGCTGCGACACGGTGAACCGCGGTATGTCGTTTGCAGACGGCAAGCTCGTGTTTGGTACCCTCGACGGCTTTGTCATCGCCCTCGATGCCAAGACCGGTAAGGAAGTTTGGGTCGTCAAGCATGCGTGGCCTGCCCACGGCGAGACGATTACCCCGGCACCTCTCATTGCTGAAGGCAAAGTGATCATCGGTTTCGGTGGCGATGAATTCGCCGCGCGCGGCCGCTTGGACGCCTATGACCTCGGCACGGGCAAGAAGGACTGGGAGTTCTATGCCACCGGTTCCGACAAGGATGTGGGCCTGACGGCGGACACTAACAAGAAACATCCGGAATACGGCAAAGCGGGGCAGGACCTCGGTATTCACGGCTTTCCCGGCGACGAATGGAAGCGTGGCGGTGGTGCCCAGTGGGGCTTCTACAGCTACGACCCGGAGCTGAAGCTCGTCTACACCTCGAGCGGCAACCCCGGTCTGTGGAGCCCGTCGTATCGCTGCGGTGCCAAGACACACGAGGAGTGCAACAACGGCAAGTGGGACAACAAGTGGTCGATGACCATTTTTGCCCGCAAGGTCGACACTGGCGAAGTGGTCTGGGCGTACCAGATGACTCCGTTTGACCAGTGGGACTATGACGGCATCAACGAGAACATGCTCGAAGACCTCACGGTCGACGGCAAGGCTCGCAAAGTGCTCATTCACTTCGATCGCAACGGCTATGCCTATGTGCTTGACCGCACGGATGGCACGCTCTTGCGCGCGCACAACTATGTGACAGTGAACTGGGCGGAAAAGATCGACATGAAGACTGGCCGTCCGATCAAGGTGAAGGCGCATTCACCGTTCGCGCCCAACGGCAACACCCAGGCCTGCCCGTCAGCGATGGGTGGCAAGGACCAGCAGCCCTGTGCGATCGATCCGACCGAGCCGGGCATTGCCTATTGCCCGACCAACAACTGGTGCATGGAAGACGAGCCGCAAGAGCGTTCACATACCCAGCAGGGCACTGTGTACGTATTTGCCAACGTCTATATGTATCCTGAGAAGCCTGGCATCACCGGCAAGTTCAAGAAGTTCAACTTCCTGACGGGTGAGACGGTGTGGGAAATCCCGGATCCGTACCCGAATTGGGGTGGTGCGCTCGTGACCGACGGTGGACTTGCCTTCTACGGTAGCTTGAACGGAGACTTCCGTGCGGTCGACCGCGCCTCCGGCAAGGTACTTTGGCAGCGCCGCTTAGGCTCGGGCATCATCGGCAACCCGATCACGTACAGAATTGCTGGCAAGCAGTACGTGTCGGTGTGGAGCGGCATCGGCGGCTGGATCGGCCTGCCCGTGACCGCCGGTCTTGATCTTTCCGACAAGTTCGGCGCGATCGGCGCAACGGCAATGACCAAGGCGGCCAACCTCGACAAGATCCCGATGGGTGGAACGCTTTACACCTTCCGCGTCGAATGACCGGAGTCGGTGTCAAGTAGTAGTTAGTTAAGAGCGTCCGGTGTCTAATAGGCACCGGACGCTTTTTTTTTGGGGTAAAGGTTTTGAGGCATGGCATGAAGAAGTGGCTGGGCGCTCTTGCGATCATTGCAAGTGCAGCCCTCGGTACTGCAGCCGAAGCGGCGCTGCGCGTGTGTGCGGATCCGGGTGGCATGCCGCTGTCGAACAACCGCGGTGAGGGCTTCGAGAACAAGATTGCCGATCTACTCGCGAAGTCCATGGGCACGACCGTGCAGTACTACTGGCGTCCGTCCATTGAGCGTGGTTTGACGAGGACTACGCTGTACGCCGACGAGTGCGACCTCATGATGGACATGCCGCTCGACTCAGAGCGCGTGCTCACGACCGAGGCGATCTATCGCACGACCTTCGTCCTCGCATACCGCGACGACAAAAATCTCTCGTTCAAGAATCTCGACGATCCGAAACTGAAGAAACTCAAGATCGGGGTGTACCAGACGTCCGCGATGCGCGAGGCGCTCCTGGACCATGACGTCGTTGACAACGTCGTCATCCATTACCTCTCGCACGACGCGGACCTCGTCCCCGAGAACGCGCCGTCCTATCAGATCCAAGAGGTGATCGACGGCAAGCTTGATGTGGCGGCCGCGTGGGGACCCTTCGCCGGCTACTACAAGGCGATCAAACATGCGCCGCTGACCATTCAACCGGTCAACCTGATGGAAGACGCCGTGCCCATGGAATACGACATGGCGTTCGCCGTGCGCACTACCGACAAGGCCTTGCGCGACCAGCTGCAGACCGCAATCCATAAAGAGCGCGACGGCATCCGCGCCGTTCTCGTGGAGTTCGGCGTGCCACTCGTGAAGTGTGACACCTGCCTCGTCAGCGGAGATCTGCCCTCGCACGGTCCGTACCCGCAGCCGAAGCCGCACCACGGTGACCCGACGCCCTCGATAGTTTCGATCGCGACGCTCAATGATTGGCTTGCGCATGGCGCCAACGCCAACGAGGAACTGGACCACGCGATCCTCGGCGACGATATGAAGCGCGTCGCCTACCTCGTCGAGAAGAAGCACGCGGACGTCAATGCCCGCGACCTGCAGGGCGAGACGCCCCTGCAGAACGCCGTACATTTGTCGGCACTCGGACTCGTCACCTATCTCGTGGCGCACGGCGCCGATGTGAATCTGACCGATCGCGACGGCTGGACGCCGCTCATGACGGCAGCGTGGCTTGATAACGGCGAGGTCGTCCACTTTCTCATTGCGCACAAGGCCGATCCGAACGGCAAGGGCACGGGGGATCTGACGCCGCTTGCGATCGCCTCGCAAAATGGCAAGGACGTCGCTGCGGTCGCGCTGATCGAGGGCCATGCCGATGCCAATCAGACGGTCGGCGGCGGCGGCTACACGCCTCTCATGCTGGCGGTTGCGGATCACTCGACCGCGACGGTGCAGGCTCTCATTAGTCACGGTGCAGACGTCAACGCCAAGAACAGCGGCGGCCTGACGGCGCTCATGATTGCCGCCGCAGCCAATCAGCCGGGGCTCGTGACCATCCTCATCAAGGCGGGAGCCGATGTCGGCGCGCGCGATGAAAAAGGCGAAACGGCGCTCAGCATTGCGCGCGACAAGGACGGGCAGGCGGTGATTAAGTTATTGGAACAACCCGCTTCATCCACCGTTCACAATTTAGGCAGCTCGGGCGCGTAAGCGCATCAATAATAATCGCAGCGACGAGGAGACGGGCAGTGTCGAAGAAAGTTTGGATTGGCTGTCTACCTGCAGTGATATTGATCGGCATTGCGATGGTGGGCGCCCAAGGACAGACGGCGGCCCCGGCTGCTGCGGCCAAGCCGGCTGCAGGCGCAGCGGCGGCAGCCCCTGCCGCGGCGGGCGCTGCCATGACACCGCAAGCGCGTGTCGACGCCACTCCCAAGGGGAAGCTTTCGAATCCCTACAAGGACAGCGATGCAGCTATCGTAGCGGCCGGCAAGGGTCTCTATTTTCATTCCGGCTGCAACGGCTGTCACGGCGGCAGTGGGGGCGGTGGCATGTGTCCGCCGCTGATCAATGACATCTGGGTCTACGGTGGCGATGACGACACGCTCTTCAGGCTCGTGACTCTGGGCTCGGACGGATTGCAGGCGAAGGGCTACATGCGAATGGGCATGGAACACGTCGTCGGCCCGATGCCCCCTATGGGTGCAATCGTTCCGACGGATGATGACTTATGGAAGATCCTCACTTTCGTCCGCTCCAACTACGACGGTTCCCCGAAGTGTAAATTTGGCTGCCCGGTGGACGCGCCCCCACCGGACTGATGACACAAACATAGGGGCGGGGCTGAGCTTTTCGTCCTAGGCCTTTAGCGGTACTCTGAACGGGTTTGGCGTCGCGCCACGCACGTGGAGTGGCGTGGCGAGCGGGTGGCGGATCGAACTCGGCGGCAAGCATCACGCGAGTGGATCCAAAGGGGCGCACAAAGATCGCTCCGGTGAGGGGGAGGCGTTCATGCGACTGCGACTGGAGAGCCGAGGTCATGCGGAGCTGGTTCAATCTGCCGTGCGCGGTGGCTTGACCGGGCTCAGCATCGATGAGGCCGTGCGCTGCTCGTGGAATCGCTGCCTCACGACGTATGCACTCGATGCCCTGCAGCCAAAGAAGCCGACGACGGTCGAGCGTGGTGACCTCAGGGACAGAAAGGAGCGCTTAGGATCGCTCCTCTCCATCGCCAGAATCGAAATGGCGAATCTTGCGAAGCTTATGCAGCACTCCCAGTACGGCATCATGCTGACCGATTGGGACGGCGTCATTGTCAGTTACGCCGGCGACACGGGATTTTCCTCCACCGCGCGGCGCAGCGGCTTTCGCGAGGGCGTGATCTGGAGCGAGCGGGAACTCGGCACCAACGGCATGGGCACCTGCATCGTCACCCAGCGCCCCATCGTCATCCATCGCCGCGATCATTTCCTCGTGCAGAACACGCAGTTGACGTGCTCGGCCGCGCCGATCTTTGACATGCAGGGCAAACTGCTCGCGACGCTCGACATCTCCGGCGCTTCCTCACGGGCGCAGACTCATACGCTCGCGCTTGTCGATATCGCCGCGCAGAATATTGAGAACCGCGTGTTGCTGGAGGCGTGCCGCAAATTTGGCCTATTGCGCTTTCACCGCTGCGCCGAATTCGTCAGCACGCCGGGCGAGGGCGTACTGGCGTTCGATGAGGCGGGGACGATCAGAGGCGCCAACCGCGGCGCGCTGAAGCTCCTCGGCTATCGCAACCACGAGGCCCTGTGCGGCCAACGGATCGAGGCGGTGCTCGACACCACCCTCGAGGCGCTCTTGCACCTGTCCTGGCGCCCCGGGTTCCGGCCGGACCTGCTGCCGGCGCGATTTGGTCCGCAGCGCTGGTTTGCCTCCGTACAGGCGCCGGCCGAAGCCGTGCGCCGGCCGACCCTGGTCGCAAGCGTCGCGCCGGCGGTTACCTCGCTTGCCGCGCGAGCGCCCCTGGCGCAGGGTACGCTCGGACCCAGCGCCGCACTGCCGCAACGCGCAGAGGCCGAGAGTGCGGACGTGCTCGGCAGCGCCGAATGCGATGCCTTGCGCCGCACTCTGGAGGCGTGCCGGTGGAACATCAGCGCCACCGCCGTGCGCCTGCACCTAAGCCGCCGCACCATCTACCGTAAAATGTATCGCCATGGCATTGCGCGCCATGATCTTGACGAGGCCGACGACAAATAACCGTCGCCGGGGTCACTCGCTCCACCGCACCGTCTTCTGGTAAATGCCCGCGGCGCTTGCGCCGCAGGGATTGCACGCGCTCATTCGCACGGGCGGTTTACGAATTTTTCAGTGGCACCGGCGTGCCAGCACTGACACACTCCGCATTAGATCGTGTCGATGAGCAGGCTCGGCCGTCGCAGGTTGGCGACATATTCACGCACTTGTGAATGATGGGAGGAGGAGCCATATCAGAGACTTCGCTCGAGGAGTCAGCGGTGCTTCGCCTACGTGCGCAAACTGTGGCTTTCATCGCCGCTTTAATCCTATCCGGTGCGCGGGCGCAGAACGCTGCCGCGCCGCCGCCCCCGCACGTCGAACCTTTCAGCTTCGCCACCGTCGCGCACCTGGCGCAGCAGCGCTCCCAGCAACCCTACCGCGAC
>Ga0302314_10016421_pt1 | contig 12504 bp, 14 predicted proteins | sample III_Palsa_N2_3_FD_200533 | JGI IMG/M metagenome (GOLD analysis project Ga0302314, IMG submission 200533) | Peat permafrost microbial communities from Stordalen Mire near Abisko, Sweden - III_Palsa_N2_3 | ecosystem: Environmental > Terrestrial > Soil > Palsa > Peat permafrost | place: Sweden...
GCTTGCTTGCCGCCCTGCCCGACCGGCCGGTCACGCCGTGTGATGCGCCGGTCTATCTGATCCCTGGGCTTAAGATCTCGATGGCGGCGATGAACCTGATCTACGCCGTGACCGACAGCTTCGTGCTGGCAAAATTGCTGACTTACCGGAAGCTGTCATGACCGAGCGGGCCCCCCTCCCCGGCGATCCGACGCTCGCCGCCCGCGTCGCGCGCATGGTGCGGGTGGACCACGCCGGCGAATATGGCGCCGGCCGGATCTACGCCGGCCAGCTCGCGGTGCTGGGAAAGGGCGAAAAAGGCGAGGTGCTGCGGCAGATGGCGGAGCAGGAGCAGCGCCACCTCGCCGGTTTCAGCGAGGAGATCGTGCGCCGCCGGGTGCGACCGACCGCGCTGCTGCCGTTCTGGCACGTCGCCGGCTTCGTGCTCGGCGCCGTCACCGCGCGGCTGGGCGAGAGCGCCGCAATGGCCTGCACGGTCGCGGTCGAAGAAGCGATCGACCAGCATTATCAATCCCAGGTCGCCGAACTGGGCGCCGACGAGCCCGAACTCGCCAGCAAGATCGAGGAATTCCGGCAGGAGGAACTCGAGCATCGCGACATCGGACTCGAGCATGGCGCGGAGCAGGCGCCGGGTTACCGGCTGCTCTCGACCGCGATCAAGCTCGGCTGCAAGGTCGCGATCAAGCTGTCCGAGCGGATCTAGCGAATTGCTTTCGGCTTAGCCCAAATCAACCGGCCCACCCATCAGGGCAGGTCTCGCGCGACGCGAAAACCGCCGTCGGCGCTGCGGTGGTTGTTGGGCATGTAAATTGTCGACGTCGAACTTACTCGGTCGGGAGGATCCTCCCAGCCGCCGCCGCGTCTAAGATGCTGCGGGCACGGGCCGGGCTCCAGCACGTCGCCGGAGTTGGGCGGCCCGGCGATGGGGGCATCGATGCAATCCGACATCCACTCCCAGACGTTGCCGAGCATGTCGTAAAGTCCGAAGCGGTTGGGCGGAAAACTTCCGACCGGTGAAGTATAGTCCCAGTGATCGTCACCCTCGGCCCAGGGAGCACCCTGATCGTTGCCGTAATTGGCATCGGACCGGCTGATGCCGTCGCCCCAGGGCCGGGCGGTGGTGGAACCGGCGCGCGCGGCGTATTCCCACTCGGCCGATGATGGCAAACGGTAAGCCTTCCCGGTCTTGCGGCTTAGCCAGCTGAGGTAGGCCTCGGTTTCCGACCAGGTGAGGCAGACCACCGGATCGTTGGGGGTTTGCGCGTAGCCGGGGTCGTCCCAGCTGCGCCAGGGGCGCCGCGACCATTTGAGGCCTGACAGCCCGAAACAGCCGCCGGGAGCGGGGGTGAAATGGGTCGCGGCGGCGAACTGCGCGAATTGCGCCACCGTGACATCGGTCACGCCGATCGCGAACGGGTGCGGGATGGTGACGGCGTGCGGCGCTTCGCTCTGATGGCGTCCTGGCTCGCTGGTCGGCGAACCCATGATGAAATGCCCCGCCGGGATCGCCACCATGGTGGGGCAGTCGCGGCAATCCTGGAATGTGGCCGCCCAGGCCGCGCCGGGCAACAGCCAGACCGCCAATCCGGCCCCCCAAAGCAAGACTACGATCCGCAATCGCACCGCGCTCGTCACATTTTCCCCAGCGGCGGGTTGGTTGACCCGCCTATTATTTGAGACCATTCTCGTTACGCGTGCGATCCCGTGAACTTCGTAGTCGCCGCTTATAACAAAGATCGCGGACTCCGGGAGAATTTTATGAGGGCACTCCATCGCTGGTTGATGCTCGCCGCCATTGTGCCGCTGCTGTATGTCGCTTGCACCGGTGTGCTGCTGGCTGGCGGCGACCTATGGTCGCTGGCGCACCCGGATCAACGCCCGGTGGAAGTCGCGGCGATCCATGAAGGCGACGGTACCCTGCGCGCTGGCCCGATCCGTGCTCTGGCCGCGCCTGGGCTCGGTACCCTCACCAAAGCGGACTTGCCGCGGCTGCTTACCAATACTCTAGCCGCGGCGAAAGCCGCCGGGCACGGTCCGGTCACCTCGATCACCCTGCGGCAGGAGGGCACCATGGTCGAAGGCACCGTCACCCTGGGCGGCCCGGATGCGCAGGCGCTGCGCGTGAATGCCGCCACCGGCGCGCTGCTGGATCCGCCGCCCCCTTCGACCGCCGGCACCTGGCACATTATTCTGAAGAGTTGGCATCGCGGCAACGTCTTCGGACTGCCAGGCATTCTGATCAATCTTGTCACCGGCAGTCTGCTTGCGTTGCTCAGCGTCACCGGGACGGTGCTGTACTTCCTTATGCTCGGCCGCCGCCGCGCGCTCGGGCGGCCGGAAGCCTTCTGGTCATGATGCCCCTGCTGCGCCGTATCCACCGCTGGGTGACCACGCTGGCGGTGATCCTGCTCGCCTACGTATCGGTCACCGGCTTTCTGCTCGGGCTCGATTCGGTAAAAATCTGGTATGACGGCGGCTACCCGGGCGCGCCGAAACCCACCCGCCGTGCTCCCGGTCCCCCTGGCGGACTGGTCACGCCGCTCGACGACCCGGCCCATGCCAGGGCGCTGTTGGCACAGGTTTTGGCTGCCGCCGGGCAGGATGCGCTCACAACCATCAGCCTGCGCGCCCTGCCGGGGCAGGTGGTGGGCGTGACAACCGATGTCCATGGGATCACCCATGCCTATGACACCGCCTCCGGCGCTCCCGCCGACCCGGCCCTCGGCGCCGACGTGCCGCCGCTGCTCAACGCCAACATGACGCGCCATCAGCTGCTTAAGGATCTGCACAACGGCAACATCCTTGGTCTAACCGGCCGAGGCTTCGATATCTTGACCGGGCTCGCGCTGCTCACGGTCTGCCTGTCCGGCCTCGGCATGTATGCTCAGATTTATTGGTCACGGCTCAAACTGGGACGACCCTCTCCATTCTGGCGTTAACTCGTGTTGCGCGTCCGAGCGAGACTTCGGCGCCGGGGTTCACTTGCCGACCGACCGGGAAGGACGTAAATCGTGCCAAGTCCATTCGCGAGGGAAACCATGGCTGGTCGTTTTGAGAATAAGATCGCGGTCGTCACCGGAGGCAGCAGCGGTATCGGGCTCGCCACCGCCAAGGCCTTCGCGGCCGAGGGCGCCACCGTGGTCATCGCCGGCCGAGGGGCTGCCGCGCTCGCCGATGCCGCCGCTGCGATCTCCCAGGAAAGCGGCGGCGAGGTCGCCAGCTATCAGCTCGACGTCTCCAGCCTGGCGTCGATCCAGGAGGTGTTCGCCGCCATCACGGCACGCTTCGGCGTGATCGACGCGCTGTTCGTGAACGCGGGGGCGAGCTCGATGATCCCGATCGAGCGGGTGACCGAGGCCGATTGGGATAAGATCCATTCGACCAACCTCAAGGGCGTGTTCTTCACCATCCAGGCCGCGTTGACAGCGCTGAAGCCGGGGTCGGCGGTGGTGATCAATGCTTCGGTGGCGCCGCACGCGCCGATCCCAGGGTGCTCGATCTACGCCGCCAGCAAGGCGGGTGCGACCACGCTCGGCCGCACGCTTGCGGTCGAGCTGGCGCCGCGCGGCATCCGCGTGAACGTGGTGAGCCCCGGCCCGACCGATACCCCGCTCGCGGGTCGCACCATCGGCGTGCCGGCTGAAGCGGTGCCGCATGTGCGCGAAATGATGGCGAAGACCCCGCTCGGTCGCGCCGGCCATCCCGGCGAAATCGCCGAGGCGGTGCTGTTCCTCGCCAGCTCCGGCTATACCACCGGGACCGAACTGATCGTCGACGGCGGGATCTCGGCGGCATAGCGCGTGCGGTCTGGCGCGTGAACTGCTAAACTGCGGATAACAAACCCCGTCCTCGGGTCGCGCTGATCCCTCCTGCGCTGGAGTGCCGGATTGATGCCGCAAAACGACGAATCCTGGCCACGGGATGCCCTGCCGCGCGGGGCGGATCTGCACGGCTACGAGATCGAGACCATCCTCGGCCGCGGCGGCTTCGGGATCACCTACCGCGCCCGCGACAAGCTCGACCAGGTGTTCGCGGTCAAGGAGTGCTTCCCCAAGCAATTCGCGGTGCGCCAGGGGCTCGAGGTGCTGCCGACCGATACCGGCGACGCCGATGTACTGCAGGAGTGCCTCGAACGCTTCCTGCGCGAGGCCAAGGCGCTGATCCGGCTGTCGCGGCTGGGCGCCGCCGGCGACGGGGTGGTCAAGGTCGCGACCTTTTTTGAGGCCCACGGCACCGCCTACATCGTGATGGAGTATCTTGCCGGGCAGAGCCTGGAGGGGCTGCTCAAGGCGAACCCGTCCGGCATTCCGGCCGAACGTCTGGCCGACATTATGCGCCGGCTGCTGCACGCGCTCGGCTGCGTTCACGACGCCGGGCTGCTCCACCGCGACGTCAAGCCGTCGAACATCTCGCTCCGCGAGGATGGCAGGCCGGTGCTGATCGATTTCGGCGCGACCCGAGGGGCGACCGCCAACCACACCGTTACCTACACCAAGATCTTTTCCGAGAGCTATTCGCCGATCGAGCAATTCTCCGGCGGCGAGCAGGGGCCGTGCTCGGATATCTACGCGCTTGGGATGACCTGCTATCGCGCGATCGGCGGTACCGCGATCGACGCCTTCACCCGGCAGCAGGCGCTGCTGCGCGGCAAGCCCGACCCGCTGCCGGCCGCCGGCAAGATCGGCGCGGGACGCTATCCGGCGGCGCTGCTGGCCGCGATCGACGCCGCACTCGCGGTGTCGCCAGCCGATCGTCCGCAATCGGTGGGCGAACTGCTGGCGTTGCTCGACGGCGATGAGGAGCAGGCGACGGTGGTGATCCGCGCGCCCACGGCAATGCCGGCCGCCGCCGATGCGCGCTTTTCCGAAGTTTTGCCCGCGGTGGTGCCGCCAGCCCGGCCCGAACTTCACACCATCGCCCAGCTAAGCGCGCCCAACCCGGGTTCGCGGCGCAGGCTGTTGGCGGCCGGCGCGGTCGTGTTCCTGGTTGCGCTCGGCGGAGTGGCGGCACTGGTAATGCGACAGCATCAGGTCGCGGTCCAGCAGGCGGGGGCCGCAGCTGCGCAAAAGGCGGCGGCGGCGCAAGCCGCGGCAGCGCAGCTGGCGGCGGCGCAAAAGACCGCGGCGGATAAGGCCTCGGCCGATCAGGCGCTCGCCGCGGCGGCCCAGAAAGCGGCGGCGGAAGCGGCGGCGGCGGAGGCTCCCGAGGAGGCCACCGCCGGGCTTTCGCACGAGATGGCACGGGGGAACGTTGCTTACCGCCACGGCAGATATCTAGAAGCGATGACCTGGTACCAACGCGCCGCGGCTAGCGGTGACGCCAAAGCGCAGGAAAAGATCGGGTTCCTCTACGCGCACGGGCTGGGCGTGGCGCCGGATTATGCCCAGGCGATGAAATGGTACCAAATGTCGGCCGCGCAGGCGGATCCGGTCGCGCTGAACAACATCGGCATTCTGTACGCGAGAGGACTGGGCGTGACCAAGGACTGCGCGACGGCACATGCGTGGTTCGAGAAGGCGGCGGCAGTCGGCAGCGCAGCCGCACGCGATTGGCTGCGGCCGAACAGCGATTGTTCGTGGCAGAGCTGAGGCGGGATTGCGTGTGACCGGCACCTGATACCAGCGGCCCTATCTCTTGACCGCTGGTATCGCGCGCGGGTTGGCGGGCGGCGCGCGCAAAACAAAGACTCATACCAGCCGCCCAAATCGCTGGTCACGAGTCAAAATTTTGGGCAGCTGGTATGATATTCGATATTCCGTTAGAATGCCCCCGCGCTGCGATATGCCCCTCCCCATTGACGATACCACCGCCCAACGACTCCGCGATCGTTTTGCCAACCTGCGGAACAGACATCCGCTGCCGCCGCCGACAGACGAGACCGCCGATAAGACGTTCGTCGACGATCTGTCAGGCGACGGGAAACTCGAGAAGGAAGAATAGTCTTCTTTTTGTGAACAAAAAGAAGCAAAAAAACTTGGTCAATTCTTATCGAACAAAAGTTTTTGCTTCTTTTTTTCAAAAAAGAAGTGCTTTCTTCTCTCTAAATACTATCCGCCGCCACCGCTCGCCATTCCTTCGCTGCTCGCGCAATCGCCAGAAACTCGCTCGCGACCAGGCTGGCGCCGCCGACCAGGGCGCCGTTGACGTTCGGAATCGCGAGCAGCCGGGCCGCGTTGTCGGGTTTTACCGAGCCGCCGTAGAGCAGCGGGCGATCGTTCCCGGCGTCGCCATACCGCGCCACCAGCTTCCCGCGGATGAATTCATGGATGTTCGCGACGTACTGCGGCGACGGCACCAGCCCGGTACCGATCGCCCAGATCGGCTCATACGAAATGACGCCGGTGAACTGATCGGGCAAGCCCTCGTCGAGCCTGGTCGCCACCACCCGCTGCGCATCCCCGGCGCGGTGCTCGGCTTCGGTCTCGCCCATGCAGATCAGTGGGATCAACCCCGCGCGCATCGCCGCCGCGGCCTTCGCGCGGACGTCGGCATCGGTCTCGAAATGATACTCCCGGCGTTCCGAGTGACCGAGGATGACGTAGCGTGCTCCGGCGTCCACCAGCATCGGCGCCGCGACATCGCCGGTATAGGCGCCACTGTCCTTCTGATGGCAATCCTGACCGCCGAGCGCGATGTCGGTGCCCTCGAGCGCGCGCGAAAGCGGATAGATCAGCGGGAACGGCGGGCAAAGCACCAGATCGCAATTGAGCGAAGCCCGCGCCGCGGCAAGGTCGTTCGCCAGCTTGACGCCGACGTCGCGCGTCAGGTTCATCTTCCAATTGCCGACGATCAGCTGACGCACAAGCGCAAACCCCAAAGTTCTCAACTAGTGAGCCGGTTCGCCGGATGCAACCGGCGCCAAGTCTATTGTGCGGCAAGCGCTTTCGGCAGCGCGTCGATCGCGCTCCGGACCAGACCGGTCGCCGCCGCCGGCGGCAGCCCGTCGCGGATGATGGTCTCCGCGGCGTGGGTGGCGATCGCCGCGGCCTGATTGCGGACGTCGGTGACCGCGGCCTTTTCCGCGGCGGAGATACGGTCGAGCGCCATTTTCTCGCGCCGCTTGGCGTTGGCCGCGGCCTCGATCCGCGCATCCTCGGTCAGGCGCGCGGCCTCCGTGCGTGCCGAGGCGAGCAGTTCGGCGGACTCTTTCAGCGCGGCGTCGCGCCGCACGCTTGCTTCCAGCAGCATCGCCTCGGCCTCGGCGCGAAGTGCCGACGCCTCGTCGAGTTCGGCGCGGATGATCTCGCCGCGCTGATCCAGCGTGCGGGTGGCGAAACCCCAGATCGCGCGGCCGGCGAGCGCGAAGAAGGTAAGAATGGCAAGTGCCACCCAAACTTTCGGCTCGGAGAAGAACGCCTGAAAATCCATCCTCGTCCCTCCGGTCAGGCGTGAGCCGACGCGGCGCCGCCGGCATTCGCGATCGCCTGATCAACCGCGCGGTCGAGCAAAGCGACGTCGGCGGCGACCCCGGTCAGACGGCTGACGATAGTGGCGGCGGTCTCGCTCGCGATGCCACGCAGCGCGCCGACCGCCTGCGCCCTGGCGGCTTCGATCTGGCGCTCGGCGGCGGCGAGCCGCGCGTCCAGATCGGCGTTGGCGGCACGCGCCTGGTTATTGGCTTCCGCCCGCGCCAGCGCGATCGCCTCGGCAATCGCGCCCTGGGCTTCGGCGTGGGCCCGCTTGGTGGCGTCGAGAAGTTCGGCCACCGCCTGGTCGGCGCGCGCCTTGGACTCGCGCGCCACCGCAAGATCGGCGGCGATGCGCGCGCCCCGCGCCTCGATCACGTCGGCCACCTGGGGCAGTGCCCAGCGCGACAGCGCGAGATAGAGGGCGAGGAAGATCAGCGCCATCCAGGCGACCTGGTAGAGGGTCAGCGGGTTGGCGAAATCTATCTGCGGCATCGTCCAAGTCTCACTTCAGGACGAGCATGATCAGGAAGGCCATCACCAGAGCGTAGAGCGCCACCGCTTCGACCAGGGCGAAACCGATGAAGGCGCGCTGCACCAGCACTTTTTCCATCGAGGGGTTGCGCGCGATGCCCGCCAGCAGCGAGGCGAAGATGCTGCCGATACCGCTGCCTACGCCGGCGAGCGAAACCACCGCGAGACCCATGCCCACAGCCTTCAAGCCCACGTCACTAATCATCAGAGTCAGTCCCTTTTGTTCAAGTTGTGCGGTTGTCAGCCGCGATTTTCAGTGCAGATGCACCGCATCGTGCAGATAGACGCAGGTGAGTGCGGCGAAGATATAGGCTTGCAGGAAGGCGATGGCGAATTCGAACCCGATCATCACCACGTTGATCCCCATCGGGAAAATCGCGGCGACCGCGCCGATCGCGCCGGCGCTGCCAAGTAAGATCACGAAATAGGCGAACACGTCGACCATCACGTGCCCCGCCATCATATTGGCGAACAGCCGGATCGACAGGCTGAGCGGGCGCGACAGGTACGAAATGATCTCGATCACCACCATCAGTGGTGCCAGCACCCAGGGGGTGCCCTCGGGCAGGAAGTAGCTGAAGAAATGCAGCCCATGGATGTAGATCGCCGCGATGGTGGCGAGCGCGAACACGGTGATCGCGAGTCCGAAGGTGACGGCGATGTGCGAGGTGAAGGTGTAGCCGATGAACGGCAGCAGCCCGAGGACGTTGCCGAACAGAATGAAGAAGAACAGCGTGAAGACAAACGGGAAAAAGCGCTTGCCCTCGGGTCCGATCGATTCCACCGCGAGCGACATCACGCCTTGATAGCTGATTTCAGCCAAGGCCTGCAGCCGACCCGGCACTACCGCTTTGGGCGCCATGCCCAGCCGCAGCAGCCCCAGCACCAGCAAGCTTGCGACGATCATCATCAGGTTGGCTTGGCTGAAATGGAATTGCTCGCCGAAGTTACCGAACACCGGTATCAGCTTGAACTGCTCCATCGGGTCCAGAGTTGCCACGTGCGTGCCTTCTGCTCTCGCGGGCCGAGGCCCATTGGTTGTTTGGGGCCGAAGCCCGTAGTTCTACTTTCCCGGCGGGCGCTGGCTCGGCGGCGAGATCAGTCGCCAGACGTTCAGCATTCCCGCGGCAGCGCCCAGCACGAAGAAGACCAGGAGGAAGATCGGCGTCGTATGCAACCACCGGTCCAGCGCGTAACCGATGATGCCACCCACGACCAAGGCGGCGGCCAGTTCCACACCGATGCGGGCGCCCAGGTTCCAGGCGCTTGAAACTTCTTCGCCCGTCGGCGTCGCCGCCGGCTCAGCCAATCCCTGTCGCTCGCGGGCCTGGTTCAGCCTTTGGTCGAAGCTGCCTTCGTCCCGCTCGTCGTTCATCCTCGCTCTCCGTCGTGCCGGAAGCGCGCGGTAGCTAACTTTTGTGCCCTATAGTGTCAAGCAGCGCTCCAGGCGAAGTGCACCAATTGATAAAAGTTTTTTGGTTCTCTTTTTCAAAAAAGAACACTTAAGGCGTTCTTTTTGTGACCAAAAGGAAGCAAAAAAACTTTGTCAATCGGGGCCTGAGGTTACTCGGCGGCTTCTTCCTCGGGCTCCTCTTCGTCAAGGAAGAATTGATCGGCTTCGTCGTCGTAGCCGAACAATTCGGCGTAGCGGCCCCAGTTGATCGCGGTCTTCAAGGTGGCGTCGGCGTAGCTTGGCGACATGTGATCTTCCAACTCGTCGAGGAAGCGCACCGCGGAAGCGCGGTGATTCCAGCGCTCGTCCAGAACTTTGCGAATCTCCGCGATCAGCGGCACGTTGGCGCGCAACGCGTCGGCGAACTGCTGCTTGCGGCGATCGAGATCGGCATGGGCATAGTCGCGCCCGGCCTGGGTCAGGCGGATGTCGCCTTCCTCCACCTCGGCGAACTTGAGCAATTGCAGCGCTTCGCTGATCGGGAAAAGATCGTCGAGCTCGAGTTGCAGCGACGCGGCCAAGGGGGGCAGATCGGCGCGGCCTTCATAGGGCGGTGCGGCCAGGGTTTCGAGCAGGCCCGAGAGCAGATTGGTGGAAACCGGCTGCAGCGCGGTGCCGAAGGCCACGGTCGGCGCGGCGCGGTGCACGGGCGCGCGGCGGGTCATCAGCGCGTAGATATCATCGACCAGCTGGCGGAACGGCGGATCGAGCCGGTTGCGGGGGTGGGTGAACGGCACCCGCAGTTCACTCGCGACCCGGCCGGGATTGGATGAGAACACCAGGATGCGATCGCACATCAGCACCGCCTCCTCGATATTGTGGGTGACCATCAGGATCGATTTGATCGGCAGCTTGCGCTCCATCCAGAGGTCGATCAGGTCGGTGCGGAGCGTCTCCGCGGTAAGCACGTCGAGCGCGCTGAAGGGCTCGTCCATCAGCAGCAGGTCAGGATGCACCACCAGCGCGCGGGCGAGCCCGACGCGTTGGCGCATGCCGCCCGAAAGCTCCTTGGGATAGGCGCTTTCGTAGCCGCCGAGACCGATCAGCGCGATCGCGGCATCGGCGCGCTCGGCGCGTTCGTCCTTCGGCACCGACAGCGCCTCGAGTCCGAGCTCGACGTTTTCCTGCACCGTAAGCCAGGGAAACAGCGCGAAGCTTTGGAACACCATGGCGATCCCGTCGGCCGGCCCCGTCAGTTTCTGGTTGCGCCAGATCACGTCGCCGCTGGTCGGACGCAGCAGGCCGCAGACGATGCGCAGCAAAGTTGACTTGCCCGAACCCGACCGCCCGAGCAGGCCGACGATTTCGCCTTCGCGCAACGTGAGATCGACGTTGTCGAGCACGACCAGTTCGTTGCCGGCGTCCATTCGCCACGCCTGTCGTGCCTTATGAACTTCGAGCAGCACGTCGGTCGCGCCAGCGACGGAGGGGAGGCTGATGTCGGGCATGGTTGCTACCGAATATTGACAAAGTTTTTTTGCTTCTTTTTGTTCACAAAAAGAAGATTCTTCCTACCCCTTACCCGACTCGCTTTTTTCGCCGTCATTCTTCCGCTCAAAACGAAAGACGCCGGGTAGAATAGGCAGCAAGCCGGCGCCAGAGCAGGCGATTGATCACTACCACGAACATCGACATCACCGCGACCCCCAGGACGACGCGGGGCGTGTCGCCGCTAAGCGTGGCTTGTTCGATGTAAGTGCCGAGCCCGTGCGCCATCAGTGTGGTGCCGTGCCAGCTCACCAGTTCCGCCACGATCGAAGCGTTCCAGGCCCCGCCTGAGGCGGTGAGCGCGCCGGTGACGAAATACGGGAAGATCCCGGGCAGGATCACCCGCCGCCACCACAGCCAGCCCTTGAGCCGAAAATTCTTGGAGACTTCGAGCAGGTCGCCGGGAAAAGCGGTCGCGCCCGCGATCACATTGAACAGAATATACCACTGGGTGCCCAGGATCATCAGCGGCGTCAGCCAGATGTCGGGCATCAACCGGAAGTGGACGATCCCAAGCACGAACACCGGAAAGAACAAATTCGCCGGGAAGGCGGCGAGAAACTGCGCCAGCGGCTGGATCCGCTTGGCCCAGACCGGACGCAAGCCGAGCCAGACCCCCACCGGCACCCAGAGCAGCGAGGCGAGCACGATCAAGACCATCACCCGGGCCAGCGTGATGCAACCGAGCAGCACCGCGACCAGCAGATCGCTCCAGCGCAGCGTGACCGATACGTAGGTGAAGATCAGATCGACCGCCCAAACCACCACGATCGCCAAAGTCGCGCCGAAGATGCCATCTGCCACCCGCTCGGACAGGGCAAGTTTGGGCAGCCGCACGGAGATTTTCAGGCGGCGGCTGCCGAACCACGCGAATACCGCGGCGAGTTGATCGATCGCCCATGAAATCAACGCGGTCCGGCGGAACAGCTTCAGCATCCAGGGGTCTTCTTCCTCGACCCGTGCCGTGGTCTCGAAGCGGAATTTGGCCGACCAGGCGACCAGTGGGCGGAACAGCAGCTGATCGTAGGCCAGGATCACCACGAGCATCGCCAGGATGGCATAAAATACCGCGGCGATGTCGCCCTTTTGCTGGGCCACCGCGATGTAGGAGCCGACCCCCGGCAGCGTCCACGAGGTGTTGCCAACCGATACCGCCTCCGACGCGACCACGAAAAACCAGCCGCCCGACATCGACATCATGGTGTTCCACACCAAGCCCGGCATCGCGAACGGGACCTCGAGCTTCCAGAACCGCTGCCACGGGGAGAGCCGGAAACTATCGCACGCCTCGGCAAGGTCGCGCGGCAGGGTGGTGAGCGACTGATGAAAACTGAAGGCCATGTTCCAGGCCTGGCTGGTGAAGATCACGAAGATCGAAGCGAGCTCCGCGCCCAGCACCTTGCCGGGGAACATCCCCATGAACACCGTCACGGTGAAGGTGAGGAAGCCCAGGATCGGCACGGACTGCAGGATATCGAGCGCGGGGATCATCACCAGTCCGGCGCGGCGGCTCTTGGCTGCGATCGGCGCATAGGTGAAAGTGAACAGCAGCGAAGCGAACAGCGCCGCGAACATCCTGAGCGTGGTGCGCAGCGCATAGTAGGGCAGCCATGCCGGGTCGAG
>Ga0302314_10016422_pt1 | contig 12504 bp, 8 predicted proteins | sample III_Palsa_N2_3_FD_200533 | JGI IMG/M metagenome (GOLD analysis project Ga0302314, IMG submission 200533) | Peat permafrost microbial communities from Stordalen Mire near Abisko, Sweden - III_Palsa_N2_3 | ecosystem: Environmental > Terrestrial > Soil > Palsa > Peat permafrost | place: Sweden...
TCGGCATGCCGAAGACCGCCCGCGTCGCCGCCGTGGCCCAGGAGCATCCGGCCACGCCGGAGACGCTGATGGAGACCATCCTGGCCGCCGACCTCGAGCGTGCATCGCTGATGGCCGAGCTGGAGACGGCCGAGCCCGAGCGGCTGGGCGACATCTATGGCCGGCTGATCGAGATCGACGCCGACCGCGCGCCGTCCCGCGCGGCGGAAATCCTGGCGGGCTTGGGCTTCACCAATGAGGACCTCGACCGGCCAATGGCGGAATTCTCCGGCGGCTGGCGCATGCGGGTGGCCCTGGCAGCGGCCCTGTTCGCCGAGCCGGACCTGCTGCTGCTGGACGAGCCGACCAACTACCTCGATCTGGAAGGCGCCCTGTGGCTCGAAGCGCGGTTGAAGAAATACCCCCACTCGGCCCTGGTCATCAGCCACGACCGCGAGCTGCTCAACAACTCGATGGGGTTCATCCTGCATCTGCACGACGGCAAGCTCGACCTCTACACGGGCGGCTATGACAGCTTCGAGGAGCAACGGGCCGAACGGGCGCGACTGCAGGAGGCCATGCGCTCGAAGGTCGAGGCCAAGCGGGCCCATATGCAGTCGTTCGTCGACCGCTTCCGCGCCACGGCGTCCAAGGCCACCCAAGCCCAGTCCCGCCTGAAGATGCTCGCCAAGCTGCCGCCGGTGTCGGAGGTGCTGACCGAGCGCACCGCCCCCTTCAGCCTGCCCTCGCCGCTGCGGCCCTTGGCGCCGCCGCTGATCCGGCTTGAGGGCGCGACCGTCGGCTACGGCGGCCCGCCGATCCTAAAGAACCTGAACCTGCGGCTCGATCTCGACGACCGGATCGGCCTGCTGGGGGTCAACGGCGCCGGCAAGTCGACTTTCGCCAAGATGATTGCGGGCGCTCTCAGCATTTCAACCGGCCATCTGCACCGCGACCGGCGGATCAAGGTGGGCTGGTTCCACCAGCACCAGATCGAGGCCCTTGATCCTGCCGACACGCCGCTGGAGATCATCCGGCGTCAGATGAAGGACTCGAGCGAGGCACAGCGCCGCTCCAAGCTGGCCCAGTTCGGCCTGGGCTACGACAAGGCCGAGACCACCGTCGCCAACCTTTCCGGCGGTGAGCGGGCCCGGCTGCTGCTGAACCTGGTGGCGATGGACGCGCCGCACCTGCTGATCCTCGACGAACCCACCAATCACCTGGACATCGACAGCCGCCGCGCCCTGCTGGATTCACTCAACGAATACGAAGGCGCCGTCATCCTGATCACCCACGACCGCTCGCTGATGGAATTGGTCGCCGACCGGCTCTGGCTGGCGGCGGACGGCACGGTCAAGCCGTTCGACGGGGACATGAACGACTACGCCAAGTTCGTGCTCGACAAGGCCCGCGTGGCCGCCCGTGGCCCGTCGCAAACCGCGGAAGCCACCGCGCCCGCGCCGCCTCCACCACCGCCGAAACCAACCGCCCGCGAAGCCGCCGCCCAGGTCGGCCCTCTGAAGCGCAAGCTGGAAGCCGCCGAAGCGACCCTGGCCCGCGAAACCAAGGCCGTCGCCGAGTGGGACGCCATCCTGGCCGACCCAGGACTCTACACGCGCGACCCGGCTAAAGCCGCCGAGGTCGGCCGCCGACGCTCCAAGCAGCAGGACGCGCTCGACCGGGCTGAAGCCGTCTGGATCGCGGCGGCGGAGGCCTTTGAGGCGGTTGTTGCAGCGGCCGGGTAAGACTGGAGCCGCCCGACTCCTTCGGTGAACGCGCAGCCAGCGAAGGCCTCGCGAAACCCGCCGCGCATTACGGCGAATTAACGAAGTGATCGACGCCGACGCGCATCCATTCGCCCGCGCCTGAGCCTCCTCCTCTTATACCTTCGCCATTGGGAGTTCCTTGGGTGCGTTCATTTCTTATCGCCGCAGCGCTTTGTCTCTCGCCCGTCATGGCGATAGCCGCCGACGCCCCGCAACCCATTTCGGTGATGGTGGTCTCGGTGTTTCACCTGTCGAATCCCGGGCACGATTTGCACAACACAAAAGTGGACGATGTGCTGGCGCCCCGGCGCCAGGCCGAGATCGCAAAACTGACTGACGCCCTTGCCGCGTTTCATCCAAACAAGGTCGCCGTGGAATGGCCAAAGGACCTCGTCGAAGAGCGCTTTCCAAAATATCTCGCTGGAACGCTGCCGCCCTCTCATAACGAGGTGGTTCAACTGGGCTTTCGGCTGGCCAAGACGGCCGGCGCGGAGGGGGTGTATGGCATCGATGTGGACGGGGACTTCCCTTACGACAAGGTGAAAACCTACGCTGACGCCCATGGCATGCAGCCAATCTTGGCCGCGCAGACGGCGTACGGAGAGCAGGACGCGGCCGAAGAGGAGCGTGTCCTCGCCCAGCAAGGCTTGGTCGCGGCAATCCTGCGATTGAACGAGCCGGCGCATTTGGCCGCGGACAACGGGTTCTACAGGACGTTGCTAAAGATTGGGGCCGGACAGGATCAGCCAGGCGCTGACCTTGAAACCGCTTGGTATCGCCGCAACTTTTTGATCTGCGCGAACCTGCTGCAGATCGCAAAGCCTGGCGACCACATCGTCGTGTTCTACGGCGCGGGCCATGGTCTGCTGTTGCGCCAGTGCGTCGCCGAAACCCCGGGATTTGTCTTGGTCGAGCCGAACGGGTTTCTGACGCAGTGAGGATCGGGCGAACGGCCGCGACCTAACCTACGCCTGCTTCTCCCAACCCCGCTCCGACCCTTGCCGCCAATAGGACACCGGATGCCCGGCGGCCTTGAAGGTTTTCCAGCGGGCGCGGGCCTCGGTGGTGGCGGCCTCATCGCGCCCATCGAACATCAGGATGCAACGCTGGACACCGTCCAGGGCGCCGGCGTCGGCGCCGTCGATCAGGAACACGGCTTGGGCGGCGTTGGCGTTGTCGGCCTGGTCGGTCAGCAGGATCGGCTGGCGGTCGGCCATCGGCTCGCTCGCCAGGCCATGCGGCAGGAAACTGTCGTCGCGATAGCTCCAGAGCCAGCCGTCCAGATGTTCCAGCCGCAGCGGGTCAGTGGTGCGCACCAGCGCCTTCCAGCCCCGCTGCAGGGTTTTGTCGAGCAGTTCCGGCAAGGCCTGGTCGAGCGCGGTGCGCTCGAGATGATAGAACCAGACCTCGCAGGGGGTGTCGGTCACTCGCCCTTAGTCTTCGTAGTTCGTCGCAACCAGGTCGTTCAGCAGACGCACGCCGAAGCCGGTGGCGCCGTCGGGGATGACCGGGTTGGAGGAGGACTTGCGCCAGGCGGTGGCGGCGATGTCCAGGTGCGCCCAGGGAAAGCCGTTGGTGAAGCGCTGCAGGAACAGGGCCGCCGTGATGGAGCCAGCGGGCCGGCCGCCGGTGTTCTTCACATCGGCGGCGAAGCTGTCGATCTGCTTTTCGTAGGACGATGGCAGCGGCATGCGCCACAGGGTGTCCCCCGACGATTCAGACGCTTTCAGAAGATTTGCCGCCAAACCCTCGTCATTGCTGTACATTCCGGCCAGGTCATGACCCAGCGCCACAACGATGGCCCCGGTCAGGGTGGCCAAGTCGACCATGAATTTCGGCTTGAACCGCTGCTGGCAGTACCAGAGGGCGTCGGCCAGAACGAGGCGGCCTTCGGCGTCGGTATTGATCACCTCGATGGTCTGGCCGGACATGGAGGTGACGATGTCGCCGGGGCGCTGGGCGTTGCCGTCCGGCATGTTCTCCACAAGACCCAGGATACCAATGACATTGACCTTGGCCTTGCGGCCGGCCAGGGCGCACATCAGGCCGGCCACCGCGCCGGCGCCGCCCATGTCCCAGATCATGTCTTCCATGCCGTCGGCGGGCTTGAGGCTGATGCCGCCGGTGTCGAAGCAGACGCCCTTGCCGACGAAAGCGATTGGCGTGGCATTCGGGTCGGCCGCGCCCATCCACTGGATAACGGCAAGCTGGCTTTCGCGCACGCTGCCCTGGCCGACACCCAGCAGCGAGCCCATGCCCAGCTTTTCCATCTCGGCCTCGCCGAGGATCTCCACGGTGGCGCCCAGCTTTTCCAGCGCCTTGACCCGGTGGGCGAACTCTTCCGGATGCAGGATGTTGGCCGGCTCGGAGACCAGGTCGCGGGTGAAGATGACCCCGTCGGCCAGGGCCGACAACGGAACGAAGGCGGCCTTGGCGGCATCGACATCATCGACGGCGATCTCAAAGGTTTCGATAGTCGGCTTTTTCTCCGGCTTCTCCTTGGTGCGGTAGCGGTCGAACCGGTAGGCCGCGAGGGTCACGCCCAGGGCGGCGTGAGCGGCCTCGGCGGCGGTGCGGCCGGCGAAGGCCAGACGCAGAGTCTTTACGCCGGAAGCCTTCAGCGCGTTGTAGGCCTCGGCGGCACACCGCTCGGCAGCCTTGTCGTCATAGGCGTCGGTCTTGCCCGCGCCAACCAACAGGACGCGCTTGACGCCCTCCGTCGGCGCGATCAGCTCCAGGATCTTGCCCTTGGCGCCGGTGAAGGCCGCTGCCGCCATGGCTCGCGCAATGGTCCCGCCGCTCAGTTCATCCAGGCGCGAAGCGCCGTCGGTCAAGGCGCCGGCCTCGAACACCAGGGCTGCTATTCCGTCGCTGGCTGTGGCCAGTCCATCGGCCTTGACGAATTCCACACGCATGCTCGCGTCCTCACTGAATGGCTGTTTGCAGCCTCTGTAGTCCCGACTGTCATCCGGGCGCCAGAGATGTTGGCGATTCCCGCAACCGGCGTATAGAAGATGGCGCGTCACCCGGACGACCGCGACGGCTTTGGCCGCCATGCGTGGGATTTATGAACCTCATAGAACGATATCTTTTGCGCCAGCTGGTTGGCCCGACCCTGCTCGCGATCGGGGCCCTCGCCGCCCTGATCATGCTGAGCACAACCCTGGGCAACCTGGATGTGATCGGCCAAGGCCAGAGCCCGCTGATCCTGATGAAGATCAGCCTGCTGGCCATGCCGCAGTTGATCTCGCTGGTCCTGCCCGTCGCCCTGTTCGTGGCGGCGCTGATCACCCTGAACCGGCTGCATACGGAACAGGAAGTCGTGATCTGTTTCGCCAGCGGCATGAGCATCTGGAAGGTGATCTCCCCGGCCATGCGGATGGCGACGGTGTTCATGGTTATCGCCCTGTTCCTGAACCTTTGGCTCGCACCCCTGGCGGACCGAGTGATGCGCAACGAGATGTTTCGCATCCGCACCGACCTTGCCGCCAGCATGATCCATGTCGGCGAGTTCAATTCGCCGGCGGCGGGATTGACCGTCTATGCCCAGGACCTCGACCAGAGCGGCGCGTTTCACAACGTCTTCCTGCTGCAGGAAAAGGAGGGCGGCGGGGACACCACCTTCATCGCCGCGCGCGGTAAGATGGCCAAACGCAACGGCCAGCCCGTGCTGGTGTTACGGGACGGGTCGAACCAGGAGTTCACCAAGGCAGGGGTTCTAAACTACCTTAAGTTCGACGAATATACTTATGATCTGGCTACATATTTGGCATCGGATGATATTATCCAATACAAGATTGCCGACCGTTATTTGCACGAGTTGTTGTTCCCAGACCTGACCCAGAAATGGGAGAAGAAGAACCGCAAGGCGCTGTTGGCCGAAGCGCATGGGCGCCTGTCCGCGCCGCTGTACAACCTCGCCTTCGTCGCCATGGCCCTGGCCGCTGTGATCGGCGGACCGTTCAGCCGGCTGGGCTACGTCCGGCGGATCATGGCGGTTTCAGCCGCCGCCGCTGGCGCACGCCTGCTCGGAATCGCCGTCCTGGCCGCCAGCACCGGCTCGGTCTGGATCAACCTGTTTCAGTATCTCATCCCCGTCGCCGCAACGCTCTGGGCCATGGGCGAGCTGTTTCGCTGGCCGCTTAACCGCAAGCTCGCGGCCCTGAGCTCCAGACCACCACGCCGCGTCGCGCCGGTGGGAGCCGCCGCGTGATCGCGCGCCTTGGAATCCTCCGGCTCGGTCGGATCGAGACCTACGTCCTGGCCCGCACCCTGGCCGGGGTTAGTGCGGCCTTCGCTGTGCTCGCCACCGTGATCACCCTGGTCGATTTTGTCGAACAGTCGCTTACCGTGGGCGTGAAGGCTGAAATCGGTTTTGGCCAAACCGCCTGGCTGACGGTGCTGAACACCCCCTCCCTGCTCCTGACGCTGCTGCCCTTTGCCTTCCTGGCGGGCGTCCTGGCGGCCTTCGTCGATCTCAATCGGCGCAGCGAATTGATCGCCATGCGCGCGGCCGGGGTCTCGGCGTGGCGCTTCATCTTCCCCGCCGCCGTCGCCGCCTTCGTCATCGGCATCATCACCGTCACCGTACTGAGCCCGGCCGCCTCCGCCATGAGCGCGGAGTACGAACGACTGCGGGCCTCGCTGATGCAGGAACGCGCGGCGGACAACGGGCAGACCTGGCTGCGCCAGGGAGATGCCCGCAACCAGATCGTGATCCGGGCCCGCGGCCGTGATTTCGATCATGGCGCGCTGCGCCTGAAGGGCGTGTCGCTGTTCGTGTCGAACCAGACCAAGAACCAGAACGCCGAATTCGAACGCCGGATCGAGGCGTCCGAGGCGCGGCTCATGCCGGGCTATTGGCTGCTCACCGACGCCCGGGAAGCCACGCCTGGAGCCGAAGCGCTTCGCTACGACACCCTTTCCATCCCCTCGACCTTGACCGCCAGCGCGGCCCTCGAGAAGTATGCGCCGCCCAGCGCGGTGTCGTTCTGGGATCTCTGGTCGGCGATCACCCGCACCGAACAGGCGGGCTTTTCGGCCACCGCCTATCGGCTGGCGCTGGAAGAGATGCTGGCAAGGCCACTGCTGTTCGCCGCCATGTCGATCCTGGCCGCGGCGTTTTCGCTGCGACTGATTCGCCTCGGTGGACTGGCGGTGCTGGCGGGCGCCGGCGTTGGACTAGGTTTCGCCTTGTTCTTCTTCAATCAATTCTGCCAAGCGTTGGGGCAGACGGGAGCGATTCCCCCGTTCGCAGCGGCCTGGACGCCGCCGCTGTTAGCGCTTTTGTCGGGGTTTGCCTTGCTTTGTTATACCGAGGATGGGTAGGGCCATGGGCCTTGGGTCGGGGAAGGATAAACGCTGGGCTTCAGGGGGCTTTGTCGATTGATGCGCGCCCTCGCGAAACGTTGCGTCGGGGCCGGTAAGGCGAGTCTGCTTGCAGGCTCTGCCATCGGCCTGCTGTCAGCAACCCACGCCTTCGCCCAAACTCAGACCGAACTGCCCGTCCGCGAGCCGGGCATGGCCGCGCCGGTGCTGCCGCGCGACCTGCCCAAGCCCCTGCCTCCCCCGCCGGCGCCGCCGCTTCCCGACGACGCCTTGGGAAAGAAGGGCTTCTATCTCGAAGCCGACACCCTGATCCGTGACGACAAGAACAAGATCTGGACCGCTGAGGGCAGCGTCGAGGGCCGCTACGAGGGCCACGTGATCCGGGCCGATAAGGTGGTCTACAACACCGCCACCGGCGCGGTGACCGCCGACGGCCATGCCCAGATCATCAACCTCGACGGCACCGTCCAGTTCGCCAATCACATCGTGCTGGACGACAAGATGCGCTCGGGATTTGCCCGTGGCTTTTCAACGCTTGAGCAGGACAACCTCACCTTTACCGCCGACGTCGCTATCCGTCGCAGCGAAGAGGTGAACGAGCTGAACCGGGCGGTGTTCACCCCCTGCGATGTTTGCGCGGCCAATGGTGCGCCGAAAACGCCGACATGGTCGATCGCCGCCTCCAAGGTCATCGAGGACCACGCCAAACACGTGGTCTATTACCGCAACGCGGTGATCCGGATCAAAGACATCCCGGTCTTCTACGCGCCGGTGTTCTGGCATCCGGATCCCGGGTCTTCCCGTGCGTCGGGCCTGCTGATGCCGACCCCCGCCGTGACGAGCAAGCGCGGCGTGTCCTACCAACAGGCCTATTATTGGGCGATCTCGCCCTCCTCCGACCTGCAGATCTCGCCGCAGATCAACAGCAAGGTGAATCCGTTCCTGAACCTGGACTATCGGGAACGGTTCTATTCCGGCCAGATCGATGTCCGCCTCGGCTATACCTACGAAAAGGATTTCACCGGCGACGGGGCCCTCTTCGGCGACATGACCTCGCGGTCCTACATCCTCGCCAACGGCTCGTTCAACCTGGACAAAGACTGGTCCTGGGGCTTCACGGCCGATCGCACATCTGACCGATATATATTTGATAAATATGATATTTCCAACATATCGACCAACGAAGGGGAGTTCGTCCAGGCCAGCCAGGAGCTGACCTCGCAAATCTACCTGAATCGCCAGGACGCGGGCTCCTACTTCTCGATATCGGCGCTGAGCTTCCAGGGTCTGGCCCAGACGGACCTGAACCGCACCTACCCGTTGGTCGCGCCACTCGTTGAATTCCGTTACGAGCCCAACCAGGAAATCTTCGGCGGGCGGCTGCGGCTGACCGGAAGCGGCGTACTGCTCGACGCCACCGACTCCTACACCAACCCCCTGCTGCCCGGCATTGACGAGCAAAGGGCCAGCGCGGAAGCCAATTGGATGAGCACCTACACGCTCGCCAACGGCCTGCGGCTGCAACCCTTCATCGACATCGGCGGCGACCTCTACGACGTCGCTCACGGGTCGACGACGGACAACGGCGGCCACTTCTACGGCCTGAGCCACGGCGATGTCGGCCTCGACATCAATTGGCCGCTGATACAGCGCAACGCCAACGGACTGACGACGGTGCTGGAGCCGATCGCCCAGGTGATCCTGGCGCCGGACGCCAAGGCCAATCCCAACATTCCCGATGAGGACAGCCAGGTCTTCACCTTCGACGAAACCAACCTCTTCTCCGCCGACCGGTTCGATGGCTACGACCTTTACGACGGCGGATCGCGGTTGAACCTTGGCGGCCGGGCGACCTTTAACTGGGGCGATGGCGAGAACGCCCGCATCCTGATCGGCCGCGCATTCCGCGCGGATGACACCGACATCTATCCGACCAACACCGGCCTGAATGGGCGCGCCTCGGACTGGGTGCTAGCAGCCGACGCGGTTCCGGTGGCCGGCCTTTCGTTCTTCGGCAGGGCGCTGCTGAACGATCAGGGCAGCGCCGAAACCCAGGAAGTCGGCGTGGACTTCGCCTACGACGTCGGCCAGGGCTATCTCCGCTACGCCACCGACAATACGCAACCCACCGGTCGGGTGGCCAACCTGGAGATCGGCAGCGACTTCTATGTCACCAAGAATTATGGCTTCGGCCTCGCGGTGACTCGCGATCTCGTGGAGGATGCGTGGCGGCTGAGCGAGTTCAGTCTGATCTACAAGGATGACTGCATACGGGTAGAGGTCGTCTGGGAGCGCCAAGACACGACCGAAGGCCAACTGGGACCATCTAACGCAGTATTTCTGCGCCTAAAGCTCGCCACATTGAACGGGCAGGGATACAACGATCCCGATTTTCGCTGAGGCCAACGCTTCGCGTAATGGAGAAGGGTGACGCGTCGTTGATGAAGCGGATGAAACGAACCGTGGTGCTTTGCGCCACGACGGCGGCCATAGCCGTGCTTATGGCGACGCCCTCGGTGCGCGCCCAGACGGACGCCGCGCCAGCGGCCCAGGCCTCGCCGGATGCGGCCGCGGCCGCGCCTGTCGAAAATGGTTTGAGTGAAGGCGTCGTGGCGATCGTCAATGACAACGTCATCTCCACCTATGACCTACGCCAACGGGTGCTGCTGCTGATGGTCACAGCGGGCGTGCGCCCGACGCCGGAAAACATACCCCAGGTGCAACAGGAAGCCTTGCGCTCCCTGATTGATGAACACCTTGAGGTTCAAGAGATAAAGCACGAAGAAAAAGAACAAAAGTTCGACATCCTTGCGACGGACGACGAGGTCAGTCACGAAATCTCGCGGATGGCGCAGGGCAATCGGATGTCCGGCGACCAACTGCTGGCCGCCCTGTCCAAGGCGGGGGTCGGCGCCGATACCCTGCGCGATCAGATTCGCGCCCAGATGAGCTGGGAGCGTTGGATCCAGGGGCGATACGGCGGCTCCCGTCTGCGGGTCGGCCAGGATCAGGTCAATGCCGTGATCCGCTCACTGGAGGCCCAGGCGTCCAAGCCGCAGTATCAGGTCAGCGAGATCTTCATCGACGCCAACCGCGCCGGCGGAATCGCCCCAGCCACGGACGGCGCCAAGCAATTGATCGGCCAGATGCAGCAGGGTGCGCCGTTCGCGGCCGTGGCCCGGCAGTTTTCGTCCGCGCCCACCGCGGCCAACGGCGGCGACGCCGGCTGGGAAAGCGAATCGGAACTTCAGCCGGAAGTCCGCGACGCCATCTCCCAGATTCGGGTCGGCCAGCTGTCGCAGCCGATCGTCACCCATGACGGGGTCTACATCATCCTGGTCAAGGACAAGCGCGCCGGTTCGGATTCGGTGATGGTTTCACTGAAGCAGGCGGCGATCAGCCTGGCTTCCGACGCGCCGGCCTCCGAGTTGGACGCCGCCCGCGCCAAGCTGCTCAAGCTGAAAAGCCAAATCAACGGCTGCGCCTCGGTGGAACCCACGGCCGCCAAGTACGAGGGGGTCGTCGCGGGCGACCTGGGCCAGGCCGACGTGAAGGACCTGGCGCCCTCGTTCCAGCAGGCGATCGCCCCGTTGAAAGTCGACGGGGTCAGCGATCCGGTCCGCACCGGCGCGGGCCTGCACCTGATCATCCTGTGCGCCAAGCATCAGAGCGGCATGGCCATGCCCTCTCGCGACGAGATCGAGTCGCGCATCGAGGATCAGCAGCTGTCGATGATCTCCAAGCGCTATCTCCGCGACTTGCGGAGTTCGGCGACTATAGAGACGCGGTGACGATCAAGCCTCTTGCCCTGACTCTGGGTGATCCCGCTGGGATCGGTCCGGAGATCACGGTCAAAGCCTGGCGTGCGCTGCGGAACGGCGGCGCACCGTTCATGCTGGTGGGTGACTTCGAAAACCTCAGCGCCGCCTCGCCTGACGGCGCGGCGATCCTTGAGCGGGTGACCGGTCCTGCCGAGGCCGGCGCGGTGTTCCCGCGCGCCATCCCGGTGCTGGACATTCCGCTGGCCGCTCCGGTGGTCGCCGGCAAGGCCGACCCCGCCCACGCGGGCGCCATTATCCGCTGGATCGAAACCGCGGCGGGGCTGGCCCTTTCAGGAGAGGTCTCCGGCGTGGTCACCGCGCCCATTGCCAAGGCGCCGCTCTATGCCGCCGGCTTCCCGTTTCCGGGACACACCGAGTTCCTTGCCGACCTTACCGCCGCCGCCAAGCACGACGGCGCACGCGGGCCGGTAATGATGCTCGCCGCCGGCGACCTGCGCACCAGCCTGGTGACCATTCACAAGCCGCTGGCGGGCGTAGCCCCGGCCCTGACCATCCAGGCCATCGTCAATGTCGGTCTGGTGACGGCCCAGGCGCTGGCGCGAGACTTCGGCATTACCCGGCCGCGCATCGCCATGGCGGCGCTGAACCCGCACGCGGGGGAGAACGGAGCACTGGGCCGCGAGGAAATTGAAATCCTGCGTCCGGCCGCGCGCAGCCTGCGCGACCTGGGCGTCGCCTGCGGCGATCCCGCCCCATCGGACACCCTGTTCCATCCCGAAGCGCGGGCAAGGTACGATGCGGTGGTCTGCATGTACCACGACCAGGCCCTGATCCCGGTCAAGATGCTCGACTTCTGGGGCGGGGTGAACATCACCCTCGGGCTGCCCATCGTGCGCACCTCGCCCGACCATGGGGTGGGCTACGACATCGCCGGCCGTGGCCTGGCGCGCCCGGACAGTCTGATCGCGGCGGTGCGGGCGGCGGCCGACATCGCCGAGCGCCGTCAGGCCCTGAGCCACGCCGCGTGACCCTGGCCGATCTCCCGCCCCTGCGGGAAAGCCTGGAGACCCATGGCCTGATCGCCCGCAAGAGTTTCGGCCAGCACTTCCTGCTGGACCTGAACGTCACCCGCAAGATCGCCCGCCTGGCCGGGCCGCTGGATGGCCGGGTGGTGATCGAGGTCGGCCCCGGGCCCGGCGGCCTGACCCGCGCCCTTCTGGAGGCTGGCGCGCGGGTGATCGCGGTTGAGATGGATGGCCGTTTCCTGCCGCTGCTCGGCGAGCTGGCCGATGTCGCCGAAGGACGCCTGACCGTCGTCCGGGCCGATGCGCTCAAGATCGATGAAGCGGCCATGCTGGCCGAACACGCCGGCGGAGCGCCAGCCCTGATCGTCGCCAACCTGCCCTACAATGTCGGCACGCCTTTGCTGATCAAATGGCTGACCGGTCCCTGGCGGCCCGACGGCATGACGCTGATGTTCCAGAAGGAGGTCGCCCACCGGCTGGTGGCGCGGACCAATGCCGACGCCTATGGCCGGCTGGCGGTGATCACCCAGGCGGTCGCCCAGGCCGAGATCGTCATGGACCTGCCGGCGCGCGCCTTCACCCCGCCGCCCAAGGTGGACTCTGCTGTCGCCCGGCTGACGCCCC
>Ga0302314_10016424_pt1 | contig 12503 bp, 8 predicted proteins | sample III_Palsa_N2_3_FD_200533 | JGI IMG/M metagenome (GOLD analysis project Ga0302314, IMG submission 200533) | Peat permafrost microbial communities from Stordalen Mire near Abisko, Sweden - III_Palsa_N2_3 | ecosystem: Environmental > Terrestrial > Soil > Palsa > Peat permafrost | place: Sweden...
CTGCGTTTCCAATCTCAACCGCGAGAAGCAGTGGGGCACGGCGCTGCGCTCGCCGGCCGAGCCGCTCTATCCGGCGGAGGAACTTTACGGCATCATCCCCACCGACACGCGCAAGCCCTTTGACGTGCGCGAAATCATTGCGCGCATTGTGGACGGCAGCGACTTCGACGAGTTCAAACGGCTGTATGGGGCGTCGCTGGTGACGGGATTTGCGCGCATCATGGGCTTTCCGGTGGGCATTGTGGCCAACAACGGAATTCTGTTTTCCGAGTCGGCGCTCAAGGGCACGCACTTCATTGAGCTGTGCGCCATGCGCGGCGTGCCGCTGATCTTCTTGCAGAATATTTCGGGCTTCATGATCGGCCGGCGCTACGAGGCCGGCGGCATTGCCAAGGACGGCGCGAAGATGGTGACGGCCGTGGCGTGCGCGCGCGTGCCCAAGCTGACGGTCGTGATCGGCGGCAGCTTTGGCGCGGGCAACTATGCCATGTGCGGGCGCGCGTATGAGCCGCGCTTCCTGTGGATGTGGCCCAACGCGCGCATCAGCGTGATGGGCGGCGAGCAGGCGGCCAGCGTGCTGGCGCAGATCAAGCGCGACAATCTCGAGGCGCAGGGCAAGATGTGGACCGCGGAGGAAGAGGCTGCGTTCAAGGACCCGGTGCGCGCGCAATATGAGCGGCAGGGACATCCGTACTACGCGAGCGCGCGGCTCTGGGACGACGGCGTGATCGATCCGGCGGACACGCGCAAGATGCTTGGGTTGGGCCTCGCGGCAGCCATGCACGCGCCGATTGAGCCGACGCGATTTGGGATTTTCAGGATGTGAGCACCAAGCGAGAAAATCGATCATGAAACTGCTCCTCGTTCGTCGAAGGGTACGGGCTTCAGCCCGTACATTCAGAGGAAATTCACACGTGGGCTTTAGCCCCTGAGGGAATCCGAACGTAAGCGTGCGAACGTTCCCTCAGGGGCTAAGACCCAAACCAATCCTGGCGAGTTGATGTACGGGCTGAAGCCCGTACCCTTTAACGGAAGCCTGGATTTCATTGGGTCTTTGATGGGTTTTCCTGAGCACGTGAAGCTGGTGGAAGTCGGTCCGCGCGACGGCCTGCAGAATGAACCGGCGCTGGTGCCGCTCGACGTGAAAATCGAGCTGATCGAGCGGTTGGCTGCGGCCGGGCTGCCTGTTGTCGAGGCCGGCGCATTTGTCTCGCCGCGGCGTGTACCGCAGATGGCGGATTCGGGCGAGGTCTATCGCCGCATGCGCAGGCTGCCGGGCGCGAGCTATCCGGCGCTGGTGCCGAACATGCAGGGCCTTGAAGCCGCACTGGCCGCCGGTGTCGAAGAGATCGCGATCTTTGTCTCGGCGTCGGAAGGCTTCAGCCAGGCCAACATTGCCTGCTCGCGCGCTCAGAGCCTGGCGCGCCTTGCGCCGGTTGCGCAAGCGGCGCTCGATCGCGGCCTGCGTGTGCGCGGCTATGTTTCCTGCGTGATCGCGTGCCCCTACGACGGGCCCACTCCGCCGGACGCAGTCGCAAAGATGGCGGAGCAACTGGTCACCATGGGCTGCTACGAAATCTCGCTCGGCGACACAATTGGCGTGGGTGAGCCCGAGCAGGTCAAGCGGCTGATCGACGCCGTCGCCACCCACATCCCACACGAGCAGCTTGCCATGCATTTTCACGACACGTATGGCTGCGCTGTGGCGAATGTGCGGGTCAGCCTGGAAGGAGGCATCGCCGTCTTCGACAGCTCGGTAGCCGGACTGGGAGGCTGCCCGTTCGCCCCTGGCGCGCCCGGCAACGTGGCGACGGAAGCGGTGCTCGACTTATTCGCGAGGCTCGGTATCGAGACGGGTGTAGATAGGGCGGCTGTGGAAGAGACCGGGAAGTGGATTCGCCAGCGATTGGCGGAACGCGACTAGGAGAACAGAGCGTTCAGATTCCGCTTCCCATGGAGAACGGATACGACTTGAAGCGGCTTGGTGTTTGGAAGATAGACGACGATGTAATTTGGATACCGGCTCACAGTCCAGAATCGAACTGGATCGGAAGTGACATCCGGCCGCACTTTACCTGCCAGAGGATGTTTCGCAAGATTCCGGCAGGCCTGCAGAATTGCCTCCTCCACGCGGTTTGCAGCATCGACGCTGTCTCGGGCAATGTAATTCCAAATGTCCTCAAGATCCTGGAGCGCGGTGGAAGAGTACCGAACGCGGCGGCCATTCTCATGCAACCTGGCGGCCCGCACGACGCTCCCGCAGGATTCCGATGGCTTCTTCTTCATCGAACAGCTCGCCGCGTCCGGCTGCGGCCACGCCCTCAGCGATGCGCGCCGCGACCGCCGTGCGATCTTCGAGCAACCAGTCCGGACTTTGATTCTGCTCTTCGATAACGGCAAACGCCCGTTCGACCACTTCGTCCTGGGTCAAGCCGGTGGCGACTGCTTCTTCCAGGATTTTCTGCTGTTCGGGTTTGAGTTCGATGATCATCGCGGAACCTCCGGCGCGAGTGTGCGGATGCCTTAGATGGATTATACCGGGCCGCGATTTTCGCTGTGCAACCGCCGTAGCGCTTTGTCGATATCGAGCTTCTGCTGCGTGAGCACGGCGAGTTCGGCAAAGTCGCCGCGGCGCTCGGCCTCGGCGATCAGCGCGCGCAGATCGCGCTGCCGGGTTTCGAGTGAGCGCTCTTCGAGTTCCTGGATGGCGCTGCGCACTTCGCGTTCGGCGGGCGGCTCAACCTCTCTGAGCAGCGTCTCGGCCAGCAGCGCGCGCTGCGCATCGTCTTCCACGGCGTCCATGGGATCGCCGGCCCGGCGCACGCTCAGCGCCGTGAGCGCCGCAAATGTGGCGAGGGATTCAAACCACGCCGGCTGCTGTGCGATGGCTTCGGCCGCAAGACGCCGCGACGATTCGAACCCGGGATCGGTGATGGCCAGCGCGCGCAGCAGCACGCGCTCGACCTCAGTGAGCGCAGTGGCCTTGACCTCGACGTGGTCGCGGCGGCGGAGCGCGGCCTGCCGCAGTTGCTCGCGCAGCACCGCTGAGTCAATGCCCAGCTTTTGCGCGGCGTCGCCGGCAAACTGGTCGCGCGCCAGCTTCTCCGGCATGCGCCGGATGTGCGGCAGCAGGTAGTTCATCGCCTTCACCTTCTGCTCGGAGCTGGCGCCGGGAAACATCTGCCGCGCCCGCTCGATCAGGTAGTCGCTCTGCGACCGCGCGCCGCGCATGGCCGCGATGTAGGCCTCCACGCCGCGCTCGCGGATGAAGCGGTCCGGGTCGAGTCCGCCGTCGAGAGTGACGAGCTTGATGGCGAAGCCCTCTTCGGTGAGCAGCGCAATGGATTTTTCCGCAGCATTGGCGCCGGCCGCGTCCGGGTCGAAGTTGACCACCACCTGCGATGTGTGGCGCTTGAGGATCGCCACCTGCTGCTCGGTAAAGGCCGTGCCGCTGGTGGCGATCACGTTTTGAATGCCGCGCAGGAACACGCTGATGCAATCCATCTGCCCCTCGACCAGCAGCGCGAACTCGTGCTGGCGGATCGAGGTGCGCGCCTTGTCGAGATTGAACAGGACTTGTCCTTTGATATAAAGGGGCGTCTCCGGCGAGTTGATGTATTTGGCGCCGGCCTTCTCGCCGGTCTCAAGCGCACGCGCGGTGAACGCGATCACGCGCCCGCTCTCGCTCATGATGGGAAACGTGACCCTCTTGCGGAAGCGGTCGTAGAGATGCCCCTGCGTGCCGTCGCCCTGCTCCTTGGCGCTGAAGAGGCCGCTCGCGCGCAGCGTGTCGGTGTCGGCCAAGCCGCTGAGCCGGTCGCGCAGCGCGTTGAAGCTGTCGGGCGCGTAGCCGATGCGAAACGTCTTGATGCCGTCGGCGGTGAGTCCGCGGCCGGCCAGGTATTCACGCGCCACGGCTCCCTCGGGACCGCGCAGTTGCTCCTCAAACCAGGCGGCAGCGGCTTCGTGCAGATCGAGCAGCTTGCCGCGCATGCGCGCCTCGGCAGCCTCCTCCGGCGACGAAAACTCGCGCTTGGGCAGCGGGATGCCGCACTTCTGCGCCACCATCCGCACTGCCTCGGGGAAGCCGACATTCTCGATCTTGCCGACGAAGCTGAATACGTCACCCGATACATGGCAACCGAAGCAGTGATAGAACTGGCGCACGGCGTGTACCGAAAATGACGGCGATTTTTCCTTGTGAAATGGGCAGAGGCCGGTGTAGTTTTGCGCGCCTGCCTTGCGCAGACGGATGTAGCCCTCGATCACCTTGACGATGTCGGCCTGCTGCTTTACGGTTTGGGCGAAGTCCGACATGCGAGGGTCTGTATAGAGGATAAGGCCGGGCGGCGCGGACAAAGTGAAGTTGAAGTGCAATCGGGACCAGCGGGAGGTTCACGAGTTGCCCTAAAATGCCGATAATAAGTGAGCAAAGGCCCGCGCTAGAACGGCGCAAAGGGGCAGGCCGTCGCACGGGCCGCGAAACAGACAGCACGTTCATGCGGCGCCGGCGCCCCCCTCGACCGGCGCCTTGAGAGATGATCTTCCCAGTGAAGCGAGGCCAACTTGAGTCTGGACAACGCGTTCTGGGCTGCCGCGAACCTGACCGAGCCTGCGGTGATCGGCCTGCTGATCTACCGCCGGATCTGGCGGAAGTTGCCCGTGTTCTTTGTGTACTCCATTTGGGCCCTGGTGAGCGATCTGGGAACATACGCCTTCCGGCTGATCTCCCCGGCCGGGTACAACATTCATTTCTATTTTGGTGTGAGCGTCGTGGATTTCGCCATGCAGTTCGCTGTCCTGGTTGAAGTCGCGTGGTCGGTGCTTCTCCCATTGCGATCGAGCCTGTCGCGCAGAGCCCTGGTGTGGGTGGCGCTGGTGATTCTGGCCGCGGGCGCTGCGATTTGGCCATTTGCCGGCATCGCCGGATTCGCACATCTTTCCAAAGCCTGGCGGGATGTGATTCAACTGCAGCAGACCGCGTCCATTCTCAGAGTCCTGTTTTTTCTGGTTCTGGCAGGATGCAGCCATCTGCTCTCAATTGGCTGGCGCGACCGCGAATTGCAGGTGGCCACGGGGTTTGGGTTTTACTCGCTGGTCAGCCTGGCTGTGGCCGCGTTGAATACGCGCCAGGCCACGGCAATGGAGTTCGACCATCTGTACCGGCTGGTCGCGATCAGCTTTCTCTGTTCGCTGGCGTACTGGGTTTTCAGCTTCGCGCAAAAAGACGCCGAGCGGCGGGAGTTCAACCCTGAGATGCAGCACGTGCTGCTGGTGCTGGCCAGGGCTGCGCACAGCACGCGCGTGGAGTTGAAAGGCGGCGCCACAGAAGCGGCTGGAGCCGGCGACGGCAGTTGCTGATCGGGAATCTGAGCGAAAAGCAGGCCAGGGCCGATTGCCGGACCCTGGCCTTTCGATCGCTGAAAACGGCAATTCTGCTTGCCGCCCATCGTTCTAGCTCGCGCCGGTTCCGGTCAGCGTGACGGTCTGCGGCGAAGCATTGCCGGTGTCGGTGATGGTGAGGCTTCCCGTCAGCGTTCCCACCGCGGCCGGCTTGAATGCAACATAGACCACGCAGTTTGCCGAGGGCGCCAGGGTCGCTCCGCAGGTGTTCAATTGCGTGAACGAACTGGCATTTGCGCCGCCTATAGCAATGCCGGTGAGATCGAGGATCGATGTGCCGGCATTGGTAATGGTCACGCTCTGCTCATCCGAAGTTTTTCCTTCCACAGTGGATGCAAACGTGAGCGAAGTGGCGCTCAATGTCACCGAGGGTTTGGCGGTTCCGGTGCCGCTGAGGCTGGCCGTGACCGGCGAGTCCACCGCGTTGTTGGCGATGGTCAAGTTAGCCGTCACCGCAGCGGCAGATGCAGGCTTGAACGCGACAAATACGCTGCAAGTTGCCGAGGCAGCCAGAGACGCGGGGCAGTTGTTCACCTGTGTGAACGAGGTGGGGCTCGTGCCCGCGAACCCGATCGAGGTGAGCGACACCGCGGCCGTGCCGGTGTTCTTGATGGTGATGGCTTGGGCATCGCTGGTTGTGCCCGTCACCGTGTTGGGGAAGGCGATGGTGGACGGCGTCAGCGTGAGCGGCGAACTGGCGGCATTCACCGTGATGGTGACGATGCTCGATGTGGACGCGGGATAGATTCTGCTGCCCGCGAAGGTCGACGTGACGGAGTTGGCGCCCACCTTGAGCGCGGTGCCGGCCACTGCCACCGAGCAGGCTCCGCTCTTGAGAGTGCAACTGCCCAGCGATGTGGTTCCCAGCGCAAAGCTGGCAGTGCCTGCCAGCGTGGGCGCCAGGCCGGTCGCGTCCGCCGGCCGCCCGCCCGCCACCGTCGCCGTGAGCGTAGTGGATTGAGCAGTGGTCATGGTGGTCAGCGATGCGGCCAGCTTGGTGGTGCTGGTGTAGGCCTTGTCCCAGCCGGTGAAGAGGTTGTAGACGTTGATGCTGCCGATGCCGCTGGCCAGGTCGTAGCCGGTGCCGGCGTTAAAGCCAATGTTGAGCGAGCTGGCGCCGGTGGTGGAGAGCAACCCGTAGGTTGCGCCGCTTTGCACGTAGCAATCGAGCGAGCCCTTCTCGCATGGCTCGTCGTTGTTGCCTGTGGTCACGTCGTTGAAGATGCAGGCGGCGGCGGGCAGCGAAGTGGTGACGCCGATGTTTGAGGTCTGCCCGTCGGCGTAGCAGGCCGACTTGGTGGCGGTGGCCGTAAACTGCTGCTTGGCCAGCGCGTAGAGCGTGGGGTTCCAGAGGCCCTGGCGCGAGCCGGTGTATTGGACCAGCAGCCCGGCAATGCCCGTCATCTGCGGGGCCACGTACGAGGTACCGCCTGCGCCGCCAAAGGTGCTCGTAGAGGAGCAATCGGTGGTGGTTGCGTCGGAGTCGCAATCGACGATGGCGTGCTGCCAGATGCCGTTCGAGGCAAACAATGCCACGTCCGGCGTAGAGCGCTTGGTGGCCGCGGCGCTCAGCCCCAGAATGCCGCTCTGCCAGCTCGGCTGCGCATAGTGCGTGCTGTATCCGCCGCCGCCGCCGACCACTTCTCCGGCCACGTAGCCTGTAGGATCGGTGGCGCAGTACGCGGCCGGAGTGTCGTTTTGGAAGTTGGCCAGCAGGCTGCTTGCGCAGCTGCCGTTCCACGTGGTTTCAGGCACGTAGCTCAGCGCATCGGCGTAGTAGCTGGAGTTGGTCGCGCCCCAGTACTTGCTCTGCGCCGGCCCACCGAGCTGCGAATCGTAGTTGTCCTGGAAGTCCAGGCCGCCGGCCGAAGTGATCAGCGGATTGGCCGAGTATGCGTCGATATTCAGGCCGGATGTAGCGGTGCCTGTCGTGTCCTGGTCGTTGGTGTCGGAGCCGGCGTCGCCGGCGGCGACAAACACCGTCTGCCCCTGCGCGGCGGCCTGGGTAAACACCGCGTCGTTGGTGGAATATTGCGATGCGTCCGCCACCAGTTCGCTGTTGCCCCAGCTCAGGCCGATGGCGTCGGCCAGATTGTTGTCGATCAACGCGGCAATGGAGCTGTCCACGCCATTGTCGACCGTGTCGTCGCAGGACATGAAAATGAGGTTGGCGGCGGGCGCCAATGCGTTGGACCACTCGGCGTCCAGCGTAGCCTCGCCAGAGTCGCCCGCGCTGGTAATGCCGGGGTCGAGGCATGTGACCGTGCCGGAGCCGTGATAGACGTGCATGTCCAGCGTGCCGGCCACGCCGAACACTCTCCGGAACGTGGCCACATCGCCGCCGGTGGCCACGCCCGTACCCGCAGTGACGGTGCCGTAGTGCATGTCGGTGGGCTCGGGAACGGCGACCGTCACGCCCGTCCCCGTGTACCCCGCGGTGTAGATTTTGTTCACGTTGTAGATGGTGTAGAAGTCATGCGGCGTCTCGTCGTATTCGCCGCCTCCGGCGTTGTAGAGCGGCGTGGGGCTGGCGCCGGGATCAACGTTGTGCCAGCGATGCGTGGCCTCGTCATACGCCACCTGGCGGATGGGCGTGTGCCGGTTCTGCCGGGGAATCTTGTTCAGGCCCTCGATGCCGACCACAATATTCGCCAGCGCGGCGGGAATCATAGGATCGGTCACCAGCGCCGGCCGCTTGCCGCCGGCGACATCGAAGTAGTGCAGTTGCGTGTGGAACGCCTCGCGCACATCGCCTGCCGTACCGGAAAACACAATGATCGAGGCGTTATTCATCACGCTGTCAATGTGCATGCCTTCGGACTCAAGCCATGCCGACACCTTCTGAATGTCCTGCTCAGCCAGGCCGAAGCGCTCGCCGAATTGCTGCGGGGTGAGCCACTTGTGATATTCGGCCGCTGTGGGCTGCTGCTGCCGCGCAATCAGGTTGTCGAGCTCAATCTGCTGCTGCTGGCTGCGCTTGAGCACCAGGAAGAGCCGCAGCGGGCGGGAGTCCTCAACCGCGCCCAGATCCTGCTCGGGGGCCAGGTCGCGGCGTACGTTGCCGCGCAGCTCCACCAGGCTGGTGTCGTCGATCTTCTGCGTGATCAGCGCGGGCGCGGTGTGCGACCCGGTTTGAGGCGTCTCGGCGAAACAAGCCGTTGATAGACAGGAGGCAATGGCGACGGACGCCAAAACGGCAGGGCGAACGAACAAGAGCATGGGAGGACTCCTCGGTGAATAAGCAAAGTTGGGGACGTTGTTGGCCTGAGGCCTCAGCAGGGAGAGCAGGTTCATCATAGCGACTGCAAGTGCTTGGGTGTCAAGCAAAAACCGCAGTCAAACCTGGGGTTCGAAGGCGAACCGGGAAACCTCTTGATTAGTTCAAAACTCGTTTCCTGTGGTTAGAAATTCATCCCAACGAAGGGGACCGATCGCACTCATGCCGTCACTTCCCTGCCGGTAATGAAGACCCTCGGCCGCGCGGGGGCAGCGATGAAATATGCCAGCTCGCGGTAGTCGGCGAACTCATGAATGAGCAAGTTTGCCTGCTTGCCGGGCTCGAGCGAGCCGATCTCCGCACCGAGTCCCAGGCTGAATGCGGCGTTGATGGTGGCTGCGGTGAGCGCTTCGGCGGGCGAGAGGCGCATCTCGAGGCAGGCCAGCGAAAGCATGAACGGCATGGACGGCACGGGCGAGGAGCCGGGATTGAAGTCAGTGGCGATCACGATGCCGAGGCCGAGCTCGACCACGGCGCGCGCGGGTGGATAAGCGGTGCGGCTGAGCGCGAAGACCGAGCCGGGGAGCAGCACCGGCTGGGTTCCGGCTGTGGCGAGTTGCCGCAGCGTCTCTTCGGTCACAGTTTCGAGGTGGTCGGCTGTCGCAGCGCCCAGCTCGGCCGCGAGGGCTGCGCCGGTGCCGGGTCGAAACTGCTCGGCGTGAATGCGCAGGCCGAGACCGTGATGGCGGGCGGCGGCGAGCACGGTGCGGCATTCATCTACGGTGAAGGCATGGTCGTCGCAAAAGGCGTCGCAATAACGGGCGAGGCCTGCTGCGGCGACCTCGGGGATCAGCACGTCGGCAACCCAGCGAACATATTCGCCGCGGCGGCCGGCGAACTCCGGCGGCACGGTGTGTGCGGCCAGCAGCGTGGGCACGATGCGCACGGGGCCTTCTTCATTGAGCCGCTCGAGTACGCGCAGCATCTTGAGTTCGGTGTCGCGATCGAGTCCGTAGCCGGATTTGGCTTCGATGGTGGTGGTGCCGCCGCGCAGCATCCAGTCGCGGTGACGGCGTGCGGCTGTGAGCAGGTCGTCTTCGCTGGCGGCGCGGGTGAGCTCGACGGTGCGCAGAATGCCGCCGCCGGCCGCGGCGATCTGCTGATAAGTCGCGCCGGCGATGCGCTGCTCGAACTCGACGGCGCGGTTGCCGGCGAAGACGAGATGCGTGTGGGCATCGACGAAGCCTGGCGTGACGCAGCGATGCTCGGCGTCGATGACCGCTGCGCCGGCCGGGATTTTGGAGCGGATTTCTAAGTAAGGGCCTGCTGCTGCGATGCGGCCGTTTTCTATCAGCAGCGCGGCGTCTGCGACGATGCCGAGATCGCTGAGCTCTGCGCCTGTGCGCGGACGCGAGGGCCCGGCGACGGTGATGAGCTGACCGATGTTGACGATTGCGAGAGGGGTTGGCACCGTGATCTTCCGACTAGCTTGTTAGGTCACCGATGAATTCTTCACATCCATTCAACGGCGCCGATTTGCAAACGGCAGATGACCTGCCCTTTCCACAAATGCGTCCATCATCTTCCCTTCCGCGCCCTTTGGATCGGGCGTCGGTGCCCAATAAACCCAAGAGTCGCATCCCAAGAGGTGGACCGCCTGACCACCGCGATGAGGGGATTTGCTTCCATAAACGTGGACGTAGAACTGATGAATACGCGTCGCCAGGGTCTGTTTGCTCGTTTGTCCGATGTAGACGACGACTTCGTTTGGAAACCAATGCTGCTGCTCATGCTCATCCAGATTAGAAACATCAACCAGGACACTTGTGGAACTTTTGGCTTCTTTCGTGAGAGCGATAACATATACTCCCGCACAATGCTCTGAAATCTCCGTCCTCCATCCCACAGGCCCGTGCGGGGAAAGATTCGCCCCCTTGAATACCTCACTCACTGTCATCGCTGAAACTGCATCTTCCGTCATCGAGCCGCTCTCCGATCATTCTTCCGCCATCGGAATCCGAATGCCGCGTTCGCGGGCGGTGTTTCGTGCTAGCTCGTAGCCCGCATCGGCATGACGCGCCACGCCGATGCCCGGATCGTTGTTCAACACGCGCCGAATGCGCCGCGCCGCGTTCTCCGAGCCGTCGGCCACCGAGACCTGGCCCGCGTGCAGCGAGTAGCCCATGCCAACTCCGCCGCCGTGATGAAAGCTCACCCAGCTTGCGCCCGACGCCGTGTTGAGCAGCGCGTTGAGGATGGGCCAGTCGGCGACAGCATCGGATCCGTCGAGCATCTTTTCCGTTTCGCGATAGGGGCTGGCGACGGAACCCGTATCGAGATGATCGCGGCCGATGGCGACGGGCGCGGAGATCTCGCCTTTGCGCACGAGGTCGTTGATGGCCTCGCCCATGCGCGCGCGTTCTCCGTAGCCGAGCCAGCAGATGCGCGCCGGCAGCCCCTGAAACGCAAATCGTCCGCGCGCCAGCCGCAGCCAGCGCGTGAGAATTTCGTTGTCGGGAAAGAGCTCGAGCGCCAACTGGTCGGTGCGGTCGATGTCTTTGGGATCGCCCGAGAGCGCGACCCAGCGGAACGGTCCGTTGCCAGTGCAGAAGAGCGGGCGAATGTATTCGGGCACGAAGCCGGGAATGAGGAATGCATCGGCGCATCCGGCGTCATACGCGAAGCGGCGAATGTTGTTGCCGTAGTCGAATGCGATGGCGCCGGCGCGCTGCATGGCCAGCATCGCGTCGACGTGTACCACCATCGACGCGGTGGAGCGGCGAATATATTCGGCGGGATCGCGCTGGCGCAACTCAGAGGCCTGCGCGAGCGTGAGCCCCTGCGGGACATATCCATTCAAAGGATCGTGAGCGCTGGTCTGGTCTGTGACCACATCCACTTCAACACCGCGGCGCACAATCTCCGGCAGCACATCGGCGCAGTTGCCCACCAATCCGACCGACAGCGCACGGCCTTCGCGTTTGGCCGCTTCGCACAGAGCCAGCGCTTCGTCCAGGTCCTCGGTGAGCATGTCGCAATAGCGCGTGTCGACGCGGCGCTCGATGCGTGAGCGATCGACATCGATGGCCAGCACCACTCCTCCGTTGAGCGTGACAGAGAGCGGCTGCGCGCCGCCCATTCCGCCCACGCCGCCGGTGACGACGAGCTTCCCTCTGAGTGTGCCGTCGTAGTGGCGCTCGGCCAGCGCGGCAAAGGTCTGAAACGTGCCCTGCAAGATGCCCTGCGTGCCGATGTAGATCCAGCTTCCGGCGGTCATCTGTCCGTACATCATCAGGCCTTTGCGGTCGAGCTCGTGGAAGTGCTCCCACGTGGCCCACTTGCCGACGAGATTGGAATTGGCAATGATCACGCGCGGCGCCATGTCGTGCGTGGGAAACACGCCCACCGGCTTGCCCGACTGGATGAGCAGCGTCTCCTCGTCGCCCAGGCGCTCCAGCTCGCGCACGATGGCGTGGTAGCACTCCCAGTTGCGCGCGGCGCGGCCAATGCCGCCGTAAACGACCAGGTCCTTCGGCCGCTCGGCCACCTCGGGATCGAGATTGTTCATCAGGCAGCGCAGCGCCGCCTCCTGCTGCCAGCCTTTGCAGCGCAGCGTGGAGCCGTGCGGCGCGCGAACGATGGGCGCGGCAATGGCGGTCATTGCTTTTCTCCGGTGACAGTGGACTGTGAGCAGTGGTCAGTTGCCCGTCGTTTGATGGAGATTTGGGGTATCCCACCCTTTCGACCAAAGACGTCGAAAGGATGGGGCACCCAATACAGTGCGAAGATTGAGCCGCCGATTCCGAATTGCCGGAAGACTGATCACTGATCACTGTCCGCTGTCGTTCACACTTCCAGCTTGCGCATGTAATCTGCGTCGAGG
>Ga0302314_10016426_pt1 | contig 12502 bp, 4 predicted proteins | sample III_Palsa_N2_3_FD_200533 | JGI IMG/M metagenome (GOLD analysis project Ga0302314, IMG submission 200533) | Peat permafrost microbial communities from Stordalen Mire near Abisko, Sweden - III_Palsa_N2_3 | ecosystem: Environmental > Terrestrial > Soil > Palsa > Peat permafrost | place: Sweden...
AACAATGCCGATTCCCAGATGCTGCAGCTCATGGGTGCACGCAGCCAGAGTGTTGCGGCCCAGATCCGGGCGCGACTGGTGGCGGCCGGACTGACCGTGCAGGCCGTGACCAGTGTCGATGCCGGCGCCGGTGCCAGTGTCCTGCAGCAGCGTGTGCTGCGCGCCGATGCCATCGGCGGAGTGGTTCTCGGGAGCGTGATTCCAGGCAGTCCGCGCTGGCCGGTGGCTTTGAGCAGTTTTGACCGCCACGCACTCGATGCCGGTCAAACGCTGCTGCGCAGTTCCCCCCACGGCACGAGCGCCGGACTTTATCTGATCCACAACACGACCGCCGCTGGCGTGCCGATGATCGCCTTCTTCGAGCTGACCAATGAGTGGCTCTGGCAGGACATGGCCGACATCCCCGACAGTCATTCCGAAATGATCGTGCTCGACGGCGCCGGCAATGTGCTGCGTGCCAGCGCCGCGGTCAACAAGGATCTGCTGCCGGTACTGATCCAGGAGCACGATGGCGCCGCGAGCGATGTCAATCTTCGCGGCCAGCGATCATGGCAGGTCGGTGGCCAGGAATGGCGTGGTGCGCTCACCCGCGTCATACCCACGGCACTGCATCTGAACAGCGATGCCTGGACCGTCGTCAGCTTCAGCGCCTGGCATCCTGGCAGCTATGGGATCAGGCGCATGAGTGCTGATCTGGCCTATCTGATTGTCTTCGCACTGCTGCTGGCAATGGCCGCGGCCTGGTATCTGCAGGGTTGCTGGGAACCGGTGCTGCTGGCGCTGCGACGCTCGCTGCGTGATCTGGGCGAAGGCCGCTATGAGAATGTGCCGCTGGGCCGCTCGAGCGACACTCCGCGGCGCGTCGCGGCCGAATTCAACCGCGCGGTCGCGCTAATGGGCGAGCGCGTGCGGGCGCTCGAGAGTCTCAACGAGATCGACCGGCTGCTGCTCGAATCCGGTGATCTGGAACACTCCCTCGATGCGGTGCTGGCGCGCGTGCGGCGGATCACCGGCTGCCAGGCCGCCGCGCTCGCGTTGCTCGACCAGGACGCACCAACCCAGGCGCGCGTCTATGTGGCCGCTGACGGCAGCATGGAGCGCGCCGTGACGCGCATCAGCATCGATTCCGAGCTGGTCGAGAATCTCGCCGCCCACAGCTCCGGGCTCACGGTCATGCGCTGCGAACCCGGGCGACACAGTTTCCTCGAGCCGCTGCTGCAACTGGGAGCAGAGTTCTTCTGGCTCTGGCCGGTCAAGCTGCAGGCGGCCGAGCAAGTGGTGGCGATACTGGCGGTGGGCTATCACAGCGGCCCCGAAGTGCCACCCGAGCTGGCCGGCTACGGTACCGAGTGCGCGGCGCGACTTGGCGTGGCACTGTCCAATCGGGCGCGCGATGAGCTGCTTTACCGGCAGGCGCATTTCGATGCGCTCACTTCGCTCCCCAACCGCCTGCTGTTCCGCGACCGCCTCGCCCAGGAACTGGCCAGTGCCAGCGTCGGTGTGCTGCGCGGTGCCTTGCTCTATGTGGATCTGGATCATTTCAAGCGGGTCAACGACAGCGTCGGCCACACCGCCGGCGATCAGGTGCTCACGGTCGTCGCCCAGCGCCTGCGCTCCTGCGTCAAGGATGGGGATACGGTGGCGCGCTTGGGCGGCGATGAGTTTACGGTGATCCTGCGTGGCGTGGGCGCACCCGAGGGCGCACAGCGGGTTGCAGCGCGCATCATTCAGAGTCTAGAGCTGCCCGTGAGCGTCGCGGGGCGCGATCATCAGGTGTGCGCCAGCATCGGCATTACGCTGTTCCCGGACGATGGCAGTACGATCGAGGAGCTGATGCGCAATGCCGATCTGGCGATGTACCAGGCCAAGGCCGGAGGGCGCTCGCGCGCCGCTTTCTTCGATCGCAAGATGGAGCGCATGCCAAGCGCTGCGGCGGAGAGCGGCCTGTTCAAGGCGCTGCGCAAGCGCGAGTTTTCCCTGTACTACCAACCGCAGTTCGATGTGCGCAGCGGTTCGCTGGTCGGACTCGAGGCACTGCTGCGCTGGCAGCCGCCGCGCGAGCCGATGCGCTATCCCGGGGATTTCGTGCCGGCCGCGGAGCAGAGCGGACTGATCGTCGACATCGGCGCCTGGGTGCTCGAGACCGCCTGTAATCAGCTGGCCATCTGGCGCGAACAGGGCATCGCGCCCGAGCGCCTGGCACTGAACGTATCGGTCTACCAGTTGCGACAGCCGGAGTTTCCAACCCTGGTGCGGCGCGCTCTGGATCGGGTCGGGGTACCGCCCGAGATGCTGGAAATTGAACTGACCGAGTCCGTATTCGCCGATGAAGATGCGCGCACCTCGCTGCGGCGGCTCGCGGCGCTGGGCGTGCGCCTCTCGCTCGATGATTTCGGTACCGGCTACTCCTCGCTCGGCTACCTGCGCCAGCATCCGGTGCAGGCCATCAAGATTGATCGCTCGTTCATCGAGGAGATTCCGCACAGCGTTACCGCAGCCACGCTCGCTGAAACCATCATCAAGATGGCCCATGCACTCGGCAAGCAGGTTGTTGCCGAAGGCGTTGAGACCAGCGACCAGCTCGATTTCCTGCGCGAGCGCCAGTGCGATCTGGCGCAGGGCTTCTTCCTGGCGCATCCGCGCAGCGCCGCCGATACCACCGAACTGCTCACCGCCCGCATGAAGGCACTGCCCAACCCCGACCAGGCCACCGGCTGAGCCGTTCCGCCCAATGCCCTCGCTGGCGCAGCGCAGCGTGATTTGACAGAACTGCGCGTACCTGTCACCGCATCCACACAGATGTGATCCGACTCTCGGAACGATTCCTTGACCGGGCGGCTCATCGTGGCACACTGACTTTGGTAAATTTTCTTTTGGGCAAACCTGTCGCAAGGCAGGGACGCAAAGCTTCCGGTCCTGGCGTCTAGGGATAGCGGGGTTGCCACGAACGCGCAGCGCATGCCGCCCCGCCCGTGTCACTCCGAACCGCCATACCCGCTTGCTTGCGTCGGTTTGGGGTTATCGGGGAACAGCGTATGCAGTCAGCAATTCCGGCCGCGGGCGAGCTTGTGCCTAGTGCCGGCAATAATTTGCCGCGTGGCACAAACGCGACGCAATTTGTCATTAACCTCAGTGCCTCGACCAGCCCCATGGGGCTGACGCCGCCCACGCTCCCGGAACTCAAGCGCTTCAAATTCTTCATTTCGCGCCGTCGCGAGGACGGGCGCGAGCGCTTCCGGCTCCACATGGGCTATTTCAACTCACAGGAAGAAGCCGAGAAACTGCTCGATCTGGTGCGCGAGATCTATCCGGCCGCATGGGCCGGTGTCGCCCCGGGGCAGCGGCTGCATGCCCCGCTACCCGATGTCGCCCCGCCACCGCTCGTGGCCGGTCCGGTAGCTGACTCGACACCCCCAGTTCCCGAGACCGCGCCCGCGGCATCTGTAGCTGCGCCGGCGACTGCCGTCCCGGCGACGGTTGCCGCGGAGCGCCCCTTTGTGCTCAGCCTGGTCGAGGACGCGCCCGTGTCGCGCTCGGCCGCGAGCGCCGCAGAGACGCCGCGCAAGATCGACGCCACGCAGGCACCGACGCTGCAGGCGCTGCCGGTACTGGGCGCCGCGAAGCGCGACGAGCCAGCGAGCACGGCAGCCGCGCAGTCGCTCGACAGTGTGCGTGCGGCGATCGCCTCGCTCGATGAACCGAAGCCCGCGAAGATCTCAGCGCCACGCGCCGCGCCGCCAAGTACGCCAGCGCCGCAGGCGCCGGCAGCACGAGCTCCGCTGCCACGGCCGGTGGCCGCACAGGCTGCGGCTGCACCGCCCGTGGCTGAATCGAAATCACTCAGTGCTTCGCAGACCCTGCGGGTGCTGGAGCAGGGCGGCGCGGAGTCCGGTTCTGCCCGGACGACGGTGCGCGCCGAGCCGACACTGTTCGCCGTGCAGTTGCTGTGGTCCGTGCAGCCCATCGATCAATCCAAGATTCCCCCGCTGGCGATTTTCAGCGCCTACACGCTCTATGGCGCTGAAGGCAATCGCGACGGCCGGCGCTGGTATGGCCTGCGCCTGGGATTCTTCACCGACACCGTCTCGGCGCAGCAGGTCGCCAACTACGTGCGCTCGGAGTTCAAGGCCGTCTCGGTCGTGCCCGTGAGTGCTCGCGAACGCGAGCGCGCCGCCGGTGCGGTGCCGCGGCCTAAGGAGACGCCGGCACCGGTACCGACGCCGGCACCTGCAGCGGCCTCATCGCCGGCTGCCACCGCGCCGCGCCCGTCTGCGCCATCCACCGCAAGCCAGACCGGCGAGTTCAAACTGATCGATGATCGCGCCGTGGCGGCGGCAGTCGCCGCCACCGCGGTGGCCACCGCCGCTACCAAGACCGCTGCCGGCGGCGTGGCGGCGCGGCGGGCGGGCAAGCTCGCGCCAGGCAAGCGCGCCAAGTATCGCGCCGGACGCCAGGCTAAACCCGCCGCCACGGGCAAGCTGTCGATGGAAGAAACCCTCGAGATTTTGGGCGCGAACAACCTGCAGATCGACAAGGGCCGCGGTGAGCTGCTGAATGATTCGGGGATCAACCGCATCAGCAAGGGCGGCGCCAAGGGTCAGCGCGGCTCGTCGCTCCTGAGCCTGATTGACCGGCTCACCGAGCGCTTCGGCAACAACTAGCAAGGCTGCGCGGCGCGAACGCCTGCGGCGCTTCAGCTCTTGCCGAAGAGCTTCTCGAGTTCCGAGCGCGCACGCTCAGCGGCACTCAGATCACCACCGCGCCAGGCGCCGCTGCGCGGCTTGAAGTAGTCACAGAAGTTGGACTGCTCTTTCTTGTAGACTTCTTCGGCGATGGGTTCACGGCAGCGCTTGGCGACCGTTTCATCGTATTCGACGCACATCTTGCACACGTGCAGCTCGGCGCGGCAGCGCGGGCACTCATCGCGCCGCGACAGCGGCAGTGTCAGGGCCGCCAGGCTCGCCCCGCACTTCCAGCACACCAGATCGTGGGCCATGTAGCCTCCTACGAAGCGCGCGCGATGCGTGGGCTCTTGAGCGTGCGTGTCCCGAGAAAAGTCGCGAGCGCGGCGCCAGTATGTGAGCGGCGTGCGCGCTGCGCAATCTGCGCCGGGGCGCCCTGCGCGACCAGGCGGCCACCCTGATCGCCGGCTTCGGGCCCCAGATCGATGATCCAGTCGGCTTCGGCCATGATGTCCAGATTGTGCTCGACGATCAGCACTGAGTGACCGGCATCGACCAGCTGATGAAGTACCGCGGTGAGCTTCTCGACATCGGCCATGTGCAGCCCGACCGTGGGTTCATCGAGTACGAACAGCGTGTGATTGCGCAGCGGGCGCACTCGTGCGCCCCCGCCCAGGCGCGATAATTCACTCACCAGCTTGATGCGCTGTGCTTCGCCGCCCGAGAGCGTGGGACTTGGCTGCCCGAGCGTCAGATATCCCAGACCCACATCCACGAGCAGGCGCAGCGGCCGGTGGATGCGCGGGTGGGCCGCAAAGAACTCGCTCGCTTCCTCGACGTTCATCGCCAGCACGTCGCTGATGGTGCGTTCGCGCCAGCGCACCTCGAGGGTCGCCTGGTTGAAGCGCTGGCCACCGCAGGTATCACAGCGCACTTTGACATCGGGCAGGAAACTCATCTCGATCGTACGCTGCCCCTGACCCTCGCAATCGCTGCAGCGGCCGGTTCCGGCATTGAAGGAAAATCGCGAGGCGCTGTAGCCGCGCACGCGCGCCTCATCGCTCTCGGCCCACAGGCGCCGGATGTCATCCCAGAAGCCGATGTAGGTCGCAGGGCAGGATCGCGGCGTGCGGCCGATCGGCGTCTGATCGACCTCCAGCACCCGATCAATCTGCTGCTGACCTGCGAGGCGTTTCAATCCCAGCAGCGCCGGCCGGCGGCGTGGATCGGCCACCGCGGCGCGCAGGTTGCGATAGAGGACGTCACGGGCCAGGGATGACTTGCCCGAGCCTGACACGCCGGTGATCACAACCAGCCGGTGCAGCGGAATCTTCAGATCCAGATCTTTAATGTTATGCAGCGTGATGCCGCCGAGCTCGAGTTTTGGGGTCTCGCTGCTCACCGCTCGGCGCGGCAGCGCGGGGTGCATCAGCGGCGCGCGCAGGTAGCGGCCGGTGACCGAGGCTGCGCTTCTTTGCAGGGCCGCGGCCGATCCTGCGGCAATGACCTGGCCGCCGCGCACGCCGGCGCCGGGCCCCAGGTCGATGACATGGTCGGCGCGCCGGATGGTGTCCTCATCGTGCTCCACCACCACGAGCGTGTTGTGCGCGGCGGCGAGCGCACCCAGCGCATCGAGCAGTACTGCATTGTCGCGCGGGTGCAGGCCAATGGTCGGCTCATCGAGCACGTAGCAGACACCGCGCAGGTTCGATCCTAACTGCGCCGCGAGCCTGATGCGCTGTGCCTCGCCACCCGACAGCGTCGGGGCCGGCCGGTCGAGGGCGAGATATCCCAGGCCGACGCGGTTCAGGAAATCGAGGCGTGATTGCATCTCGGCCAGCGCGTCGCGGCCGATTTCACGGCTGCGCGCATCAAGCTTCAGGCGCTGGAGCGCGCGCTGCAGGTGGCTGACGGAGAGCGCGGTGAGCGCACCGATCGAGCGGCCGGCAACTTTCAGGCTCAGTGCCACCGGATTGAGGCGCTGTCCTTCGCAATGGCTGCAGGTCAGGCGCTCATCGGTCTCAGGCTCCATAAAGCGCTCTTCCTCGCCACTTTGTTCCTCATCAAGCTCCAGACCTTCAAGTCCGGTGCCGCGGCAGTGCGTACACCAGCCGGCCGATGAATTGAAGGACAGCAGGCGTGGATCCGGCTCGGCGAAGCCGCGACCGCAGGAGGGGCAGGAGCGGCGACTTGAGTACACGGCCACGCGCCCGGCTGGCGTCAACACGTGCAGCAGGCCCTGGCCCGCCTCAAGGGCGCTGTGAATGGCCGCGTGCAGCGCGCTCGCCTGCTTCTCGCCGATCACAAGCTCGGCCACCGGCATTTCAATCGTGTGCTCGACAAAACGCTTGAGGCGCGGGAACGGCTCGGTGGGCACAAACTCGCCATCCACGCGCAACTGCTTGACTCCGCGCGCCGCAGCCCAGCGCGCCAGGTCGGTGTAGATACCTTTGCGGCGGGCGATCAGCGGCGCTAGCAACTGCACCTTCTGGCGCCGGTGCTGGCGCAGCAGCTGCGCGGCGATGGCCTCAGCACTCTGCGGTGTGATGGCGACATTGCAATCGGGGCAATACTGGGTTCCGACGCGCACGTACAGCAGGCGCAGGAAGTGGTAGATCTCGGTCAGCGTCGCCACCGTGCTGCGCAGGCCGCCACGGCTGGTGCGCTGCTCGATCGCGACCGTGGGCGGAATGCCGCTGATCGAATCCAGATCCGGTCGCGCTGCCGGCTGCACGAACTGGCGGGCGTAGGCGTTCAGCGACTCAAGATAGCGGCGCTGGCCTTCCCCGAACAGGATGTCGAAGGCGAGCGTCGACTTGCCGGAGCCCGAGACGCCAGTGATGACGGTGAATTTATCGCGCGGCACATCGACATCGATGTCACGCAGGTTGTGCTCGCGCGCACCTCGTACGCTGATCTGCGGCTCCAGGGCGCGGGCGTGCGCCGGGGCCGCGGGTTCGGCTACGCGTGCCGGCAGCGGCTTGAAGGTTGCCGACTCGGCCAGCGCCTGGCCGGTCGGGGAGTGGGCGAGTGCCGAGAGCGCATCGGGCGTGCCGCTGGCAATGATCTCACCGCCGCGCTCGCCACCTTCGGGCCCGAGCTCGATCAGCCAGTCAGCGGCGCGGATCAGATCCAGGTTGTGCTCGATGATCAGCAGCGAGTGGCCAGCCTCGAGCAGCAGCCGCAAGGCACCGATCAGGCGCGCGATGTCCTCGAAGTGCAGCCCGGTGGTCGGCTCATCAAACAGCAGCAACTTGCCGCGCGGCGCCGCCTGCGCAGTCCCGGGCCGACGGCGCGGTGCCAGGGCCGCCTCGGCCAGGTGGCCGGCGAGCTTCAGGCGCTGCGCTTCCCCGCCCGAGAGGGTCGGTACGGGCTGGCCCAGGCGCAGGTAATCGAGCCCGACATCCGCCAGTGGCTTGAGCCGCTGCAGGACTCGCGGGCTGTCGGCGAAAAATTCGATCGCCTCGGTCACGGTCATATCGAGCACATCAGCGATATTGGCATCGCGCCCGCCGCTGCCCGCCAGTCGCACCTCGAGCGTTTCGCGCCGATAGCGGCGCCCCTGGCACTCCCCGCAGCGCAGATAAACATCGGAGAGAAACTGCATCTCGATGTGCTCGAAGCCATTGCCGCTGCACACCGGGCAGCGGCCGGTACCGCCATTGAAGCTGAAGGTACCCGCGCTGTAGCGGCGCAGCCTGGCATCGGGCGTCTTCGCGAACAGCGCGCGGATTTCATCGAAGGCGCCCACGTAGCTCACCGGATTGGAGCGCGTGGTGCGTCCAATCTGGGCCTGATCAATCAGCACCACCTCATCAATCTGCTCGGCGCCCTGCAGCCGCCGGTGAGCAAGCGGCGTCGCGCTGCTCTTGCCCTTGGCCTGCTGCAATGCTGGATAAAGCACCTCCTGCACGAGCGTCGATTTGCCCGAGCCCGAAACCCCGGTCAGGCACACCAGACGCCGCAGCGGCACCTCGAGTGTGATGTCCTTGAGATTGTGTGCGGTGACGCCCTCGAGTTTGAGGCTCCCGGCCTTTGGTAGTGCCGCCGAGTTTGCGCGCAGCGGCGGCTGGCGGCGCCGGCCGGCAAGCCAGGCGCCCGTGATCGAGCGCGTGTCACGCATTAGCGCCGCTGGGGCTGCGTAGCTGACGATTTCGCCACCGTGCTCGCCGGCGCCCGGCCCAAGATCCAGAATCCGATCCGCCTCGCGCATCATCTGCGGGTCGTGCTCGACCACGAGCAGCGAGTTGCCGGCATCGCGCAGCCGGTGCATGACCGAGATCACCCGTCCCATATCGCGCGGATGCAGGCCGATCGAGGGCTCATCGAGCACGAACAGCGTGTTCACAAGCGAGGTGCCGAGCGCGGTGGTGAGATTGATGCGCTGGACTTCGCCGCCCGAGAGCGTGCGCGACTGCCGATCGAGCGTCAGATAGGCAAGGCCGACATCGCACAGGTAACCGAGCCGTGAACGAAGCTCCTTGAGCACCAGATCCAGGGCTTCGCCGAGCGCCGGTGCCAGCGGCATGTGGGCAAAGTAATCGCGGCAGCGCTCCACCGGCAGCATCATCAGTTCGTGGATGTTGGCGCCGCGCTCGGCGCTCGGCTCGGCAGGTGGCAGGCGCCACAGCAGCGCGTCGGGCTTGAGTCGCGCGCCATGACACTGCGGGCACTCGGTGTAACTGCGGTACTTGGAGAGCAGCACGCGGATGTGCATCTTGTAGGCTTTGCTCTCAAGCCAGGCGAAGAAGCGCTGGATGCCATACCAGACCTTCTTGTTCCACGGCCCTTCGCCGGCGCTGACCCACTGGCGCACCTCGGGCGGCAGCGTATGCCAGGGCGCATTGACATCAATGCCGCGCCGACGCGCATAGCGCATCAGATCATCCTGGCACTCTTTGAAGGAGGGGGTCTGGAACGGGCGGATCGCACCACCCGCCAGCGATTTGCCCTCATCGGGAATCACCAGCTTGTAATCGATGCCGATGACACGTCCAAATCCGCGGCAGCACTCGCAGGCGCCCAGCGGGGAGTTGAACGAGAACAGTGCCGGCGTTGCATCCTGGTAGTGCAGATCGCACTGGGCACAGTGCAGATCCGAGGAGAATCGCCAACGCTCAAGCTCAGCGCCCTCGGCATCCACGGCATGGATGCTGAGGCGCCCGTGGCCGGCTCGCAGCGCCGCTTCGAGCGCCTGGATCAGGCGCGCGGGCTCGCTCGCTCCGAGCCGCAGGCGATCCTGGATGACGGTCAGCAGCGCCGGCTCCTCGCTGTGGATGCGGCTGTAGCCCTGTCGTTCCAGCTCGGCGCGGATCTTGGCAGCAGGCATGCTCTCGGGCACGGGTACCGGAAAGCAGATCAGCAGGCGCGGGTCCCCGAGCGCGGCCGATGGGGCGGTGAGTGCCGCGGCGATGCTCGCTGCATCATCGCGGCGCACCGGCTGCTGGCAGAGGCGGCAGTAGAGCGTCGCGGCGCGGGCAAAGAGCAATTTCAGATGATCGTTGATCTCGGTCATCGTGCCGACGGTGGAGCGCGAGGTCCGCACCGGGTTGACCTGATCGATCGCGATGGCCGGCGGGATGCCTTCGATCAGATCGACCTTGGGCTTGTCCATGCGCTCGAGGAACTGGCGCGCATAGGGCGAGAAGGTCTCGACGTAGCGGCGCTGGCCCTCGGCGTACAGCGTGTCGAAGACCAGCGAGGACTTGCCCGAGCCGGACACGCCGGTGACGACGATCAGCTCGTTGAGCGGAAACTCAAGGGTTAGATTCTTGAGATTGTTCTGTCGTGCACCGTGCACGACGATCGCATCGGGTGCGCGCCGGCTCATGATTCTGGAAGTACCTTAAGTCGAATTGGGACGGGATATCGGACGCTGCTCAGGAGGGCAAACCACAGCCCCCGCCGCAACAGGCGGGTCCGGCATCGCAGCTGGCAGGCTCCGCTGCAGCGCCGGCGCCCTTGCCGCTCAGCACCGCTGCGGCACTGATCAGCCGCCGGATCGGGGAGCGGGCCGGGGTCCGGCCTGCGGCCGTGCCGGTACGCTGGCATAACTCGCCCCAGCTTGTCAGCCGCTCGCTCAAGCGGTGGCTGACCTCGATGGTTTGACCATTGGCCTCACAAAAGTACTCGTAGGTAGGCATATGGGGCATTTTATCGGAAGCTCAACCCCGGGTGGGGGAGCGGGCAGCTTATAATCCCGCGGACCATGCACACCGCCCCCGATCTGCGTTCCGGCACCCCCCCGACCCCTTTAAGGACCCCGGCACCGTTCCTGCCCATGTCGCGCCTGGAGATGGCGGCGCTCGGCTGGGATTGCTGCGATGTCATCATCGTCACCGGCGATGCCTATATCGATCATCCGAGCTTTGGCATGGCGATCGTTGGCAGGGCACTGGAAGCCCAGGGCCTGCGGGTCGGCATCCTCGCCCAGCCAGACTGGCACAGCCCGGACGCCTTCCGGGAGCTCGGCCGACCGCGCCTGTTCTTTGGCATCACGGCCGGGAACATGGACTCGATGGTCAATCGCTACACCTCGGACAAGCGGATACGAAGCGATGATGCCTACACGCCGGATGGCGAGGCGGCTCGTCGCCCGGATCGCTCGGTCATTGTCTACGCGCAGCGCGCCCGTGAGGCCTACCGCGACGTGCCGATCATTATCGGCGGCATTGAAGCCTCGCTCCGTCGCATCGCGCACTTTGATTACTGGTCGGAGAAGGTGCGTCGCTCGGTACTGCTCGATGCCAAAGCGGATCTGCTGGTGTTCGGCAACGGCGAGCGCCAGATCATGGAAATTGCCGCCCGGCTGCAAGCCGGTGAGCCCATCAGTGCGCTGACCGATATTCGCGGTACAGCCTTCGTGCAGCGCACGCCGCCGGCTGATCAGGTCGAGATCGACTCGACGCACCTGGATGCCCCCGGGCCGCTTAACCCGCCGCTCGATCCCTATGCGATGACGCCAACGGCCGGCGCCGTGCGCAGGCCAGGCACGGCCGCCGCTGCCGAGCGAGCTGCGGGCACCGCGGGCGCTGCGGTGGCCGAGCCCTCGGAGAAGGTGGTTCGTTTTGCGCGCCGTGTACCCAATGCGGCACGCGATCACAGTGTGATTCGCTTGCCCGCCTATGAGCAGGTGGCAGCCGATCCGGTGCTTTATGCGCACGCCTCGCGGATCCTGCACATGGAATCCAACCCCGGCAACGCGCGCGCACTGGTGCAGCGCCACGGCGCGCAGGATGTGTGGCTCAATCCGCCGCCGATTCCGCTGACCACCGCCGAGATGGACTGGGTTTACGATCTGCCCTACCAGCGCCGCCCGCATCCGCTCTACGGCAAGCGCAACATTCCCGCCTACAAGATGATCCGCTTCTCGGTGGCCATCCAGCGCGGCTGCTTTGGCGGCTGCACGTTCTGCTCGATCACCGAGCATGAGGGCCGCATCATCCAGAGTCGCTCGGAGGACTCGGTGATTCGCGAAGTGGAGGCGATCCGCGACTCGGTGCCGGGCTTCACCGGCGTGATCTCGGACTTGGGCGGTCCCACCGCCAACATGTATCGCCTTGCGTGCAAGAGCACGGAGATCGAGAGCGCCTGCCGCCGCCCCTCGTGTGTATTTCCCGGCATCTGTCCGAACCTGAATACCGACCATAGTGCGCTGATCGCCCTGTATCGGCGCGCACGTACGCTACCGGGTATCAAGAAGGTGCTGATTGCCTCGGGCGTGCGCTACGACCTCGCGGTTGAATCGCCCGAGTACGTCAAGGAACTGGCCCAGCACCATGTGGGCGGCTACCTGAAGATTGCGCCCGAGCACGTGCGCG
>Ga0302314_10016428_pt1 | contig 12501 bp, 9 predicted proteins | sample III_Palsa_N2_3_FD_200533 | JGI IMG/M metagenome (GOLD analysis project Ga0302314, IMG submission 200533) | Peat permafrost microbial communities from Stordalen Mire near Abisko, Sweden - III_Palsa_N2_3 | ecosystem: Environmental > Terrestrial > Soil > Palsa > Peat permafrost | place: Sweden...
CTACTTCCCCGAGCACACCCATCTCCCCGTGCGGGCCGACGTCCCGCCGATGCTGGTCGAGGGGGTGCGGCTGGACGACTATCAACGAGGGCTCTGCCCATTGGTCGCGCTCTCTACGGCGGTACCAGTAACCGAGCGGATCCGCCTGGGCACCGGGATCCTCCTGGTGGCCCAGCACGATCCCCTGGCGCTGGCCAAGCAGATCGCCACGCTCGACCATTTGTCCGGTGGCCGCTTCACCCTCGGGCTCGGCTTCGGGTGGAACCGGGCCGAGGCGGAGGATCACGGGATCGACTTCGGTCAACGCCATGCCCTGGTGCGCGAACACCTGCTGTGCATGCAGGCCCTGTGGTCCCAGGACCAAGCCGAGTTCCACGGCGAGTTCATACATCTTCCACCCGCCTGGGCCTGGCCCAAGCCGGTGCAGCAGCCGCGGGTGCGCACGCTGATCGGCGGCGGTGCCGGTGATGCGGTCCTCTCCGCCGTGGCCGAATATGCCGACGGCTGGATGCCCATCGGCGGCAGCGGACTGGGTGAGGCCATTCCGCGCCTACATCACATGGCCGAGGCATTCGGCCGTGATCCGTCCGAGTTCTCCGTCATCCCCTTCGGCACCATCGGCAATAGCGAACAGAAGCTGGTGCACTACGCCAGCCTCGGCGTGAGCGAAGTGGTGCTGCGGGTTGCCGCCGGCAGCGCGGACGAGATGTTGCACCAGCTGGACGAGCTGGTTGACCTTCTCCCCATTGCGGCCAAACTGGAGACACCATGACCGACACCACCCCTCGCCTGGGCAGCACCACCCCGCTGCCGAAGATCATCAGCGTCGACGACCATGTGGTCGAGCCGGCTCACCTGTGGCAGACCTGGCTGCCACCCAAGTTCCGGGAGCGCGGCCCCCGGTCCGAGCGCCGGGGCATCGGCGAAATGGAGCACATCGGCGGCGGCACCTACCGCCAGACCTTCGATCCCGATGGCGCACCCGCCGACTGCTGGGTCTACGAGGACCTCGTCTACATCAACAAGCGTCACGTGGCCGCCGTGGGCTTCGATCGCGACGACATGACCATGTCGCCCATCACCTACGACGAGATGCGGCCCGGTTGCTACGAACCCAAGGCCCGCATCGCCGACAACGAGGCCAACTGGGTCGAGGCCAGCCTGTGCTTCCCCTCCTTCCCCCGGTTCTGCGGCCAGACCTTCCTCGAAGCCAAGGATCGGGAGCTGGCCCTGGCCTGCGTGCTGGCCTACAACGACTGGATGGTCGAGGAGTGGTGCGGTGACAGCGACGGGGCGCTGTTGCCGTTGTGCATCATCCCGCTCTGGGATGCCGAACTGGCCGCCGCCGAGGTTCGGCGCAATGCGGCCCGCGGCGTACGGGCGGTGTGCTTCAGTGAGATCCCACCGCACCTCGGACTGCCCAGCATCCACAGTGGGCAATGGGATCCCTTCTTCGCCGCCTGCGAGGAGACCAGAACGGTGGTGTGCATGCACATCGGTTCCTCGTCGAAAATGCCGGCCACGTCGGCCGATGCTCCGGTCGCTGTCGCCGCCACCCTCAGCTTCGGCAATGCCATGTCCTCGCTGACCGACTTCCTCTTCTCCGGCGTGCTGATTCGCTACCCGACACTGATCCTGGCCTACTCCGAAGGTCAGATCGGCTGGCTGCCCTACATCCTGGAGCGGGCCGACGACGTGTGGCGAGAGCACCGCGCCTGGGGCGGAGTGAAGGACGTGATCCTCGAGCCGCCGTCCAACTACTTCCGACGCCAGGTCTACGGCTGCTTCTTCCGCGACCAGCACGGTCTGGACTCCTTGGGGGCCATCGGCGCCGACCGCATCACCTTCGAGACTGACTACCCGCACACTGACTCGACCTGGCCCGACACGCGGGCCGTGGCCGAGCAGATGGTGCAGCACCTCTCGGACGAGGACGTCTACAAGATCATGCGCGGCAACGCCATCGACATGCTCGGTCTCGATCTCGACCGCACATGAACCTCGGCGAGGTGGTCAACCCCGAGGCGGCCCCCTGGGGTAAGCCGCTCGACGGGATCAGGATCCTCTCCCTCGAACAGATGCAGGCCCTGCCGTACGCCACGCAGATGCTGGCCCGCCTCGGTGCCGATGTGATCAAGATCGAGGCACCCGGAGTGGGTGACCTGGGGCGCAGTTCCACGCCGGCCATGACCGACCCCCATGGTCGTTCCGTCGGCGCCACGTTCATGCGCAACAACCTCAACAAGCGCTCCGTGGTCATCGACCTGAAACAGGACGCGGGCCGTCAGTTGGTGCTGGACATGGCACCGAACTTCGACGTGGTGGCCGAAAATTTCCGGGCCGGTGCGGCCGAGCGACTGGGCTTGGGCTACGCCGACATCGCCGCCGTGCACCAAAAGGCGATCTACCTCTCCATTTCAGGGTTCGGGCACGAGGTGCCGGCCGGCACGCCCGCTTCTCCCTACGACGGCTGGCCGGCACTGGCCTCCATGGTCGAGGCCATGAGTGGGGCCTACGAATTCAAGCGCCCAGCCGGTCAGCCCCCGATCGGCGCACCGATGGGTGGGTTGGGTGACATCGTCACGGCACTGTTCGCCGTGATCGGCATTCAGGCCGGGATCCGCCAACGGGACCGGACCGGGCAGGGCCAGCAGGTCGACGTGGCCATGTTCGATGCCATGGTGTCCGTGCTCGATGTCATACCGAATTTCTGGTCCATGGGCATGCCAATGGGTACCCCCTGGGCCGGCATTCTGCACGGCTTCGAGGCCTTGGACGGGTGGTTCATGCTGCAGGTGCTCCGGCCCCACCAGTGGCCCGACCTGGCCCAGGCAATCGGTCGGCCCGAGTGGGTGGACGACGCCCGCTTCGCCACCCCACAGGGTTGGCTCGACCACCTGGAGAGTGACATCCGACCGGCCATGACCCAGTGGGCGGCCGACAAGACGAAGCGCCAGGCCTGCGAGGCCCTCAACGCCGCCGGCCTCGTAGCCGGGCCGAGTTCCACCGATGCCGAGATCGTGACTGACCCACACCTGGCCCAGCGGCACATGTTGGTCGAGCACCCGCGCAGCGACGGCGTCGATCAGCCGATCCTCATTCCGGGACTGCCCATCAAATTCGCGCGGGTGGCCGAGGGTCCCGAGTCACGAGTGCCCTGGCTCGGAGAACACACCACTGAAGTACTGACGACCGAACTCGGGTTGAGCGATCAAGCCATCGAGGCGCTGCGCGCTGACGGAGTCGTCGGCTGAGGCTGTCTCATCAAGAGAGTCAGTACCGAGGCAGGGCGATGAAGACGACGATGTAGGCGAACGTGCCGGCGCCGATCACGGTGCAGGCGTGAAAGACCTCGTGGAAACCGAAAACGGCGGGCCATGGATTCGGCCGCTTGAGGGCATACATCAAGGCGCCCGCCGTGTAGGCCACACCGGCCACCAGCATGAGCCAGAAGCCGGACCATCCGAGACCTCGCACCAGTTGCGGCGCAGCCACCATGGCGCACCAGCCCACCACCACGTAGGGGATGGCCACGGCCCACTGCGGGGCGTCGAGCCAAAGCTGTCGGAACACGATGCCCACCGCGGCTCCGCCCCAGACCAGGCTGAGCACCGTTACCTGCGCCCACCCGTGTAGGGCCAGACCGGAAATCGCGGTCGACGTGCCGGCGATGCCCACGAAGATGGCGCTGTGGTCGGCCCGGCGCATGCGGCGCCAGGCCGGAGCGGACCAGCGGAACCGATGGAATGAGGCGCTGGTCCCGAACATGATCAGCATGGCCAACACATAGATCGTGAGTGACGCCTTGCCGGCCGTGGTCTTCCCGGCGGCAATAAGGAACGGTCCGCCAACCAGCCAGGCCACGAAAGCGCCGACGTGGAGCCAGCCCCGTAGCAGTGGCCGTGCCCCGAGGTTGTCCGCCTCGCGTCCCAGCTCGCCCTGGGCCAGCGGCGCCGACTTGGTGCTGCTCACGATTGGTCCAGATCGAGTTGGTCGGCCGACTCGATCTCGGTGCGGCTGATGCCGAGGAGAAAGAGGATGGCGTCGAGGTAGGGGACGCTCAGTGCCGTGTCGGCCGCCTGCCGCACCATGGGCTTGGCGTTGAAGGCAATGCCCAACCCGGCCACGGCCAGCATGTCCAGGTCGTTGGCCCCGTCGCCGACGGCGATGGTCTGGCTCAAGGGCACGCCGGCTAGCGCGGCGAAGTGCTTCAGGGCCTCAGCCTTTCCGGCTCGGTCAATGACGGATCCGATGATGTCCCCGGTCAGAACGCCGTCCACCATTTCGAGCTCATTGGCGGCCAGGTGGTCGACGCCGATCTCGTTGACCAGGTCCTCGATCAGTTGGGTGAAGCCTCCGCTGACGACGGCGATCTCGTAGCCCAGCCGCTTGAGCGTGCGAATCAGGGTGCGGGCCCCCGGCGTCAGCAGCAGCCCCTGGCGAACGGCGGACAGTTCCGTCTCGCCCAACCCGGCGAGCAAGCGGACCCGGCGCCGCAGTGCTTCCTCGAAGTCGATCTCGCCGGCCATGGCCGCCTCGGTCACCTTTGCCACTTCCGCTCCGCAGCCGCACTGCTCGGCCAGCAGGTCGATGACCTCGCCCTGGAGAAGGGTCGAATCGGCATCGAGCACGATCAGGTGTTTGGCCCGCCGGTGCAGTCCCGCCACCTGCACCGCGATGTCCACCTCGTCATGCACGGCCTGATGGGCCATGGCGCGCCGGAGCTCGGCCAGGTCACCGCCAGCCACGGCGAACTCGTAGCTGTGCACCGGATACTCGGACAGCCGCACAATGCGTTCAATGTTGCCCCCGCAGTCGGCGATGCAACCGGTGACGCCGCGCAAGGTCGCCGCGTCAATGGTCGAAGCCAGCAGGGTGACCAGGAAACGATCACCACCCGACTTCGATTCGGCCTCGGTCAGCGCCGAGACCGTCACCTCAATTCGAGCATCGCCGAGGCCCTTGGCGATGTCGGTCATCAGCTGTTCGGGGTCGTCGGAGGCCATCCCGTCGACCTCCACGCACAGGAGCAGGCGACCGTGCACTCGAACCTGCTCGACATCGCGCACCTCGAGCCCCGCTAGCTCCAGAGAGGCAAAGAGGCGTTCAGCCACGCCCGGGCCGTCCTGGCCGGTGACCGTGACCAGGTAGGGGGATCGAGTCGACATGCGGGCTCAACGGTACTGTGCGCCGGAGGGTCCCTCTCCTCCCCGGTGAAGGGCGACAAGTAGATTTCGTCCATGACCGTGGCGGCTGATTCCGGCCCCCGGGGCAGTTCGGGCATCGCCTACATCCCGGCCCTGGACGGGATCCGGGGCGTGGCCATCATCGTCATCATGGGATACCACGGGGGCGTCTTCCTGACGTCAGGTGGCTTCTATTCGTTGGATACCTTCTTCGCCCTGTCGGGCTTTCTCATCACGTCCCTGCTGATCTCCGAACAGCAGCGCACGGGCGCCATCCGACTCGGCCGCTTCTGGATCCGCCGGGCCCGCCGGCTACTCCCTGGCCTGCTCGTCATGTTGCTGGGCGTGGCCATTTTCGCCGCCTTCCTGGTGCCGGCCGGTACCTACCCCACCCTGCGGGGCGACGGTCTGGCCTCGCTCTTCTATGTGGCCAACTGGCACTTCATCGCGTCCGGGTCCAACTATTTCAACCAGACCGCCCTCACCTCGCCCCTGACCCACATGTGGTCGCTGGCGGTCGAAGAGCAGTTCTATCTGGTCTGGCCCCTGGTCGTCCTCGGCGTGTTCTCGTGGACCCGTAACCGACGGATCCTGTTGGTGGTCTGCGTGGTGGGCGCGCTGGCGTCAGCGCTTGAGATGGCCCTTCTCTACTCCGTGGCCGACGTCAACCGGGTCTATTACGGCACCGACACCCGGGCCCAGTCGTTGCTGGTCGGGGCCGCCCTGGCGGTCGGCCTCTCCCTCTGGGCTGACCGCCGGGCCTCAGGCCAAGCCGGTGCGTCGGCCTGGGGACTCCATGGTCCAGGTACCCGTCTGATGGCGCTCCTCATCGGACTGGCCGGTGTGGCCGGCAGTGTCACCCTGTGGATCACGGTCTCGTACAACGATCCGTTCGCCTATCGGGGTGGATTCCTGCTGGCCGCCCTGTCCACGTCGGCCGTCCTCTTCAGCGTGGTGACCGTGCAGCGTTCCATCCTGGCCCGGGCCCTGACCTGGTCACCGTTGCGGTACATCGGTCGCATCTCCTACGGCATGTACCTCTGGCACTACCCGCTCAATGCCTACCTGGACAGTGCCCGAGTGCATCTGTTCGGCTATCCCCTGTTCTTCGTGCGGGTAGCGGCCACCCTCGTCATTGCCACCGCGTCCTCCTACCTGGTGGAGCTCCCGATTCGCCGGGGCACGTTCTTCTCGTCCCGCTCGCTGCGGGTACTCACCCCGGTGGGAGTGGCCATCACGGCGGCGGCGCTGGTGCTGGGCACCATCGGACCTTCGGTGGCCGCTGCGCCGGCACCGGTACATGCGGTGAAGCCGGCCGGACCGCCGGTCAAAGTGTTGGTGCTGGGTGACTCCACCGCACTGACCCTGGACATCGGATTGAACGAATTCGCCGCTGACTACGGCGTCGATCCCTACAACGCCGGGATCTTCGGTTGCGGCGTGACCACCGGAGCCGAGTACCAACTCAAAGGCGTCGACGCCGCCATGGCGCCCGAATGTACGGGCTCTCCACCCGATTTCCAATGGGACAAGCTCTGGGCCTACCGGATTTCGGTGTTCCATCCGAACGTGGTCATGATTCTGGTCGGACGTTGGGAAACGGTGAATCGCACCTACCTGGGACACTGGACCAACATTCTGCATCCGGCCTACGCCGCCTATGTGAAGAGCCAACTGGTCCGGGCCGTGCAGGTGGCCGGCGCCGGTGGCGCGCAGGTCGTGTTGCTCACCGCGCCCTGTTACGACAGTGGCGAACAGCCCAATGGGGCACCCTGGCCCGAAGACTCGCGGCAACGCCTGGCGATCTTCAACGGGCTCGTCCGGCAAGTAGCGAGCGAAGTGCCCGGCACCTCGCTCTTGAACTTCAATGCCATGGCCTGTCCCGGGGGTCACTACGAGGAGTACATGGACGGCCAGCAGGTCCGGCAGTCAGACGGTGTGCACTTCACCTTTGACGGCGGCAATGTCTTCGCCTCGCGCGTCTGGCCCCAAATGGTGAAGCTGGGGCATGCGCAAATGGCACGTGTGGCGGCCGCTCACTCTTAGGGTGCGACGACGTCCTTCTCGTCAACCCAGCCCTGGCCGTCCACCCACCGCCGGATGATGCGGGCCGGCACGCCGGCGATCACACAACGATCGGGGAAGGTGCCGCGCACCACGGCACCGGCGGCCACCGTGACGTGCTCGCCGATCTGCGCGCCCGGGAGTACCACCACGTTGGCGCCCAGCCAACTGCCCGACCCGATCGACACCGCCGCTTCGGTGGGCCACTGCCGGCCGATGGGCTCGATCGGGTCTTCGTAGGTGTGGTTCTGGTCGGTGATGTACACGTAGGGCCCGGTCTGGATGTCATCGCCGATCTCAATGGACCAGTGCCCGACAATGTGCGAGCCGCGTCCAATGATGCAGCGGCTGCCGATCCGTACCACCGGGTCGGTCGGCATCTCCTGGCCCGGTGCCATGCCGGCGGTGATGCAGGTGTTGGGTCCAACCAGGGTCTCGGCCCCGATTTGGATGTAGTGCTCGTTGTAGATGGCTCCCTGCGGAAAGAGCAGGCAGGCGCCGTTACCCATGGCACCGAAGCGCTGCCCTCTCGGGTCGTGGGGGCCGATGTTGCCGTATTTGCCCGCTGCTTCCCATGTCCGATGCACCAGCTTGGTGATCAGGCGCCTCACGGGTGCGGGCAGAGGGTGGGCCCGACTCACGGGGGCGAATGTTAGGTGGCGAGGGCGCTGCTGGGAAAAGAAGGGGTCTCAGTACACTCTCCGTGTGGAGCCGACTGAAAAAGCTGGCGATACTGACGCCTCGGCGGGCGGCCTGCCAGCACGGTCTTTGGATCGCCGGCAATTCCTCCTCTTCGCCGCCACCGGTGCGGCCGGCCTGACGCTGGCAGCCTGCTCGGACGACCCGCCGAAGCGGGTGGCGGCCAAGGCACGTGTGCACGCGCGGGCCAAGCGGCCGCACGCTCAGGCGTTGCCGGCGGTCACCCAGACCACGCTGCCCAGCGGGGTGGTGGTGCCGACCGCTTCCTGGCTGGTCGCCGAGAATCAGAAGCAAGGTTCGATCGACTGGATCTGCAACCAGTTGCAACCCGACCACGCGCTTGAGGGGTATGCCAGCCAAGTGAGTGCGGTGAGCGGGGACGATGTCACCCTCTTCATCAACACAGTGGCCAAGGGCGTGCAGGTCCAGGCCTACCGGATGGGCTACTACGGGGGCATCGGCGGGCGCCTCATTTGGCAGAGCGACATGGTGGCCGGACAGCAGCAGGCACCGCCGACCGTGAGCGACGGCATCGGCACCGTCAGCTGTCCGTGGTCACCCACCCTCAGCTTCACCGTGGACGACACCTGGCCTCCCGGTTGCTACCTCCTCAAGTTGTTGGGCAATGGCGGTCAGCAGCAGTTCATCCCGCTGACCATTCGAGACGACGCCAGCACGGCGGCCTACGTCATTCAGAACAGCGTGACGACGTGGCAGGCCTACAACCTGTACGGCGGTTACAGCCTCTATTACGGAAAGGCGGCCCGCGGGAGTCAGAACTTCGCCAACCGGGCTCGCGCCGTCTCCTTTGATCGTCCCTATCCCCAGACCTGGGCCTCGGGAGCCGCCGACTTCATCGGCAACGAGCTCCCACTGCTCTACCACCTGGAGAGCTTGGGACTCGATCTCACCTACTGGACCGATATCGATTTTCATGCCCAACCGCAATTACTCACCAATCATCGCTGCCTCTTCAGCCTGGGTCATGACGAGTACTGGTCGGCCCCAATGCGATTTGCCGCCCAGTACGCCACCGCCAAGGGAGTGAACCTTGCCTTTCTCGGGGCCAACGCGTCCTACCGGCAGATCCGGTTGCAGCCCACCTCCGTCGGGCCGAATCGGTTGCAGGTGTGTTACAAGGACGCGACCGAGGACCCGATGTCGAAACAGGATCCGGCACTCACCACGGTCAACTGGAATCAAGCGCCGGTCAACAATCCCGAGTCCGAAATGATCGGTTCCACCTACCAGTCAGTGGGGGCCAAGGCGAACATGGTGATCAACGAGGCGTCCTCGTGGTTCTTCGATGGCTGCGACCTCAAGGACGGTCAGTCCCTGCCCAACATGATCATCGGCGAATACGACCGCTACGTCCCTTCGCTACCGGGACCACTCAATCTCGATGTGCTGGCCCATTCACTGATTCCCGGACAGGCGAACTGGTCCGATCTGACGTATTACACGGTGCCCGGCGGCGGCGGCGTGCTGGCCAGCGGCTCGGCCTACTTCATCTACCGCCTTTCCAACTCCACCCTCATCCCGCCCAATGTGGTGCCGAGCGCCATTCCCGGTGAAACCGACGTGTTGCTACGGGCGATGGAGAATCTCTATGGCACCTTTGGTGCCGGCCCGGCGTCGGCGACCACTCCATCGGAAGGCAACTGGCGTGCCACCTATTCCGGTGCCAGTGCAGCACGGGGACCAGCGAAGCCGACCAATTCGGCTTGAACAGCGGGCGGGCCCGCGCGCCTCTACGATCAGCCGTTCAATGAGAACCTCGAAGCAGATCCGACGTCGCATCTCTCTCACCATCACCCTGGCGGGAGCCGCCGGTCTGGTGTTGACCGCCTGCTCTTCGACTCCCTCCGTGCACCACAGCGTGGCGCTGCCGGCCAAAAGCACGACGACAACAAGCACCGCAGTCCCCGTACCCACTTGCCCCCTCACCGGTGCAGCGGTGCCCGGCGGTGGGGCGGTGCCGCAGCGGCCAGCCCTCGCCGTCAAGGTGGACAACTATCCGGATGCGCGACCACAGAGCGGGTTGGACAAGGCCGACATCATCTTCGAGGAACCGGTCGAAGGATTCATCACCCGTTACGTCGCCGTCTTCCAGTGTCAGGACGCCGGACTGGTGGGACCGGTGCGATCGGCCCGCAATATCGACATCGGAATTCTCGGACAACTCGGCACTCCGATCGAAGCCCATGTCGGTGGTATCAACCCGGTGCTGGCCAATATTGACGCCTCACCCATCGTCAATCTCGACCTGGGCGCGAACGGCGACATCGAGACCCATCCGGCCGGCCGAGTCGCTCCCTACGACACGTACTCGACCACGGCACTGATGTGGGGCACGCACCCGACCATGCAGACCCCACCGCAGGCGCTCTTCACCTATTCGGACACGACACCGACCGGTACACCCGTCTCCACCATGAACATCGACTTCTCAGGCACCTCGGATGTGACGTGGAAGTACGACCCAACCATTAGCGCATTCCAGCGCTACTACAACGGTTCCACTCCCGACATGCTGGCCGACGGTACGCAGAACACGGCGGCCAATGTGGTGGTCCAGTACGTCCAGATCAGCATGGGGCCGTGGCTGGAAAACAGCGAAGGCGGACTTGAAGTGCAGGCCGACCTGTACCCGAATGCCAGCGGCAAGTCTGTGGTCTACCGAGGTGGCGTCGCCATCCCCGGCACCTGGCAGCGTTCGACCCTCGGTTCGCCCACCCAGTTCCTCAACAGTGCCGGCCAGGTCATCCCGCTCCAGCCCGGTCAGACCTGGGTTGAACTGGTGCCGAACACCGACACGGTGGCCACCACGCCGTAGCCCGGACGCGAAGCGCTCCGGACCAGTGACCCGAGGGAGTGATGGGTACGGTCCGGAGCTACTCCGGTGCTATGGGAGGTACTGCTGTGAGAGGTGCTGAGTGGTCCTACCGGTCCAACGAGATCGGCATGTCGTCGGGATCAAGCGCTGCGTCGCCGTCGGCTGCCTCATCGACCGGCTCTGGCTTCAACGCGGCGCGCACCCGCTCATCCACTTCGGCCATCAGCTGCGGGTTTTCCGTCAGGAAGTTCTTCACGTTCTCACGACCCTGACCGAGCTGTTCGCCTTCGTAGGTGAACCAGGCACCCGACTTCTTGATGAAACCGAGCTCCACTGCCACGTCCAGGATGGAGCCTTCCCGGCTGATGCCCTTGCCGTACATGATGTCGAACTCGGCCTGCTTGAACGGTGCTGAGCACTTGTTCTTGACCACCTTGACCCTGGTCCGGTTGCCCACGACTTCGGCCCCGTCCTTGATCGATTCGATACGACGGATGTCGAGACGGACCGAGGCATAGAACTTGAGGGCCCGACCACCGGGGGTGACCTCCGGTGAGCCATACATCACGCCGATCTTCTCTCGCAGCTGGTTGATGAAGATGGCGATGGTGTTCGACTTGGAGAGGGACCCGGTCAGCTTGCGCAGAGCCTGCGACATGAGACGAGCCTGCAGGCCGACATGGGTGTCGCCCATTTCCCCTTCAATTTCGGCCCGGGGGGTCAGGGCGGCCACCGAGTCGATGACCAGGACGTCGAGCGCGCCCGAGCGGATCAGCATGTCGGCGATTTCCAACGCCTGCTCACCGGTGTCGGGCTGGGAGATCAGCAGATCGTCGACGTTCACCCCGATGGCCCGGGCGTACACCGGGTCCATGGCGTGCTCGGCGTCGATGTAGGCACAAATACCCCCATTGCGCTGGGCCTCCGCCACGGCGTGCATGGCCAGGGTCGACTTACCCGAGGATTCCGGGCCGTAGACCTCCACGATCCGGCCGCGGGGCAGGCCACCGATTCCCAGCGCCAGGTCGAGCGCAAGCGCACCGGTCGGAATGGACTCGATGTTCATGCTCAGGTTGTCGCCCATGCGCATGACCGAGCCTTTGCCAAACTGTTTCTCGATTTGGCCCAATGCCGCTTCGAGCGCCTTATCCCGTTCCTCGGCCATTTATTTCTCCTCTTTTATTCACGGACGATCTGTACTGCACCGACCCTACGGATGGGATGTGACATCGCCCCCGGGCCGGGCCGCTGCGGACATAGTAACGAACATGTGTTCGTAGTGGGGGGATTTCCCCGACTTGAAGATGAATGGTCTCGACCGCGCCAGATGTGAGCCGAAAAATGGCCAAACGGGCACCGCCCGCTCGGCCGTGACCACACCACTGATCAGGCGTGTGAAGCTGACGCCACACATGAACACAGGGATGGGAGGCACGGTGGGATTCACGAGGGCCCGACGAGGTGTCGGTGCAGCGATGGCCGGGCTCCTACTCCTCGTCCTGGGAGCCTGGGCGGCTCCGGCCGGCGCCGCCACATCCGCCGCCAACCTGTACAAGGACGCCCTGGCCACCACCAAGGGATGGTCGGTGCACTACGCCTCTGACGCCATCATCTCCAAGGTCCCCATTCTCGAAAGCGGTGACGCCGGGCCGGCCTCGGGTACCCAGGAGGTCCTGGTCGGCACGGGTGCCATGACCGACAACGCCTCCCTGATCG
>Ga0302314_10016429_pt1 | contig 12500 bp, 11 predicted proteins | sample III_Palsa_N2_3_FD_200533 | JGI IMG/M metagenome (GOLD analysis project Ga0302314, IMG submission 200533) | Peat permafrost microbial communities from Stordalen Mire near Abisko, Sweden - III_Palsa_N2_3 | ecosystem: Environmental > Terrestrial > Soil > Palsa > Peat permafrost | place: Sweden...
GAGCGCAACCGTCGCGGCAAGCTTCACGGTGCAAAACGCGGTACTGTCAATGTGCTATCAGGGGCGCCTTACGGCTACCGCTATATCCGACGACAGCTCGACGGGACGCCAGCCCGGTACGTCATCGAACTGCCGCAAGCGGCCACGGTGAAGGCGATCTTCGAGTGGGTTGGGCTGGAGCGCCTGAGCCTCGGAGACGTGATACGCCGGCTTGGCGAGGCGGGTACCGTGACCGCATCGGGCAAGCCGTACTGGGACCGCAGCGTGGTATGGGGCATCTTGCGCAATCCGGCTTACATGGGGCGGGCTGCGTTTGGCAAAACGCAGGTGTGCGATCATCAGGTGCGCGTGCGTGCCCAGCGCCACAGCGCCGACGTGCCCAGGAAACCGTATTCAGCTAAACGTGCGGACCGGCAGCAGTGGATCGAAATTCCTGTGCCGGCGATCGTCAGCGAAGCACTGTTCGAAATCGTTCAGGAGCAGCTTGCCGAGAACCGCAAGCTGGCACGCCAGCGCCGGGATAATGCGCCGCTGCGCCTGCTGCAGGGGCTCACTGTTTGCGGACAGTGCCGTTACGCCTACTACGCGAAGAAAGTGAGCAAGGCTGCAGCCAAAGGACATCAGCGGGATTATGCTTATTACCGCTGCGTTGGAACCGACGCCTTCCGGTTCGGCGGCGAACGTATCTGCGACAATCCGCAGGTACGAACGGACAAGCTCGACGAGCTGGTATGGCATCAGGTCGTGGAACTGCTCAGGCATCCTGATCGACTGAAAGAAGAGTATGCGCGTCGACTGGACGTGATGGAACGTAGTGAAAAGCGCAGCTTCGACACCGCCAGTCTGGAAAAGCAACGGCTTCAGCTCGAAAAAGGCAAGTCGCGACTGATTGACAGCTACGCCGACGGTATCATCGAGAAGGCCGATTTCGAGCCAAGGATGCAGCAGTTGAAGAGCCGGCTCGAACAGATTGAGCAGCAGATCCAGGAATCACGGCTCCATGGAGCGACGCAAAGCGAGCTGTTTCTGGTCATCAACCGGCTTGAGGAATTTGCAACAGCTGTCAATGAAAAGCTGGATGCGATTGACCTTGAGACCAAACGCAAGATTGTTCTGGGCCTGGTCAAGCGCGTCGAAATCCACAAGGACGAAATCGTCGTTGTGTTCCGCGTCGATCCGCAGCCGCCGGTTCGTAGCAGCGAAAATTCGAACGACTCAGACGAAGGAGGAAAAAGTATGCAACATTGTAGGCGGCGTAATCTCCCCGACGCTAGCGAATCTGGCACTGAACGGACTGGAACGGGAACTGACAAAGCACCTCGGTGCGAAGTTAGGGATCGGGAAGGCTCAGAAGCTGAAGGTCAATTTGGTGCGGTACGCGGACGACTTCGTGATAACCGGGGTCTCGAAAGAGGCCTTGGCAAGCGAGGTTAAACCTTGGGTAGAAGCTTTTCTTGCGCAACGAGGACTGCAACTATCGGAGGAAAAGACGCGGATTGTTCATATCGACGAAGGCTTTGATTTCCTTGGGTGGAACTTCCGAAAGTACTCCGGAAAGCTGCTCATCAAGCCGAGCAAGAAGAACGCGCAAGCGTTCTATCGCAAGGTGGCGGAAACGATCAGTCGCTACAAAACGGTAAAGCAAGAGGATCTCATCCGCTTGTTGAACCCGATGCTACGAGGTTGGGCGCAATATCACCAACCCGTAGTCGCCAAGCAAGCGTACAGCCGCATGGAGCATCTGATATTTAAGATCCTCTGGCGGTGGTCGAAACGGCGACACTCAAACAAGAGCGCCGACTGGGTGAGAAAGAAATATTTCCATTCGGTCGGTAATCGGAACTGGGTGTTCGCTGCTCCCATAGTGAGGAACGACGGCAGTAAGGGGCTGCTTGAGCTGTACCAGATCAGCGGTACGGAAATCAGGCGGCACAAGAAGGTCAAAGGGGGCTTTAATCCCTTCGATCCGACGATGGAGCAGTATGGTGAACAGTTGCGGCAGGAGCGCATGTGGAATTCGATGCGCTACCGGAAACAATGGGCTTCGCTATATATGTCGCAGAGTGGGTTATGTGCACGCTGCGGCAGTGCCCTGACGGACGAGACAGGCTGGCACGACCATCATCTCGAATATCGGATGCATGGCGGATCGGACACTCTCTCCAACAGGGTATTGCTACACCCTGACTGCCACCGGCAAGTGCACGCAGGTAATATCGCGCTGACTAAGCCGGCCCCGATCAAGTAAAGACGGGGCTTTGCAAGGGAAACTTTGAATGTAGATTTAAGCCGTGTGCGTGGAAACTCGCAAGCACGGTTTTCAGGGAGCCCTTTTTCCGCAAGGAGAAGGGGCTACCCTCCTCGATCAGGCCTATGAAAGACATTCTCGTGCTCTACTACAGCCGTTACGGCGCCACGCGTGAACTCGCGCTGGCGATCGCGCACGGCGTCGACAGTGTTCCCGGCATGCAGGCGCGCGTGCGTACCGTACCGGCCGTCTCGACCGTCTGCGAGGCGACCCAGCCCGACATTCCCGCCGAAGGACCGCCGTACGTGGAGTTGCGCGATCTGGAAGAGTGCGCCGGCCTCGCGCTCGGCTCGCCAACCCGCTTCGGCAACATGGCTGCCTCGCTCAAGTACTTTCTCGACGGCACCACGCCGCAGTGGCTGTCCGGCGCGCTCGCGGGCAAGCCGGCCTGCGTGTTCACGTCCACCGGCAGCCTGCATGGCGGCCAGGAAACGACCCTGTTGTCGATGATGCTGCCGCTTCTGCACCACGGCATGCTGATTGTCGGCATCCCTTACACCGAAAGCACATTGACCACCACGCTGACCGGCGGCACACCGTATGGCGCATCGCACTTTGCCCGGGCCGACTCCGCGGAGCACGGCATTTCCGCCGACGAGAAGACGCTCGCCATCGCGCTCGGCTCGCGCGTCGCGCGCACGGTCGCTGTCATGAGCGAACGTCCGTGAACTTGCCGTCCGAGCCAAACGCTAACGCTACGCCCCCAACGCCGGCTATCCGCCGGCGCGGCGCCGCCCTTGGCGCGACAGCCGCCCTCATCGCGCTGATTGCGCTCTCGATCGCCTGGGAATGGTGGCTCGCGCCGCTGCGGCCTGGCGGCACCGCGCTCGTCATCAAAGCGGTGCCGCTGCTGCTCGCCCTGCCCGGTGTGCTGCGCCAACGGCTCTATACGCTGCAATGGGCGTCGATGCTGATCCTGCTGTATTTTGCCGAAGGCATCGTGCGCGGCATGAGCGACCGCGGCCTGTCCGCCCAACTCGGCTGGCTCGAAACCCTGCTTGCGCTGGTGTTCTTCGTCTGCGCGCTGGCTTACGTCGCCCCGTTCAAGCGGGCGGCGCGGCGTGCGAAACGGGCGGCGCCCGCCTCACCTCACTGACCGACCCTCATGACCCAACACGCTTCTCAACCGGCATCCCAACGCGCCCCGGGAGCGGGCACAGGTACAGCATCGACTGCGCAATCAAGCGCCGCCTTTATCGCCGCCTGCCGTGACGCGATCGGCGCGGCGCACGTCCTCACCGACGCGCACGACACCGCCCCCTACCTCACCGACTGGCGCCGTCGCTACGTCGGCGCGGCATGTACTGTGTTGTGTCCGTCGACGCCCGCCGAAGTCGCCGCGCTGGTGAAACTGGCGGTCGAATATCGCATCGCACTGGTGCCGCAGGGCGGCAATACGGGACTCGTTGGCGGCGCCACGCCGGACGCGAGCGGCGCGCAAGCCGTACTCAGTCTGCGGCGCCTGAACCGGGTGCGCGACATCGACCCGCACAACAATACGATCACCGTCGAGGCCGGCGTTATCCTCGCCGAGGTCCAAGCTCGCGCGGAAGAAGCCGGCCGCCTGTTCCCGCTAAGTCTCGCTGCGCAAGGCAGTTGTACGATTGGCGGCAACCTCGCCACCAACGCGGGCGGCACCGGCGTGCTGCGCTACGGCAACACGCGCGAGCTGTGCCTCGGCCTCGAAGTGGTCACCGCGCAAGGCGAGTTGTGGGACGGCCTGCGCGGACTGCGCAAGGACAACACTGGCTACGATCTGCGCGACCTGTTCATCGGCGCAGAAGGCACGCTCGGTATCGTCACCGCTGCCGTCCTGAAGCTCCATCCGCAGCCGACTGCCCGCGTCACGGCGCTCGCCGCACTCGCCTCGCCCCATGCCGCGCTCGATTTTCTGGCGCTCACGCAACGCTTCGCCGGGCCGCTCCTGACCGGCTTCGAGTTGATGTCGGATTTCTGCCTGCGGCTCGTCGGCCGGCATTTTCCGCAGATGCGCTATCCGTTCGCCGAGCCGCACGCACAAGTCGTGCTGCTGGAACTGTCGGATAGCGAAAGCGAAGAACACGCGCGCGCCCTGTTCGAGCGGCTGATGGAAACCGCGCTGGAAGAAGGTCTGGTCGAAGACGCAGTGGTCGCGGAAAATCTCGCGCAATCGCAGGCATTCTGGAACCTGCGCGAACACATTCCGCTCGCGCAGGCTGAAGAGGGTCTAAACATCAAGCACGATATCGCGGTGCCGATCTCGCGCATCGGCCACTTCATCGAAGCAACGGACGCCGCCATCGCGCAGGCCGTGCCGGGTGCACGCATGGTCACGTTCGGTCACCTGGGCGACGGCAATTTGCACTACAACGTGCAGGCGCCCAAAGGCATCGATGCGAAAGCGTTTCTTGCCGATTTCCAGAGCCCGATCAACCAGATCGTCTATGACAGCGTCCACCAGCATCGCGGCAGCATCAGCGCGGAACATGGACTCGGCCAGTTGAAAATCGACGAAGCGATGCACTATAAAACGGACGTGGAAGTGCAGTTGATGCGCGCCGTCAAACACGCACTCGATCCGCTGAACCTGATGAACCCGGGCAAGGTGCTACGCTAAGGGCATAAGCCGAGAGCTAAGAGCAGGAGTGCCGCAAGTGAAGATCCGTGTGCTGTCCGATCTGCATCTGGAGTGTGACGAGCCGGAGGTGATTCCGCATGCTCAGGCGGATCTGATCGTGCTCGCTGGCGACATCCATAATCACGCGGCCGGCCCGCGCTGGGCCGCGGCGACCTTCGATGGCGCCGCGCCCGTCGTCTACGTGCCGGGCAATCACGAATACTATGACGGCGAGTTCGGCGCGCTGGAAGCGGCCATGCACGACGCGGCGGCTTCGGTGGATAACGTCCATCTGCTGAATAACGCGGTGTTGCTCGATCCGGCCGGCGAATGGCGCGTACTCGGTACCACCTTGTGGACCGACTTCACGCTGTATGGAGCCGACAGTGAAGCGCTCGCGGCATCGATTGCCGCAGCCCAAAAGGTGATGCTGGATTTTCGTGGCCTGATCCAGGTGACATGGCCGCATGACGCAAACGGTACCCAAGGTGCCTCAAGCGTCGCCGATGCCACATCGGCACGCGACTTCACACCCGCCGACACACTAGCCCTGCATGCGCGAGCGCGCGCGTGGCTCGAGAGCGAGCTGGCCAAACCATTTGGGGGTAAAACGATTGTCGTCACGCATCATGCGCCGCATCGGCTGAGTCTCGCCGAGCGTTACGCAGACGACCGGGTTTCAGCGGGTTTCGTCAACCATCTGCCTACGCTGGTGCGCTCGCCGGTCGCACTGTGGATTCACGGCCATACCCACACAGCGTTCGACTACACGGTCGACAGCACCCGCGTGGTGTGCAACCCGCGCGGCTACCTCGACCGTCGCACAGGGCAACCGGAAAATCCGCGGTTCGCGTGGGACAAGGTAGTCGAAATCTAGCCGTTAAGGCTACGCGCGGCGTCTGCGGGCACCACGCGTGCAAACCGGCGCTCAGCGGCGGCGGGTATAGCCGGCTGCGTCGCGGCGCTCGGCCCGGATCGGGATGAGTTGCGGTTGTGCCCGCAGGTTGCGCAAGAGGTCGCGCGAGGCGGCAATTCCAATCAGTCCCAGCATGACGGCCACGCCGATCAACAGATGCGTATCCATGATTCCCTCTTCGATCCAGTAAAGTCCAGTTCCTGACAGCCAGCCAACTCAGCTCGGTCTGCCAGTGCGTTGACTCAACGTTATCAAATCAAATCGGAGCCGGAAGTAAGGAAATGTTGCGACGCCACACATATGTAACAGTGCGACGTGCGCGCTCTGCGAAGGCTGTCGACACAAGCGCACAGCGTCTTGCTCAGGTACGCGCGAACTTGCGCAGCTCTGCCTGATCGGCAGCCAGCGTGGCCGGCAACTCGTCGCGCAGGAACTCGACCCACGTGCGGATCTTCGCGTCGAGATACTGGCGCGACGGATACAACGCGTACAGATTCATCTCCTGCGAGGTGTACTCCGGCATCACCCACACCAACTGGCCGCTGCGCAGGCCGGCGATTGCCGAATAGATCGGCAGCAGACCGAGCCCCATCCCCTCGCGAACGCCAACCGCCAGCGCTTCGGCCACATTCACCTGGAAGGTCGCCGCGCCGTGTGCGAAGGTTTCCTGACCGTTTGGGCCGTCGAAGGTCCACTCGTCGGTCGGGAAGATCGGCGTGACCATTTGCAGGCAGGTATGGCGGCTCAGGTCCGAAGGCGACTTGGGCACACCATTGCGCTCCAGATAGGCAGGCGACGCACAGGTAATACTGAATGCGCTCCCGAGGCGCTGCGACACCAGGCCCGAATCCGGCAGATCCTGCGCCAGCACGAGTGCAACGTCGTAGCCCTCGTCGAGCAGATCAGGCACGCGCGCCGCCAGCGTCAATTCAACATGCACTTCCGGATAGCGCTTCTGATAGCGCCCGACGGCCGGTACGACATAGTGCTGGCCGAAACTCGTCATGGCGTGGACCTTGAGCTTGCCGGACGGCCTGGCATGTGCGTCGCTCGCCTCGGCTTCCGCCTGATCCACGTAGGCCAGGATCTGCTCGCAGCGTTGCAGATACCGCTCGCCGGCTTCAGTGAGCGCGATGCGGCGCGTGGTGCGATTGAGCAGCCGCGTACGCAGATGCGCTTCAAGATCCGAGACCGCGCGCGAGGCGTAGGCGGTGGTCGTATTCAGGTGCTGCGCGGCACCCGTGAAGCTGCCCGCTTCGACGACGCGGACAAATACGCGCATGTTTTGAAGCGTATCCATACATATCCTTATGAGACGAGGCGATTGTTACATGCTTCGCAAGAGCGATTGTCTCAAATACCGTAAAAATGCCTTGCATCTTTACGGGTTATTCAGGAATAGGTCGAAAAATATAATAGCGCACAGGGTTCTTTAGTCAATTAAGGGGGAAATCGTGCAGTTTCCGGTACAAAAAGGGATCGCGGCACTCGCCGTTCTTGCGATCTCACTAACAATCGCCGGCTGCGCCAGTACCGGAGGCAAGGCCCCGCAAGACAGCCCAATCGCGCCGTCCTCCCTTGATGTCGGAGCCGCCATTCGGGCCGCCAATGCCGAGGCGCAGTGGCCCGCTGCCGACTGGTGGCGCACCTATAACGATCCGCAGCTCAACGTGTGGATCGACGCCGCGCAGGCCGGCACTCCGACGCTCGCAATAGCGCAGGCGCGGGTACGCCAGGCGCAGTCGCTGGCCGGCGTGGCGCGCGCGGCGCTGTCGCCTCAGGTCAACGGCAACCTCTCGATTGAACGCGAGCACTGGCCGGACAATGTCTACTACGGTCCCGGCCCGCTTGCCGATGCGAACACGTGGAACAACACTGGGACGATCGGCCTGTCCTATCATCTCGACCTGTGGGGCAAGGACAAGAACACGGCCGAGAGCGCGCTCGACGCCGCCCACGCCAGCGCCGCCGACGAACGCGCCGCTCAGCTCGAACTCGAAGCAAACGTGGTGCGGGCGTATATCGGTATGTCGATGAATTACGCGCTACTCGATATTGCCAAGGCCACGCTCGCCCAGCAGCAGCAGATCGTCGATCTCGCCACGCGTCGCCTGAAGGGCGGCCTCGGTACGCAGCTCGATCTGAGCCAGGCCGAAACGCCGGTGCCCGAATACGAACGCCAGATCGACGAGCTCGAAGAGCAGATCGCGCTTGGCCGCAATCAGCTCGCGGCGCTGGCCGGCAAGGGCCCGGGCGCAGGCGATTCGATCACCCGCCCGACGCTTGCGCTGAACGCACCCGCCGGCCTGCCTTCGGCCTTACCGGCAGAGTTGCTCGGCCACCGGCCCGACATCGTCGCGGCGCGCTGGACCGTGGCGGCGCAGGCGCGTGGCATCGACGTCGCCAAGGCCAACTTCTATCCGGACGTCAACCTGCTCGCGTCGATTGGCGGCTATGCCGCGGCGGGCCCGCTGTTCCAGTTCCTGCGTTCGGCGAACGGCAGCTGGACGGGCGGCCCGGCGATGTCGCTGCCGATCTTCGACGGCGGACGGCTGCGTTCCGAACTGGGTGCCGCGGATGCAGGCTATGACACGGCGGTCGAGCAGTACAACCAGGCCATCGTTAGTGCATTGAAGGACGTGGCCGACCAGGTCGTGCGCATTCGTTCGCTGGAGACGCAGGCAAATGATGCGGACCGCTCGGTTGCCGCCGCGCGCAAGAGCTATGACCTTGCGAAGGAAGGCTACCGGCGCGGTCTGACGGACTACCTGAACGTGCTGGTTGCGCAGAACCAGTTGCTGCGTGCTCAGGAAGGAGTGGCACGGATCCAGGCACAGCGTCTGGGCGCCCATGCCTCGCTGATGACTGCGCTTGGTGGTGGCCTGGCGGATCCGGCGGATGGTCCGAAGCAGGATGAGACGTTGCCCGCGCATGGTAAGGGTAAGGCGGCGATCGCCGCGGCGGTTTCTAATAGCCAGGCGGCTGCGCCCGCTGCTACCACCGGCAACGTGGCAAACGCTGTGGCAGAGGAACAACCCTCCGCTTCCGCGGCTGCGGTGCGGTAAAGGCCGAGCCGCCCATGTCCGCCTCCCCCTCCTCCGCCCCGCGTGCGCCGCTGACGTTCGCGACGCTCTACGCGGCCGCCGCCGACTGGGCACGCACCGACGGAATCGCGTGGATCTATGTCTTCAAGGTCCTGATCGCCGCGTTTCTCGCGCTCGGCATCGCCATGAAGCTCGATCTGCCGCAACCGCGCACCGCGATGACCACCGTGTTCATCCTGATGACGCAGCAAAGCGGCCGGGTGCTCGCCAAAAGCTTCTACCGTATCTGCGGCACGCTGGTCGGCCTCGTGGTGATGCTGGCGTTCATCAGTCTGTTTTCTCAGCAGCCCGAACTGTTTATTGCCGCGACGGCGATCTGGGTCGGCATCTGCACTGCGGGTGCCGCGCGCAACCGCAACTTCCGCTCGTATGGTTTCGTGTTGGCCGGCTACACGGCGGCGCTGATCGGCATTCCGGCTTCGCAGAATCCCGACGGCGCGTACATGTCGGCGCTCACACGCGTGGCCGAGATCACGCTGGGCATCGTCTGCTCAGGCACGGTCAGTGCGCTGCTGTTCCCGCAGCACGTGGGCGAGCAGTTGCGCACCACGGTGCGCGCGCGCTTCAGCGCGTTCGTGGAATACGTGTCGGCGTCGCTCTCGGGACACATCGACCGCGCGCAGATCGAGGCCACCAATGCGCGCTTCGTGGCGGACATCGTCGGCTTCGAGACGACCCGCAGCGTCGCCGTATTCGAAAGCCCCGCGTCGCGGATGAGAAGCGGCCGACTCTCGCGGCTCAACAGCGAGTTCATGAGCGCTTCGACGCGTTTTCACGCGCTGCATCAGCTAATGAACCGCCTCCACGAGGCGAAGGCGACGACGGTGATCGGCGCGTTCGAGCCGTATTTCAAGGAGATTGCCCCGCTGCTGAACAAGTCGGGCGAGCCGGTTCTGACTGCCGTCGATGCCGTACATGCCGCCGCACAACTCGAAGCGTACAAGGCCGAATTGCCGCAGCGCGTGCGCGCGACACGCGCCGAACTGGAAGCGCGAGCCGACAGCGGCGTGCCGATGCTCGACTTCGATACCGCCTCGGAACTGCTGTACCGCTTCGTCGACGATCTGCACGCCTACGCAGCCACCTACGCGTCGCTGGCTGTCGATATGCACGAACGCGAACGCTGGGTCGAGCGCTACACGCCGAAGACCAATGCGCTCGCGGCAGGCATCGGTGGTTTGCGAGCAGCCTTCGTGGTGGCGTTGCTGGGCGCCGTGTGGATCGCGACCGCATGGCCGAGTGGCGTCTCCCTCGTGCTGACAGGCGCGGCCGTGTGCGCGCTGGCGTCGTCCTCACCGTATCCGGCACGCATGGCGTTCCAGATGGCAATGGGCACTGCCCTTGCCTCGCTCGTCGGGATGGTGCTGACCTTCGGTGTGTATCCGCACATCGACGGTTTCCCGCTGCTGTGTGCCGTGCTAACGCCGTGCCTCGGACTCGGCGTGTTCATGACCACGCGCCCCCGGCTGCTCGGCTACGGCTTCGGCTACTGCGTGTTTTTCTGCACGCTCGCGGGCCCCGACAACGTGCTCCACTACGACCCCAACGCCTTCATGAACGATGCCATTGCGATCGTGCTGGCGATGCTGGTGACATCGGTTGTATGCGCAACCATGTTGCCGCCGACAACGCCTTGGATGCGCAACCGCCTGCTGATCGACCTGCGCCGCGCAGTGGTGACGACCTGTCATGCACGCCTGACGCGGCTGCGTTCACGCTTCGAAAGCGGCGCACGCGATCTGGTGTTCCAGATCAATGGGCTGGCCGAAGGCGAACCCGAATTCAGGCATGACACCTTCCGCTGGCTGTTCGCAGTACTGGAAGTGGGCAACGCGGTACTCGATTTGCGGCGGGAGATTACGACGCTGCCGTCCGACGCGCGCTACGAAGCCAGGACGCCGTGGCGGGTTGCCGAGCGCAAGACACGGGACGCGGTAGCCGCGCTGTTCGACCGGCCGAGCGCACAGAGGATGGATGCGGCGCTGGCGGCGACGGCCGCTGCGACCGCAGCCGTGCAACACCTGCTGACGACGTTCACGCCATCGCGTGAGGAGCGTCATCAACTGCAACGCATTTTGAGTCATCTGCATTTCATTCGTACTGCTTTACTCGATCCGCAATCGCCGCTGGAAACGCTGGTGGGCGAACGGGCCGAAGAGCAAGAAGGAGTTCGCCATGCCACGTGAAGTTGCCGTCCTTGACGCGTACGTTCCGGCCATTGTGCTGCTGTGCATTGCCGGTGCTGCGCTTACCTGGTTGCTGGACCGTGTGATTGCCTATACGGGCCTTTATCACGTTGTCTGGCACCCCAACCTGTTCCGGGCCAGCCTGCTCGTGTGTGTGTGCGGCGTGTTGGGTCTCGCCGTTTACCGTTGATTAGAGTCGAATCATGACCATCCGAAATGTTCTGGGTTTTCTCGCGACAGCCGTCGTATTCGCGGTTGCGCTCCTGATAGGCCGCGCCTTATGGGTTCACTACATGGATGAGCCCTGGACCCGCGACGGGCGGGTGCGCGCCGACGTCGTCAACATTGCGCCGGACGTCTCGGGCGAGGTGGTCGCGCTGCCGGTACACGACAACGAGCTCGTGAAGAAAGGCGACCTGCTGATGCAGATCGACCCGTCGCACTACCAGATCGCGGTCGAGCAGGCCGAGGCAGCGGTCGCGGCGCGCAAGGCTGAACTGCAGATGCGCCGCGACGATGCGCAACGACGCGCGGACATGGACAGCCAGGTGGTATCTAAGGAAAGCCAGGAAAACGCGACACATACGGCGGCGTCGGCGGAAGCGGCTTATGAGCAGGCGCAGGCTGCGCTGGATGCGGCGAAGTTGAATCTGGAGCGTACGCGGGTGGTGTCACCGGTGGATGGATATGTCACCAATCTTGAGACGTTTCGCGGCGACTATGCGACTGTGGGTGCCGCGAAACTGGCCATCGTCGATAGCGATTCGTTTTGGGTGTATGGGTATTTTGAAGAGACGAAGCTGCCGCACGTTAATGTTGGCGACAAGGCGGAGATGCGGTTGATGAGTGGGGGCGTATTGCACGGGCATGTGGAGAGCATTTCGCGGGGGATTTATGACCGCGATAATCCGCAGAGCCGGGAGTTGCTGGCTGATGTGAATCCGACTTTTAACTGGGTACGGTTGGCGCAGCGGGTGCCTGTGCGGATTCACATTGATACCGTTCCTGATGGGGTTGTTCTGTCGGCTGGAACTACATGTACTGTGGTTGTTCAGCCTGGCTGATTGCTGTTTTGCCTGGCAGGGGGTTTCTGTTTTTTTTGCTCTCGGCATCTTGCCTGCGGCGCCTTGGGTTTGGTGGTTTGCCCTGCGGCGTTGGCCTTTCCTTGCTTTTTATCGGTCTATTGGGTTCGCCCCTGTGCGGGGCAGCACTTACTTTCTTTGCCGCCGCGTAACTATTCAGCAGTTGTAAACTGAAACCAGTCAATGCATAGTGAGGGACATGACGAAGATGCCCGATTTCAAGGACCTGACGCACGAACAGAAGGACGCGCTCATCGTTGATCTGGTGAAGCGTCTGAACGTGCTGGAAGCGAAACTCGAGAAGAACA
>Ga0302314_10016433_pt1 | contig 12498 bp, 7 predicted proteins | sample III_Palsa_N2_3_FD_200533 | JGI IMG/M metagenome (GOLD analysis project Ga0302314, IMG submission 200533) | Peat permafrost microbial communities from Stordalen Mire near Abisko, Sweden - III_Palsa_N2_3 | ecosystem: Environmental > Terrestrial > Soil > Palsa > Peat permafrost | place: Sweden...
ATCCTGCCGGCGGCTGGGTCCGCAAGGCGCTGGACGCAGGCAAGAGCGTGGTCACGGCCAACAAGAAGCTCATCGCGTTTCACGGTGTGGAACTCGAGCGGCTTGCCGCTCAGCGTGGCGGCCACTTGAAGTACGGCGCCGCGGTTGCGGGCGGAATTCCTGTGATTCCGGGCCTGGAGCAGGGCCTGGCCGGTGACCGCATTGAGCGCATTGAAGGAATCCTGAACGGCACCTGCAATTTCATCCTCAGCAAGATGGAAGACGGCGCGGACTACGCCGCGGTGCTGAGTGAGGCGCAGGCTGCCGGTTATGCCGAAGCCGATCCAACCGAAGACGTGGGCGGATTCGACGCCCGGGCAAAGCTCTCCATCCTCATGCGCCTGGCGCTGCGCGTGGCGGTCGACCCGGAAGAGATCGTGCCCCGGCCCATCACCGAAGTCTCCGCCGTTGACTTCAGTTACGCCCGCGATCTTGGCTGCACCATTCGCCAAATCGCACGCAGTCAGGTCGCGCGCAGTGAGCAGTCGAACGCGCAGGTGGCAGCTACAGTGGGTCCCATGCTCGTAGCCCTTCGGTCGCCGCTGGCCTGGTCCCGCGGCACGGAGAACATGGTCATCTTCAGCGGCCAGTATGGTGGCGACGTGGTTTTCTCAGGCCATGGCGCTGGCGGCCATCCGACGGCGGTTGCGGTGGTGAGCGATCTGCTGGCCCTCGCGCATGGATCGCGCCGCGTAGAGATCCCATCCGCGCCCGCGGCCGTCAGCGGTGAGTTTGAAGTGCCGCATTACATCCGCTTCATGGTCAAGGACCGCCCCGGCATTGTTGCGGAGATTACCGGCGCCCTGGCTCGCGAGAAAATCAACATTCGCGCCATCGTGCAAAAGCCCGGTTTCCCGTCCGACGCGCTGCCGTTTGTCGTCACCGTCGAGCCGTGCAAATCGTCTGCGCTGAAGCGCGCTCTGGCAGGCATTCGCACCCAGGACTATCTGCTGGTTGAGCCCTTGGACCTGCAGATGCTGGAATAGGCGAAAAATCATTGACGGCCAAAACTTATATCGAATCTTTGATCAACAGAATTGACTCCGGAGTAAATCCGTTGAAATGAAACCGCGGCGCACTCCATAGCATGAGTAATTTGTGAACATTCAATATGGATGCGGGGCCACGTTCTCGACGCGTGGCTCAATATTACATAGAAATCGAAGGGGCGATTTGGATGAGTGAGGTGCAAAATCGAAAGCCCGGCATCAAGTACCGCCCGGACATCGACGGCCTGCGCGCCGTTGCTGTTCTCAGCGTGCTGGCCTTTCACGTAGGCGGATTCCGCATGCCCGGCGGCTTTGTCGGCGTCGATGTCTTCTTTGTCATCTCGGGTTATCTCATCAGCGCCATCGTATTTTCAGAGATTGCCGCGTCGAAGTTTTCCGTGCTCAACTTCTATGAGCGCCGCATTCGCCGCATCTTTCCCGCGTTGTTCTGCATGCTGATCGCCTTCAGCGTGGTCGCCAGTTTTTATCTGCTTCCCACCGAGTTTGTCGATTACGGCAAGTCCCTGCTGGCCGCCACAACCTCCGTCTCCAACTTCTATTTCTGGCAGCACTCCGGCTACTTTGACTCGCCCACCTCAAGCCCTTTGCTGCATACCTGGTCGCTCGCCGTAGAAGAACAGTTCTATATTCTGTTCCCCATCTTTCTCGTCATTATTCGCCGCTTCTTTCCCACACGCCTCCGGCTCGGCGTCGTAGTCCTGTTCATCCTCTCGCTAGCCGCCAGCGCAGCCACGGTGGCTTACAACCCCACAACCGCCTTCTACATGCCATACACGCGCGCCTGGGAACTGCTGCTCGGCACCATGCTCTCGCTGGGCATCTTTCCGCGCCTGCATAATGCGGTTCTGCGCAACATCGCCACGCTCGCCGGCATCGGCCTCATCTTTTTTTCCATCTTCATGTACACGCGGGAGACCTTGTTTCCCGGCTTGTCGGCGCTGGTTCCGTGCGTAGGCTCCATGCTGATTATCGGCGCAGGGGAGTTTGGCCCCTCGCTTGTGAGCCGCGTGCTGTCGTGGCGTCCCGTTGTGTTTGTCGGACTCATCTCCTACTCGCTCTACCTGTGGCACTGGCCCATCATCGTGCTGCATGCCGCCGGGCTCTCCATCAACCTGAATCAGATTCTTCCCCATGCTTGGACCGCCCGGCTGCCCGGCTTTCGTTTCGACATGATCATTGAAGTCGTGGCTTCTTTCGTGCTCGGAACTTTGTCATGGCGGTTTGTCGAGCGGCCTTTCCGCAGCCGTCCGCTGCGCATCACCCGCAAGCCACTCTTCGCACTCTCGGCAGCCACAGTCGCCGCGCTCATCGCCTTCTCGGTGGCCGTAATTTCTGCGCAGGGATTCACAGGCCGTTTCCCGGCCCAGTCGGTAAAGATCGCGGCATACCTCATTAACCGTGGCGGGGAAAATGGCGGCCATCTGGGCGACTGCTTCATTACGGATAATGACCGTTCCGCTGTGCTCGACAACGACAAGTGTCTGCAGATTGTGCCGGGAAAGAACAACTTCCTCATGCTCGGCGACAGCCACGCCTGGGCGCTGTGGATGGGCCTGCACGATGCGCTCCCGGAAGACAACATCCTGCTCGCCAGCGTTTCAAATTGCCGGCCACTGGTGCATCCCGGAGGCTCCCCCGATTGCATCGAGGAGATGAAATACATCTTTGAGCAATACCTGCCCACGCATCCGGTGAAGGAACTCATGCTGCAGGCCCGATGGAAACCGGGCGACATGAAGGAACTGGGAGAAACCATCGCCTGGACCAGGGACCACGGCATCCCGGTGATCGTCTTTGGCCCAGTCCCTGAGTACGACGCGCCCCTTCCTCGTCTTCTTGCCTACTCCATCTCCGCCGGCCAGCCCGGCCTGCCCAGCCAGCACCTGCTCGCCCTTCCTTTGCAGGTAGACGCCCAGATGAAAAAGCTGGCAGTCACCGAATGGCATGTGCCGTATGTGTCCGTTTACCAGGCCACCTGCGGAACCGGCGCCTGCACGGAGTATGCCGATCAGGCCCACGATGTACCTTTAATGAATGATGCCGACCATCTGAATGAGCCGGGCTCGGACCTGATCGCAAGGCGCATCGTCGAGCGCGGCGAAGTTCATTGATATTGAAAAACCTGCGTCACAGGTGATAATCAAAAGCAAGACCTGAAGAATCTACCAAGAGGCGGCGGATGATCGATACGATATACCGATGTGAGATTTGCGGGGAAGAGAGCGACCATCCGGTGCGCTGGATTGTCATCCACTGCAGCAACGCCCAGTTGACCGTCTTCAAGTGGACAACAGAGGCTGCGAATGCACCCGGCGCGCGCCACTACTGCGGCGAAGCCCACGCCCAGGTCTACGTGAGCCGCTGGTTCGAGTCGTTCTGCGGCTAATGCGACGTTTGGGTGGCTGCCCTCTTGAGCCGAAGTTCATAAGTGGAAGAGTGGCTGTCATCCTGAGCGAACGGGGCCCCAAACGCCTTTCAGTTTGGGGGTGGTGAGTCGAAGGATCTGCATTTGTCCCTTCGCGATTTTGTACACGAAGTTTAGGGACAGGACGCTAAATCCTCGCCGGCCCCGTAGACTCGCGCACCACCAGCTCCGGCGCCATCACGATCTCGGAAGGATGTTCGGCTTCCCGATTGGCGATCCGCTCGAGCAGCACCTGCGCGCCGCGCCTGCCCATCTCGGTGAGCGGCTGGCGGACGGTGGTGAGGGAAGGCGTGGAGTAGGCAGCAGACTGAATATCGTCGAAGCCCACCACGGAAACATCGCCGGGAACCGACAGCCCGCCGTCCTTCAGCGCGCGAATAGCACCGATGGCGGCAATATCGTTGAAGCAGAAGATCGCCGTGAAGTCGCGCGTCTTCTCCAGCAAACTCTGCATCGGCTTGTAGCCGATCTCCGGCGCCATCGGATGGTAGTTGTCCTTCATCGACCAGCCGGCCGAGTCAATGCGAATCACCAGCGCCGGATCGATCTTCAGCCCAATCTCCCGCGCCACCAGCTGAATGCTCTCCCAGCGGTATTCCGAGTCCGGAATGGCCCTTGGACCCCGCATGAACGCGATCTGCCGATGGCCCAGCGCGAATAGATGCACCAGCGCCGACTCCACAGCCTTGTGATGATCAAGCACGATGTTGGTCACGTTCTCCGCCGCGCTGTGCGCCGAGATGGCCACCACCGGCACCGGAACGTCAATGTGATCCGCGGGCGTATTCAACAGCAGAAACCCATCCACGGCGCGCTCCACCAGCATGCGCGGATACTTCTCAATCAGCTCCCGGTTCCAGTCGTGGCATGCCGTGAAGTAGAAGTAGTGCGCCGCGGTCAACTCCTCAACCACGCCGCTCATCACCCGCGTAAAGTAACCCTCGCTCAGGTCCGGCGCCAGCACGCCCACGCTCATTGACTTGCTCTGCCGCAGCGAGCGCGCAAAGTAGTTGGGCCGGTAGTTGAGCCGCTCGGCGGCCTCCGTCACCCGGTCGCGCGTCTCCTGCGGAATCGACCGCGCCGACGGCGAGTTATTCAGAACCAGCGAGACGGTCGTCTGGGAAAGCTCCAGGTGCTCGGCCAGCATTCTTAAATTGACGTGCCCTGGCGGCGTAGACATCTTTCCCATATGTTGGAGTTGTAGCACGTTAGAGGTTCGCCGGGAAACTACTTATCTCCATAGATACATCGATTTTGGCCTCTGAAAACCCTTGGTAAAGCCTTAGCTCACGCCAGATGTCTGCCGTCCTTTGCCGCCAGCCAGCCACGCGTCCACCGAGTAGCGGTTATAAGACCGCCCAGCCAGCAACACAAAGTAGATCAGCGCATAGGTCAGCTGCAGCGAGGCCGTCGGCCAGTCCTGCCGCAGCCCCACGCCAAACATCAGCGCCGCCAGTTGCAGCATCCCCAGCACGTAGGCAAACCGCGACGCCGCTCCCGCCAGCACCAGCAGCCCGGTAATCGCTTCAGCCCACGGCAGGCAAAGTCCGAATGCGTACACCGACCAGCCCGGCAGCGGCGTCTTCGCAAACATCGGCATCAGCGTGTGCGCAAACGCATCCGTGCCCATCGCAATCCGCGTAATGCCGTGCAGCGCAATGTTGATCCCCAGAATCACGCGCAGCAGCGCATACGCCAGCCTTCGATCAACCGTCGTGCTGTCTACAAGGTCCGCCATCCAGCCTCCGCGGCGCAGTAGTCCGCATCGTCATAGACCCTTCGATGCACCCTCCGGTTACGCCGAACCCGGTTCGCGACCCGGCCCGCAATTTAAATTGAAGAGATGGCCTCGTCGCAGAACCCACCGGCAAAACCCCAATGGAGAGCCGAACTCCGCGCCATGGTCGTGCTCGCTGTCCCGGTGGTCCTCAGCGAACTCGGCTGGATGGCGCAGGGCGTAGTCGACACCATCATGGTGGGCCGGCTCGGTCCCGCGGCCATCGGCGCCGTGGCATTGGGCAACGCGGTCTTCTATACACCGTCGCTGTTCGGTTTCGGCCTGCTGCTCGGCCTCGACACGCTGGTCGCGCAAGCCTATGGCCGCAAGGACTACGACGGCTGCCATCGCTGGCTCGCCCAGGGCATCTACCTGGCCATGCTGGTGGCCCCGGCCATCATGCTTGCCCTGTGGGCCGCCAGTTACGGCTACGCCCGCTTCGGCATCGTCGCCGCCGTAGCCGATCCGGCCGCAAGCTATCTGCGCGTACTCAACTTCAGCACCCTGCCGCTGCTCATCTACGCCGCCTCGCGCCGCTACCTGCAGGGCGTAGGCCAGGTGCGCGTCATCACCATCACCTTCGTCGGCGCCAACCTGTTCAATTGGGCAGGGAACTGGGCGCTCATCTACGGCCACTGGGGCCTGCCGGCCATGGGCGTGCGCGGCTCCGCATTGTCCACTGTGGTGGCGCGGATCTTCATGGCGCTGGCGCTGGTCGGCTTTGCATGGCGTTATGAGCGCAGCCGTGGCCATCCGCTCTTCCGCCACTGGGCCGGCCCCGCATTCGCACAAATCAAGCAACTCGTCCGCCTCGGCGCTCCCGCCGCCGGCCAAATCGTCGCAGAAGTCGGCGCGTGGAACCTTGCCACGCTCGCCGCCGGCTGGCTTACGCCGGTCGCGCTCGCCACCCACCAGATCGCCCTCAACTACGCCGCCCTCACCTACATGGTGCCGCTCGGCATCTCCTCAGCCGCAGCCGTCAGCGTCGGCCATGCCATCGGAGCAGGGGACCCGGCCCGCGCCCGCCGCGCCGGCTGGCTCGCCCTCGCCCTCGGCACCGGCTTCATGCTGCTGGCCGCAGTTGTTTTCCTGATCTTCCCGCGCCCGCTCATCGCGCTCTACACCAGCGATGCCGAGGTCATGGCCGTCGGCCCAGCGCTGCTTGGTCTGGCCGCGCTCTTCCAGATCTTCGACGGCATCCAGACCGTCTCCACCGGCGCCCTCCGCGGCCTGGGCGAAACCCGCTCCCCCATGCTCGCCAATCTGGTCGGCTACTGGGTCCTGGGCCTGCCGCTCGGCTTCGCGCTCTGCTTCGCCTTGAAGTGGGGCATCTACGGATTGTGGATCGGCCTCACCCTTGCGCTGGTCTTCATCGCCTCCACGCTCCTCTTCCGCTGGCAGCGCGACTCTGCAACCCTTGCCGCGCATCCATAGGGCCCTGTCCCTAATGACGCGTCATCCTGAGCGAAAGGGGCCCCAAACGCACTTCAGTTTGGGGGTGGTGAGTCGAAGGATCTGCATTTGTCCTCTCCCAATTCTCAATACGAACTTTAGGGGCAGGACACTGGTCACCCGGGAACATTTCAGTGGATTGATTTGTCTAAAGAAGTAGATTGTGGAACCGCGTCCCCAACAGCACCGTAATCCTCTCCTGACATGCGTCCCTCCACAAGATTCCACAAAGAAATCCCAATTCCGTAAATCGACTTCCGCCCCTGGTCTCGACTGTGCTACATTCAGTAGCGTTACTTCAAGTAACAGATTGACTCAACTCCCGGCCGCAAGCCAATCTGCACCCACCTTCGTCTATCCATTGTCCTTCTTGAAAGCTCTAAGCTCACCGCATTGCAGGCATCGGAATCAGCAAATCCTCAACCGTCTTAAAGAGATCTGAATCCCGGCTGGAGGCATTCATGGAAACCCTGCTTCAGAACCTGCGTTACGCCGTGCGGCAGCTCGTCAAGTCGCCTGTCTTCGCGCTCACCGCCGTGCTCACGCTGGCTCTCGGCATCGGCGCCAACACGGCGATCTTCACCGTCGTCTACGGCACCCTGCTTGCGCCCATGCCCTACCCCCAGCCCGATCAGCTGGTCATGGTCTGGTCCAAGATTCAAGGCGACCGCAACGGCATCGCCGCCGGCGACTTCACCGACTGGAAGAACCAGAACACCGTCTTCTCCGACCTCTGCGCCTTCACCGGCGCCAGCTTCAACCTGGCCACCAAAGACCAGCCGGAGTACGTCCAGGGCCAGTTCACCACGCCCGGCATGTACAAGATGATGGGCGTGAAGTTTCTCATGGGCCGCGACTTTCTTCCCGAAGAAGGAGTCCTCGGCCGCGAGCACGAGATCATCCTCATGAACAAGCTGTGGAAGCGCCTTGGCTCCGATCCACACATCGTCGGCAAGACCATTCCGCTCGACGGAACACCCTACACCGTTGTCGGTGTTCTCGGACCCGGCGTGACCGACCGCCTGGATCAAAACCTGATCGCTCCGCTGGCCTTCAAACCCGAGCAGCTCAACCACGACTTCCACTGGCTTCTGGCCATGGGCCGCATCAAACCCGGCGTCACCCTGCAGCAGGCGCAGGCCAACATGGACGCCGTCACCGCCAATATCGCCAAGGCTTACCCCAAAAGCGATACCGGCTGGGGCGCCCTGGTCGATCCGCTCAAGAACGACTTCATGCCCAAGGAGCGCATCCAGACCCTCTGGGTCCTGCTCGGCGCCGTCGGTTTTGTCCTGCTCATCGCTTGCGTCAACGTCGCCAACCTGCTGCTCGCCAAAGGCACCACGCGGCAGAAGGAAGTAGCCCTCCGCGCCGCACTCGGCGCATCCCGCCGCATCATCTTTGTGCAGTTCCTTACCGAGAGCCTGCTGCTCGCGCTCACCGGCGGCATCCTTGGCATCGGCGTAGGCGTCGCCGGCCTGCGCGGCCTAGTCGCCTTCATGCCGGACGGCACGCTCCCTTCCGAAGCCGACCTCAGCCTCAACGTTCCGGTCCTGCTCTTCTCGCTGGCCGCAGCCACAATCGCCGGCGTGCTCTTCGGCTGCGCCCCAGCCTGGTACGCCACCCGCATCGACCCCGCGGAAGCGCTCAAAGAGGGCGGCCGCTCCGGCACCGGCGCCGGCCGTCAGCGCCTGCGCCGCATTCTCGTCATCGGCGAATTCGCCCTGGCTCTCACGCTGCTCACCGGCGCGGGACTAGCCATTCACAGCTTCTGGAACCTCACCCGCGTCGATCTCGGCGTCAACACCACGCACATCCTCACCTTCTCGCTGCCCGTGCCTGACGCGCGCCCCAAAGACCCCGCACGCATCTCCGCCTACTACCAGCAGATGCTGGCCGGTATCAAGGCCGTTCCCGGCGTGCAGGACGCGGCCGTCTCCGTTGGGCTGCCGCTCGAAGGGCCCGGCTTCGGCATGCCCTTCACCATCGCCGGCCAGCCCGCCTTCGCCGACCCCTCGCAGCGCCCCGGCTCCCGTTTCGGCATGGTCACCCCCGACTACTTCAAGACCTACGGCATCCAGGTTGTCCGCGGCCGCTCCTTCACTGACCAGGACAACGCCGCCACCGTGCACGTCGCCATGGTCAACGAAGAGTTTGCCCGCAAGTATTTCAAAGGCAAGAACCCGCTTGAGCAGCGCATCAACGTCGAGGAACTCATTCCCGGCGTCACCAAGCTCGGCCCGTACATCTCCTGGCAGATCGTCGGCGTCTTTCACAACGTCCGCGCCGGCGGATTCCGCGAGGATTTCGCAGAGATCGAGATTCCTTTCTGGCAAATCCCCTGGCCCGCCGCCAACTTCGGAATCCGCACCACCGGCGACCCGGCCATCATGACCAAAACCATCGCCGCCGCCGTCCACGCCATCGATCCCCAGATCGCCGTAGCAGAGCCGCGCACGCTGGAAGAAGTCAAAGGCCTCATGCTGTCCGACGATCGCTTCACCATGGTGCTCTTCTTCTGCTTCGCCGCCGTGGCGCTGCTGCTGGCCGGCGTGGGCATCTACGGCGTCATGGCCTTCACCGTCGCCCAGCGCGAGCATGAGATCGGCCTGCGCATGGCCCTCGGCGCCACCCGCGGCCACGTCGTTAACCTCATCCTCAAAGAGGCGCTGGTGCTCTCCGCCATTGGCCTCACACTGGGCCTGGCCGGCGCATTCCTGGTAGGCAGGACCCTGCACAGCACCCTCTACGGCGTCGGCTCCATGGATCTCGCCGCCACCGGCGCAGTCGCCTTCGTGCTGGTAGTTGCCGCAGTAGTCGCCAGCTGGGTTCCAGCCCGCCGCGCAGCCGCCATTCAGCCCATGCGCGCACTGCGCTCGGAGTGAGGTCAACCAGAATCGCAAGTCAGTAAACATCCTCCCGGCAAATCCGGAGGCTCTACGGTAGGTGGCCCTCAAAGCGGCCAGAACCGCCGGCGCTGTTGGCTGTGGCGCCATGCTGCGCAGCGAAGGCTTTGTATCAAGGGCCCGACTTCAGTCGGGCCGAAAGTACTTGAAAACACTTGGGCTTCGGCCCCTGGGCGATGCTGGGTTGACCACCCGCATCTGCCACCAAAGCCACAGCCCTACTCCCAGAACTGCCTCCCGGACCTGCCAAACTTCTGCTGTCGTCCCGGCAAAGCCGAGGATTTTCCGGATTAAATAAGTTGTTGATACCAGGATGTATACCGACCGGGAAGAGGCGGCATTTAGCGTTTGCGCCGGCTGAATCACACATATGTGAAACGCTTGGAAGCCACCTGGCACCATTCCCCCGGTGTCGGCTGTCCAATCCCGATCCAGGAAATCCGTTACTTAAATGGACTCAAAGGGGTAACGGGAGAGTCGCAAATTGGGACAGTCAAGCTGGGAAGTGACTATAATCACAAGGGAGCAAAGACTGTTTTTTCCCGGCTTTGAAAGCGATTGCACGGCCATCGATGGAAGCGGGAGGCACAGCCACAAATCGGCATTTCATGGGAGTGAATCGCCGATTTTTGAGAATTCTTTTTTGAAGGGAATCCCGCCACATGGCGACAGGCGACCAGGCTCTGGGTGAACATCAGAGCGCAACCTCCACGCGCAAACGCGTGATCAACGACTTCAGCATCAACGTAGCAACGGTGAACGGGTCCGGCTCGCAATCCGCCAATAGCGTACTGCTGAAAAGCATCTTCGGGATGGGAGTGCCGGTCAGCGGCAAAAATCTCTTCCCGTCGAACATCGCCGGACTTCCCACCTGGTACACCATCCGCGCCAGCAAAGATGGATACGTCGCGCGCCAGCGCGAGGCCGAGGTGCTCGTCTCCATCAACCCCGAGACGGCCAAGCAGGACACACTCGCCCTGCCCGTAGGCGGCGTGGCCATCTACGAAGAGAGCCTCAACCTCAAACAGTATCGCGACGACGTCGCCTTCTACCCGGTGCCCTTTGACAAGATCACCGCCGCCATCTGTCCTGAAGCCAAGCTGCGCAAGCTGGTCAAGAACATGGTGTACGTAGGCGCCGTGGCGCAGCTGCTGGCCATCGATCTTTCCGTCGTCGAGAGCGGCCTGCGCAAGCAGTTCGCCAAGAAGATCAAAGTCTTCGAGCTCAACTTCGGCGCAGTGAAGGCCGGCTACGACTACGCCGCGAACACCTTCACCAAGCAGGACCCCTACTACATCGAGCGCCTGGACAAGACCGCCGGCAAGATCATCATTGACGGCAACGCCGCCTGCGGCATGGGCGCGGTCTTCGCCGGTGTTACCGTGGTTGCGTGGTACCCCATCACGCCGTCGACGTCCGTCGTCGAAGCCACCACCGACCTGCTCAAGAAGTACCGCATCACCCCCGAAGGCAAAGCCACCTTCGCCGTCATTCAGGCGGAAGACGAACTGGCCGCCATCGGTATGGTGCTGGGCGCAGGCTGGGCCGGCGCACGGTCAATGACTGCGACCTCGGGCCCCGGCATCTCGCTCATGGCGGAGTTTGCCGGCCTTGGCTACTACGCGGAAATCCCCGGCGTCATCTTCGACGTGCAGCGGACTGGCCCCTCAACGGGCCTGCCCACGCGCACCTCGCAGGCCGACCTGTTCTCCACAGCGTTCCTCTCGCACGGCGATACCAAGCACATCGTCATCCTTCCCGGCAGCGTCAAGGAGTGCTACGAGTTCGGCTACGCCGCCTTCGATCTCGCCGAGAAGCTTCAGACCCCGGTCTTCGTGCTCAGCGATCTCGATCTCGGCATGAACAACTGGATGTCCGAGCCCTTCGCCTATCCCGAAAAGCCGCTCGATCGCGGCAAGGTGCTCAGCGCCGAAGACCTCGACCGCCTGGGCGGCTTTGCCCGCTACAAGGACGTGGACGGCGACGGCGTCGGCTACCGCACGTTGCCCGGCACGCGCCACAACAAGGCGGCTTACTTCACCCGCGGCACTGGCCATACCGAGTCGGCGGCATACAGCGAGAAGCCGGAGGATTACGTAGCCGGCATGGAGCGCCTCGCGCGCAAGTTTGAAAACGCCCGCAAGCTGGTTCCGGAGCCCGTCACCGTCAAGAACGGCAGCTCGAAGATCGCCTTCATCGCCTACGGCAGCTCCGACTTTGCCATCCGCGAAAGCATGGACCAGATCAAGCGGGAATACGGCCAGGATGTGGACTACCTGCGCATCCGCGCCTATCCCTTCGCCCATGAGATTCACGACTTCATCGCCTCGCACGAGCGCGTCTATGTAGTCGAACAGGATCGCGACGCACAACTGGCCAACCTGCTCAAGCTCGACATTCCCGCCGAGCAGACCGTCAAGCTGCGCAGCATCCTCCACTTCAACGGCCTGCCGCTCGACGCCCAGACCGTCACCGAAGAGTACGCCACCAAAGAAGGCCTCAGCAGCATCCGTGCAACCCACGTCGAAGACGTAGAAGTGCACGAAGGCGCCGTAGCCTCCTGACCGATGAACCTGGGTGCCCCACCTTCGCGACGTATTTGTTTTTGTCGCTAAGGTGGGAAAGCACAAATCTCACCCGGCCTGAATCTGGGTGCCCCAGGTCCCTCGCATTTGGAGACCTGGGAAAGCACGAACCAAAAGATTGAAGCAGTACCGAAAAGGATCTGATCCATGGCTACAGCAACTCCAGCACCACCACCGGCACCGAAGCTCAACCACATCGGCCTCCCGGTCCTTGAATACCGCGGCGGCAAGACCACCCTCTGCGCCGGCTGCGGCCACAACGCCATCTCCGAGCGCATCATCGACGCAATGTTCCAGATGGGCG
>Ga0302314_10016435_pt1 | contig 12497 bp, 7 predicted proteins | sample III_Palsa_N2_3_FD_200533 | JGI IMG/M metagenome (GOLD analysis project Ga0302314, IMG submission 200533) | Peat permafrost microbial communities from Stordalen Mire near Abisko, Sweden - III_Palsa_N2_3 | ecosystem: Environmental > Terrestrial > Soil > Palsa > Peat permafrost | place: Sweden...
CCGCCGCCAGGACCACGGCGGTGGCGCAGAAGAGGGCGGCGGCGGTGCGTCCGAGCGGGGCGGGACGGCGTCTCGGGGGGCCGGGGACGTGCGGGGTCGTCACGGAAACCTCCAGGGGAAGGCGGTGCGGGACCGCCGGAGGGGTGGTCCGGTCGTGCCGGGGTCGGGCTGGAGCCTAACGGGTGATCAGTAACCGTCGGTCAGTACGTGCTGAAGACGCTCTCCCGGGCGGTGGCCAGGGCCGCCAGCGTCGCGCCGACGACCACCGGCGAGCCCGGCACGGTGCTGAGGGCCAGCTGCGGGCGGGGGACCGCCAGCCCGGTCAGCTCCTCCTGGACCAGGGACCGCAGCTCCTCGCCGCCGGCCAGCGGGATGTCGCCGCTGAGCAGCACCAGTTGCGGGTCCACCACCGCCACGATCGCGGCGAGTCCGGTCGCCAGCCGGTGGGCCAGCACCGAGAGGACCGTGTTGTCCCCGTCCTGGGCCGCCGCCACGGCCGCGGTGACGGCCTCCTTGGCGGTGCGGGCGCTCAGCCCGTGCTCCCTGGCCAGGGCCAGGACGGCCGGAGCACCGGCCAGTTGCTGGAACCCGCCGGAGTTCTCCCGGCGGACGTTGCGCAGCAGCGGCGCGCCGGGCAGCGGCATGTAGCCGACCTCGCCCGCGCCGCCGGTGTGGCCGCGGTGCAGCCGTCCGGCGAGGACGACGGCGGCGCCGACCCCGTCCTCGACCCAGAGCAGCACGAAGTCCTCGACGCCCTGGGCGGCGCCGACCCGTTGCTCGGCCATGGCCGCGAGGTTGACGTCGTTCTCGATGGCGACCGGGACGCCCAGCCCCTCGGTGAGCTGCTCCAGCAGCCGGGGGGAGTGCCAGCCGGGCAGGTGCGGGGCGTAGCGGAGCTTGCCGGTGGCCGGGTCGAGGGCGCCGGGGGTGCCGATGACGATCTGCCGGAGGATGCCCCGGTCCAGCCCGGCGGCCTCCGCGGCGGCGTCCACGGCCTCGCGGACCCGGTCGACCGTGCCGGTGGCCTGGCGGCCCGGGGTGGCCAGGCGGTAATTTGCGACCACGCTGCCGGTGATGTCCGCGACGGCGACCCGGATGCGCGAGGCGTTGACGTCGAGGCCGGCCACGAAGGCGGCGTCGGGATTGATCTCGTAGAGCTGCGCGCCCGGGCCGGGACGTCCGGCGGTGGTGCCCACGGGGACGACCAGGCCGGCGTTCTCCAGCCGGGCCAGCAGCTGGGAGGCGGTGGGCTTGGAAAGGCCGGTGAGCGTGCCGAGCTGACTCCGGGACAGCGGGCCCTGGTCGAGCAGCAGCTCCAGTGCGGCCCGGTCGTTGATGGCGCGCAGGAGGCTGGGTGTGCCCGGCTGGGTCGTGTTGCCGTGGTGGCTGCCGCGCTGGCCTGTCGTCATCATCGCTCCTCACTCCGCGTCGCCGTCCGGGGCGGCCTCGGCCTGCCCCATCACTGTTAGGAAACCTTCCTAACTTACGAAGAGGAACGTACGGCCATCACGGGACAGTGTCAATGGAACGCCCGTGCCGAAGTGCATGAATAACATGAAAACTGAGGCCGGCCCCGGCTGCGGGTCGCAGCAGCCGGGGCCGGGGCCTATCCTCCGCCGCCGCGAGCGGCGGGGGAGGGCTATCGGCGCTGGTCCTCCGGGACCGGTATCGCGGCGGTCGCCCGGGACTGCGCGGACAGCGGGTCGCCCAGCACCGAGGGGGCGTTGAAGTCGGCCGAGTCCTCGCGCCTGCCCCGCGCCGCGGGCACCGACGCCGGGCCGACCTGGATGCCGGCCGCGTCCAGCGCCGCCTTGATCCGCTGCCGCAGCTCCCGGGCGACCGGGACCGCCTTGCCCGGCATGGTCTTCGCCGCGACCTGCACCACCACCGAGTCCGAGCCCAGGCTGTCCAGGCCGAGGACCTTCACCGGCTCCCAGAGCTGCTCGCTCCAGGGCTCCTCCTCGGCCATGGCGGCCGAGGTCTCCAGGATCACCTTCTGCACCAGCTCCAGGTCCGCGTCGTAGCCGACCGGCACCTCGACGCTCGCCGTCGCCCAGCCCTGGCTCAGGTTGGCGATCCGCTTCACCTCGCCGTTGCGGATGTACCAGATCTCGCCGTTCGGGCCGCGCAGCTTGGTGACCCGCAGCCCGACCTCCAGCACGGTGCCGGTGGCCACCCCGGTGTCGATCGTGTCGCCGACCCCGTACTGGTCCTCCAGGATCATGAACACGCCGGAGAGGAAGTAGGTGACCAGGTTGCGCGCGCCGAAGCCGATGGCGACGCCCGCGACGCCGGCGCTGGCCAGCAGCGGCGCCAGGTCGATCCCCAGCACCGACAGCACGGTCAGCGCCGCCGTGCCCATGACCAGGAACGAGGCCACGCTGCGCAGCACCGAGCCCATCGCCTGGGAGCGCTGCTTGCGCCGCTCCGCGTTCTCCATCAGGTTGCTGATCAGCGCCCGGTGGGTGTCCCGCTGGTGGCCCTGGGCCATCCGGGCCACCATCCGGGTGATCAGCTGCCGGATGGTCGCCCGGAGCACCAGCGCGACCACGGTGATGAAGAGGATCTGCAGGGCCCCGGTGACCCAGCCCTCCCAGTGGCTGTCCAGGTAGCTGACGGCCTGGCCCGCGCTCTGAGTGGCCTCGGTCAGTGACGGGCCGGGGGCGGGGATCTGCGTAGCCATCAGCACATCCTACCGAGCACCGACCCCCGCCCTTCCCGCCCCGGACGGCCGCTCACCCCTGCGGCGGACGCCCGTACAGGTGTCCGGAGCAGCGCGGGGACCGGGACCGGACGTGGATTCCGGGGGGATCCTGGGCATGAACGGTGTGGGACGTCCCACACGGCCGTCCCCGGTATTCCTGGATTGGTGGCGCTGCGGGGAGCCCTGAGGCGACACTGGTTGGGAGATCGTCTGGAGCGCCCGCAATCCGGGCAGGTGCGACAGGTCGAACAAGCGAATGAATCATGTGTGACCGGTACACCGTCCGCCCGGACGGCGTGCTCGTCCCGGCGCGAGCCACGCGCCGTCGGCGGAAAGGAAGGCCATCGTGCCGCATGTCCTGGTCCTCAACGCGTCGTACGAGCCACTCGGCGTCGTCTCGATGCGCCGCGCCCTCGTTCTGGTCCTCGACAAGAAGGCAGTCAGCCTTGAGGACTCCGGGGTTCTGATGCACAGCGCCACCAGCGCCATCTCGGCGCCGTCCGTCGTCCGACTGACCCGCTTCGTGCGGGTCCCCTTTCGTGGTCCCGTCCCGCTGACCAGGCGGGCGCTGTTCGCCCGCGACGGCGGCCGGTGCGTGTACTGCGGTGGCGTCGCAACCAGCGTCGACCACGTGGTGCCGCGCAGCAGGGGCGGCCAGCACCGCTGGGACAACGTGGTGGCGGCCTGCCGCCGCTGCAACCACGTCAAGGCCGACCGGCACCTCGCCGACCTCGGCTGGCGGATGAACCGGGCCCCGGCCCCGCCGTCGGGCCTCGCCTGGCGGATCATCGGGACCGGTCACCGCGATCCCCGCTGGCGCCCCTACCTGGAGCCCTACGGCTCCCGGGAGGAGGTCTCCCACGTCGCCCCCGACGGCCCACCGTGGGAGGTCCCGGCCGAGCTCAGCGCCTGACGGCGCCCCGAGCCCCGGCCCGGGGCCTGAACCGACCCCGGCAGTTCCCGCAGTACCCGCAGTACCCGCAGTACCGCGCCGCCGACGCCCTCCGCCCCGCCCCAGCGGGCCACGGGGGGCGTCAGCGCGCCGCCCGGCTGCTGGTGGTCAGCGCCTCCCGGTCGACCGCGGCCAGCGCCGTGTTGACCAGCGCGACCACGGCCAGCACCAGCGCGAGGACCGGACGGCCCAGCCCCCACAGGGCGAGCGCGCTCGCGCCGAAGACCAGCGCCTTCACCAGCAGCACGGCCGGCATCGGCAGCGGGAACCGCGCCTTCGGGGCGGCGAACAGCGCCCAGACCACGATCGCGACGGCCGGTGCGCCGAGCCCGAGCAGCAGGTGCACGGCCGGCCCGTGGCCGGTGTCGAACCCCCACCAGCAGAGCACGCCGAAGGCGACCAGCTCCAGCAGGAAGGCCAGCGCCTCGTTGACCAGGTGCACCGGACGGGGGAGTACGCGGAGCGGCATGGCAGCCTCGATCGGGTCGTCGGGCGCGGTCGCCCGGTCGGGTCGGGTAGCTGGGTCGGTTGCCGGACGTCGCCTAGTCCGCCGGGGGCGGGGTCACGCCGGGGGTGAACGGCGCCGAGCCGGCGATGCCGGACGCCGGAGCGGTCGGGGTCGCCGTGCCGCTCGGTTTCGGGCCCGGGGCGCCCGCCCCGTTGCCGGTCGGCGAAGGCTCGGGCGAGACCGGTGCCACCGGAACGCCGCTCGCCGGGGCGCCGGCGCTCGGCCCGGTCCCCGCCGCCGGGCCGGTGCTCGCGACGGCGTAGAGCTCGAACCCGGTCAGCGCGTACTCGCCGCTGGCCGTCCCGGGGGCGATGCCCTGCATCCGGACGTAGTCGACGTCGGGCGCGTCGAAGTACACCGTCTCGTCGCCGCCGCTGCCGTCCAGCACCGTCGACACGGTGGTCCAGTGCTGTCCGTCGGTCGAGGTCTGCACCAGGTACTGCGAGGCGTAGGAGGCGCCCCAGCGCAGCACCGCCTTGCCGATCGTGGCCGGCTGCGCGAGCTGGAGCTGCACCCAGGAGTTGTTCAGCGCCGCCGAGATCCAGGAGGTGTTGCTGTCGTCGTCGTTGACGTTGGACGACATGTAGTCCGCGCTGAGGTCGCCGGAGGCGTCCGTGGTCGCCGTCAGCGCCAGGTCCGGGGCGCTGGTCGCCGGATGCACCCGGACCTGGACGGTCTGGCTGACGGTGTGTCCGTCGGCGGTGAAGGAGACCGGCACGTCGTAGGTGCCGGGGGAGGTCGCCGCGCTCGCGGCGAACTGCAGCGCCACCGAGCTCTGGCCGCCGCGCGGCAGCACCTGCGCGGCCGGGGCGGCGACCGTCAGGCCCACCGCGCCGGCCGGGGTCTGCGCCCGGAGCGTCCCGGTGACGCCGTGCGCGCCCAGCGCCTGGAGGGTGGCGGACAGCGCCGCCGTCCCGCCGGCCTCCAGGTCCACGCTCTGCTGCGGCAGCTGGAGGGCGGCCACCGGGGTGTCCGCGTACCAGGGCACCACCTGGTAGACCACCGGCGCCGGGTCGCCGGCCGCCCAGACCAGCCGGATGCCGTCGACGGCGGTCCTCCCGTCGGCCGGCAGCTGGGTGTAGCCGGCGCCCAGCGCGCCGATCCGGACCCAGCCCTTGCCCGGCCGGTGCACCTCCACCGAACCGGCGGAGCGCAGCGTCGGGTCGGTCAGCACCACGACCTGGTCCAGCGGCCGGGCCGCGCCCAGCGAGACGGTCAGCGCGTCGCCCGCGGCCGGGGCGGCGGCGGCCCGGTAGGCGGTCTGCAGCGAGCCGTCGACCACATTGGCGGCCGGGTAGCCGGCCAGGGCCGGCGGGGCGCTCGCGGTCGCACCGGCGGTCGGGTCCGCCGCGCTGGGCGCGCCGACCGAGAAGTCGCTCACCGCGACCGCGTTCTCCTGGGTCGCGGTCGCCCGCAGCCGGACGTAGCGCGCCATGGCCCCGGCCGGCAGCTGGGCGCTGATGTTCATCCGGTCGTGGTAGACCCCGACCTGGTGCCAGGTGCCGTCCCCGGTCGAGTACTCCAGCACCGCGTCCTGGAGGTAGTCCCCGGCCGCGCCGGAGTCGCTGCTCGCGTCGTCGCCGACGGCCGCGCCGCCGCTCAGCCCCATGCTGATGCGGACCGAGCCGACCGGCTGGACGCTGCCCAGGTCCACCCCGAGGGTGTCGCCGACCAGCGGCGGGTTCGAGCTCCAGTAGAAGCTGCCCGGAGTCTCCGCCAGCATCATCGAGGCGTCGTGCCCCGGGGCCGAGCCCATCGTGGTGGTCGCCGTGACCTGGCCGGTCTGCAGGCCCGCCCAGTCTGCCCAGGCCGACAGCGCCTGCTGGAGGAAGGGGTCGAGCACACCCGCGCCCACGGTCACCGTGGACTGCCCCAGCTGCTGCACCAGCTGACGCAGCGCCACCTGCCGCGTCCAGGCCAGCGAGCCCTGCCCGGCACGCTGCGCGGTCAGCATGTCCACCGCGGTGCGCCCGGCCTGCCCGTACAGCGCCAGCTGCGCCAGCCAGGTGCCGTCCTCGCTGCTGAGCGCGCCGCCGTCGAGCCCGGCCAGGGTCGCCGGGGCGTCGGCCATGGTGGTGAAGGCGGCCCGCAGCGCGGCGGCGGAGGCCGGGTCGGCCCGGTGCGCCCAGAAGGCGTCCAGCAGCGGCTGGAGGTAGGCCGACTCCTGCTGCCCGAGCTGCGAGGAGGAGCTGTTCCCGGCCAGCGCCGTGAGCGCGGCGACGGTGCCGGCCGTGGCTCCGGCCTGCGCGGATCCGCTGCTCGTGGATCCGCTGCTTCCGGAGCTGCCACTGTTCGCCGCGAGGTCGCGGACCGCGGCCTGCAGGGAGGACTGCGGGTCGTAGCCGGCCGGGTTCCAGGCGAAGTCGGCGGCGGTGAACAGCGGGATCTGCGAGGCCAGCGGCTGCTGCATGGCGTTGAACAGCAGCGCCGCCGAGCCCGAGGCGACCAGCGGGTCCCGGCCCTGGTAGGCGCCGAGGTAGAGCCGGTCCGGCGAGGAGTCGTTGACCGGGTAGTTGTCCTGGGTGACCACCGGGTGGCCGAAGGCCTGCTGGACCGTCTCCAGGTCGGCGCCGGTGATGATCGCGGGCTGGACGCCCACCCCGGTCCAGGCCACCTGCACGGACGGGTCCAGGTACTTCGCCAGCGCGGTCCGGTAGGGGGTCGCGCCGCTCTGGTAGTACTCGCTCGGCAGCACCGTCAGCGGGTTCGCGCCCGGATGCTTCGACAGGAAGCGCTTCAGCACCAGCGCGACCAGGTCGGACTGCGCCTTGGCGGCGGCGCTCGGGCCCTGGCCGTAGTGGTCCAGGTCGCCCTGGCAGTTCCAGTGGGTGTAGCTGATGTCGGTGAACTGCAGCTCGAAGGCGCGCACCCCGGCGCCCCAGAGCGAGTCCAGCTTCGCCACCAGCGCGTTCTGGTCCGCCTTGGAGGTGTAGCAGACGGTCTGGCCGAGCGAGAGCGCATAGCCGAAGGTGACGTGGTCGAGCGCGGCCTGCCGGGTGAGCGACTCCAGCTGCGCCTGCTCGGCGGCCGGGTAGGGATCGCGCCACTGGCTGCTGCGGTAGGCGTCGTCGCCGGCCGCGTAGAGGAAGAAGTTCTGCTTGGTCCGGCCGAGGAAGTCCAGCTCGGACCCGGTCTGCGCGGCGGTCCAGGGGGTCCCGTAGAAGCCCTCCTCGGTGCCGCGCACCGCCGTCGCCGGCCAGTCGCGGACGCGCACCCCGGCGACCGCGGTCACCCCGGAGGGGGCGGTGACGACCAGCTGCCGCAGCGACTGGGCGGCGTTGAAGGTGCCGTCGGCGTCCACCCCGGCCAGCACGATCGCGCCGGCCGTGCCGCCGTCGACGGCGATCTGCCCGGCCGTCAGCACATAGCCCCCGGACGGCAGCCCGGCCGGGGTGAGCGCGGCGCCCGCGCCGGAGGCGGCGGCGATCCCGCGCAGCGCCCGGTCGGCGGCCCCGCCGGCGCCCTCGGCCAGCCCGCCGATGTACACGGTCAGGGTGGACCGGGCGGGCGCGGCGCTGCCGTCGGACTCGACGAAGCGGCGCACCCCGGCGGCGGAGAGCAGTTGCCGGACGGCGGCCACCGCGCCCGCGTCGGCGCGCGGCGCCGTCACCAGCGTCACCGCCTGCGGAATCCCCACGGCCTGGCCGGAGGCCTGCTCGGACTGCGGGGTGGGGTAGATCTGCGGCAGCGTCGCGCCGAGCGGCGAGCCGGTCCGTCCCGAGGCGTTCGCGGTGGGCGAGGCGTCGGCCGCGGCCTCGGCGGACATGTCCTCGCTGGTCGGCGCGGCGGCGGCGGGCAGGTGGGACGGCCCGGCGGCATAGGCCGCGGGCCCGCTCACCATGCCGCCGACCACTGCCGCGACAGTGAGGGCCGCGCTGGCGCGGAGCGTCGCCGCCCGGTGCGAGGTGCGGTGCGTGGCCAGCCGGACCCGGGCCAGCAGCGGCTCGGTCCCCTTGATGTCGGCGATCAGCCGGTCCGCCGTCTCCGGCGCCAGCCGCCGCGCGGTCCTGGCCGCCGTCCGGCGGGCGCTGAGCGCGGGCGTGGAGTTCAGCAGCGCCTGCAGTGCGGTGCTCTGCTCCAGCTGCCGTCGCAGACCGCTGCCGACCGTTGCGGGGAGGGACGAGCGGTGGTCCACGGGTCTCCTCGGTGGCGGTCGGCCTGCGCTGGACGGATGACGGGCGGAACGCGGATGTTACGGGCGATTCGTGCGCTGTCGGACGATGCTGACATCGGGTAATGCGGGGCAAGCCCACCAGAGAGCCGTGTGCACTGTCAACGAGGAGGGTGGGTCCGGGCGTTATGTCCGTTTGTGCGGTGAACGTCTGGTGATCAATATCTTGCCGGTCATCTTTTCGGTCACTGTGCCGGTCACTCCAACGGCCGGTGTCGGGCACCCCCGGAAACGGGTAGGAGCACACGCGGACCGGTGCATCGCCGGTCCGGACCGCGCCCGAGCGCCGAGGAGCCCCGTCAGTGGCCGCAGCCGTCCGCCCGCCCGTCACGCCGTCAGCCGAGCCGTCGGACTCCGGAGCTGCCGGTCCGTCAGCCCCGGACTCGCCGTCGGCCCCCTCGCGGCCGGCCCCCTCGCTGGAGGACGAGAGCGCCTCGGACACGCTCCGGGAGCTGGCCGGACTCCACGGCATCGACACCGTCCACCACGGCCCGGACGGAGCCCGCCAGGTCTCCGCCGACACCCTGGTCGCGATCCTCGCCGCGTTCGACGTCGACGCCGCCACCCCGCAGGCCGCCCGTGCGGCGCTGGAGCTGCACCACCGGCAGGCCGCCGCCCGGCTGCTGCCCCGCTGCCTGGTCACCCGGGTCGGCCGGGGCGTCGACCTCCGCGCCGAGCACGGGCTGCCCGAGACCGCCGAGGTCTGGATCGAACTGGAGCAGCCGCCCGGCGGGCGCAGCGGCGGGACCGGCGGCGGGACCGGTGGCGTCGTGCGCGGCGTGCACGACGGCCGGCTCCCGGCCGACCTGCCGGTGGGCCGGCACACCCTCTGCGCCCGGCTGCGGGACCGTGCCGCCGCCGCGCCGCTGATCGTCGCGCCGGTCCGGGTGCCCGATGTCGTCCGCGTCCCTGATGCCGGGGCGCCCGAGGCCGGGAGCCCCGGCACCGGTCGCAGCTGGGGGTTCCTGGTCCAGCTCTACTCGGTCCTGTCGCAGCGCTCCTGGGGGATGGGCGACCTGGGTGACCTGGCCGACCTGGCGAGCTGGGCCGGGCACACCCTCGGCGCGGGCTTCGTCCAGGTCAACCCGCTGCACGCGGGCGTCCCGGCCGCGCCGGGGGCCGCCGCCGACCCCTCCCCCTACCGGCCCTCCTCGCGCCGTTTCGCCGACCCGGTCCACCTCCGGGTCGAGGCCGTCCCCGAGTACGCCTACCTGGACGCCGGGGCCCACCGGCAGGCCGCCGCCCTGGCCCGGCGCGGCGCGGCCCTGCGCGACAGCGTGCTGCTGGACGACGGCCTGATCGACCGCGACGCCGTCTGGGGGCTCAAGCGCGAGGCGCTGGAGCTGGTCCACGCCGTCCCCCGGAGCCCCGGGCGGGAGGCCGGCTACCGGGCCTTCCAGCAGCGCGAGGGCGCGGCGCTGGACGACTTCGCCCGCTGGTGCGCCCTGGCCGAGGTGCACGGCCCCGCCTGGCGCAGCTGGCCGACCGGGCTGCGCGACCCCGGCAGCGCCGCCGTCCGCAGCGCTGCCGACGCCCCCGGGGTGCGCGAGCGGGTCGAGTTCCACCGCTGGCTCGCCTGGCTGGTCGACGAGCAGCTGGCCGCCGCCGGAGAGGCTGCCCACGCCGCCGGGATGGCCGTCGGGGTGATCCACGACCTCGCCGTCGGCGTCCACCCGGAGGGCGCCGACGCCTGGGCGCACCAGCAGGCGCTGGCCCCGGCCATCTCCGTCGGCGCCCCGCCGGACGCCTTCAACGCCCGTGGCCAGGACTGGGGCCTGCCGCCCTGGCGGCCCGACGCCCTGGCCGCCGCCGGCTACGCCCCCTACGCGGAACTGCTCCGGGCGGCGCTCCGGCACGCCGGCGCCCTGCGGATCGACCATGTGATGGGCCTGTTCCGGCTGTGGTGGGTGCCGGAGGGCCGCCCGCCGACCGAGGGCGCCTACGTCCGCTACGACCCGGAGGCCATGCTGGGCGTGCTCGCGCTGGAGGCCGAACGGGCCGGTACCGCCGTCATCGGCGAGGACCTGGGGACGGTCGAGCCCGGCGTCCGTGAACACCTGACCGAGCGGGGCGTGCTGGGCACCTCCGTCCTCTGGTTCGAGCGGGACTACGCCGACGCGGCCGGCAACGGCAGCGGCGGGCCGCTGCCGCCCGAGCGCTGGCGCGAGCGGTGCCTCGCCACCCTCACCACCCACGACCTGCCCAGCACCGCCGCCCGGCTCAGCGGCGAGTACGTCGACCTGCGGCAGAGCCTGGGCCTGCTGACCCGGCCGCTGGCCGAGGAGCAGGCCGAGGCCGACGCCGACCGCGAGGAGTGGCTCGGCGAGCTGGCCCGCGAAGGGCTGCTCTCGGTGCCCCCCTACGGCGAGGGACCGGCCGCCGAGTCCGGCGGCGACGGGGCCGGCGGCGACGTCCTGCCCGAGGCCGTCGCCGCGCTGCACCGCTACCTGCTGCGCACGCCGGCCCGGCTGGTCGGCGTCTGGCTGCCGGACGCGCTCGGCGACCCCCGCCCGCAGAACCTGCCCGGGACCTCCACCGAGTACCCCAACTGGCGGCTGCCGCTGGCCGACGACACCGGCCGCCCGGCCGGGCTCGAACAGTTCACCGCCTCGCCGCGCACCGCGGCCCTGGGCGCGGTGCTGAACGAGCCCCCGGCGGAGCAGCCGTGACCGGGGCTCCGGCGTTGCCGTGACCGGGAGCGGCGGCGGGGTCGCGACCGGGAACGACGGTGTGGCTGTGCCCGGACGAAGGCGCTGCTGTGGGCGGGCAAAGGTAAAGGGCACCCCAAAGGGGTTACCCCGCCGCGCGGGCCGGAGGCACCCGCCCTTACGGTGAGAGCGTGCTGACTCGAACCTCCCTGCGCGCCGGCGCTGTCGCCGCTGGTACCGCGCTCACGCTGCTGCTCATGACCGCCCCGTCCTTCGCGCTCGCCCCGGCGGGCGCCCCCGCCGGTTCGGAGCTGCTGGCGGGCCTGAACCCGGCCCAGGCCATCGGCCTCTACGTGGGCTGCCCGGTCGGCCTCTTCGTCATCATCGCCGGCCTGGTGCTGCTGCTCACCAAGCCGGACAAGAACCACAGCTGACCCCCCGGCACCTGGCCGATCGACAGGACAGCCCCGGTCGCCGCCCTCAGGGAGGCGACCGGGGCTGTCGTCCGTTCCGGACCCGCTACCTCGCGCCGGCCGCGCGGTCCGCGGCCTGGGCGCGCAGCGCGCGCTCCACGCCGGCCCGCGACTCGACGACCATCCGGCGCAGTGCCGGAGCCGGCTCGGCCGAGGCCAGCCAGGCGTCGGTGGCGTCCAGCGTGGCCTGGTCGACCTGCATCGTCGGGTAGAACCCGACGATGATCTGCTGGCCCATCTCGTGCGAGCGCTGCTCGAAGACGCCCTTGACCGCGGCGAAGTACTTCGCCGTGTAGGGGGCGAGCAGCTCGCGCTGCTCCACCTGGGCGAAGCCGTGGATCACGGCCTCCTGGACGGTGTTGGTCAGCGTCTCCGCCTCGACCACGGAGGCCCAGGCGGCAGCCTTGGCCTCGGCCGTCGGACGCGCGGCCCGGCAGGTCGCGGCGTGGGCCTGACCGGCCGAGGTGTTGTCCCGCTCCAGCTCCGCCAGGACCGCCGCCTCGTCCGCGACACCGGTCGCCGACAGCCGGACCAGCAGCGACCAGCGCAGCTCGTCGTCGACGGACAGGCCCTCGACCACGGTGCCGCCGTCGAGCAGGCCGGAGAGCACGGCCAGGTGCTCCGGGGTGGTGGCCACGGTCGCGAACATCCGCGCCCAGGCCAGCTGGTGGTCGCCACCGGCGGGGGCGGCGTGCAGCTGCTCCAGCGAGGCGTCGGCGAGGGCGGTCAGGCCCTCGGCGCGCCACGCCGGGTCGGCGTAGAGGTCGACGGCCGTCTTGACCTGCCGGGTGAGCGACTGGACCACGCCGATGTCGGACTCCCGGCCGATGCCGCTGAGCACCAGCGCCAGGTAGTCACGGGCCGCGAGCTCGCCGTCGCGGGTCATGTCCCAGGCCGAGGCCCAGCACAGGGCGCGCGGCAGCGACTCGGTGAAGTCGGCGATGTGCGCGGTGACGTTGGCCAGCGACTCGGCGTCCAGGCGCACCTTGGCGTAGGAGAGGTCGTCGTCGTTGAGCAGCACGACCGCCGGGCGGCGGCGTC
>Ga0302314_10016436_pt1 | contig 12497 bp, 9 predicted proteins | sample III_Palsa_N2_3_FD_200533 | JGI IMG/M metagenome (GOLD analysis project Ga0302314, IMG submission 200533) | Peat permafrost microbial communities from Stordalen Mire near Abisko, Sweden - III_Palsa_N2_3 | ecosystem: Environmental > Terrestrial > Soil > Palsa > Peat permafrost | place: Sweden...
ACGGAGACCCCGCCACCGGGACGGCCACCCGGCGATCCACCCTGCCCACCAGCGGAAACACCGCACAATCCGCTCCGGAAATCACACAACCGAACTCATCGAATGCGACTCTGTGGATCCAGGCTCATGATCACCGAAGGCCGTGCCCCTCTCCACGTCCTGCCTCGGACAAGCCAACACCTAGCCTCGGGTATTCAACCGACCGGGGTGATCTGACGGTGAATTAGAAGAAGGTGCCTCTGAACTGCAAGGATGCGATTGCGACGTCGGATCCACAGCAGAAGCAGGTGCACCTTCTTGGTGAGTGAGCGTACAGGGTGGGACCGGCGGCTGTCCGTGGCGGCCGATGGCAGGGGCACGGTGGGGCAGGCGGGTGTGGTGCTGCTGCACCGGGTCGCGGACCGGAGCGGCCTGACGGTGGCGCTGGCCCGGATCTTCCCGGCGGGCGGGAGTGCGACCTGGCGGGACCGCGCGCACGTGGTCATCTGCCTGGCGGGAGCGATCGTGCTGGGGGCGACGAACCTGCTGGAGGCCGAACAGCTCCAGGCCCAGCACACCGCGGTGCTCGGCGCCCCGGCCTCGGACTCCACCGGCCACCGGGTGCTGCGGGAGTGGAACGGGAACACGCGTCTTCGGATCGCCAGGGCGCGGGCGAAGGCACGCCGTCACGTGTGGTCGCTGCTGCACCTGCGTCCCGGCGGGTTCCCCTGGCTGACCGTGGCCGGCAAGCGGCTGACCGGGTGGATCGTCATCGATATGGACGCCACGATCATCCTGTCCTCCTCGAAGAAGCAGGGCGCCACCGCGACGTTCAAGAAGACGTTCGGGTTCCATCCGCTCGCGGCGTGGTGTGCCAATACGCAGGAATCCCTGGCCATGCTGCTGCGTGAGGGCCGGGCCGGCTCGAACACCGCCGCCGACCACCTGCGCGTCCTGTCCGACGCGCTCGCGCAGGTCCCCGGCTCGGCCCACGCCAAGATCCTCATACGCCTCGACGGAGCGGGGGCCACCCACGAACTCCTGGAGCACATCGAGAAGCTGAACACCGCCCGGCGCACCGTGCGTTACCTGGTCGGCTGGACCGTCACCGACGCGGACGAACATGCCATCGCCACCCTGCCCGGGCAGGCGTGGGAAGCGGCGCTACGGCAGGACGGCGAGGTCCAGGAAGGCTACGCGATTGCCGAGCTGACCGGCCTGAACACCCGTACGGGCTGGCCGGAGAGCATGCGACTGCTGGTGAGACGGGTCAAGCCGTCCGGGCGGCACGCCAGGAAGCTCACCGCATTCGAGCGGGGCACCGGATGGAAGTACTCGGTGGTCGCTACGAACATCCGGCACATGTGGGGCATCGCCGGCTCCCACCAGCCGCAGTTCCTGGACGTTCTCGCCCGCTCGCACGCCACGGTTGAAGACCGCGTTCGCGTGGACAAGGCGATGGGGCTGCGGAACCTCCCGTCCAAGTCCTGGGAGGCGAACGCGTGTTGGATGCTCACCGCTAACATCGGTCATGACCTGGACTGCTGGGTCCGGTTGCTGGCCCTGCACGATGCCCAGGACCTGGCCCTGGCCGAGCCGGCCACCATGCGTCACCGTCTCTACGGCGTCCCGGCCCGCTACTCGCGCCACGCACGGCACCGATGGCTCCGTTTCGACCGGAGCTGGCCCTGGGCCGACGCCCTGGTCACCGCCTGGCGGCGCCTGGGCGCGCTGCCGACCCCGACCTGAGGACCACCCACCACCCCAACGAGAGGGAAGGAGCGCAGTCCCGGGCCCGTGGAACCCGGCGCACCCGCAGCGACATGCGACGGCCCACCGCGACGGCATCGCGGACAAAATGGGGCGAACCGCCAACACGATCAGCCAGCCGACCACACTGAAGGATCGAGGCTAGCCCCAATACCAGTGACTTAAGCGTCCGAGATGTGTGGCACCTTGAGTGGTGGGTTGATCGGGGCGGTCTTGTGGTGGGGCGCGATGGCGACTGCCTCGGCTGGGTTTCGGGTGGGTTGCGGCCAGTGCCGGTGCTCGGCGCGTCTAACGCCGAAGTTGGACATCTTGCGTTTGACGACCCGGGCGTTGGAGCGTTGGCGGCGCATCGGCAGGAGGTGGCGTGCTATCTCCTGCAGGCCGTCGGCGAAGGCTGCGGCCAGGCGCTCAGGGGGAAAAGGCCGCCTGCGCGGTCACCTGGCGGCGCACGAGGCGGAGGGTGCGGGTAAAGGAGAGCCGATCGGGGTCGGCGTCGATGTCCTGCGCGGCTGTGTGCATGAGCGAGCGGATCGCGTGGTGGACCAGCAGGTGGCCCCAGACCTCCTGCTCGACGCCTTCGGGTGAGCGAGAGCGAAGGACCTGGGCGGGGCCGCGCTGGTGTGTCTTCAGTTCGTCCAGTGTGGTTTCGATCTCCCAGCGCTCGTTGTAAAGGGCAGCCAACTCCCTTGCTGGAGCGGCCTGGTGGTCGAGGATGGTGGTGATCAGTCGGTAGGGGGCCGGGTGCTGCGGGAGGCCGGGGTCGTCCAGGGTGTACTCGATGACCCGCACCACGGTGGGGTCGGAGCGCCTGCGGTGGTCGCGGGCGGCCACGATGTCGGACAGGTAGGACCCGTCGGGCAGTTCCCGGCGCACGGGCAGCACGGCACTGGCCTTGATGCGCCACAGCAGGTCCGCGCCGCCGGCCGAGGCGCCCCGCCACTGGTCCAGGCCGGCGAAGCCCCGGTCGGCCATCAGCAGGTCGCCGGGCCCCAGGGCCCCGAACAGCTCCCGCGCGATCACAGGCTCGGCGGTGGTGAACGGCCCCAGAGCCGCATGCGTGATGGCATGCGTACCGCACTCGGCCAGCGCCACCACCCGCACCTGCGGGAACGCGGTCCGCTCGCCGCGATGGGTCGTAGGACGGCCGAACCGCGCGTCGTTCTCCTGGCTGTCCGGCACGTCGAACGTAGTCCCGTCCACCGCCATCAGACGCCAACGCCCGTACCAGGCACCGATGGTGGACTCGTCAGCCATCGGCCGGGCAACGTGGTCAAACAGCGCCTTGAGCGGCTCCGGCCCGAGCTTGACCCGGGCCCGGGAGATGGCCGCGGTCGTCGGCACCTGCCAGGTCCCCGACCAGCGCCTGGCCCACGCGAGACCCTCGGTCAGCAGCCGTGCGACCTCCTCGTAGCCCTGCCCGGAGAACAGGCACATCGCCAGGACGAAGTAGACCACCACCCGCGGCGGGAGCAGCCGGTTGCGCTGACCGGACCGCCCGCACTCCTCCACCACCCGGTCCACCATCTCCGGCGGGAACGTGCACGTCAGCAGTCCGATCGCGATCCGGTCCGACAACCGCTCATCCGTCGCCGGCTTGACCTGTCCAGGGCGTGGCATCCAGACACCTCCTGGACAGGCAGCCTACCAGCAACAATCCTTAAGTCACTGGTATTGAGGCTAGCCCTGCAAGCCTCCTGATACTCTATCAATCTGGCACAACCGCGAGAAAGTCGAGCCCAGGGACGGGACCATCGGTCTACGCTTGGACGCGAGCCGACGGCGAGGCCGATAGCATCCCGGCGGCGGACTCCGCAATACAGAAGTCCCCGCAGGCGAAGGTTCGGGAGAAACTATATGCCTACCAGGTCGCTTGACGTACGTTCTGACAACTCCAGTGCGGGCCCGCTCACCGGGCGCGAATTCCGCTGGTTCTTCGTGGGGCGCACCGTCTCTTCACTCGGATCCAGCATGACGCCCGTGGCTCTGGCGTTCGCCGTGCTCCAGTTGACCAACAGCACCCGGTACCTGAGCTACATACTTTCCGCCGAGATGATACCCATGGTCAGCCTGCTGATCGTGGGCGGCGGCATCGCCGACCGATATCGGCGCGATCGGCTTCTGGTGATCACGAACATCATCTGCGGAATAAGCCAGTCCGGCATAGCCGCATGCGTTCTCACCGGACGGCCGATATGGCTCCTGATTCCACTTGCGTTCATCAACGGAACATCGCAGGCTTTTATCAGTCCGTCCATGCGGGGAATCATACCGCAGCTGGTCGACGCCTCTGCCGTCCAAAAGGCCAACTCACTGGTGAGCAGCTTTCTCAATGCGGCCCGGATCTTCGGCCCCTCGATTGCCGGAATTCTTGTCGCGGCCGCCAGCGGTGGGTGGGGAATCGCCTTCGACGCCGCATCGTTCCTGATCGCCGCTCTGTGCTTCTCCTGGCTGTCCCTCCCCGACCCCCCGAAGCCCCAGAAGGGGATGCTCGGTGATCTGCGCAGCGGCTGGACGTATTTTCGCACCACCTCGTGGATCTGGTCCGTGACCTCCCTATTCGCCGTCACCAATGCCATTCAGATGGGAGTCTGGCAAATCCTGGGACCAGAGATATCGAAACACACCATCGGCTCATCAGGATGGGGGATCGTCCAGAGCGCGAAGGCAGTCGGACTGCTGCTCGGCAGCATAGCCACGCTGAAGCTCACAATTCGGCGTCCCATGGTCAGCGGTCTGGTGTGGATGTCGGTGAGCGCGTTTCCGCTGATCGTACTGGGAGCCCATCCGCAAGTCTTCGCACTGTCAGCGGTCACTTTCCTGGCAGGAATAGGATCCGCCTACTTCGGAATTGTGTGGGACACCGCAAGGCAGGCCAACATTCCAAACTCGCTGATTTCCCGCGTCTCTTCGTATGATGATTTCGGCGCTTTTGTGACGATACCCGTCGGTCAACTTGCCGCGATTCCGATCGCCGCCGCGATCGGCCTGCCACGCGCGGCTGAATGGGGGGGTGTGATTTACCTCATCGTCACTCTCCTGCCTCTCACCCTGTTGTCCGTGCGTCGGGTCCGCCTGTCGCCCTGAACATCCTGCGCCCCTTGACAGTCCAGCGCTCCCCAGTGTGTCTTGTAATAATGACTGAGCCAGTTTTCTCTCTCGGCAACGCACACGACGAACCCCATTGGAATCCCCACGACTGGGACAGTTTCGCGGAATTCTGGAACAATCTCCCACTGGACGGTCACATGGGTGACGGCGGCACGTACCGTCGCCGGAAATTCTCGACGATCTCCTACGAACTCGGTGACCAGCAGGTCCGGGTGGACGATACGGTGGGATTCCTGCAGAGCAGGGAGGTCAACCGCCTGAACGGCGGCGTGGTGCGCGAATTCGTTCCGCTGGACCCGACTCTGCTGAAAACCGTGGTGGTGCGGCAGTTGCTCGCTCACTTCACCGCGCTCCTGGACAAGCCGGCGACACCCGTGCGCAAGGTGCACATTCATCAGCACCGCATCACCGCGACCGAGGCGGAGTCCGGAAGTCCGACCCCCGAAGGAGTCCATCGCGACGGTGTCGAACACATCGTCATGCTGCTGGTGGCTCGCGAGAACATCACCGGCGGAATCAGTACGCTCCATGACAACACCGGCGCACCGATACTCAGTCACCCGCTGACCGATCCCGGCGATTACATATTCCTCGACGATCGCACCTGCATGCATTCCACGACCCCGGTGGCGGTGACCCCTCCGGCCACCGAGGGGCACCGCGACATGTTCTTCCTCGAGTTCTGCTGACGGAGACCACCTCTGATGAGCTCCGCACCCCCGACGCCCACTCGCGAACAGCTCCGCCAGATCTGGTGCCAACTTCTCGAACTGGACCTGGTCGGCGACGACGACAACTTCTTCCTCCTCAGTGGCAAGTCCATCGACGCCGTACGCCTGGTGAACCGGATACGGAGCGCCTTCGGGCTGGAGGTCACCATCCGAACCGTGTTCGAAGCGCCGACGGTCGCCCAGCTCGAAGCAGCCCTCCGGACGGCCCCGCCGGCCCCGGAGCCGCTGCGCCCGGGCAGGCGGTGAAAGGGACCGGATGACCCTCCATCTCTCTGCCCTTGAGTACGTGCACGGCGAACGCCACAGCATCGCCGCACTGTCCGGAGAGCTGAATGCCGAACTCCTCGGCCCGGACACCGGCTTGTCCTACTACCGGTCCAGCGACCAGGAGATCTGGCAGCTCGCCGCCGCGGCGGGCACCCGCACGGTCGGAGCCTCCGCGGAACCACCCGACCTGGTCGTCTATGTGACCGAGAACGACCACCAGAGCAGCGACTCCATGACGTGCCTCGTCCGCGCGCTCGGCCTCCCCGCTGCCCACTACCTCCGGGTGTCGGGGCACGCCTGCGGCAACCTCGGCCCCGCCCTGCTGCTCGCCCAACAGGCACTCGCGTCAGGTGAGCACCGCCGGATACTGCTCCTGCTGGCCGACCGGGTGCTCAACGGCGACCGGAATCAGACCAACGGGCTCTCGGTGGTCAGCGACGGTGCCGTTGCGTGCCTGGTCACTGACGAGCCGACCGACTTCGACGGTGCACGATTCGCGGTGCACGGAGTAACGGCCGTCACCAACCTCGAAGCGGCTGACCCGGGCCAGTCCGGCGAGGGGGTTCTGGCCACGGTGGCGCTGTCCGTCGCCGGTATCACGGCGATCACCCGTCAGACGGAGCGCGAGGTGCACGACTTCGATCATCTGGTCCTTCCGAACTACCGGATGATCATCCAGCAGTTCCTGTGCTCGGGCATGGGCGCGTCGACCGAACAGCTCCTGGTCGGCCCACTGTCCGAGTACGGGCACTGCTTCTCCGCAGACGTCCTGGTGACCCTCGCGCACTGCGCGAGCGCCGGACAGATCCAATGCGGTGACCACGTACTGGTCTCCGCCAATGGTCCAACTTCCTGGACTTCAATCGCAGTTGAGCGGATCGGTTGACGGTTCCACGCGTAGGGAACGGGCTTGTTCCAAGCAGGCAGGGTAGTTAACGCATTCGCGCTGGTGGCAAGTGAGTTAGCAAGGATCCGGCCTCGGTGGGGAACATGGGCGACGGAGCCCCGTTGGAGCAGGTAGTCCGCCAAGACTTTCTGCCGCTTACGGAGATGCTCCGTTGCCTGTGCGCCATTGTGCCCTGCCACCCGATCCGACGACCGTGTCCCGCGAGTTCACCGTGGCCGGGGGTCGGTTCGCTCCCGGTCATCTGGGCGAGCTGACCCAGGTCCTGCCGTTCGAACTCGTTGACGCGGTCCTGGAAGAGACCCTGACCGTGCAGCGCCGATTGCGGGACCTGCCCTCACGGGTCGGCGTCTACTTCGTGCTCGCGATGTGCCTGTTCCCGGAGCACAGGATCAGCCGAAGGCCGCCCTCACGTCCGGCGAATACCCAACCGAGTGATCACGTTCGGGCCAACGTTCAAGGCCAGACCATAAAGCACAAGCTCAGTGTGTGACACTCCTTGCCCCTGGAACTCTCATCGTCGGCATGGCACCTCATGCCCTGAACGTCTGTCTCCCGCTCCGGGACTGACTTCCCCACGTCTGCGACCGGCACCTCCAAGAACCCCGGCAGTGCGGTCGGCCCGGCCCTGTAGAGGGAGCGGTTGTTGTCCCCGGCCACCACCGCCACAACACCCTCCTTCACCAGGCTTTTGAGGACGTTGCGGAAGTTGGTCGCGTCCGAGGGCTTCCACTGCCCCCATCACGGCCCGGGAGAGGTCCGCGGCGGACTGCGGCTGTGCGGCGGCGCGCAGCGTGGCCACGATGGCCGCGCGGTCCGCCCGCACCGGCTTCGGTGCCGGAACGGACGCGGACCCGCGTGTACGGGGCGCGGTGGGAGCGGGTTTCCGTGTGCTCTTCTTCGGCGCGGCCTTCTTGGCCGCCGACACCTTGCGCCCGGCCTTCGCCTTGCGATTCGCCGGAGTTCGCACATCGGTGCCGAATAACGTGTCGACAGGGGTGCCCGCTGCCGCGTGGGAGTCCGCCGCCGTGGTCTTCGTGGCCTTGGACGCGGCCTTCTTCCGTGTCGCCTTTGTATCGGTGCTGTCCTCCAGGGTCTGCCCCCACACGCTTTCCACGTCGGGGTCGCCCAGGCCGTCAAAGGATGCCGGCCCTGTCATGCGGTAGTTGGCGGCGGCGAAGCCCAGTAACTCCTCCTTGATGTCCAGCCCGTAGCCTGAGAAGACCATTCCGATCGCGTCCATGGGAAGCACGGTGTTCTGGTCGATCGCCTGCCATGTCTTCAGGACGGCACTGGTGTCATGGGTCTCCTCGGTCAGATACTCGGCCAGGCCGAATTCTCCGTACTGTCGGCCGTTGCCGAGGCCCGCTGCGGGAGGTGACCGAGGCGGTCCCGAAGGGTGATGTTGACCCGGCTGGCATGACCGGTCATGGGACCAGGGCGTCAAGGTGGGCTTGGTCGGGCAACGCCCAACATCCGTGATCGCCCAGCCCGGGTCGACCGGCCGACCCGGGCTCACCTCCACCGGGACCGGCCGGCGCACCGGCCGCAGCCGTCAGGAGTGGTCGCGGATGTCCTTGCGGAGGCCATCTGCGAGAGAGCGGACGATCGGATAGCGCAGGAACGAGTGGTGATCGCCCGGTGTTCCCCTCACTTCAAGATCGCACACGAACGGACTCCATGTTTCCTTGATTGTTCCCGTCAACCACTTCGGCACTGCTCTGGACTCCGCCTCGTAGAGTGTCACCTGAAAGTCGACTGGCGACGGTTCGTACGCCATGACCGCTGATCCGGTTCCCCGCATGACAGCCAGGTAACGGACCAGATCGTCACCGGAGACCTCGTACAGCTCCGGGGGGATGTTCAGCCACTTCAGCCCGGCCAGCACATCATCCGGCAAGCCCTGGTCCGTCCTGGCATCCGCTTGCTCGCCGGCGAGATACGCGAGGACTTCATCGATCCGCTCGACATTCACTCGCGCGTCGTCACGGTACTCCGGAGTGGGCAGGATGGTATCCAAGGCAATGACCCGCACGGCGTTCCCACTCAGCTCCAGGAGCCGGGCTGTCTCCATCGCCAGGACGCCACCGAACGACCAGCCCACCAGCAGGTACGGCCCATTCGGCCGACTGCTCGTGATGGCAGCGCAGCAGCTCTGTGCCATTTTCTCGATGCTCCACTCCACCGCATCCGGCGTGTCCCACCAGGACAGCTCGACTCCGAACACTCGGGCATCGGCGCTCAGCGCCCGAGCCAGCGGGATGTAGCCGGTGATGTTTCCCGCGATCACCGGGAAGCAGAAGACCGTGCCGGCCGCGGTGCTGTCGTTCAGTGGCGTGACACTGCCGTGGCCCACCGTCTCGTGCGCACCGTCGACGCTTCCCCGGCCGATATGGTTGGTGATCTGGGCGACGGTCTGGTGGTGGATCATCAGGCGAGGCGTGAGGTGGATGCCCAGGCGGCCGGCCCGGTAGACGACCTGGATGCTACGGATGGAGTCGCCGCCGAGCTGGAAGAAGTTGTCCTCGGCGCCGACGCGGTCCAGGCCCAGAACCTGCTCCCAGATCCGGGCGATCGCCTCCTGCACCGGACCCACCGGCGCCACATACTCCCCACCCGTCACCGGCCGCGAACCATCCGGAACCGGCAACGCCCGCCGGTCCACCTTCCCGTTCACCGTCAACGGCAACACATCCAACACCACCACCCGCGACGGCACCATGTAATCCGGCAACCGCTCAGCCACCCCACGCCGCACCCCCACCACATCCACCCCACCACCAGAGACACCAGGCACCACATACGCCACCAACCGCCGATCCCCCGGCACATCCTCACGCACCACCACCACCACATCACCAACCAACCCACCAGCCCGCACCACCGACTCCACCTCCCCCAACTCCACCCGAAACCCCCGAAGCTTCACCTGATCATCCACCCGCCCCAAAAACTCAAGCTCCCCATCCCCCCGAAAACGCGCCAAATCCCCCGTGCGATACATCCGCTCCCCCACCCCCCCGAACGGACACGCCACAAACCGCTCCGCCGTCAACCCCGCACGACCCCAATACCCCCGCGCCAACCCCACACCCGCCACATACACCTCACCAGACACCCCCACCGGCACCGGATTCAGATACTCGTCCAGCACATACACGCGCTTGTTCGCCACTGGGCGGCCCACGATGTCCTCGTTCTTCTCTGCCCAGTCTTCGTCTGCGGCCCAGAACGTGGTCGTCATCGTGCATTCGGTGGGGCCGTACTGGTTCACGATGCTGCCGCGTAGCGACCGGTGGCCCCGCAGGCCGGCGAGCTTGAGGCTTTCGCCGCTGACCACCGTCAGCTTCAGTGACTCCAGGTACTGCTCCGCACCGGGAAGGGAGATTATCTCGCGCAGTTGTGACGGGACCGTGCTGAGAATGACCTCCACCTGGTTCCGTTCCAGGCACTCCGCAATCGCACTCGGGTCAAAAGGACCCTGCTGCTGGAACAGCACTACCGTGGCACCGCACGTCAGCGGCCCAATCAGATCCCGCACAGATGCGTCAAAGGCTATCGACGCCAGCTGTAGAACTCGCGTTCCGGGCACGATCCCGTACTGGGAGGTCACGAACCACAGGTACGCCGATACGCCTTCGTGCTGGATGCTGACGCCCTTGGGATTGCCGGTCGATCCCGAGGTGTAGATCACGTAGGCAAGATTGCTGGACCGGGCCAACGAAGGAGGGTTGTCGGTGGGGCAGGCGGCGATGGCGCGCTCGTCCCGGTCCAGGCAGATGGCGGGGATGTCGGCGGCGAGCCGCTCCTGGAGGTGCTGCTGGGTGACGAGCAGCGGTGCCCTGGTGTCGGACAGGACGTAGCGCAAGCGCTGCGCGGGATGGGCGGGGTCGAGGGGCACGTAGGCGGCGCCGGACTTGAGGATCCCGAGCAGGCCGACGGCCGTTTCCGGTGACCGCTCGACGCAGACCGCGATCAGCGTCTCCGGCCCCGCACCGTGGTCCCTGAGGTAGTGGGCGAGTTGGTTGGCACGTCGGTTGAGTTCGCCGTAGGTCAGCTCCGTATCGCCTGACACCACCGCGATGGCGTCTGGCGTGCGGGCAGCCTGTTCTTCGAACATCTCGTGCACGCAGCGGTTGCGCGGATAGGGCGCGGTGGTGTCGTTCCACTCCCGCAGCAGTTGATGCCGCTCAGGCCCGGTGAGCACGGGCAGCTCGGAAAGGCGGCGGCCCGGATCAGCCGTGATCTCCGCCAGCAGGGCACGGAAGTGCCCTGCCATCCGCGCAATGGTGTCGGCCTCGAACAGGTCCGTGCTGTATTCGATCAGACAGTTCAGCTCCCCGCCGCGATCAATCACCGACAGCGTCAGGTCGAACTTGGATACCCGCTGCTCCCACTCCACCGGCGTCACCGTGACGCCGGTCAGCCCAACGGGCACCACCGGGTTGTTGTGGAACGTGAACATCACCTGGATCAGCGGGGTGCGGCTGAGATCACGTTCCAGACCCAGGTCGTCCACCAGGCGCTCGAACGGCAGATCCTGGTGCTCGAAAGCGCCCAGCGCGGTCTCCCTGACCTGTGCCAGCAGCTGCGTGAACTGCGGGTTCGCGGACAGGTCCGCGCGCATGACCAGGGTGTTCACGAAGAACCCGATGAGTCCCTCGGTCTCGGCACGGTTGCGGTTGGCGATCGGAGTGCCCACCGCGATGTCGTCCTGGCCGGAATGACGGGACAGCAGCACCTGGAACGCGGCCAACAACGTCATTAACAACGTCACGCCCTCACCCAGCGAGAGCTCAAGCAGCGCCGCAGTCAACTCCGGTGGCACCGTGAACTCGTGCCCGGCACCGGCGCCGGAACGCACCGCTGGTCGCAGGTGATCGACAGGCAGCTCCAGTGGTACCAGACCGCTGAGCCGGTGCCGCCAGTATCCCAGCTGGCCTTCGAGAACCTCGCCCTGCATCCACTCCCGCTGCCGCACCGCGAAATCGGCGTACTGGATCGGCAGCGGCTCCATCGGCGATGGCCGGTCCTGACTGAACGCCGCGTAGAGTGTGGCGAGTTCGCGAGCGAAGACCCCCATCGACCACCCGTCAGCGGCGATATGAGGCAGAACCAGGATCAGGACCTGCTCTCCGGCAGACATCCGCAGCAGCCGGCCACGCAACCGCTGAGCCGTAGCCAGGTCGAACGGCTGGGCATGTTCCGCCGCCACCACCGCTGACATCTCGGCCTCCGCCTGCCCACCCGCCATCCCGCTCAGGTCGGTCACCGACAGGTGCAGTCCGGACGGCGGCTCGATCACCTGCACCGGTGCACCGTCCACGACCTCGAACCTGGTCCGAAGCACCTCGTGCCGGGCAACGATCTCCCCCAGCGCCCGCTCCAGTGCTCCCGCATCCAGTTCTCCGGTCAGCCGTAGCACCCTCATCAGCAGGTACTCGGTGCTGCCCGGGGTCAACTGATCCAAGAACCACAACCGCTCCTGGGCGAACGACATCCGCAGGCCACTCCCGCGCGGCACAGGCGTTATCGGCCGCACGCCCGGGTCCATGTCGTCACCCGCACGCACAACCTCCGCCAACCCGACCACTGTCGGAGCCGCGAACAGGCTTTGGACCCCGATCTCAGCACCGAACTCCTGCCGCATCCGGGACATGACCTGGGTGGCCAGGAGTGAGTGGCCGCCGAGCTGGAAGAAGTTGTCCTCGGCGCCGACGCGGTCCAGGCCCAGAACC
>Ga0302314_10016438_pt1 | contig 12496 bp, 7 predicted proteins | sample III_Palsa_N2_3_FD_200533 | JGI IMG/M metagenome (GOLD analysis project Ga0302314, IMG submission 200533) | Peat permafrost microbial communities from Stordalen Mire near Abisko, Sweden - III_Palsa_N2_3 | ecosystem: Environmental > Terrestrial > Soil > Palsa > Peat permafrost | place: Sweden...
TGCCCGGCTCCTACCTCAACGGCGTCTACGAGCTGCACCCGCTGCCCTACGGCGAGAGCGGCTACGGCTACCCCGAGTCCGGCCAGACCGTCGTCAACGTCACCAACGGCAAGATCATCCGGCTGCTGGTCGACGACGAGCCGTTCGACCTGCGCTACGGCCGGCTGCACTCGCACGAGCGCGTGCTCGACCTGCGGTCCGGGCTGCTGCACCGCTGCTGCGAATGGACGTCCCCGGCGGGCCGCAGGGTACGGGTGCGCTCCACCCGGCTGGTCTCCTTCACCGAGCGCTCCATCGCCGCGGTCGCCTACGAGGTGGAGCCGCTGGACGCCGAGGTACGGGTGGTGGTCCAGTCGGAGCTGGTCGCCGACGAGCATGTCCGCTACCAGTCGGACGACCCGAGGGTCGCCGCCGCCCTGGACGCCTCGCTCAGGTCGGAGCAGGCCATCTCCAGCGGGAAGCGGCTGGGCCTGGTGCACTCCACGGTCCGCAGCGGGCTGCGGCTCGCCGCCGCCGCCGACCACAACCTGGACGCACCGGAGGGCACCACCTACTCCTCCGAGGCCTGGCAGGACGTGGCCCGGTTCACCGTCACCTCGGTGCTGCGCCCCGGTGAGCGGCTGCGGCTGGAGAAGTTCGTCGCCTACGGCTGGTCGGCGGAACGCTCGCTGTCGGCGGTCAGGGACCAGGTCGAGGCCGCCCTGTCGGGCGCCCGCAGCACCGGCTGGCAGGGGCTGGTCGACCAGCAGCGGACCTACCTGGACGCCTTCTGGGACTGCGCCGATGTCGAGGTCGAGGGCGACGCGGAGCTCCAGCAGGCGGTCCGCTTCGCGCTGTTCCACGTGCTCCAGGCGGGCGCCAGGGCTGAGGAGCGGGCGCTCGGCGCCAAGGGGCTGACCGGCTCCGGCTACGACGGGCACACCTTCTGGGACACCGAGACCTTCGTGCTGCCGGTGCTCACCTTCACCCTGCCGGAGGCCGTCGTCCAGGCGCTGCGCTGGCGCCAGGCGATGCTGCCCGCGGCCCGGGCCCGGGCCGAACAGCTGGGGCTGCGCGGGGCGGCCTTCCCCTGGCGCACCATCAACGGTGAGGAGGCGTCCGGCTACTGGCCGGCCGGGACGGCCGCCTTCCACATCAACGCCGACATCGCCAACGCGGTGGTCCGCTGCGTCACGGCCACCGGCGACACCGCCTTCGAACGCGAGACCGGGGTGGAGCTGCTGGTGGAGACGGCCCGGCTGTGGCGCTCGCTCGGCCACCACGACCACGCCGGGGACTTCCACATCGACGGGGTCACCGGACCCGACGAGTACAGCGCCCTCGCCGACGACAACGTCTACACCAACCTGATGGCGCAGGCGAACCTGCGGGCCGCCGCCGACGCCGCCGAACGCCACCCGGACCGGGCGGCGGCGCTCGGGGTGGACCAGGAGGAGACCGCCGACTGGCGCGACGCCGCCGAGGCCATGGCGCTGCCCTACAACGAGGACCTGGGGGTGCACGAGCAGGCCGCCGGTTTCACCGGGCACCGGGTGTGGGACTTCGAGCACACCACCACCGAGCAGTACCCGCTGCTGCTGCACTTCCCCTACTTCGACCTGTACCGCAAGCAGGTCGTCAAGCAGGCGGACCTGGTGCTCGCCATGTACCTGTGCGGGCACGCCTTCGACGAGGAGCAGAAGGCCCGCAACTTCGCCTACTACGAGGCGCTGACGGTCCGTGACTCCTCGCTGTCGGCCCAGTGCCAGGCCGTGGTCGCGGCCGAGGTCGGCCATCTGGACCTGGCCTACGACTACCTCGGGGAGGCCGCGCTGATGGACCTCGACAACCTGGAGCACAACACCCGCGACGGCCTGCACCTGGCCGCGCTGGCCGGGACCTGGATGGGCCTGGTGGTCGGCTTCGGCGGGCTGCGGCTGCACGACGCGATCCTGTCGTTCACGCCGAGGCTGCCGCAGCGGCTCACCCGGATCGCCTTCCGGCTGCTGTTCCAGGGGCGGCGGCTGCGGGTGGAGATCACCCCGGCCGGTGCGGTCTACACGCTGGCCGACGGCGAGCCGCTGATGCTGCGGCACGACGGCGAGGAGCTGACGCTCACCATGGGGGAGCCGCTGACCCGCGAACTCCCGCCCGCGACCAAGCGGCCCGAGCCGACCCAGCCCCGGGGCAGGCGCCCGGCCACCCGCCGTTCCGGCAACTGACCGGGCGACTGACCGGGCAACCGACAGGGCGACGGGCGGGGGCGGTCAGCCGGTGCTCCCGCCCGCCTCGTCCAGCTCGAACCACAGGCACTTGCCCTGGCCGCGCGGCTGCATCCCCCAGCGGTGCGCCAGCAGCTCCAGCAGGATCAGGCCGCGCCCGGAGGAGGCCATCTCGCCGGGGGTGCGCCGGTGCGGCTGCTCGTCGCTCTGGTCGGCGACCTCCACCCGCAGCCGGCGTTCCCCCGGCGTCCCGTACAGCGCGGCGACCAGGGTCGCCTCCTGGTCGGTGTGCACCAGGACGTTGGCCAGCAGCTCCGAGGCGAGCAGCAGCGCCGCGTCCACATGGTCCGGGACGGCCCAGTCGTGCAGCACCGCCCGCAGCTCGGCGCGGACCCCGGCGATCCGCTCCGGCTGGTCCTGGCCGACGGTCAGCACCAGCTGCCGGGCCGGGGGCTCGGCCTCCGGGCCGACCGCGTCGCGGCGCAGCAGCAGCAGCGCGATGTCGTCCTCGCGGCGGTCGGCCAGGTGGCCGGGGCCGCTGTGCGAGGCGGGTCCGTGCACCGCCCGGATCAGCGCGTCGGCCATCGCCTCCAGGTCGTCCGCGGGCCCGGGCGCCATGGTGTCGCGGACCCGCACCCAGCCGCTGTACATGTCGTGGCCGCCGGTCTCGATCAGCCCGTCCGTGCACAGCAGCATCACCTCGCCCACCTGGAGCTCCATGGTGGTCACCGGGTAGTCCTCGCCCTCCGGCATCAGCCCCAGCGGCAGCCCGCCGCCGACGTGCCGGATCAGGCAGGTGCCGTCGGGCAGCCGCAGCACCGGGTGCGGGTGCCCGGCGCGGGCGATGGCCAGCGTCCCGCTCGCCGGGTCGGCCTCGATGTAGACGCAGGTGGCGAAGCGGTCCGCGTCAAGACCGGCCAGGAAGCGGGAGGTCCGGGCGAGCACCGCGTCCGGGTGGTGGCCCTCGGCGGCGTAGGCGTGCACGGCCGTGCGCAGCTGCGCCATCAGGCTCGCCGCGTGCACATCGTGCCCCTCGACGTCGCCGATCACCACGGCGAAGCGGCCCTCCGGCAGGTCGATCACGTCGTACCAGTCGCCGCCGACCATCAGCCCGCCGCCGGTGGGCACATAGCGGCTGGCGACGGTCATGCCGGTGACCGCGGGGGTCCCGGCGCCCATGCTGTTGCGCAGGCCCAGCGAGAGCGCGCGCTCCGACTCGTTGGTGTGGGCGCGTTCCAGCGCGTGCGCCAGCATCCGGGCGACGGTGGACAGCACCGCCCGCTCCTCCGGGGTGAACCGCACCGGCTCGTGGAAGGCCGCGAGCCAGGTCCCGGTGGTGCGTCCGCCGGTGACCAGCGGCAGGAAGGCCCAGGAACGGCGGCCGAAGCCCTCGGCCAGCGGCCAGGTGGTGGGAAAGCGCCGCTGGTACTCCTCGGGTGAGGACAGGTAGACCGGGCGCCCGGTGCGGGCCACCTCCGCGCCCGGGTAGTCGGCGTCCAGCGACATCCGGAACGGTGCCTCGTCGTCGGTCCGGTGGCCGTGCTGGCCGACGACGGTGAGCATCGCGCCCTCGACGCCGAAGACCGCCAGTCCGTCGGGGGAGAAGCCGGGCATGGACAGCGAGGCGACCACCCGCAGCACCTCGCTGGTGGTCGCGGCCTCCGCCAGCGCCCGTCCGGCGTCCAGCAGGAACGCCTCGCGCGAGCGCCGCATGTCGGCGGTGGGCACCGGCAGCAGCTGCGGCGGGGCGAACTCGGCCCCGGCCTGGTTCAGGCTCTCGATCTGCCGCAGCTCGGCCTCCAGCGCCTCGGGTCCTGGCGCGCCCGCCGCCGGACGCCGGGTGAGCGGCGGCCGGGACGGCGCGGCCAGGCCCCCGGACGGCGGCGGCGCGGGGCGCGGGACGCAGTCCTCCTGCCAGTGCGCCTCGACCGCCGTGCCCTGGACCGGGTAGGGGCTCTCGGCGGAGCCGGGGACCAGCTGCAGCAGCAGTGCCCGGCAGACCCGGCCGGTGTCGCTCATCACCCGGACCCGGATGTCGAACACCCGGTGCTCGGTGATGGCCAGCTGCGCGGTGGACCGCAGCCGGACGAAGTCCTCGCCGTGCAGCACCGCCCGGACCTCGCGGTCGAGCAGCCGCCCGGGGGATCCGGGCACCCCCAGCAGCCGCCCGCACACCGGGTCCAGTTCCAGCAGGGCCCGGGGCCGGTTCCAGCGCCAGACACCGACCCCGGCCGGGCCCAGCACCTGGTCCGGGCGCAGTACCTGTTCCGGGCGCGGCGGCGCGCCGTCGGCACCGTGTGTACCGCCCATCCGGCCGCCCCTTCCGCGCTCCGCTGCGCGGACCGGGCCGGTGGTCGGCGAGAGCGCACAGATGTGAGGGATATGGGCCTACCGTATTACCCATACGGTGCATATCGCCTCTGGGCGGCGGCTGCCCGGGGACCGTGTCCGGCTCCGGGGCGGGGCACGGCGCCCGGTGCGCCCGGCCGCCGGCATGACCCGCGCGGCGCGGGGAGGCCGTGGCGCACGGCCGCAGGGGGCGGGCTGCCCGCGGTCTCGCTGCTGGGCTGCGCCCGCCCGGTGGCCGAGCAGCCGCGCTGACGGCGGCTGCTCGGCACGGGCGGCTGATCCCGCCCGGGTTTTTCTCAGACCTCGGCGCGCTGGTGCGGGATCACGGGCGCGGCGGGGGTCTTCCGGCGCGGTCGCGACCACGCCTTGGTGATCGGCAGCTCCACCAGGGAGTACATGGCCCAGGCGAGCAGGATCGAGACCGCCAGCTCGCCGGCCATCAGCCCGATCGTCTCCGGTGTGCTGAACAGGCGGGCGGGGAGTTCCTTGCGGGTGTAGCTGAGCACGATGAAGTGCAGCAGGTAGAAGGCGAAGGAGATCTCACCGAGCCAGGTCATCGCCCGGTTGCGGAAGATGGTGAACCGGCCCTGGTCGTCGGCGATCGCACCGGCCGCGATCAGCAGCGCGGCCGGAACCACCCACACCGCCCGCAGCCCGTAGAGGAACGACACGTAGTGGGCGGCCACGGCCGCGCCGGCCAGCAGCAGGCTGGACCAGAGCATGCCGATGTTGCGCCAGCGGCCCGACATCACCGCGCGGGCGACCAGGATGCCGAGCAGGAAGTCCAGCATCCGGGTCGGCGGGAAGACGTAGTTGAACCAGTAGTAGTTGACCGACTGGGTGTAGCCGTTGGGAACGCCGGGCGATCCGAACGGGAGCACGGCGTAGGTGAAGATCGGGGTGAGCACGATGGCCGCAACGGTGCCGCCGGTGGCGAGCCAGAGCCTGCGGTCGGGGATGCGGCGCGAGAGCCAGTACAGGACCGGGAACGCCAGGTAGAACAGCGCCTCCGCGGACAGCGACCAACTCGGCGAGTCCAGCGAGAAGTTGGCGGTGACGTTGGGAACCCAGGCCTGGAGCATGAACAGGTCGGTGACCGCCTGCCAGGCCTTGGTGTCGGCGAAGATCAGCACCATGGCCAGCGTCCAGGCCAGCACGTAGTTCGGCACGATCTTGACGAAGCGGCGGCGCCAGAAGGCCCGCGCGGTGTCGCCCGGACGGGCCGACCAGGTCAGCACGAACCCGCTCAGGATGAAGAAGAAGGCCACGCCCACCGCGCCGGACTGGGCGAAGATCTGGTTGAACTTGTTCTCGGTGCCGTTGTCCGCGAACAGCCGCAGGGTGGGGAACGGCAGCGACGAGTGGAAGAGGAAGACGAGGAAGGCAGCGGGGAAGCGCATGCCAGTTAAGGTGGGGAGCCGGCCGGCTCGGGGCTTGCCGACGGCTTTGTCCGCCCCGGGGGACGGAGGCGCCGCCGCGGAGGCGGCGAAGCTCTCAGTGCTCATGGAACGTCACTCCTTAGTGCTGCGACCGGACTTCTCCCGGTCTGTGGGTCGGCAACGGGCCGTGCGGGAATGGGCGGACACCTGCGTGTTCGTCGATTCACTGACGGCTCTTCGTTTGTTGTCAGCGCCCGTTGATCCAGGGCGTGGCGAATTGCCCACCGGACTGGATGATTTCGGAACGCGCGGCGTGATGATTTCTCACGTCGACGGTCGGCCGGTCGCACTGTCGGCGATCCGGAAAACGGCATGAAAACTGGTCTGGCCGGCTCCGAGGAGCGGGCAGGCGACCAGCCCCGGCTGACGCAGCGCCGAGTAGCCGAAAAGGTGTTCCCCCCAGATCCTGTACACAGAAGTACAGGGCGTCTGCACCGCTGTCTAAATGCCCTCCCAAGTCGTTGTACTGACGCACTTGATGGCGGTGTCCCCGTGCTTGCAGTACCGGATCATAGCCGGGGTTTGTTGATGCGGTCTGATAATCGCACAGGTTTTTGTCAAAGATGTAGCGGACGTCAGATGACGTTCCCGTGACGTAACTGACGTGGACAGAACCGCATTTGGAGTGCTCGACGCGCGTGGCCGCAAGCTTGGGGGCGGGTCACCTGTCCTGCTCCGGGGTGACAAGGCTTCGTTCGCGCGGGAGTGGGCGCCGCGCGTTCCGCCCGCCCCAGCACGCGGCCCCCGGTCCGGGCGCCGAGGGGCGCCGGTACCGGGGGCCGGGTTCGGCCGGGGCGTGGTCGCGCCCGGCGGTGCGGGGCTAGTGGCCCAGGGTCGAACCGGGGCGGACGATCATGATGATGGTCACCGCGACCCACAGCAGGTTGAAGATGCCGGCGAACATCGCCAGCTGCTTGGTCTGCTTGACGGCGGTGTCCTTGACGGTGGCGGTGTCCGCGTTCAGCAGCGCGGTCTGCCGGGGCAGCACCAGCGCGCCGAGGACCGCCGCCGCGATCACGGTCAGGATGATCGAGACCACCACCCAGGTCTGCCCGGTCACCTTCATCACACCGGCGGCGGCGAAGCCGAACATCGGCACGGCGATCGCGACCAGGGCGTACACCTTGCAGATCCGGTTGAGCACGCCCAGCGTGACCCGGGAGTCGCCCTCGTCCGGGCCGGCCAGGGCACGGCGGGCGACCGGCGGGAACATGCTGGCCGCCACGGCTACGGGACCGATCGCGACAATGGCCGCGACAATATGCAGGATCAAGAAGAGCTTCGTCACGCGGGCGAGTCTAGGTGTGCTCCATTCGGGGCCGTCCCAGGGGGTCCCGGCTGCCGCGGGGCCGTCCCGGCCAGCACCCGGCGCAGGGTCCGCAGGTCATTGCTGATGATCACGTCCACCCCGGCGGCGGCCAGCGCGGCCATGGTGGCCGGGCGGTCCACGGTCCAGGTGGAGACCTTCAGCCCCCTGCCGTGCAGCCTGGCGATCCGGCCCCGGGTCAGCCAGCGGTAGTACTGGTTGACGTAGTCCGGCCGCACCAGCCGGAGCAGCTCGGCGCGCGGCGGCAGCGGGGACTCCCAGCTCATCGCGATCCGCGCGGCCGGGGCGTCGCGCCGGATCCCGGCCAGGGCCTGCGGCGTGCCGGTGAAGACCGTCCAGTCGAGGCAGTCCAGCGAGCGCACCAGCTCCAGCGCGGCGCGGCCCTCCGCGGGCCGGGGGAGGTCCACCATCAGCGGCACCCGGCGGTCCCGGGTGAACTCCAGCGCCTCGCGCAGCGTGGGGATCCGGCCGTCGCTCAGCTCGCTGACCTCGGCCCAGGTCAGCGCGTCGATGCGGCGGTCGTGCCGCCACAGCCGGAGCAGCGTGTCGTCGTGCAGCAGCACCGGGACGCCGTCCCGGGTCAGCTTGACGTCCACCTCGACCCAGTCGGCACCCTCCGTGACCGCCGAGGCCACGGAGGGCAGGGTGTTCTCGCGGAACCGCAGCGGATCCCCCCGGTGCGCGACCGCCAGGGTCACCGCTAGGGCTTCCTGGCCAGGGCGCAGACGGTCGGCAGCGGGTCGGCCGGGACCGGGCCGTCCGCCGGGTCCGGGCGCCACTGGGAGCAGTGGACGACGCCCGGGGCGAGGATCTCGAAGCCCTCCAGCAGCCCGGTCACCTCCTCCAACGAGCGCAGCTTCATCGGCGCGATGGTGCGCGAGTACTGGTCGGCGGCCTGGCCGACGCGCTTGGCGGTGGTCACCCGCTCGCTCGCGTGGGACACCACCAGGTAGCTGCCGGAGGGCATGGCGTCCCGGTAGGTGGCGACCAGCGCGGCGGCCTCGTCGTCGTCGGGCACGAAGTGCAGCACCGCGCTCATCAGCACCGCCAGCGGCTCGCCGAGGCCGAGCAGCAGCAGCCGGTTGACCTCGGGGTCGTTCAGCACCGAGGCGGTGTCGCGCAGGTCGGCCAGGACGGCCATGGCGCGGTCGTTGCCGCTGAGGATCTCCCGGCTGTGGGCGACGGCGACCTGGTCGTTGTCCACGTAGACCACCCGCGCGGTCGGTTCGTAGGCCTGGGCGATCTCGTGCACGTTGCCGACCGTGGGGATGCCGGACCCCAGGTCCAGGAAGTTGCTGATCCCCGCCTCGACCACGTGGCGCACCGCGCGCCGCAGGAAGGCGCGGTTGACGCGCATGATCTCGGGCAGGTCCGGGGCCATCTCGACCACCTGGCGGGCGGCCTCCCGGTCGACCGGCAGGTTGTGGTTGCCGCCGAGGTAGAAGTCGTAGATCCGGGCGATGCTGGGCCGCTCGGCGTCCACGTCCTCCGGAATCCACGTCTGCTCCGTCATGGTGTCCTTCCTGGTGCTCTGCGGACCGGTGCGGACCGGACCGGCGTGCTCTCGGCGGCGGTGCCGCCACCCGGTTCGAGCTCGAACCAGACGATCTTCCCGGTGTCCGTGCGGTTGGTGCCCCAGCGGTGCGACAGCGCGCTGATGATCGACAGCCCGCGCCCCTTCTCGCTGAGCTCCTGCGTGGTCCGGGGCACCGGCAGGGTGTGGCAGTCGTCGTGGACTTCGCAGGTCAGCGTGTCGGTGTAGAGCAGCCGCAGCCCGATCGGCCGTGAGGCGAACCGGATGCTGTTCCCGATCAGCTCGCTGACCAGCAGTTCCGCCATCGGTGCCAGATGGCCGAGCTCCCAGCGCTCCAGCATCCCGCGTACCAGCCGCCGGGCCTGCCAGGGCGCCCGGGTGGCCGGCTCCAGCGACCAGTGGGCGACGTTGCCGGTGGGGATGCCGTCGAACCTGGCCATCAGCAGCGCCGCGTCGTCCCCGCGCGGGGCCGTGTCCAGGGCGTCCAGCACGTTGCCGCAGGCCTCCTCCAGCGGGACCCGGGCTCCGGGCAGCGCGCTGCGCAGGATCTCCAGCCCGTCGCTGAAGTCCCGCTTCGAGGTCTCCACCAGGCCGTCGGTGAACAGCACCAGGGTGTCGCCGTCCTCGATGTCGAACTCGACGGCGTCGAAGGCGTGGCCGCCGACGCCGATCGGCACGCCGGTGGGTATGTCCAGCAGCCGGGCGGGCTCGCCGGGCCGGGCCAGCACCGGCGGCAGGTGCCCGGCGTTGGCGAGCGTGCAGCGCCGGGTGACCGGGTCGTAGACGGCGTACAGGCAGGTCGCCAGGTGCGTGTCGGACAGCCGCCGGGCGGTGTCGTCCAGGTGCCGCAGCAGCTCCTGCGGCGGCAGCCCGAGCACGGCGAGGGTCTGCACCGCCGTGCGCAGCTGGCCCATCATCGTCGCCGAGGCCACGCCGTGGCCCATCACATCGCCGACGACCAGCCCTATTCGCTTGCCGGGCAGCACGATCGCGTCGAACCAGTCGCCGCCGACCTGGATCACGTCGTTGCTGGGCAGGTACCGGTAGGCGATCTCCACACCGGGCAGGGTGGACGGCAGTTGCGGCAGCAGGCTGCGTTGCAGGGCGGCGGCGAGTTCCAGCACGGACTCGGCGTGGGGGGCGTCGCCGAGCTCGTCCGGGCGCGCGTGGTGCGCGGGCGGATCGGCGGTGAACCCGGCGGCGGTGCGCCCGCGCGGCTGTCCGTCGGGATCCGTTTGCGGGAACAGCTCTAGCATTGCCGGAACTCCTCCCAGCAGAGTCCTGAACACAGGTCCAGTCCAAGGTCCTTAAGGAACACTGTACTGACCTCGAACGGTGTCCCGGGACGCCGGGGGACAATTCTGTCCTGTACATGACTCTGCGTTGACCGGAGGTGACCCGTCCGCAACGAGCGGGCGGGTTTCCGGGCGGGTTTTCAGGCGGGTTTTCAGGGGCGCCAGTCCTCGGGGATCCGCACCGCGCGGAACTGCACCTCGCGGCGGAGCCGGAAGCCCAGCGACTGGTACAGCCGGATGGCATTGGTGTTGCTCGCGGCGGCATGCATGAACGGGGTCTCGCCCCGGGCCCTGATCCCCGCCGCCACCGCGTGCACCAGCCGGGTCGCCAGCCCCTGGCCGCGGTGGTCGTCGGCGGTGCAGACCGCGCTGATCTCGGTCCAGCCCGGCGGGTGCAGCCGCTCCCCGGCCATCGCCACCAGCCTGCCGCCGCGCCGGATGCCCAGATAGTCGCCCAGCTCCACGGTACGGGCCAGGAACGGGCCCGGCTGGGCGTGGGCGATCAGCTCCAGGATCTCCGGGACGTCCCCGGCCCCGAGCCGGACCGCCTCGTCGTCGGGCGCGGCGTCCACCCCGGCGTCCACCAGTTGGACACCGGGCATGCTCATCACCTGCTCCCAGCCCGGGGGCGGGGCGCCCTGGATGCCCGCCAGTGGCACCAGCGCCCCCGGCCCGAGCAGCACGGCGGCGTCGTACCAGTCGGCCTCCTGCGGCGCGTCCGGCATCGCCAGGAACGGCGAGACGTCCACCGGGTAGCGCAGCACCGACCCGCGCCGCTCGGCGAAGTGCGCGTGCGGGCCGAGCAAGGAGGCGCGGACCGGGTTGTCCAGGGGATGCGGCACACCCGGTTCGGCCTCGGCCGCCGGGCCGTCGTCCGGGGCGAAGAGCTGCGACTGGGACATGGTGGTTGCCTTTCCTGAGCGGGCGGGGCCGCGACCGCGCGGCGGGGCATCACGGCCGGCGGCGGGCCCCGTCCGGGGCCGGGTACGGGTACGGCGGGCCGCGCCGGTGTCGGCGGATGCCCCGAAACTCGGTACTCCGACAGGCAGTTGATGTGATCGCAGGCCGGGTCCTGGCCGGCCGCCGCTGCAGCGCAAGCCCACAGTACAACCCGGATCCTGCCTGGTGACGTGCGCTGTCCAGCACCTGAGAGGGGATTGCCTGGACGCTCCGGAGCGGTTAACGTGAGCGCTGGTTACGAGCGTCAGCGACAAGCCCTGGCTTGCTGACCGGCAACCCTCGTCCGCGGTGGGGTGCTCCAGGTGACGACCCGACAGGGCGAGACCGTCCTGTAAGCGCGAGCGGCCCCGAGGGCCCGGCAACTGCGAGGTGAGCGACATGCAGGCACGGCACACCGGCGGCACGCCGCACCCTGGCGGCTCCTTCCAGCTTCGGGTCGCGCGGCGCCATGTCGATCTGCTCCGGGTGAGCAGCGCCCTGTGTCCTAGGACGACCCCGGTCTGTTGACCGCACTCGCGCCGTCCCGGCGCCGAGATCTGATCCTCCCCGCGCCGTCCAGGCGCTGATTCCGCGACCCACCGCCACCGGCCCACCCGCCGTGCGCGGTGCGCGTCCCCTTCCCCACGGCCGTTCGGCGCCCGGTCCAGGCACCGCGGACCGTGCTGCGCCCGCGCTGCCGCGTCCCCCACGAGAGCGGGAAGCCACAGACATGACTGGTAGTCATATGACGAGCACTGAGCAAAAACCCAACGGCACAAAGGAAATTGACGAGCCATCAATACGGCCGTCGGACGAGCAGCTGCTCGCCGCGAAGCTGGTCCCGCTGCGCCGTCCCGGGCAGTGGGTGTCCGCGCTGGTGCTGCTGGTGCTGTTCGCGATGCTGGTGCACACCCTGCTGACCAACAGCCGGTTCCAGTGGGGCGTGGTCGGTGACTACTTCCTCCAGGGCGCGGTGCTGCACGGCCTGGAGCTGACGCTCTGGCTCACGGCGGCGGTCATGGCCAGCGGCTATCTGCTGGGCATCGCGGTCGCGGTGATGCGGCTGTCGGCCAACCCGGTGCTGCGCACCCTCAGCTTCGGCTTCGTCTGGCTGATCCGCTCGGTGCCACCGCTGGTGCAACTGCTCTTCTGGTACGAGCTCGCCTCGCTCTACCCGCAGTTGTCGCTGGGCATCCCGTTCGGCAAGGAGTTCGTCACGGTGCGCACCGCGCACCTGTTCAGCGGGATACTCGCCGCCTATGTGGGGCTCACCCTGGACGTCGCGGCCTTCTCCTCGGAGATCGTCCGCGGCGGCATCCTCTCGGTCGCCCCCGGCCAGTCCGAGGCGGCCCAGGCCCTGGGCCTGAGCGGCGGCCGGATCTTCCGCCGGATCGTGCTGCCGCAGGCGATGC
>Ga0302314_10016439_pt1 | contig 12496 bp, 14 predicted proteins | sample III_Palsa_N2_3_FD_200533 | JGI IMG/M metagenome (GOLD analysis project Ga0302314, IMG submission 200533) | Peat permafrost microbial communities from Stordalen Mire near Abisko, Sweden - III_Palsa_N2_3 | ecosystem: Environmental > Terrestrial > Soil > Palsa > Peat permafrost | place: Sweden...
CGAGCAAGTCGGCATACGGATGGACCTAGGCGGCGACCCGGCGCTGCGGACGCTCATAGCGGCGGCGCTTGGCGGCGAGCAGCCGATCGTCAGCGGTCCTCAGCAGCTTCTCGATCCCGGTCCCGTCCTCCGGGAAGACCGCAATCCCGACGCTTGTCGTGAGCGAGTCCTGGCCATCGCTGACGTGGGCCACAGCCTCCGTGACCTTCTCCGCAAGCGCCCGGGGGTTCTCGGTCTCAGGTGCGATCACGCAGAATTCATCGCCACCGAGGCGTGCGATCGTGTCCTGGGAGCGCAGGACGTGCGTCAGCGAACCGGCGACGTCACAAAGCAGTTGATCTCCGGCGAGGTGTCCGTAGCGATCGTTGACCTGCTTGAAGCCGTTGAGGTCGAGCATCACGAGCACAAAGCGAGCATCGGCCCGGTGGTGGCGGGCGATCTCGTGCTCGGCCACCGACATCAGCATCCGGCGGTTGGCGAGACCGGTGAGCGGATCACTGAAGGCGGCGTGCTCCATGACATCACGCTCATGCCCGAGCCGGCGGCTGACCGAGTGCATCACCGCGACGCTCAGGCCGACGACCACTAACGCCTCCCAGAGTGGCGGCATCGCGCCCTTGTCACGACTGGCCAGCAGTGCCGCGACGACCAACACCGGCAGAGCGCAGTACACCGCACCTAATGCCGTGTCAGCGATCGAGGCCGCGAGCATCACGCCAGGGACGCACATCCAGAAGCCGCCGTGCGCACCGGCCACCGTTACCAGCACCGCGGAAAGCAGCGCGATCAGCGCCACCCGCACCGGCACTGGTGCGGCTCCGCGACCGCTCGCGGGCTTTTCTCCCCTCAGGGCATGGTGAGACCCACGGCGCGCCATGGCCCCAGTGTCGCCAATAGAGCGGACGTCATGCCAACTTCCGGTGCGCAAACTCCGCGAAAAAAGTTGCTGCACAGAGCCGGCAACCGCATTTGCCACGTGAAGCTGAATGGTGAGAGACATCGCGTCCGGGTACCGTTTTCGACGTGGCCCTCCCCGAACCCCCGACCGATCCGGACCTGCTGGCCAGCAGGTGGGATCTCTCGCCGCTGGTCGACGGCGATGAGGCCGCGGGCGTGGACGCCCTGCTCTCACGCGCTGACGCAAGCGCGACCAGATTCAAAGACCTTCACGAGGGCCAAGTGGCCCAGCTGACCGCCGCCGGCTTGACCGGCGCGATGCAGGCGCTGGCTGAGATCCATGAGCTGATCCACCGCGTGAGCATCTACGCGGAGCTGCGCATGGCGGCCGACACCGCCGACCCAACCTCGGGCGCGCTGCACCAGAGCGTGAACGAGCGCACCACCGCCCTGGAGACGCAGTTGCAGTTCTTCGATCTGGAGTGGACGCAGATCGAAGACGAGACGGCCGAGCGCCTGCTGATCGAGGCCGGCGCCGGACTCGAGCAGTGTGCGTACCACCTGCGCACGGTCCGCAAGAAGCGGCCATATCTGCTGAGCGGACCCGAGGAACGGATCCTCTCGGAGACACGCATGGCAGGACAGCAGGCCTGGACGCGGCTGTTCATGGAGGAAGAGGCGGCGCTGGAGGTTGAGCTCGAGGGCGAGCGCGTGTCGTTCACGGTCGCCTACAACCAATGGTCTGACCCCGACCGTGAGCGGCGTATCGCCGCGGTCGATGCCGCGATCGTGGCGATGGCTCCAGAGGGCCGTACGCGTGCCTATATCTACAACACGCTGCTCAACGACAGGGCGATCGAAGATCGCCTGCGGGGATATCCCAGCTGGCTCTCAAGCCGCAACCTTGAGAACCAGATCGAGGACAGCTCGGTCGCCGCGTTGGTCGAAGCCGTCCAGGCGCGCAACGATATCCCGCACCGGTGGTATGCGATCAAAGCGCGGCTCCTTGGGTTGGAGCGGCTCTCCACCTACGACTTTTCGGCTCCGGTCTACGCCGACGAGACGACGATCGCCTACGCCGACGCACGTGACGTGGTCCTGGACGCCTACCAGAACTTCTCGCCAGAGGCCGGCCGCATCGCACGGAGCTTCTTTGACGGACCGTGGATCGACGCCCCCGTGCGCGTGAACAAGGCGAGCGGCGCCTTTTGCGAGAGCGGTGGACCACATGTGAACCCCTACGTCATGCTCAATTACGGCGGCCGCCGTACAGACGTGCTGACGATGGCGCACGAGCTCGGGCACGGTCTGCATGACGTGCTCTCGATGCCCAGAGGCGTGTTTCACCAGCAAGCACCGCTGACCGTGGCCGAAACCGCGTCCACGTTCGGGGAGTCACTCGTGATCGACAGCCTGCTGGAGCAGGCAAGTGATGACCGCCAGCGGCTGAGCCTGCTCGCCGAAGCGCTGCACGGCTCGATCGCGACGATCTTCACCCAGGTTGCCTTCAACCGCTTCGAGCACGAGGCTCACAACCGTCGCCGGAGCGAGGGCGAGCTCACCGCCGAGCAGTTCGACGGGATCCTCAGGGACGAGTTCGTCAGGCTTCACGGCGGCGACGCTGACGAGGTACCCGGCTTTGAACGGTTCTGGTCCGTGGTTCCGCACTTCTTTCTGTGGCCCGGGTACGTGTACGCCTACGCGTTCGGTCAGCTGCTCTCGCTCTCCGTATACGCCCGCTACAAGGAGATTGGACCGGCGTTTGTGCCGCGCTATCTGGAGATGCTGAGTGCCGGCGGTTCACGCACCCCGGAGGATCTCGGCAGGATCGTGGAGATCGATCTCAGCGACCCGGAGTTCTGGAGTTCGGGGCTCGAACTTGTCGACGCCCAGCTACGCGCGGTTGAGGAACTGGCAGCCAGAATTCAGAAACCGTAGATCCATCGGAGTACGCTTGACTGACCGAGATCGAAGGAGATAATGGTTCTGATGTCCACCATCGACCCAAACCAGCCCGGGATCACGCCGTCGCCGCAGGACCTGCTCGACGAGGCCCTGGCGAACAGCACTTTCGGTAACGCGAGCAGCGAGACCACTGAATCGCAGAACGCGGCCGAGTCCCAGGAGCCACCGCAGGAACAGGCCCTGGACACCTACAACGACCTCACGCACGTCGCTCAGAGTCGGTTCAACAAGGAACTGACCGAAGGCGTGCCGTCGGAGCTGCGCGACGCTCAGCAGATGACTTCCACGCTGAACGACTCGATCGTCGCGAACGGGAAAGAGGCGCTGGCTGCTGCGGCCCAGACGCTGAAGCCTGATGCGGTCCTCTCGCTGTTGCAGGTCTAGACCGTTGAACGAGTAGTTGGGGCTCGACCCGAAGATCACCGCGTACCTCGAGCAGGTGCGCCGGCTGGGTGGCGCCCCGCTCTGGCAGACCGCTATCGCTGAGCTCCGCGAAACGAGCGACCAGGGAGCCGATGACCTCTTTGGTGCCGCTGACGCGGTGGCGCAGGTCAGCGATACAGAGGCCAGCGGGGTCGCGGTCCGGATCTACACGCCCAACCCGGATCCCGCCTCCCCGACGGCCACAGCGATTGTCTACTTCCACGGTGGGGGCTGGGTTATCGGCAGCATCAGATCGCATGACCGCGTCTGCCGCACGCTGGCGGCGCGCGCCGGCGTGCCGCTGATCGCTGTTGACTACCGGCTCGCCCCCGAGCACCCATTCCCCGCGGCGATCGAAGATGCCTGGGCTGTCACCGAGTGGGCGGCCCAGCGCTACGAGCGGATCATCGTGGCTGGTGACAGCGCTGGCGGCCAGCTAGCCGCCAGCGTCGCGCTGCGGGCTCGCGAAGCCGACCTAACGATCGCGCTGCAGGCACTGATTTACCCGGTCACGAACCACGCGTTCGATACCGAGTCGTATAAAGAGTTCACCGATCCGGCGAGCCTCAACGAGCGGGAGATGCGCTGGTTCTGGGATCACTACCTGTCGGGCGAGACCACCGCAGCCACGCAGGATCACTCGCCCCTGCGCGCGCCTGACGTCGCCGGGGTCGCGCCGGCGCTCGTGATCACCGCCGAGGCGGACCCGCTGAGGGACGAGGCTGAGGCCTACGCGGAGCGGCTACGCGCCGCAGGCGTAGCGGTGGAACTGCACCGCTACGCGGGCATGATTCACGGCTTTGTGCGGATGTCTGCGATCGTCGACCAAGCCGGCGAAGCGATCACGCAGGTCGCCGACGCGGTGCGGCGGGTCAGCGCCTGAGAACAGGCCCTACGCCTCGGCCGACAGCCGGCCCTCGGCCTCGCGCACACGGGCGACCATCGCTTCGAGCAGCGCCCATGCCACTTCCGGGTGGTTGTAGGCGAACGGCCGGAAGACCGGCCGCGAGAACCCCAGGCACTTGGCATCGGTCTGGGCGATGACGGTCGCCGATCGCGTCTCACGGTCGATCAGCGCCATCTCACCGAAGTAACTTCCGACTCCGAGCTTACGGATCGGCGATCCCTTGACCTGAACCTCGAGTTCGCCCTCGACGACCACAAAGAAGGTCACTCCGAAGCCGTCGTCTTCAGTCAGGTGCGTACCCGCCGCGAACGTGACCTCGTGGGCCTCCTTGGCGAGCTTCTTCAGGTCCTTGTCCTTCAGGTCCGAGAAGATCGGGACCTGACCGAGTAGTGCTTCGGCGCTTTGCATCGGCGGATCATATAGGTCATGTGCACGGCTGCGTTTAGCGCGGGTTGAAGCTGCACTGACGCCGCGGCGGATAATCCGGGCGTGGAGATCCGACTGGCGACAGACGATGACTGGGCAGGGATCTGGCCGATCTACCGGGCGATCGCGGCAGCGGGAGAGACCTACGCGATCCCGACCGACGTCACTGAGACGGCAGCCCGGATCGACTGGATGGAACAACGACCGGGCGCGACCTTCGTCGCGGTCGACGTGACCGGCGCGGTGCTCGGTACAGCCCGCGCCTATCCGAACCGTCCGGCGGCCGGATCGCATGTGGCCTCCGCGAGCTTCATGGTCGACCCCGACCACTCAGGGCGCGGAACCGGGCGCGCGCTCGGTGAGCACGTGATCCGCTGGGCCCGCGAGCATGGCTTCAGGGCGATTCAGTTCAACGCCGTGGTGGAGAGCAATGAGCGCGCCGTCGCGCTCTGGCAGTCGCTCGGCTTCGTAATCCTGACGACCGTGCCGGAGGCGTTCGGGCATCCGACCCAGGGCTACGTCGGGCTGCACATCATGCACCGTTACCTCTGAGCAACCCGACGCGCGACGTGGGCGTGGCCTTGAGCGACGGACGCGAGCAGTTCGGGCTCAGTGACCTGCTGGCGGCGGAACAAGCCCATCCCACGACCACTGAGGGATCTGCAGACCAGCAGGGACCGCATCCGCAGAGTGGTGGTACTGAGCCATCGTCGTAGTGGTCGCCCACGCGAAGTAGTCATGCAGTGCCCTGCCAAGGAGCTCATCGACGGCGATGCCGACGTCAGCGAGCGCCTGATCGAAACAGGCGATCGCGCGCTCATCCATCTCGGTGTGGACGCCGTTGCCGCTGTGCATCCGCACGACCGCGGTCTCGTCGCCGTAGCTCTCTGAGTAGCGCGGCGGGCCACCAAGTGCCTCGACCCAGTAGGCCGCGAGCCGCGCGGTGTGGTCGGCGTTGAAGCCGTGACTGAACGCGTGGCTGACGACCTCGTCAGCCATCACGCGCTGATGCCATGCGTGCGCGAGGTCCATCAGACCCGCATCTCCCCCGGCAGCCTCGTAAACGCTTTGCATCGGTAAAGCGTCTCACACACCGGCGGCGGGATAGCATCTTGCTCGCCCAGGCACGAATGGCGGGAGACCCGGATGGATACGAAACTCATGGCCCTGCTGGATGAGTTGCATCGTCACGGCGTCGATCACGACGCCACCAAAGCCGACCGGCTTGAACGGCTGCGCAACGTCGAACCCGATTCCGCGGCGCTGCTGGCGCTGCTGGTCCGTGCGGTCGGCGCCAAGCGGCTGCTGGAGCTCGGCACCTCCAACGGCTATTCGACCGTGTGGCTGGCGGAGGCCGTGCGCAGCATCGGCGGCACGATGCTGACCGTCGACCTTGACCCGGAGCGCAGCGCGATGGCCGCTGAGAACCTGGCGCGCGGCGGGCTGACCGAGACCGTTGAGCTACGCGTAGAGGACGCGGCGGCTGCGCTGGCCAGCTCGGCTGATGCGAGCTGGGACATGATCTTCCTCGACGCGGAGCGCCCGTTCTACGCCGGCTATTGGCCGGATCTGTTTCGCGTACTGGCGCCCGGCGGTCTGCTGGCAGTCGACAACGTGATCTCCCACGCTGATCAGGTCAGCGACTTCAGAGCGCTGGTCAGCGCCGACGAGCGCGTGACGCAGGCGCTGGTGCCGACCGGCGCCGGCGTGCTGCTGGTCGTGCGGAACCCTGCAACCAGCTGAGCTGCGGGCGTCGGCCGCTGCGCTCAGCCGGCGATTGGCACGCTGAAGCGCACGCGCGTGCCTGTGGTCGTGACCGGCAGCCAGATCTTGCCGCCGTGCGCCTCGACGATCGCGCGGGCCACAGCCAGGCCGAGGCCGGCGTTGCCGCCGCTGCGTGCGGGGTCGGCGCTACCGCGGTAGAAGGCGTCGAAGACCCGCTCGCGATCCTCAGCCGGGATGCGCTCGCCGGCGTTCTCCACCTCGACCTCAACCACGTCGCGCATCGTCTCCGCGCGGACCACGACACTGCCGTCCGCGGGTGAGTGACGGATCGCGTTCTGGATCAGGTTGAACAGCACGCGTTGCAGCTTCTCGGGGTTGGCACGCGCGAGCGCCAGCTGGGTCGGCAGGTCCGCGGTCACGATCACGCGCTTGACGTCTGCGTGCACGCGCATCGCATCGACGGTCTCGTTCACCAGCGTGCCGAGGGCAACCTGCTCCAGCGACCAGGTGATGTCGCCGGCCTCGAGCCGGGAGAGCTCGAAGAGGTCATCGATCAGCGCTGAGAGCGCCTCGATGTGAGTGAGCATGCGCTGGACGTACTCGCGTCGCTGCTCTCCGACCACGAGCTCATCATCGATCGCCTCCGCCAGCAGCCTAAGCGAGGTTATCGGCGTGCGCAGGTCGTGAGAGGCCGCGGCCACCAGATGCCTGCGGCTCGTGTCGGACTGGTCGCGGGCGGCCTCCTCAGCGGTAAGCCGCTCAATCATCACGTTCGCCGCCGCGGCGAGCTCACGCAGCTCGTCGGGGCCACGCAGCTCAAGGCCGATCTCACGCTCGCCGCCACCGACCGCCACGAGCCCATCGCGGACCGTGGCGACCTCGGCCGCGAGTGCGTTGGCCAAACGCCTAGCCGCGATGATCCCGGCGACACCGGCCAGCGCCACGATCACTGCGACCAGCGCCGCATCCTTGCTGGAGACGAACATCAGCAGCCCGAGGATCAGCAGCGTGGCCAGCAGCGGCCCGATCACCAGCGCGATCACGATCCCGAGCTGCCAAGAGAGTGACCCGGCAAAGGCTGGGCCACGGCGGCGCACGATCAGCTCGGTCCCGGCGCCGGTCACAAACGCGATCACGAGCACGACCGCCAGCACGATCAGCGTGTGGTCAAGGCCGAGCACCTCCAGGCTGACGACCGTAGCCGCGGCGGCGACGGCTGTGGCGACGCCCGCCGAGAAGATCCGCTTCACCCTCATGGCTGGAACCTGTAGCCGACACCCCAGACCGTCTGCAGGTGGCGAGGCTCCGCCGGGTCGGCCTCGATCTTCGATCGCAGCCGCCGCATATGCACGGTGACGGTCGAAGTGTCGTTGTAGAACGAGTACTGCCAGACCGCGTCCATCAGCTGGTTGCGCGAGAAGACCTGGCCGGGATGGCGGACCAGAAACAGCAGCAGGTCGAACTCGCGCATAGTCAGCTGCGCCTCGACGCCCGCCACCAGCACACGTCTGGCGGCGGGATCGATGAAGAGATCGTCGAGCTCTATCGCCGGGCGCTGGTCAACCGGCGCTTCAACGCGCCGCAGCACCGCATCAACCCGTGCCACGAGTTCGGCCGGCGAGAACGGCTTGACGACATAGTCGTCGGCGCCGAGCCGCAGCCCGACGATCCGGTCCGACTCCTCGCCCTTAGCGGTCAGCAGGATGATCGGCACGCGTCCGCGGTCGCTCTCGCGCAGCCGTCGCATCACCTCAAGACCGTCGATATGCGGCAGCATCAGATCCAGCACGACCAGGTCCGGCCAGCGCTCACCCGCCGCCGCCAGCGCCTCCTGACCGTCGGCCGCGATCAGCGTGCGATATCCGGCGCGTTGCAGATAACGCGCGACGACCTCAGCGATCGTCGGCTCGTCGTCCACCACCAGCACAGTTCCGCGGTTGTTCTCGTCGATCATCAGATCCTCGCAGTCAGCCGCGCAGCGGCGCGCAGGCGAACTCAGCCATGCCGGCGTCAAAGTCCTCGCAGGCCGAGAAGCCCAGCCGCTCGCGAGCGTTGTCGGTCGACGCGAAGACGTGGCGCACGTCACCTAGACGGAACTCGCCGGTCACTTGCGGTGCGGGCGAGCCGGGGATCGCCACACCCAGCGCCAGCGCCATCTCCAGCACCGAGCGTGGTCTGCCGCTGGCGACGTTGAAAGCCCCGTGTACGGGCTCGCTGCGCGTGATCGCCAGCAGGTTGGCGCGCGCGATATCGCGGACGTGGATGAAGTCACGTAACTGGCCGCCGTCCTCAAATACCTGGGGTGCGCGGCCCGCCTCAAGCGCGCTGCGGAAGATCGCGGCAACACCCGCATAGGGGGTGTCGCGAGGCATGCCCGGGCCGTAGACGTTGTGGTAGCGCAGCGCGGTGACGGGCACGCCAGTCTCGCGCGAGAACGCGAAAGCGAGATGCTCCTGGTGCAGCTTGGTGGCCGCGTAGACGTTGCGCGGATCGACGGCGGCGCTCTCGGGGATCGACTCCGGCGCCAACGTCAGTCCGCAGTCCGGGCACTCGACCTCGAAGTTGCCCTGAACGAGCGCCGAGACCTCGCGTGGCGGCGGCATAACCTGGCCATGGCGCTCGCAGCGGTAGCGCCCCTCCCCGTAGACGACCATGCTGCTGGCGAGCACAAGCCGGCCGCGGAACCCAGATCGCGCCATCTCAGCGAGCAGAACCGCGGTGCCCAGATCGTTGTGACGCACGTACTCGGGAAGGTCGAGGATGTTCAGACCGAGCCCGACCATCGCGGCTTGATGGCAGACGACATCAACGCCATCGAGCGCGGCGCCCGCCGTTGCCGGATCGCTGACGTCACCGTGGATGAACTCGGCCTGCGGATTCAGCGTCGGCGGCGCTTCACTGTGGGCCGTGGGCAGCAGCAGATCGAGCACCCGCACGCGGTGTCCCTCGGCGACAAGCATGTCGACGATCTGCGAGCCGATGAAGCCGGCGCCACCCGTGACGAGGATCATGTCCGCAACGGTAGGCGCTGATCGGTGTTTTTTGCCCGCTATGGACCACCGTTCTCAAATTCGTAAGGGTTGAAGCCTAGGTTTAGCGACCGTGATCGAGGTCATCCTGCCGGTGCTTGACGAAGCGCAGGCGCTGCCCGTGGTGCTGGCGGCCTTCCCGGACGGTTACGAACCGCTGATCGTCGACAACGGCTCAACTGACGGCTCGGCGCAAATCGCCCGGCGGTTGGGCGCGAAGGTCGTTGAAGAGCCGCGTCGCGGCTTCGGCGCCGCCTGCTTCACCGGACTCAGCGCCGCGCGAACCGAGTTGGTCTGCTTCATGGACTGTGACGGCTCACTCGACCCGGGAGAGCTGCCCCGGGTGTCGGACCCGGTGAGTAGCGGTGAAGCGCAGCTCTGTCTGGGCGCGCGAGTCCCAGAACGCGGCGCCTGGCCCCTGCACGCGCGCGCCGGCAACCGCCTGATCGCAGCTGAACTGCGCAGGCGCTCGGGTGCGCCGGTGACCGACATCGGCCCGATGCGCTGCGCCGACCGCGAAGCGCTGCTGGCGCTCGGGTTGCAAGATCGCGCCTTCGGCTGGCCGCTCGAGATGGTTTTGCTCGCGGCCGCCGCCGGCTGGACCGTGAGCGAAAGGCCGGTCGGTTATCGCGCACGGGTCGGCGGACACTCGAAGGTGAGCGGCAGTGTGCGCGGGACTTGGCGAGCGACCCGCGACATGGCACGGCTGCTGCGCTGAGCGCGGTCCGTGCCGGCGACGTCCTAGCTCATGGGCGTCGACGGCTCGGGCCGAGCGCGTATGCGATCGCCGAAGCCAGGAACAGTGCCGCTGTCAGCAGCAGCGAGCGCAGGAAGTAGCCGTGCTCGGCGATCCCGCTGGCGGCCTGCTCACGGTGCGCGCCGAAGCCGAGGATCGTCGGGAACAGCACCAGCATCAGCAGGCCGCTGATGATCGCCGGCACCCGCACGTAGGCGGCCGAGCGGACCGGCAGGTGCGCGATCGTGATCCGGTCTAGCAGCGAGTAGAGCGGCAGCAGCACGAAGTCGTGCAAAGCGACCGCGGCCGCGAACCAGATCAGCACCCCCTCAAGGTCGCGCGGGCGCTGAACCCAGCCGACGACCGCGGCACCGGCGATCGCAAAGCTCGCGACCAGCACCAGCAGATGCGCCGGCCCGGCGCCGTAGCGGGCGCGCAAGCGGCTCATGCTTCGACCGTCTGGAACTGCATCTCCGAAACCCACTTGGTGCAGTGGACTCCCGGGATCGCGGGGCTGATGATGCGAGCCGGGTAGCCGTGATCGAGCGGCAGATCGAGGCCGTTGACCCGCAGCGCCAGCAACGTCTCGGGATCCGAAACCTGCTCGTGGCCGAGTGTCGCCGAGCCGTAGGTCCCCGTCTCAAGCGAGATGGTCGTCAGCATCATCCGGCCACTCGCGCCGGAGAGCGCCGCGAGATCCTGAACCCGAACCCCCGTCCAGCTCTGGGTGGTCGACCAGCCCTCTACACAGGCGATCGGCAGGTCATAGGTGTGCTGAGGCAGGGCCAGCAGCTGCTCACGCGTGAACACAACCGTCCTGTCACCACGCACGGTCAGACGCCACTTCGCGCCGACGGCGCCGCGGTGCAAGCCGGTCCCGATCCAGGTCTTGTTGACCGGGAAACCGAGCGGCCCGGGACGCGTGCGCCCGCGTGGCAGCAGGAACGCGAGCGAGCGCAGCGGCCCTCCGACCGACTGCCCGACGCCCTGCAGCATCAGGATCAGCGAAGCGCCGCCAACAGCGGTCAGAAGGCCGCGACGGGTGAGCGTGGTCGGGCCCGGGTTCGGGCTGGTAAGCGGGCGAGCGTGAGCGTCGACCGCGGGGCTGGCCAGCGGGCCAGCCCCGTCGAGCACTGCCTTCCGGACCGCGAGCGAGTGCCGCATCGTCGGCAGCTTCAGCGGGATGTGCGCCAGCAGCGCGCCGATGAAGACCCAGGCTCCGTAGTAGTGCGCCTGCGTGAAGTCGAACGGGAAGGCATACCAGTACTGGATGTTGAGGATCCCGGTGACGAATTCGAACAGCGCGCTGCCGACCAGCAGCGCCAGCGAGAGCCGCTCGAGCGCGTGCGCGGGTGAGCGCACCGGCGGCCACTCGAAGAGCCGCGGGATCACCGACCAGAGCTTGCCCAGAACCACCGGGAAGATCGCCAGACCGATAATCACGTGCGCGCCCTGGGTGAAGGCGTAGAGCCAGCTCGGGCCGGAGGGCCAGCCGAACAGGTAGAGATCGAGCGGGCCGTGAACGTTGCGTCCGAGCGCGTTGCCGCCAAGGCCAGGCTGGTAGGCGTCGTTCGATAGCAAGCCGGTCAGGGCCACAACCGGCAGCCCGATCAGCAGCACCAGGCCGAGCATCGCGGTCAGCTGGGGCGAGCGCAGCGGACTGCGCCAGAACTCAGGGCGGAACGGCCCCGGAGGCGGCTTGTCCGGGTCGGGAAGCGGGAGTCGGACGCGTCGCACAATCTGAGGCTCGCAGCGATGGTCACGATGTCCAGCGTTTTGGGGCGATCGTTCTGAATCCGTAAGGAGTTCGTTCTCGTTCTGTAATGAGTGGCGGTTTGACTGACCGGAATGCCGCAGGTCGCCCTACTGGTCATCGCGAAACAGCCGGTCGCTGGACGTGTTAAGACTCGGCTCACCCCTCCGCTTCACCCGGCCCAGGCCGCTTCACTGGCCGACGCGGCGCTGCGAGACACGATCGAGGCCGTGGCGCGCACCCCGGCAGCGCGCCGGGTGCTGGTCTTTGAGGGCGACGCGGACGCCTGGTGCCCCGACGGGTTTGAGGTCGTCGCCCAGCGGGGCGACGGCTTGGGTGAGCGGCTGCAGTCGGCCTTCGAGGACATCGACGGCCCGGCGCTGCTGGTCGGCATGGACACGCCCCAGTTGACGCCGCTGCTGCTGCGCGGCGCGGCGCTCGCTGTCGCCGATTCGCGTTTCGATGCGGTGCTCGGACCGACGTTCGACGGTGGCTACTGGTGCGTCGGCTTCAAAGGGCCGGTGGCCGGCGCGTTCACGGGGGTCACGATGAGCACGGACGACACGTTTAGCGAGCAGCGCCAGCGCTTCGCCCAGCTCAAACTGCGGGTCGACGAGCGGCCGCTGTTGCGAGAT
>Ga0302314_10016440_pt1 | contig 12495 bp, 10 predicted proteins | sample III_Palsa_N2_3_FD_200533 | JGI IMG/M metagenome (GOLD analysis project Ga0302314, IMG submission 200533) | Peat permafrost microbial communities from Stordalen Mire near Abisko, Sweden - III_Palsa_N2_3 | ecosystem: Environmental > Terrestrial > Soil > Palsa > Peat permafrost | place: Sweden...
TGCTGTGGTCGGTGGCCAGTTGCGCCCATGTTCTGGCCGGCGGCTGGATGGCGCTGGCCGCCTTCCGCGGCTGGCTGGGCCTGACTGAAGCAGCGGCGATCCCGGCCGGCGTCAAGGCGATCGCCGAATGGTTCCCGGCCCGCCAACGCTCGGTTGGCGTCGGCTTCATCACTGTCGGCACCTCGGCGGGCGCCATGCTGGCCCCGCCCATGGTGATCTATCTCGACCTGCATTTCGGCTGGCGCAATGCCTTCCTGGTGACCGGGGGCTTGGGCTTCCTGTTCGCCCTGCTGTGGTGGCGCGGTTACCGTCCGCCGTCGCGTCACCCTTGGGTCAGCGACGAGGAGCGCGACATGATCGCCGCCGGCAAGCCGCCGCCGGTGTCGGGACGCCCGGCCTTGGGAAAGATCCTGAGGAACCGGCTCTTCTGGGGCGTGGCGCTGCCACGCTTCCTGTTCGAGCCGGCCTGGCAGACCTTCACGTTCTGGATCCCGCTCTATCTGTCGACCGTGCGGCACATGGACCTCAAGGAGATCGCGCTGTTCGCCTGGATGCCCTTTCTGGCCGCCGATCTCGGCAGCGTCTGCGGCGGTCTCCTCTCGCCCTTCCTGATCAGGAAGTTCGGCGTGGGACTGATCAATTCGCGGCTGATCGGGGTGACGACCGGCGCGGTCCTGATGATCGGGCCGGGCTGCATCGGCCTGGCCCCCGATGGCCTCACCGCCGTACTGCTGTTCTGCGTCGGCGGCTTCGCGCATCAGATGATTTCAGGGCTGATCAACACCCTGGCCACCGACAATTTCGGCAGCCATGAAGTGGGGACGGTCGCCGGCATGGCCGGCACCGCCGCCTGGACCTCAGGCCTGGCTTTCTCACTGGTGGTGGGAGCCTTGGCCGATACGGTGGGTTATAATCCCTTGTTCGTCTGTCTGTCGGTTTTCGACCTGATCGGCGCCGCGGCGGCCATCCTTCTGCTGCGGGAGTCTAAGACACTGGATCATTCAGATGCTCCAGTGTCTTAGAGTCTATGCGCCTTGGGCCGCCCCGGCGGCCCGGCACGCTCAAGCGCCGCGCGGGCTTGGTGCATCGGCGGCATTCTGCGTGCGCAGTCGGAGCCGATGCAGTTGGAGCACATGATGAAACTCGAACAACCACCGCTGTTCGGCATCGGACAGAGCGACGCCAACCATGTTGTGCTGCGCTCTCCGGACGGCCCCATCGCCCATATCTTCGTGCTGGAAGAGGACATCATCCGCGTCCTGCTGCTGCCGGACGGCAGCGTGCATGCGCCGCGCAGCTGGGCGATCTGCCCCGGCGGCGAGGATGTGCCGCCCGAGGGGCGCGACCGCTTCGATCTGTCGGGATTCTCGCTGCCGAGTTTCTCGCTGCACTTCAACGAACCGCTGGTCCGGGTCGAGACCCAGAAGATCCGGCTGACCATATCCCTGCGCGGCTTCTATTGCCGCTGGGAGGTCAAGCAGGGCGAAAAAAATGGCGATTCTCCTTGGCGCCGCGTCGCCGAGGACCGCCCGACCCAAGCCTATAATTTCGGCTGCTGGGACAAGGCGGTCTATCACTATCTCAGCCGCGAGCATGACGAGCTCTATTTCGGTCTGGGCGAACGGGCGGGCACTGCCAACCGCGCCGGCCAGAGCTATCAGATGAAGAATATCGACGCGATGGGCTATGACGCGCGGAGCACCGATCCGCTCTACAAGCACATCCCCTTCTATCTGACCTGGAAGACGACGCACCGCTTAGGCTTCGGCCTGTTCTACGACACGCTGGCCGATTGCCGCTTCGATATGGGCCGCGAACTCGACAATTATCACGGCCATTACCGCTATTTCCGCGCCGAAGCGGGCGATCTCGACCTCTATTTCATCGCCGGCGACGCGCCGATGGATATCACGCGGCGGTACACCTGGCTGACCGGGCGCCCGGCGATGATGCCGAAATGGTCGCTGGGCTATTCCGGCTCGACCATGAGCTATACCGACGCGCCCGACGCCCAGAAGCAGATGAGCCAGTTCCTGGCCAAATGCGCGGAACATGATGTCCTGTGCGACTCGTTCCATCTGTCCTCGGGCTACACCTCGATCGGGCCGAAGCGCTACGTCTTCAATTGGAACCGCGACAAGTTCCCCGACCCCGCCGCCTTCGCCAAGGACTATCTCGATCACGGGGTGCGTCTGTGCGCCAACATCAAGCCCTGTCTCTTGCGCGACCATCCGCGCTTCGAGGAAGCGGTGCGGAAAGGACTGTTCATCCGCGATTCGGATGGCTCGCCGGCCATGGCGCAATTCTGGGACGAAACCGGCGCCTATCTCGATTTCACCAATCCCGACACACGGGCCTGGTGGCGGGAGCGGGTCACCGAGGCGCTGCTGGAGATGGGCATCGCCGCCACCTGGAACGACAATAACGAATTCGAGCTGTGGAACGCGCGGGCCAAGCTGTCGAGCGGCAATCGCGCGCTCGATTGCCGGCCGCTGCATACGCTGCTGATGATCCAGGCCTCGAAGCACGCGCAGGCGGCTTTCGCCCCGGATAAGCGCCCCTTCCTGATCTCGCGCGCCGGCGCGGTCGGCATGCAGCGCTATGTGCAGACCTGGTCGGGCGACAATTACACCAGCTGGGACACGCTCAAATACAATATCCGCATGGGCACCGGCCTGGCCTTGTCCGGCATTTCCAACACCGGTCACGATATCGGCGGCTTCTCGGGGCCCAGGCCCGACGCGGAATTGCTGCTGCGCTGGGTGCAGTTCGGCATCTTCCTGCCGCGTTTCTCGATCCATTCCTGGAACGACGACCGCACGATCAACGAACCCTGGATGTATCCCGAGATCACCGCGACCATCGCCAGCCTGATCAAGCTGCGCGCGAAGCTTACGCCCTATCTCTATCACCTGCTGTGGAAGTCGCATTCGGTCTATCAGCCGATGATCCGGCCCACCTTCCTCGATTTCCCCGCCGATCCGGCATGCCTCGCCGAGAATGACGAGATGATGCTGGGGCCGGACCTGCTGGTCGCCGCCGTGGTCGAGCCCGGCAGGACCGAGCGGAGCCTGCATCTGCCGGCCGGCGCCGGCTGGTACGATGTCTGGCGCGGCACCCATCATCCGGGCGGGCAGGATGTCACCGTGCCGGCCCCGCTCGACGATCGCCCGCCTCTGTTTGCCCGCGAAGGCAGCGCCATCCCGCTCAATCTGGCCGAGCAGCATTTCAACCAGCCGGCCGACGAGCGCGGCTTCTGGATCTTCCCGCCACTGGGGACGGGGCGCTTCCTGGCCGATTGCTTCGAGGATGACGGCGAATCGGAGGATTACCGTCGGGGATTGACCTCGTCCTGGCGCCTGTCGGTGGTAACGGAGGCGGATAGGATCGAGATTGCTGTCGCCAAGGCGGGGCCGTGGGAGCGGTTGGCGATTCTGCTGCCGGCGGGGGAACAGCGCGCCGTGTCGGTGGAGGGTGGGACGATCGAGGCGGATGGCCCGTCGGATGGGTGGCGTCGGGTTGAGGTGAAGTCCTAAGCGACTTGGCCCTCTGTCGAACGGGACCAACATAGCGCGAGTGTTTCGCTTTAGCGCTGATCGACGCTTTCACTTTTTTCTTTTTTCCAGGGCCCGTAATGGAGACATGGGGGACCTCCTTCAGGTTCCACGTGTCTCCATGGAGGGCTGCGCGCTTGCGCGCCCACGGACGGTGGGTCTGGCAATGTCGGTTTGAGCGACCGCACCACCGTCGAACGGGATCCGCAGCGACCTGATTGCAGAGCACCGAGTTGATCGATGCTCTGCCGAACTTATTCGCCAACGATTTTTCTTGCCGGGTGACGAAGATCACGGCACCCTCTTTTGCAGTGCACCATGATGCTTCCCCAATAGGAGCGACACCATGCAAGCACAGCTTCAAGATCCGTCCCGCATCATCGCCCGAGCCTTGATCGAAGCCCGTGGGCGCGGCCTCGACCGCCAGGGCCAAACCCGGTGGGCCGCCGCTCGGGTGGCCGAAGTGCGCCCCGATCTGCATCCCGCCGATATCGCCCACTCGGTCGAGCTGGCCGCCAACGAGCTGCCCGTTTAATCCTTGGCAAGTCCGCGCTTCGCGGCCATCCTCTGATCCTTACCGATTGGGGTGGACCGCAGAGCATGGTGCCGAGGATCTTGTTCGCCTGCCTGGCGCTGGCGATGGTATGGGCCGGTCCCAGCCTTACGCACGCTGTCCGGGCGCAGGAAATCACCGACTGTCCGGATTGTCCGACCCTGGTGACGATCCCAGCCGGCAAGTTCGAGATGGGCAGCCCCGCCGACGAGCCGGGCCGCTTCGACGCCGAGGGTCCGCGGCACAGCGTCGCCATCAAGGCCTTCGCCCTGGCCAAATATCCGGTCAGCGGCGGCGATTTCCTGAAATTCCTGATCGCCACCGGCTATCAGCCCGCCCCCTGCAATGCGCCGATGAACATTGGCTGGCGGTCACCCGGCCATGGCCAGGCCTATGCGCCCACCGACACGGAATCGCCCCATTGGCCGGCCACCTGCCTCTCCTGGAAGGACGCCCAGGCCTATATCGCCTGGTTCAACGGCAAGACCAAACGGACCTACCGCCTGCCCTCGGAGGCGGAATGGGAATATGCGGCCCGCGCCGGCACCGAAACGGCGCGCTGGTGGGGGGACCTGATCGGATCCAACAACGCCAATTGCGCCGGCTGCGGCAGCGCCTGGGATGCGCGCGAGATCGCCCCTGTCGGCTCCTTCCAACCCAACCCCTGGGGCCTCTACGACATGCTGGGCAATGTCTGGCAATTCACCGAGGATTGCTGGAACGAAAGCTATGTCGGCGCGCCTGCCGACGGCAGCGCCTGGAAGAGCGGAGATTGCCAGAAGCGGGTGCTGCGCGGCGGCTCCTGGAGCAATCTGCCGGTCTTCGTGCGGTCGGCAGCGCGATCGCGCGCGGAGTCCGACGGTAAGGATTTCGACTATTCCAGCTATGCCGGCTTCCGGCTGGCACGCTCGCTGCCGTGACGGCGGCCGAGAACGTCCAACGCAAGAAACTGCGCGGCGGACAGGTCCGCCGGCTGCTCGACGCCGCCGCCGCGCTGACCCCGCGCCGCGCGCCGATCGGCGAGCCGCGCCGCATCGGCATCCTGTTGAGCTGGGGCGTCGGCGACAGTGTGCAGACCCTTCCCCTGCTGCAGGCGGTACGCCGGCGATGGCCCCAAGCCGAGATCGTCGCGCTGGGTAAATCCTGGCTCGAAGAGCTGATGGGCGACGAGGGCCTGTTCGATGCCTACGCCGACCTGACCCCGCCCTGGACCCGTCATCTGGGAAAATACCGGCTGTGGGACAGGCATTGGCTCCGCTTCCGCGGCCAGATCGTTGCCCTGCGCCGGTATCCCTTCGACCTGCTGATCGGCGTGCGGCCGGATCCGCGCGACGTGCTGCTCGCCCGGCTGCTGCGCCCCCGCGCCTATGCCGGCTTAGCCGTCTTCGGCGGCGGGAACTGGATCAGCTGCGATCTCGGCCGGGGCCTCGACGATCCCGGCAATCAGCCCGGCCCAGCACTGGCCGCGCATGCCGCCCGCCAGCTGACCGGCCTGGAGGCGGCGCCCGTCGCCCGCTTCGCCGGCGCTTCGGCGCGCCCCGCCCCGCGCGAGGCGCCGGTGCTCGCCGTCGCTTTCGGCGCCTCGCATCCGATCCGGCGCTGGAACGGCCCGGCCATTTCCCGCGTGCTGGCCGGGGTGCGCGCACGGCCCGGCAAGCTGATCGCCATCGATCACGAGGACGGCCCGGACTTCGCCGCGCCGCCCAGCTGGGATCTCGAACGCTGGCGGGGAAATCTGCACGGGCTGAAAGCGATGCTGGCCGGGATCGATGTGGTCTTCTGCACCGACAGCGGCGTGATGCATATCGCCGACGCCGCCGGCTGCAAGGTGGTCACCCTGTTCACGTCAGGCAATATCAGCCGCTTCGCCCCGCCCGGCCAGTCGATCTATGCCGTCGAACCGATGCCATGCCGGCCCTGCGGCGACCATTGCATCTACCCCGTCCCCCTCTGCGTCGAACGCATCGACGAGGCGGCGGTGTCCGCCCTGCTGGAGCGCGCGTTGAACGAAGTCTAGACCTCGACCCAGTTCATGTCCTTCACCAGAGGCCAGCGTTCGCGCTGGCCATATTGCGTCCAGGGATTGGCATGGATGCTCTCGATGCTGACGGCCGGGAAATGCTCCTGCCCGAGATCGTTGCGCAGGAAGAAGACATTGAATCCATGCCGGTGCGCGCCGATCATTCGGTACCCCTTGGCCTCGGACAATTTCTTCATGGCGAGCAGCGAGACCGAGCGAAAATCCTTCCGCGCGCCCGGCTTGTCCCAGCAATAGAAATCCGGCTGATAGGGAATGGTCAGGCTGCGGTCGCCGGGAATGATGTCCTGGGTCTCGAACACGCAGAGACGCGGATTGATCTCCGCGATCGCCTCCCAGATGTAATAATCGTTGCCGTCCATATCGAGCGACAACAGATCCACCTCGCCGGTGGCGCCGATATCGCGCAACAGATCGTTGATATTGTCGCGGGTGATCCAGGCCTGCTTGATCCTGGGCTCGGATAGAAGACAATCTTTTTTCGAGCGAAAGAAATGCGTCGCCGTCTCGACATTGCTTTTGTCGCCGTCGAACAGATAGCCGCTATAGCCATGATTGAGGACCAGGTTGGCGGCCATGCATTCCGAGCCGACGCCGCAGCAGATCTCCACGACCCGGCGGGTGCTCATGCCGATCATCGACAGGATGTAGAGGATGATCCCGTCTTCCTCGAATTGCGAATAGCAGCGGAACCCGGCTTCGGCGATGCCGGCATGGGTTTTGATCCCCCGCCGCGCATTCTCCTGGTGCTGATTAATCAGGATCCGCTGCATCTGCTGATTTAGCGAATCGATGTCGGCGCTGCGCGCCCGGTTCAACACTGCCCGCAGCCGAGACGCACCCGGCAGGGATTTGAGAAGCGATCGCATGGTGATCCTTCAGGACGAGGGTGACAGGAATTCGGTCAGAAAGCCCCAGGCGCGCCGCATCTCGCACTGCGCCAACAGGCGGGAAAAACCGGACGAGAAAGGCAGCCTGAGCGCGGACACGGCCAGGCGGACGACGTTCTTGCCCAGGATGAGCGTCAGCTCGCCGCCGCTCATCCTCAGCCGGGCGCGGGAAATGCCCTCGTAATAGTGGCGTTCCCGGATCCAGCCCTCGTTCAGCCGGTCGGGATGGATGAAATGCTCGACCCGCATCGCCGCCACATAGAGCAGCCGTCCACCGGCGCGGCGGATCTGGCCGCACAATTCGGCTTCCTCGCCGCTGATCAGATTGGTCCCACTGCGCCCCAACGCCTCCGAAAAACGGAAGCGGTCGAACACCGCGCGGCGGAAAGCCATGTTGACCCCGACCGGATGATGGCGCGCGGGGAAGTCGCTCACGTCGGCGCCGGGCAGCGAGTAAGTGCAATAATAGTGGGATAAAGGCGGCTTGAACCAGGCGGGCGGCGGCATGGTCTCGGCGGTGAACCAGGGCAGGATCTCGCCGCCGATGCCGCTGACGTCCCGATAGGCGTCGAACGCGGCCAGGCAGCTTTCCAGCCAACCCGGCGCCACCTTGGCGTCATCGTCGAGAAAGGCGACGATCTCGGCGTCGGCGCCATCATCGATGCCGCGGTTGCGCGCGATGGACAGGCCGGTGCGCGGCTCGGACACATAGCGAAAGCGATCCTCCGGCACCGTCGCGCCGAAGGCCCGGCATACCGACTCGGTATCGTCGGTGGAGCCGTTATCGACCACGATCAGCAGACCCGGCTCGGCCGCCGCCAGAAGCTCGGGGCGCACCGAGGCGAGGCACTCGGCCAGCAGGGCCGAGCGGTTGCGCGTACAGACGATGATCGCGAACCGCATCGTCAGGAGCCCGGCTTGCCGGCTTCGACGACCCCCGCCGGCTTGCCGGCTTCGACGACCCCCGCCGGCTTGCCGGCTTCGACAACCATGGTCTCGAATTCATTCATGTCGTCGCCGATGCTCAAAGCATGCCGTTCCAGACCGCGCAGATCGGGATGGTCGCTCTTGCCGACCGGGCAGCGGCGCACGGCGGTGAGCCCTGCCGCCTCGAGCGCCAGGCGCAGCGTATGTTCGTCGAACACGAAGCGGTGGCCGAAATTGCTCAGCATGTTGTTGAGCACCATCGCTTCGCTGCGATAGGGAATCTCGGGGAAGTAAGAGTCGGACAGCCAGGTCTCGTAAGCCTGACCGAGCGGATCCTTGGCCTTGAACAGGCCGAGGAAGCGGTCGAGATCCGGGGTCGCCACCCGGATCGTGCCGCCGGGCTTGAGGATTCGCGCACATTCGGCCAGGAAGCGCTGGGCGTCGCCCAGTTCCAGATGCTCGATCATATGCTCGGTGAAGATCATGTCGGCGCAGGAATCGGGGAAGGGCAGCGGCCTGCTGGCGTCGAGATAGACATAATCGTCATGCAGCGGGTCGCGGTCGCAATTCAGCCAGCCGTCATGGCCATAGCCGCCGCAGCCGATATTGATGCGCCGGGTCGGATGCACCGCGAGATAAGCGGCGACCAACCCTGCCCCGCGCGATTTGGCGCGCCAGCGCCGCAGCGCGCGGGCCGCATTGGCCAGCGGCGCATGCAGCATCGGATACCGCTTGATGATGTCTTTCAGGGTCACGCCCTGGTCGATGACCTGATCCATTCCAATCCCCCTCTTCGTCTCAGCGTCCGCCCCGCCAACCCAGGGCCCGGATGCCGAGCAGGGCCAGGAAGGGCGGGATGTTGCGGATATAGCGGCCGGCCAGCCGGCGCGGCTCCATGATCATGCGAAAGGCCCATTCGAGCCCGGAGCGCTGGATCCAGCGCGGGGCCTGGCGCAGCAGGCCGGCATGGAAATCGAAGGCGGCGCCGACGCCGAACAAGCCCGCCGCCTCGAGCAACGGCCGGTGCCGCGCCATCCACAGATCCTGCTTGGGCGCCCCCAGACCGACCCAGATGAAATCCGGGCGGGCCGCGTTGATCTCGTCCAGCACCGCCTGCTCCTCGGCCGCCCCGGCCGGGCGCCTGGGGGGCGAATGGCTGCCGACGATGAGGGCGGTGGGGAAGCGGTGGCGCAGATTGGCTTCGAGCCGCTCGAGCACCTCGGGCGAGGAGCCGTAGAGATAATGTTTGTAGCCGCGCCCGACCGAATGCTCGAACAAAGCCAGCATCAGATCGGGGCCATAAACACGATCCGCGGTCGAAAAGCCGGCCCGCCACAGCAGCCATACCAGCGGCATGCCATCCGGCAGCGACAGCGCCGCCTCGTTATAGGCGCGGCCAACGCTTGGGTCGCGGCGCGCCTCCATCAGCCCATGCACGCCGGTCAGGGTGGCGTATCCTTTGACGCCTTCGGCCACCCAGCGGTCGATCTCCGCCACGGCGCTTTGCATATTGACGGCGCTGACGCCGATCCCCAGCACGTCGAGTTTCTCGCTCATCGGTATCCTTTCTGCCAGGCGATGCGCCGAGCCCGCGCGAACGGATCGGCGGCGGAGACATCCTCGCTCGGCGCGGTTTCGATCAGGCGGGTGACGATGGCGGCCAGCATCCACAGCGAGGCGGCGTGCATCGGCCGCTCGAGGAACAGCACGAAGAAGGCGAAGCCGGTCATCACCAGCATCGCCGCCCCGGCGGCGAAAGCGTCGGCGCCGAAGCGCCGGCGATGCACGGTGGCGAAAGCCGCCGCCACCGACCCCAGCCAGGGCACGATGACCAGGATGAAACCGAACAGGCCGAGGCGGGCCAGCACGGTCAGATACGTGTTGTGCGGCAGGCCGACATTGAACATGCCGACCTCGGACAGATCGATCAGGGCGGCCGGGATCACCGGACGGCCGAAGCCGACGCCGAAGATCGGCTCCGACTTCCACAGGTCGAGCACGGCTCCCCAGCGCAGCAGGCGGAAATAGGCATTGGCGTCGCTCGCTCCGCCGCTGGCGCTGTGCAGGGTCAGCCAGAATCCCGCGATCACGCGGGCAACCGAGGTTTCGGGAAACAGCACTGGAATCACCGCGACCACCGCGACGCTGCTGACGATCATCACCAGCAGCATCATCCGCACCAGCGGCTTCACCCCGAGAAAGATATAAAACATCGCCAGCCCGAGCCCGATCATCGCCGAGCGGGTCTGACCGATCATGACGGCGTAAAGGCACAAGGCGGCACAGCCGAGATGGAACAGCCGGCGCTTGGATGCGATACCGGCATAGGCCAGCAGCGCCGCGGTCGAAAAGGCGATGATACCGCCGACATCGCCGCCGCCGAACGAGGCGATATTGCCGATTCCCTCGACCCCGCGCAGTTCCTCCTCGAAAATCAGATGCAGACCGAGCACGGTGTCGCCGATCAGCAGGATCGCGAGAATCACGCCGCTATAGGCGAAGGCCCGCATCGCCGTGGCGGCCTTCTCCTTGCTGTCGAGCGCGATATAGGTCAGCGGATAGATGATGCCGTAGCCGAAGATGGCGAGATCGCGCACCGCCAGGATGCCCCATTGGCCGAAAGCGGCGGCGCAATAGACGACCGAGGCCAGCAGCAGCAGCCATAGCGAGACGCCCGGCCATCCCGCCGTGCCGCCGGTCAGCAGCCAGCCGATCAGCAGCCGCGAGCGCGTCGCCAGCACCACCCCGACGGACAGCAGGATGAAGAGTTCCGTCAGGAACAGGGGGATCGGTCCGATCTCGATGCCGATCTTGGCCGCCTTGAGATAGCCGATGCGTGTCACCACCAGATAGGCAACGACCAGGAAACCACCCACGCCGAGCTGGTTCAGCCCCGCCGCGCGCGGCAGCGTGTCGTTTCCGGCGCTCAACGCAAGCCCTCCACGACCAGTCGAACGCAAGTGAAAAAGCGCTTTCTTTCCAGAAAGATTTTACGGATATTTAGAAAGCAAGAGCCGGTTTCATTCGAAATACTCAAAATAAACAACCGATAGTTGCTTTTTCTAGTCGCCTCTTTCTTCTTCCTCGCGCGATCCGACAGGTTCCGATGAGCAATGACAGCGTCAGCCAGCCGGCGGTCTCTCCGGCCGCCGCCCCGTCCGGCGGCCGCTGGGCGGAGCTCCGCTCGCTGTTCAGCCTGTCGATCTGGCCGGTCGCCGACCAGGCGGTCGTCAGCGCGTCGAACTTCCTGACCAACATCATCGTGGCGCGCGTGCTGGGACCGCATGATTTCGGTGTCTTCACGCTGGGCTGGTCGGCCGTGCTCCTTGCGCAGCTCTTGCAATTCTGCCTGATCACCACCCCGATGTTCACCCTCGCCGCCGGACAGGCCCTCGATAAGCGCCCCTTCTATTTCGGCGCGCTGGCCCGCTTCGAGAGCGTGCTGGCGGCGGGGGTGGCGGTGCTTCTGCTGGGCGGCGCCGCGACAGGCGGACGCCTGTCGCCCGACTGGCCGCCGCTCGGCTTCGCGGCAGCGCTGGCCGCCGCCGGCGGCGCCTATCTGTGGCAGGACTGGGCCAAGCGGGCTTTGTTCACCAACGGCCGGCCGGGTCCCGCCATCCTGTCCGACGCGCTCAGCTACCCCCTGCAGCTGCTCGCCATGCTGGCGCTGCTGAAGGCCAGCGGCGAGCTCGACCGGGTACTGTGGGTGATGGCGGCCACCTCGGGCCTCGGCGCGATCGCCGCCTGGCGCCCGCTCCGCATGCGCCGGCCCGACGCCGCCCTGCTGCGCGAAACCGCGCTCGGCCATTGGCGCTTCGGCCGCTGGATGCTGGGCACCGTGCCGCTGACCTGGGTGGTCGGCAACATGATCCAACTGGCTGGCGGCACGCTGCTGGGCGCCGAGGCGGTGGCCGGCATCCGCGCCGTCGCCCTGCTGTTCGCGGCCGGCAACGCCTTCTTCCTCAGCCTCGACAATTTCGTGCCGCGCCATGCGGCGGCGATCCTGGCCGAGAAAGGCTGGCCGGCCTTCGCCAGATTTATGCGTCACTGGATCATGATCGGCGTCGGCGTCGGCGTGCTGATCTCGGCGGCGCTGTCCCTCTGTCCGGGGTTCTGGCTGCGCCTCGCCTTCGGTCCGGCCCTGGCCGGCTTCGACTGGATGGTCTATCCCTTCGCCCTGCAATTCCCGATGTCCTGCTTCATCCTGGTCAGCGGGATGGGACTGAGGACGGCGGGCCTGAACGCCGCGGTATTCCAGATCTGGGGCGGCATGGCCCTGGTGGCGACCATCACCGCCTTTCCCGGCATCTGGCTGTTCGGCCTTACCGGCGCCATGGGCAGCCTGCTGATCTCCTATCTCGCCGGATGCGCCCTGACCGTCGTCTACACCCTGCGGGCGGCTGAGCTGCACCGGGTTCAATAGGCTTCGGTCCCGGCCGCCACCGAGACGGCGGTCATCACCAGGATGCGGAAGTCGAACAGCAGCGACCAGCGGTCGATATATTCGAGATCGTGCTCGACGCGCAGCCGCGC
>Ga0302314_10016442_pt1 | contig 12494 bp, 9 predicted proteins | sample III_Palsa_N2_3_FD_200533 | JGI IMG/M metagenome (GOLD analysis project Ga0302314, IMG submission 200533) | Peat permafrost microbial communities from Stordalen Mire near Abisko, Sweden - III_Palsa_N2_3 | ecosystem: Environmental > Terrestrial > Soil > Palsa > Peat permafrost | place: Sweden...
GTCCATAGTCCACGTGCGGATCCTCCGGTGCGCCGACGCGCAGGCCCGCGATCGCAGCCACCAGGCGCCGGCGCAGCGCTGCCGCGGTGTCCTCGCCGATGGCCACGACGACCGGCAGGGCCATGCAGCGTTCGCCTGCAGAGCCGAAGGCCGCTCCGACAATGCCATCGACGGCCTGATCCAGGTCCGCGTCCGGCAATACGAGTCCGTGGTTCTTGGCACCGCCCATGGCCTGGACGCGCTTGCCGGTCGCCGCGGCGGTCACATAGATGTGCTGCGCGACATCCGAGGAACCGACAAAGCTCACGGCCTTGATGGCCGGGGCAGCCAGAATGGCCTCGACCATTTCGCGGTCGCCGTGCACAACGTTGAGGATGCCCTCCGGCGCGCCGGCCTCCCGCAGCAGGCCCGCCAGCTCCACGGCCACTGAGGGGGTGCGTTCCGAAGGCTTCAGAATGAACGCGTTTCCGGCCGCAATCGCCGGTCCCAGCATCCACAACGGAATCATCGCCGGAAAATTGAACGGGGTAATGCCGGCGACCACGCCCAGGGGCTGGCGCATCGACCAGACATCGATCCCGGGGCCGACGCCCTGCGAAAACTCGCCCTTGAGCAGATGCGGCGCGCCGCAGACAAAGTCGATGACTTCCAGCCCGCGGTGGATGTCCCCGCGGGCATCCGCGAGCACCTTGCCGTGCTCGCTGGAGAGCAGCTTCGCAAGGCTCCCCAGGTGCTGCTCGATCAGCCCTTTGAATCGGAACAGCACCTGTGACCGGCGTTGGGCGCTGGTCGCCGCCCACCCCGGTTGGGCCGCGAGGGCCGCCCGAATGGCCAGATCCAGCTCCGCAGCGCCGCCCAGGGGCACGTGCGCCTGGACCCGTCCGGACGCCGGATCGAACACTTCGCCATGGCGCGTGCTCTGCCCCGCCTCCTGACGACCCTGAATGTAATGAAATACCTGGCGCATCGGTCTGCACATATACACCAACGAAACGCGGTGCGCACTGCAGCACCCAAGAGGAGAAGGCCGATGTCCCTGAAAGCCAAGATCACAGCCCGTGGGCTGCTGCTGTCGGTCGCCTGTTTCGGCGCCGGTACCGGTCTGGTGCTTGCCCAGTCGGCGCCCGCCAATCCCTTCGCCGGCATGGTTCGCTTCGGCGGCACCGTGGCCAGCGCCAGTGGCAACAGTTTCGTGGTTCACGCCCAGGATGGCAGCGATCTGAAGCTGACCCTGCCCGACAAGCCCAACATCATGGTGAGCAACAAGGGCACCGTGGCCGACCTGGCTGCCGGCAAGTTCGTGGGCTGCACGGCAGTCAAACGCAGCGACAATCTGCTGCATGCGACCGAGTGCCATATTTTTCCGGAAAGCATGCGTGGCATGGGTGAGGGGCATAACCCCATGGGGCCGCCGAACACCACCATGACCAATGGCAATGTCGCGACCATCGCCAACGGCCAGGTGGCCGCCGCCTCCGGCACCGGTGCCAGCGCCACCCTCAATGTGACCTATAAGGGCGGCCAGCAGACCATCCAGGTCGGCCCGGACACCCAGATCACCAAAATCGACGCGGGCACGCCGGCGATGGTGAAGCCCGGCGTCAAGGTCATGGGAGCCGCCAAGCCGGCCGCCGATGGCACTGCGCAAGTAGGCTTTCTCAGCCTTACCCCCTGATCCCCCGGACGCCAGCAGGCGTCACTCTGGCGGCGCGGCTCAAGGCCGCGCCGCCTTTTTTTGCATCCCAATCTACGCACTGCAGCGGCGCACGCCCCAGGGTCACGCACCGTCTTTGCGCGCTCCCTTGACAGGGGACCACCCTTCTGGAGTATTACTAAAGTCAAGATCAGTAATAACGCAGAGCCAGCCCCATGGACGCATTACCGCAGCTCGCCCGCCTGAGCATCAGTTTGCCGGCGGAGCTGCTCACGCAGCTGGATGAGATGGTCGCCGAGCGCGCCCTGCCCAGCCGCTCCCAGATGATCTCCGAGCTGATCCGCCATGAACTGGCGGAACACAGCGAAAGCCGCGAGGACGCCGTGCTCGCCGGCACCCTCACGCTGATCTACAGGGCTGAAAGCGGGCGGGTCCGGCACGCGCTGGCAAACACCCAGTCGGCATACGTCAAGGAAGTGATCTCCTCGCAGCATGTGCTGCTGGAGGATGACCAGTCCCTGGAAGTGCTGCTCGTGCAGGGCCCGGCGCCGCGGCTGCATTCACTGTGCGATGACCTGCGCAAGGTCCGGGGCGTGCAGCAGATCAAGCTGGTCACGACCACGGCGCTGCTGCCGCCGCTGCATTCCCACGGCGCCGAGGAGGCCCCAGGCCCGGCGGGACGTTCACTCCGGGGTGCGCGATGAGCACCACCGCCAATCCCCAGGGCGCCCAGCTCCATGCCCGCGCCATGGGCGACACGCGGATCGAAACAATGCCCACCCTGCCGGCCAGCGCCGCCGCCACGCGGCCGCCAGGCGTGGCGGCCGACCACATGCTGTGGGAGACGACACTGCCGGCGGGCGGTTACGCCGGCAAGGAGCTGCGGCGCGGCGCACGGCTGCAACTGCAGGATCTATACGGCGATGCGTGTGTCTCGATGCTGGTCTTCAACGCCGAACGGCCGGTCGAGCGGTTCAATGTCGCCGACACGATCAAGGTCCAGTGGAACGCGTACCTCGGGGCCGGAAAGCTGCTGCTCTCGGACATGGGCCGCGTCTTGATGAGCCTGATTGACGATGGCGCCGGCACGCACGACATGTTCTGCGGTGCCTCCACCGCACACTCGAACGCACAAGCGTACGGCGACGGCGACAACTGGGGAGCGCATCCCAACGCCCGCGATCGTCTGGCACTGGCGGCAGGCAAGTTTGGTCTTGGCCGCAAGGACATTCATCCGTGCATCAACTGGTTCAAGGGCGTGCGGATCGCAGGCGATGGCGCGACCGAACTTCAGGGCGGTCCCTTTGCACCCGGGCGCAGCGTGACGCTGCGTGCGGAAATGAACGTGATCGTGGTGCTGGCGAACTGTCCGCACCGGCTCGATGCGCGTGTGGCATATACCGTGACGCCCGTGCGCGCCAGCGCCTGGCGCGGCACCCCGACGCCCGCCGATGACCCGATCCGCAATGCGACGCCGGAAGGCCTGCGTGCCTTCCTGAACGTCGACGACTACTTCTGTCGCTGAGCCTAAGGCCGCTGAGGTGATCATGAGTCGAACGATTATTCTGGATGAGATCGTGCCGCCGCGCGCGCCCTGGTCACACCTGGTACGCAAAGGCGAGACGCTGCGCATCATCGACCTGGAAGGCAACCAGTCCGCGGATTTCCTCATGTACGCCGCGGCCGACGATACCGAGCGCTACAGCGCGCAGGACACGATCGCCGCGCAACGCAACGTGTACCTGCGTGCAGGCTCGATGCTGTATTCGAACGAAGGCAATCCGATGGCGCTGGTGGCGGCAACCGACGTCGCCTACCACGACACCATCGGCGGCGCCTGCAGCCGCGAGAGCAACACGCTGCGGTACGGCTTCCACACGCTCAGCCATCACGCCTGCGTCGAGAATTTTCTCGATGCCAACCTGCGCGACGGCCGCGGCAAGCGCGACATGGTGTCCAACATCAACTGGTTCATGAACGTCCCGGTCGAAGCCGACGGCACGTTGGGCATCGTCGATGGCATCTCCGCCCCCGGCCTGCATGTGGATCTTCTGGCGCAGATGGACCTAGTTGCCGTGGTGTCCAACTGCCCGCAGATCAACAATCCCTGCAACGGCTTCAACCCCACGGCCCTGCGCATGGTGATCGCCGGACCGAGCTGATGTTCAACAAGATTCTGATCGCCAATCGCGGCACCATCGCCTGCCGCATCATCCGCACGCTGCGCCGCATGGGCATCGGCTCGGTGGCCGTGTACTCTGATGCGGACTTAGGATCGCTGCACGTGCGTGAAGCCGACGAAGCCGTGCGCTTGGGCCCGGCGCCGGCGGCGCAGAGTTATCTGGATATCGATGCCATCCTGGCAGCCGCCAGCAAAACCGGCGCGAGCGCCATCCACCCGGGCTATGGCTTCCTGAGCGAAAACGCGCAGTTTGCAACAGCATGTCAGCGCGCGGGACTCGCGTTCATCGGGCCTACTGCCGATAACATCCTTGCCTTCGGCCGCAAGCATACGGCGCGCGCCATCGCGCGCCAGGCCGGGTTGCCGCTGATGGCGGGCAGTGAGCTGCTGAGCGATGCGCAGGCGGCCGTGCTGGAGGCCGAGCGCGTGGGCTATCCGGTGATGCTCAAGGCCACCGCGGGCGGTGGCGGCATCGGCATGCGCATCTGTGAGGATGCGGCGGCGGTACGCGATGCGTTCAGCGCCATCGTGCGGCTCGCCGGCAACAATTTCGCCGATGGCGGCGTGTACCTGGAGCGCTTTGTGCTTGGCGCGCGGCATATCGAAGTGCAGATATTCGGCGCCGGACCCGGACGCGTCGTGACGCTCGGCGAACGTGATTGCTCGCTGCAGCGGCGCAACCAGAAGGTGATGGAGGAGGCGCCGGCGCCGCATCTACCCGCAGCCACCCGCGCCAGCCTGTGCGCTGCCGCGCTGCGCCTCGGGCAGGCCGCCAACTATCAGTCCGCGGGCACCGTCGAGTTCTTGTATGACCCGGAGCGCGACCAGTTCTTCTTCCTCGAGGTCAATACGCGCCTGCAGGTGGAACACGGCGTCACCGAACAGATCACCGGTGTCGACCTCGTTGAATGGATGATCCGTGGTGCTGCCGGGGATCTGGCGTTCCTCGACAGTTGGACCGGCGCGACTTCCGGTGCCGCCATCCAGGCACGCATCTACGCCGAGGATCCGGACCAGGATTTTAGGCCCAGCAGCGGAGTGCTGTCCCAGGTACGGTTCCCGTCCGAGGCGCGGGTTGAGACCTGGGTGACCGACGGCAGCGAAGTCAGCGCGTGGTATGACCCGCTGATCGCGAAGCTCATCGTCACGGCCCGGGATCGGCAAACCGCGGTACGTGCGATGCAGGCGGCGCTCGATCACACCGGGCTGCACGGACTTGAGACCAATATCGAGTGGCTGCGGCAGGCCGCGCGCAGTGAAGCCTTCGTCAGCGGACATGTCTCCACCTCGATGGCGCAGTCGATCAGGTTCACGCCACAGACCATCCGCGTGCAAAGCGGTGGCCTCGCGACGAGCGTGCAGGATCATCCGGGTCGCAAGGGCTACTGGGACGTAGGCGTGCCGCCGAGCGGCCCGATGGACGCCTTGAGTTTTCGTGTCGGCAACCACCTGCTCGGCAATCCGCCTGATGCGGCGGGCCTGGAGATCACGGCGCACGGTCCGGTGTTGCTGTTCCGGCGCGCGGCGCGCATCTGTCTTACGGGTGCCGCCCTCGAGGCAACGCTGGATGGCGTCGTGGTCGACCCGTACCTGTGCGTAACGGTCCGCGCCGGGCAGACCCTGAAACTCGGCCGCATCCGTGGCGCGGGCATGCGCGCCTACCTGCTGTTCGCCGGCGGTCTGGACGTGCCGGTCTACCTGGGCAGTCGTTCGACCTTCACGTTGGGTCGATTCGGGGGCCACGCGGGGCGCACCCTGGCCGCCGGTGATGTGCTGCGGTTGCGTGAGCCGCCCGCTGCGGCCATGCCCGCTGCGGCTGCGGCAATTTTCGGGCGTGTTGCCGAAATGACGCACGAATGGACCCTGCGGGTGTTGTACGGCCCGCACGGCGCGCCGGATTTCTTTGCTCCCGAAGACATCGACATGCTGCAGAGCGTGGCGTGGAAGGTGCATTACAACTCCAGCCGCACCGGTGTGCGACTCATCGGACCGCGTCCGCACTGGGCGCGGCGCGATGGCGGTGAGGCGGGATTGCATCCTTCGAACATCCACGACAACCCATATGCCATCGGGACCATCGATTTCACCGGCGACATGCCCATCATTCTCGGGCCCGATGGCCCGTCGCTGGGGGGATTCGTCTGTCCTTTGGTGGTGATCCAGGCGGACCTGTGGAAAGTCGGTCAGCTCGCGCCCGGTGATAGCATCCGCTTTGAGATCGTGAGCGACGCGCAGGCGCAGGAAGCGGAAATCTCGATGGAGGCGGTGTTCGAGGACAGCCGGCCGCGCGCCGCCGGCGCCGCGCGTACCGCGGTGGCCGCGGCTGCACCGCACAGCCCCATTCTCGGCAGCAGCGCGGCACGGGGTCATCGTCCGCAGGTCGTCTTCCGCCGTCAGGGCGATCGGCACATCCTGGTGGAATACGGTCCGCTGGTGCTGGACCTGACGCTGCGCATCCGTATTCACGCCCTGATGCTCGAACTGCAGCGTCGGGCGCTGCCCGGCGTCATCGACATCACGCCGGGTATCCGCTCGCTGCAGGTACATTTCGACAGTCGCGTGCTGTCCCAGGCCGCACTGCTCAAGGCACTCGGGGATGCGGAGGATCAGATCGGCGACCTCACCGATTTCACTATTCCCTCGCGCGTCATTCACCTGCCGTTATCCTGGGGCGACCCGGCCATCTACGAGACCATCGAGAAGTACATGGCCAGTGTCCGGGCCGATGCGCCCTGGTGTCCGGACAACATCGAATTCATCCGCCGCATCAACGGACTCGCCTCAGTGGATGCCGTGCGCGACATCGTCTTTGATGCGCGTTACCTGGTCATGGGCCTGGGCGATGTGTACCTGGGAGCGCCGGTGGCCACGCCGCTTGACCCGCGCCACCGGCTGGTGACCACCAAGTACAACCCGGCGCGGACCTGGACCCCACCCAATGTCGTCGGCATCGGCGGTGCGTATCTGTGCATCTACGGCATGGAAGGCCCGGGCGGCTACCAGCTCTTCGGGCGCACACTGCAGGTGTGGAACACGTGGCAGCAGACCCAGGCGTTCATCGAGGAGAAGCCGTGGCTGTTGCGGTTCTTCGATCAGATCCGATTCTTTCCGGTCAGTCATGCCGAGCTCACCGAGTGGCGACGCGACTTTCCGTTGGGGCGCCGCGAGGTGCGCATCGAGACCGAAACCTTCAGTCTGGGCGCCTACCGCCACTTCCTGGACAGCAATGCGCCGGCCATCGGGCAATTCCAGAATCGTCGGCAAATGGCATTCGAGGCCGAACGCGACGCCTGGGTGCGCAACAAGGAGTTCTCCCGGGTCGAGGAACTGCTGCAGCAAGCCGCCCCGGCCGCCGCCGCGTCCGCCGCCGTTCCCATCGGCAGTGAAGTCCTCGAAGCGCCGCTGGGTGGCAATGTCTGGAAGGTGAATGTGCGCCCCGGGGACCGGGTCGAGCGCGGCGCGGTGATTGCTGTCATCGAAGCCATGAAGATGGAATGTGATGTACCGGCGCCGCAGGCCGGCATCGTGCGCGCGGTGTACGTGCAGCCGCGCCAGTCGATCAATCCCGGCGCGGCCATCATCGCGCTGGAAGCAGAAGGGCAGGACGCATGAACAGCGATGCAGCGCTTGAATTTCGGGCCACGCGCCTCAGCGCCGAGGTGAACGCCGGCCGGATCCGTGCCGTGGATATCGCAGCCGACGCGTTGGCGCGCATCGCACAGTACTGCGAGGTGCAGCCGGCAGCCTTCATTCATCGCAGCAGCGACACCGACGTGCTGCAGCAGGCGCGCGAGGTGGATGCGCGGGTGGCCAGCGGCCAGCGCTTACCGCTGGCCGGAGTGCCGTATGCGGTAAAGGACAACATCGATGTGGCGGCGCTGCCCACCACGGCGGCATGCCCGGGATTCAGCTATCTCCCCAACCGGTCCGCATCAGTCGTCGATCGCCTGCGACAGGCAGGTGCACTGTGCATGGGCAAGACCAACCTGGACCAATTCGCCACCGGCCTGGTCGGCACGCGCAGTCCCTACGGGGCACCGCGCTGCGTCTTCAACCGCGAGTTCGTCAGCGGCGGCTCCAGTTCCGGCTCGGCCGTGGCCGTGGCGGCGGGCATTGTCGCCTTCGCGCTCGGATCCGATACCGCAGGATCCGGCCGCGTGCCGGCAGCCTTCAATGGCTTGATTGGACTCAAGCCCACCAAGGGCCGCTGGAGCACCCAGGGCCTGGTGCCGGCGTGCCGGTCGCTGGACTGCATCACCGTGTTCACCGCCAACGTCGAAGACGCGGCCCTCGTGGATGAGGTCGTGGCCGGATTTGATGCCGAGGATCCCTACTCCCGTCAGCCCCGGGCAGTGCCTGCCGTGGGCAACGCGTTCCGCTTCGGCGTGCCGCGGCCTGAGCAGCTGCAGTTCTTCGGCGATGAGGCATCCGGGCGCCTGTACCAGCAGGCGCTGTGTCGGATGGTGGCGACCGGGGGTACGCCGATTGAAGTCGACATCGCACCACTGCTGAAGGCGGCACAGCTGCTGTACTCCGGGCCCTGGGTCGCCGAACGCACCGCCGCCCTCGAGGATTTCCTGCGCAAGTCCCCGGGCGCCGTTCACCCCGTGGTCCGCGCCATCATCGCCGCCGGTGCCGGCGTCACGGGCGTGCAGGCCTTCCGCGGGCAGTACGAACTGCGCGCGCTCGCGCGGCAGTCCGATGCGCTATGGTCCGCCATCGACGTTCTGGTGCTGCCGACGACGCCGACCATCTATCGCGTGAGCGAACTTATGGCCGAACCCGTCGCGCTCAACAGCAACCTGGGGCTGTACACCAACTTCGTCAATCTTCTGGACATGAGCGCCGTGGCCATCCCGGCCGGGTTCCGCGCCAACCACACCGGGTTCGGAGTCTCGCTCATCGGCCAGGCGTTCATGGATCGGCAGTTGCTCGCGCTGGCGCAGCGTTACCTGGATGCCGGTGCCGAATTCCAGGCCCCGCCGCTGGATCGCACGGCGCGCGACGCGGGCGTACAGGTGGCCGTGGTCGGTGCACACCTGTCGGGCATGCCCCTGCACTGGCAGTTGAGTTCACGCGACGCGCGACTGGTAGCAGCCACACACACTGCATCCAGCTATCGGCTGTATGCGATGGCCGGCACCACACCGCCGAAACCCGCGCTCATTCACGCAGGCACCAGCGGCGGGGGCAGCAGCATCGCCGTGGAAGTGTACGAACTTGCGCTTCCGGCATTCGGCAGCTTCGTCGCGGAGATCCCGCCACCGCTCGCCATTGGTAGCGTCGTCCTGTTTGACGGCAGCATCGTCAAAGGATTCATTGCCGAACCGCGCGCCGCGGAAGGCGCACGCGACATCACCACCTTCGGTGGCTGGCGCGCCTACATCGCTTCCCTGTCATGACCCCACTCATCAAACCTGTCCGCAAGTCCGGAGTCACCGCCATGAAGGTCCGATTTTCCACCATGCTGGTCACGCTTGCCGCCGCCCTCACCGTGTTCAGCGGATTCGCCACTTCGGCGCATGCCGAAATCAAGGTCGGCGTTTCCGACTGGACCGGCTGGGTTGCCTGGTATGTGGCCGAGAACCAGGGTTACTTCAAGAAATACGGTGCGAACGTAAAGCTGGTCTGGTTCGCCAATTACAGCGATTCGATCGCGGCACTGTCCACCGGCCAGCTGGATGCCAACAGCCAGACCTGGTCGGACACCCTCGGGCCGCTGCAGAAAGGCCTGCCGCTGAAGGCCGTGCTGGTCAACGACAATTCCTTCGGCAATGACGCGCTCATGGTCAGTGCCAAGATCCACGGTTTCGCGGATCTGAAGGGCAAGACCGTCGCACTGGAACAGTTCAGCGTGTCACATTTCGTGCTCTATACCGCCCTCGCACGGCACGGGCTGACACCGCGCGATGTCACCGTCGTCAACCTGTCGGCGGGTGACGCCGCAGCCGCGTTCATCAGCGGGCGGGTGGACGTGGCGGTGGTGTGGAATCCTTGGATCAGCCAGATCGAGAAATCCGGCAAGGGACGCGCACTCTTCACCTCGCGCGACATGCCCGGCCTGATCCCGGATCTGCTGGTCGCGCAGCAGTCGGCCATCCAGAACAAGCGCCAGGACCTGATCGGCATGACACGTGCATGGTTCGACACCGTGGCCTTCATCCAGAACAACCCGGACGTAGCGGTAAAAATCATGTCCAAGGTCGTTGGCATGAGCCCGGCGGATTACAAAGTGTTTCTGCCGGGTACCCGCTTTTTCGACGCCGCCGCCAACCTGGATGCGTTCAATGCCAAGAGTCCCTTGGGCCTGCTCGCCGTCGCGCCGCAGATTTCCGGCTTCCTGCTGGCAAACCGTCTGATCGACGGCAAGCCCGACGCCAGCCGGGGCGTGGACGGATCGATTCTGGCTGCGGCGTTGCAGAAATGAGGAACATGCCGTGAACGCCACGACAGCCTCACTGCCTGCCGCCCGAGGCGGACGCACCATGGGCTTCTGGGTCATCCGCGGCACCATCAGTCAGCGCCGGTACTGGATCCTGGCCGCGGTGGGACTGCTGCTGCCGCTGATCGGCTGGGCGACACTGTCGGCGACCGGGGTCGTGAATCCTGTGTTCCTGCCCGGTCCCTTGAGCGTGCTGGCTCGCGTCGGAACGTGGTACAGCAACGATGACCTGCTGGGCGACATCTGGATCAGCACGGTGCGCGTGGTCTCGGGCTGGGCGTTGTCGGCGCTCATCGCGTTGCCGCTGGGGCTGTTCATCGGGACCTACCGTTCCGTACAGGCATTGCTCGAGCCGCTGACCGATTTCATCCGGTACATGCCCGCGGTGGCTTTCATTCCGCTGGTGATGCTCTGGATTGGTATCGACGAGGGCGCCAAGATCGGGATCATCTTCATCGGCACGTTCTTCCAGATGGTACTGATGGTTGCCGAGGATGTACGCCGCGTGCCGATGGCGCAGATCGAGGCCGCGCAAACCATGGGCGCGACGCGTGCGGAGATCATCGAGCGGGTGATCATTCCTTCCGCGAAGCCCGCGCTGGTCGACACGCTGCGGATCACGATGGGCTGGGCCTGGACCTATCTCGTCGTCGCGGAACTGGTCGCGGCGAACTCGGGTCTGGGTTACGCCATCATCAAGGCGCAGCGCTTCCTGCAAACCGACAAGATTTTCTGCGGCATCATTCTGATCGGCCTGATCGGGCTGGCGATGGACCAGACCTTCCGCCTGATGCATCGCAGGATCTTTCCCTGGCTGTACGCCAGGAGCTGACCATGTCCATCGCGGTGCAATGCAAGGGAGTCTGGAAGACCTTCGGCAGTGGCGCGACAGCGGTCACGGCACTCAAGGACATCGATCTTGCGGTGGACGACGGCGAGTTCGTGACGCTGGTGGGCGCCTCGGGATGCGGCAAGTCGACGCTGCTGCGCACGATCGCCGGAATCGAAAGCCACAACGCCGGCGATATCCTCGTGGGCGGTATACCCGTCAACGGCCCGGGCGTGGATCGGGCGATGGTCTTCCAGAACTACAGTCTGTATCCCTGGCTGACCGTGAAGGACAACATCAAGTTCACCCGTCAGCTGGCTGCCCATACCCGCAACCGCACCAGCGCGGATGTCGAAGTCGCCGCGGGGCGCGCCGACGCACTGCTGTCGGTGATGGGCCTGACGGCAGTCGCGCAAGCCTATCCGAATCAGCTCTCCGGCGGCATGCAGCAGCGCGTGGCCATCGCGCGCGCGCTGATGAGCCGGCCACGCATCCTGCTCATGGATGAGCCCTTCGGCGCGCTCGACGCGCAGACCCGCGAGGTCATGCATGACCTGATCCTGCATGTCTGCCAACTGGAGCACTGCACGGTGATCTTCGTCACGCACGACGTGGAGGAGGCGATTTACCTGGGTCAGCGCGTGGTGCTCATGGCGCCGCGACCCGGTCGCGTGGATACCGTGTATGCCGTTCCCCTCACGCAGGAGCGTTCGCAGTCGATGAAGCATCAAAGCGCTTTTCTGGAACTGAAAAGGGCCATCCTCGAACGCATTCGCGCCACTTCCGGCATGAAGACGGATCTGGAACTCCTACAGCGGCTGTCGCGCACGGCGGCGAAGGGCTGAACGAGATGGGCGGCGCCGGGACACACATCCAGACAGTCACCTTTCGCGACCTGCGGCACACCGCACCGCTCCCACCCGAGCTGCTGCTGCGCACGGAGTCGGACTTGAGCGGTTATCTTGCGCCCGTCCAGGACATCATCGATGAAGTGCGACGCACGGGCGATGCCAGCCTGATCCGCTATGCCCACGAACTCGATCACGTCGTACCAGCCACCTTCAATCTGCAGGTGACCGAGGCGGAGTTTGCGGCGGCCGAGGCGGCCATCGATGCGGATGTGCTCAATGCGATCCGCTACGCCGCAGACAACATCCGCCGCTTCCACACTGCGCAGAAGCCGCCACCGATAGCCTGGATGGAGGTGCAGCCCGGCGCCTTCGCGGGCGACCGCTTCGTGCCCATCGACTCGGTGGCCTGTTACGTGCCACGCGGCAAGGGGGCGTTTCCCAGCGTCGTCATGATGACCGCCATTCCAGCCGTCGTGGCTGCGGTCCCCAACATCTGCATCATCACACCACCGGGTCCGGATGGTCGCGTGGATGCC
>Ga0302314_10016444_pt1 | contig 12493 bp, 10 predicted proteins | sample III_Palsa_N2_3_FD_200533 | JGI IMG/M metagenome (GOLD analysis project Ga0302314, IMG submission 200533) | Peat permafrost microbial communities from Stordalen Mire near Abisko, Sweden - III_Palsa_N2_3 | ecosystem: Environmental > Terrestrial > Soil > Palsa > Peat permafrost | place: Sweden...
CTTTGGCAGACAGAGCAGTAAAAAGAAGAACGCCCCGCCAGGACGATGCGACCGACCGTACCGCCGCAACCGGGCGTACGGCAAGGCTGGGCTTCACGGTCGTAGACGGAAAATGAATGCTGGAAATAGCCGAGCGACCCATCCGTCTGGATATGATCGCGCAAAGAAGAGCCGCCTGCGGCGATCGCATCGGCAATGACCTCGCGGATGGCAGCGACCAACCTCAGCAATTCCTGTTTCGGCTTGCCGGCGTCGGTGACCAGCGTGCCCGCCGCGCGCAGCGGCGACAGATGAGACCGCCACAGCGCCTCGCAGACATATATGTTGCCAAGGCCGGCAATATTCTTCTGATCCAGCAGCGCGCTCTTCAGCGGCTGTGCCTTGCCGGCGAAACGTTCTGCCAGATAGTCGGCGCTCAGTTCGTTGCCGGTGGGTTCCGGGCCGAGATCGCGGAAGAAAGGGTGGCTCGTAATGTCGGATCGCCTGACGATATCCATGAAGCCGAAGCGGCGCGGATCATTATAGATCACGCGCGCATCGCCGTTCGCGCCCGCCAGATGGAAGACGACGTGATCGTGCTTCTCGTCCTTGGAACGCGGATGATGAAAGGCTCCCGGCGTATCCGCCAATGCGCCTGCCTCGACCCGGAACGAGCCGGACATGCCGAGATGCGAGATGATCGTCATGCCGTCGTCGAGTTCGATCAGCAGGTATTTGGCGCGGCGCGACAGCGACGTGATGCCGCGCCCCGAGACCGCCTGCGAGAAGCCGGCCGGGAAGGGAAAGCGCAAATCGTTGCGGCGCAGCTCCAACGCCTTGAGAACTGCCCCCTCCATGGAAGGCGTCAGCCCTCGCCTGACGGTTTCGACCTCTGGTAATTCCGGCATGGCTATCCATCTTTGTGTTTCAACCGCTTTTGATCTGGGCTATAGCCCAAGGGCATTGCGGCTGGTGATCTGGCTGATGAGATAGCGTGGCAAACGCGATTTCGCCATGGTCCGCCGCTGAATACTGCATAAGTCCTTAAATCGGAATCGATTTAAGGATAAAATTATGCAGCAAATTTAAAGTGCTACAGCGACCTTTGCGCGTCGCATATGACGCGCGGCGCTGTAGTGTAACGGAGTTGAGCCGATGGCAGACAGCCGCACCTCCGCCGATGGCGGCATGGAAACATCCTATGGTTTCCGCGAAGTAGCCGATGGCGAAAAGCAGGGCCTCGTCAACGAGGTGTTCCACAAGGTCGCCAAGCGCTACGACATCATGAACGATGTCATGTCCATGGGCATGCATCGCGCCTGGAAAGACGCGATGATATCGGCGCTCAATCCGCGCAAGGATGCCACCTACAAGACCCTCGACGTTGCCGGCGGCACGGGTGACATTGCCTTCCGTATCGTCGAGGCCTCAAACCGCCTGGCGCATGCGACCGTGCTCGACATCAACGGCTCGATGCTCGCCGTCGGCGCGGAGCGCGCCGAAAAGAAGAAGCTTGCCGACAATCTTACCTTCGTCGAGGCGAATGCCGAGGAACTGCCCTTCGAGCCCAACTCGTTCGACGCCTATACGATCGCCTTCGGCATCCGCAACGTTCCCCACATCGACGTGGCGCTGAAGGAAGCCTATCGGGTCCTCAAGCGCGGTGGCCGATTGCTGGTGCTTGAGTTTTCCGCGGTCGATCTGCCCCTGATCGATCGCGTCTACGATGCCTGGTCCTTCAACGCCATCCCGCGGTTTGGCAAGGCCATCACCGGCGATGCCGAGCCCTATCAATATCTGGTGGAATCGATCCGCAAGTTCCCGAACCAGCAGGACTTCGCGACGATGATCCGCGAGGCCGGCTTCTCGCGCGTGAGCTTCACCAATTATACCGGCGGCATCGCCGCGCTGCACTCCGGCTGGAAGCTCTGAAGCATGATGGCGAGCGATGTGAAGCAGCTGACGGCCTCCGTTCTCCGAGACCTTGAGACGCTATGAGTTCCTTCAACGCATATTTCGGCCTGCTCCGGGTCGGCTGGGTCCTCGTGCGCGAAGGCGTCGTCATTTCTCTTCCGTCGGAAGGCCTGCCGCCTTCCGTCAGCCTCGCCAAATCCTTCGTCGGCATGTTCGCCCGCAAGCGCGCCAAGAGCCAGGCCCGCAGCGACCGGCTTGCCAAGGCGGTCGAACGGCTCGGGCCATCCTATGTGAAGATCGGCCAGTTCCTGGCGAGCCGCCCCGACGTTGTTGGTGTCGACATGGCCAACGACCTCTCGCAGTTGCAGGATCGCATGGCCTTCTTTCCGCAACAGACGGCAACGGCGGCAATCGAGTCTTCGCTGGGCAGGCGGATCGACGATCTCTACGTCAGCTTTGGCGAACCTATCGCCGCCGCGTCCATCGCGCAGGTGCATCCGGCCGAAGTCAAGACCGCCGAAGGCCTCAAGCGCGTTGCGGTCAAGGTAGTCCGGCCTGGGGTGCGCCAACGTTTCGGCAACGATATCAAGGCGATGTATCTCGTTGCTGGATTGCAGGAGCGCTTCCTCCCTTCCAGCCGGCGCCTTCGACCGGTCGAAGTGACGCGGACGCTCGAGCAGACCACCAAGGTGGAAATGGATCTGCGGCTGGAGGCGGCCGCCCTTTCCGAGATCGCCGAAAATACCGATAAGGATCCGGGCTTCCGCGTTCCCAAGGTCGATTGGGAGCGCACGGGTCGCGACGTCATCACCATGGAGTGGATCGACGGCGTCAAGATGTCCGATGTCGAGGGGCTGAAGGCTGCCGGCCACGATCTCAACACGCTCGCCGACACGCTGATACAGTCCTTCCTCCGCCATACGCTGCGCGACGGCTTCTTCCACGCCGACATGCATCCCGGCAATCTTTTCGTCGATGCGGCCGGCATGATCGTCGCTGTCGACATGGGCATCGTCGGCCGTCTCGGAAAGAAGGAACGCCGTTTCCTGGCCGAGATCCTCTACGGTTTCATCACACGCGACTACCTCCGCGTCGCCGAGGTGCATTTCGAGGCAGGCTATGTGCCCGCCCATCACAATACCGAAAGTTTCGCCCAGGCGATCCGCGCGATCGGCGAGCCGATCCATGGGCAGCCGGCCGAGACGATTTCCATGGGCAAGCTGCTGACGCTGCTCTTTGAAGTGACCGAGCTCTTCGACATGGAAACGCGTCCTGAATTGGTGATGCTGCAGAAGACCATGGTCGTGGTCGAGGGCGTGGCACGCATGCTCAATCCGCGCTTCAACATGTGGAAGGCGTCTGAACCTGTCGTCGGTGAGTGGATTCGCAACAATCTCGGCCCCAAGCGTATCGTAACCGACCTCAAGGATGGTTTGAAAGCAGCCGTGAAGCTCGCAGAGGCCATTCCCGAAATCGCCGCCAAGACGGAGAGATTTCATCACGAACTGCTGCATATGAGCGAAAACGGCCTGCGCTTCGACCCGCAGACTGCCGAAGCGATCGGCAAGGCCGAAGCCAAGCACAGCCGCTCCGGCCGTCTCGCGCTATGGGTGATCGCGTTGGCGCTTCTCTATATCGCCTGGCATCTGCGCTGAACTGTTTCAGCGGTCCCGGGACGGAGCCGCCGCAGGCGTCTGGCTGACGTTGCGTGCCCGAGCCTTAGTCAACGATGAACAGCTTGGCACCTGTCTTTGTCGACGAACGATGCGCGGCATCGCCGAAATCGGATACTTGATAGCCCATGCCCTTGGTCAGGACTGAGACGCGCCCATCCTTCAGTTCGGAGATCAATTCTCCCTCAAGCACATAGATGATGTGGCCGCGATCGCACCAGTGGTCGGCGACATAGCCGGGCGTGTATTCGACAACCCGAACGCGGATATCACCGATGTTCAACGTCCTCCAGAGGGCATGGCCGCTCTCGCCCTCGTGCCTGGTCGCAGGGACCTCTTCCCAATTCGTTGTGGTGAAAGCAAGTTCGGGGATTTTCATCTTGCTGATCTTCTGAGGTGGATGAATGGTGCGGTCGGAAAAGGGTCGGGTAAACCTATTGGTCAATGCTGCGCCCTGCTTTCAGCTATAATGCGTATTTGCTGACGCCGCAGCATGTATTGCGGGTGTTTTTTCATGCACGCCCATTGAGGTGTTCGCCATTTGGGATATCCCATTCGCGGTAAGGCTCGCATAGCCTTGCAAAAAAGGAGAATAACGACAATGGAGCGTCAGAGAGCCGGCATTGAACTCACCGGGCAACCCTTGGGGTTCAGCGATCTGGTTCGGATCGGCGTAGGCGTCGCGCTCCCCACCGCATCGGAAAGCGGCATGGCGCGGGTGCGCCTGGCGCGCGGCGTTCTCGAAAGCACCATCCAGTCCGGCATGCCGGTTTACGGCTCGACCACCGGCGTCGGGGCGATGAAGGACGTAGAGTGGTCGCCCGAAGACCTCGACGCCTTCAATCTCGGCCTGGTGCGCGCCCATCATTTCGGCACCGGCGCACCCTTCTCCATGTCCGTCGTGCGCAACGCCATGGCGATTCGCGTCAATACCGCGCTGACCGGCCAGGTCGGCTGCTCGCCAGGGCTGATCGACGCCTATCTCCAGCTTTTGCACACGGATGTTATCCCCGTCGTCCGCCGCACCGGTTCGATCGGCTGCGCCGATATAGGCCTGATGGGCCAGATCGGTGCAGTGCTGACCGGGGTCGGCGAAGCCGTCTATCGCGGCCGGCGCATGCAGGCGGCCGATGCCTTTGTCGCAGCCGGCATCGAGCCGGTGAAGATGCTGCCGCGCGACAGCCTCGCCTCGCTCAGCGTCAATGCCGTGAGCTTCGCGGCTGCGGCCGAGACCACGCGCAATGCCGCCTCCTCGATCCGGGTGCTAATGGCGACCAGCATGATGGCCGCCGGCGCCCTCGGCGCCTCGCGCGATCCCTGGATTGCGGTGCGCCATGTCGGCACGGCGCGTGAAGCCCTGATTGGCTCATGGCTCTGCAACGCTTCGGACGAATGGCCCTGGCCCGTCGCGACGCATGTGCAGGACCCCTTGAGCCTGCGCATGATCCCCCAGGTCTACGGCGCCGTGATCGAAAATCTGCTGACTGCCGGCCACAAGATCCTGGCCGCAACCGGCCGCTCCGACGACAATCCCGTCATCGTTGATGGACGCGTCATGACATCAGGCGGCTCGCTGCCGCTTGACGTCACAATCCTGCTAGAGGCCGCCGTCATCTGCATGGCCCATGCCGCTCGCAATGCCTTCAACCACTGCGTGTTGCTCGGCAACGGCCAGCGGCGCGGCCTGCCAGTCAATCTGGTGCCGGAAGGCAAGATCGCGACCGGCTTCGGCCCGATCATCAAGCTGGCGGGCGAGATCTTCTCGCGCGTCCTGTCCATGTCCAATCCGGTTTCGGCGCAGTCGCTGGTGGTCGCGGGCGGCATGGAAGACGAAGCCGCCTTCCTGCCGCTGGTCATCGAACGCTTCGAGCGGCAGATGCGGGCGCTGAAACGCCTCGCGGCGCTGGAAGCGCTGCTTTCGGCCCAGGCGATGGACATTCTCGGCGATAAGCCGGAAGGTGTCGCACGCATGCTGTACGACGTGGTGCGCAAGCATGCAGATTTCTATGTGGTCGACCGGCCGCTTTCGGCTGAGGTCGAGGCGATCGAAGAGGAGCTTGCCTCTGAGGCCTTCGTTTCAGAAATGATCGCCCACAAGCCGATCCTTGCCTATGATGATTTCTTCGCGCTCGGCTCGCTGGAGCGGGTCGAAGAGCGGCTTTATCGCGACACCGTCGCCATCTGAACCAACCGACAAGCGGAGAGAATGCAATGGCCGATTTCGATCTTGTCCTGCAAGGCACCGTGGTGCTGCCCGAACGTGTCGTGGAACAGGGTTATGTCTCAGTCCGCGACGGCAAGATCGCCGAGATCGGCATCGGCGTCCCGCCGGCGGCACGCGAGCGGCATCTGCTCGGCAAGGCGCTGATCCTGCCCGGCGCGATCGACGCGCAGGTCCATTCGCTTTCGCAGAAGGATCAGGAAGATTTCGTCTGGTCGACGCGCTCGGCGGCGGCCGGCGGCGTCACCACCATCGTCGACATGCCCTATGACGAAGGCAATCTCGTCTGCTCGGCGGCTGCCGTGAAGAAGAAGGTCGATCATGCCTCTCCGCAGGCCCGCGTCGATTTCGCCCTCTATGGCACGATCGACCCGGAAGAAGGCCCGGCGCGCATCGCCGAAATGGTCGAGGCCGGTGTTGCCGCCTTCAAGTTCTCCACCTTCGGTACCGACCCGAAGCGTTTCCCGCGCATTCCGCCTGCGCTGCTCGACGCCTGCTTTGCCGCCATCGCGCCGACCGGCCTGACCGCAGGCGTGCATAACGAGGATGACGAAGCTGTTCGCACCTATATGGAGCAGGTGAAGGCGAGCGGCGTCACCGACTATCGCGCTCACGGCCTTTCCCGCCCGCCGATCACCGAACTGCTCGCCATGCACACGATCTTCGAGACGGGCGCCGATACCGGCTGCCCGGCTCATGTCGTACATTGCTCGCTCGGCCGCGGCTACGACATTGCCCGCGCCTACCGCCGCGACGGCTTCGAGGCGACGGTGGAATGCTGCATCCACTACCTGACGCTCGACGAGGAAAACGATGTTCGGCGTCTCGGCGGCAAGGCAAAAATCAATCCGCCGATCCGCCCGCGCGCCGAAGTGGAAACCTTGTGGCGCAAGGTGGCGGAAGGCAATGTCTGGCTGGTTTCGACCGATCACGTCAGCTGGTCGGAAAACCGCAAAACCAATCCCGACATGCTGGCCAATGCTTCCGGCGTGCCGGGACTGGAGGTCATGGTGCCGCTCTTCGTCAAAGGTGCCCTGGAACGCGGCGTGCCGCTGACCTGGGCGGCGAAGCTGATGGCGGAGAATCCGGCTAAGCATTTCCGCCTCGACCATATTAAGGGTGCGCTGACCCCCGGCAAGGATGCCGATATCGTCGTGCTGGAACCGCGCGAAACGGTCTATGACGCAGAGGCAAGCGGCAACAATGTCGTCGACTGGAGCCCCTATCATGGCATCCGCCTGCCCTGGACGGTGTCCGCCGCTTACCTTAGAGGCAGAAAGATCACCGAGGGACAGAAGGTGCTGGCCGAACCCGGCTCCGGCAGCTTCGTGCGTCCCTTGCCTCGTCAAATCATTGCCGGAGAAGCCGCCCGATGAACCAACCGAAGCGCCACAACCTGCCCGTCAACGCCGATCGCATTGCCGAAGACATCGATGCGCTGGCCGGCATTACCGAGCCTGGCCATCCCTGGACGCGCCGCGCCTTCTCACCGCTCTTTCTGGAAGGTCGAGCCTATATCGAGGCGCGCATGAAGGCAGCCGGCCTCACAACGCGCATGGATGCTGCCGGCAATCTGATCGGCCGTCGCGACGGCGCCAAGCCCGGCCTCGGCACGATCCTTGTCGGCTCGCATTCCGACACCGTTCCCGATGGCGGCCGGTTTGACGGCATAGCCGGCACGATCGCGGCGCTGGAAGTCGCGCGCTCCCTGAAGGATCGCGGCATCGAGTTGGATCATGATCTGGAGATCGTCGACTTCCTCGCCGAGGAAGTCAGCATCTTCGGCGTCTCCTGCATTGGCAGCCGTGGCATGACCGGGCAGATACCCGAGGCATGGCTGACCCGCACCAGTGGTGAGCGTACGCTGGCGCAGGGCATTGCAGAAGTCGGAGGCGATCCCTCCGTGCTGCTCGCGCAGAAACGCCCAGATCTTGCCGGCTTCCTCGAACTGCATATCGAGCAGGGACCGGTGCTGGAAGCCGAGAACAAGGATATCGGCATTGTCACCGCGATCGCCGGCATCACCCGCATCGAAATCACGGTGGAAGGCCGCGCCGACCATGCCGGCACGACGCCAATGGACCGGCGCGCGGATGCACTGGTGGCCGCCTCACAGCTCGTGCTCGACATCCGACAGCAGGCGACGGAGCAGGCGAAGACGCCGGGCCATTTCGCCGCGACCGTAGGCGAATTCCGCATCGAGCCGAATGCCGCCAATGTCGTGCCGTCCAAGGTGGTGCTGTTGATCGACGGGCGTGCCGAAATCCGCGGCGACATGGAACAGTTCCTGGCTTGGATCGATGGCGCAGTCCAAAAGATTGCGACGGCTTACGGTGTGACGATCAAGCCCCCTGTCCGCGTCTCCGACAATTTCCCGACGCCGGGCGATGCTGGCCTGCTCGAAACGCTCGAGCGCGCCTGCGAAACGGTCGGTGCCAAGCATCGCCGCATGGCCTCCGGCGCCGGTCACGACACAGCCTGGATTGCCAAGGTCGCGCCTGCCGCCATGATCTTCGTGCCCTGCAAGGAAGGCCGTAGCCACTGCGCCGAGGAATGGGCCGAGAATGACGATATCGCCATGGGTGCCGCCGTGCTTTTCGAAGCCGTGCGCGACATGGATAAAAGCCTCAAACAGAACCGGGAGTAGCCAATGGGACGCGTACTCGTTGCCAAGGATGTGGAAGCGGCCGTCAAGGGTGGCTCCGTTTATGCCGCCGGTGGTGGTGGCTGGGCCGATCACGGCCGCATGCTCGGCTATGCCGCCGTCAATGTCGGCAAGCCGGAGCTGGTGTCGATCGACGAGCTTAACGATAACGACTGGATCGCTACAGCAGCCGCCATCGGCGCGCCGGCCTCCACGACCCCCTGGGAAATGCAGGGCATCGACTACGTCAAGGCTGCGCAGCTGCTGCAGGACGAACTCGGCGAAAAGCTTTCCGGCCTGATCATCGGCCAGAACGGCAAGTCCTCGACGCTGAACGGCTGGCTGCCGTCGGCCATTCTCGGCACCAAGGTTGTGGATGCGGTCGGCGATATCCGCGCCCATCCCACCGGCGACATGGGCTCGATCGGCATGGCAGGTTCGCCGGAGCAGATGATCCAGACTGCCGTTGGAGGCAATCGCGCCGAGAACCGCTATATCGAACTCGTGGTGAAGGGTGCGACGGCGAAGATCTCGCCGATCCTGCGCGCGGCTTCCGACCAGTCCGGCGGCTTCATCGCTTCGTGCCGCAACCCGCTGCGGGCCTCCTATGTCCGCACGCACGCGGCGCTCGGCGGCATCTCCATGGCGCTCTCGCTCGGCGAAGCGATCATCGAGGCGGAAAAGAAAGGCGGCAGCGCAGTCATCGACGCCATCTGCAAGACGACTGGCGGCCACATCCTGGCCGAGGGCATCATAACCAAGAAGGATGTCGTCTATACGAAGGAAGCTTTCGATATCGGCACCATCACGGTCGGCAGCGGCGAGAAGGCCGTGGTCATGCATGTGATGAACGAATACATGGCTGTCGAGGATACCGGCGGCAAGCGCCTCGCGACATTCCCCTCCGTCATCACCACGCTGTCGCCGGAAGGCGAGCCCTTGAGCGTTGGTCAGCTGCACGAGGGGATGAACGTCTTCATCCTGCATGTACCGATGGACATCATTCCGCTCTCGGCCAGCGTGCTCGACCCCACAGTCTATCCCTCTGTCGAGAAGGCCATGGGGATCGAGATCGCGAAATACGCCTTGGCCGGCAAGAAGGGCTGAGGAGCGCAGGAGGCTTGAATGGCCCGCGACGCCGGTCTCGAAGAATTGCTGAGAGAAGAGCTCGGGCAGCGGCCCGGGCTTAGCGAAAAAGCGATGTTCGGCGGCTGGGCTTTTCTGCTCAACGGTCACCTCATGTGCGGTGCGCGGGAAGACGGGATGCTGATCCGCCTCGGCAAGAGCAACGATGCCTGGGCGCTGGAGCAGCCCGATATCAAGCCGATGCTATCAGGCAGCCGCGCAATACAGGGCTGGGTGCGCGCCGGGCAGGAAGCCTATGGCAATGACATGCTGCGCAAGCGGCTGCTTCTGGCCGCGCTGGACTTCGTCGAAGGCTTGCCGCCGAAGTAGCCGGCCGCCGAAATAACGATCAAAATCAGGGAAGGGAATTCCATGCCGAAAGCCAATCCACGTCATCCCAAATTCCCGATTCCGGGCGGCCCGGAGCTGCGCGCCAAGGGCTGGCGGCAGGAAGCGTTGCTGCGCCTGCTCGAAAACGTGCTCTCGGTCGGCGAAGATCCAGACAACCTCGTCGTCTATGCCGCACTCGGCAAGGCGGCCCGCAACTGGGCGGCGCACAAGGGCATCGTCAAGGCGCTCACCGAGATGGATGAGAACCAGACGCTGCTCATCCAGTCGGGCAAGCCGATCGGCCTCGTCCGCACACATGACAAGGCGCCGCTGGTCATCATGGCGAATTGCAACATTGTCGGGCAATGGGCGAAGGCGGAAGTTTTCTATGAATTGCAGCGCAAGGGCTTGATCTGCTGGGGCGGTCTGACAGCCGGCGCCTGGCAATATATCGGTAGCCAGGGTGTCATTCAGGGTACCTATGAAATCTTCATGCGCATTGCCGAGCGACGCTTCGGCGGCGATCTTCTCGGCCGCTTCGTGCTGACCGCCGGCCTCGGCGGCATGGGCGGCGCGCAGCCGCTGGCCGGACGCATGGCGGGTGCCGCGATCCTCTGCGTCGATATCGACGCGGAGCGGGCGAAGAAGCGCCAGGAAATCGGCTATCTGCAGGAGATCGCACCGGACCTCGATTCAGCATTGGCGATGATCGATGCGGCGGTCAAGGAGAAGCGGGCGCTCTCGGTCGGCCTCGTCGGTAATGCTGCGGAGATCTATCCCGAGATCGCGCGGCGCGGCATCGTGCCCGATATCGTCACGGACCAGACGTCGGCCCATGACCTCGTCTATGGCTATGTGCCGAAGGGTATGAGCTTGCAACAGGTGAAAGACCTGCGCGACGACGGCCAGGGCCAGCTGATGGCGGCAAGCCGCGCGTCGATCGTCGAGCATGTGAAGGCGATGCTGGATTTCCAGAGACAAGGCTCTGAAGTCTTTGATAACGGCAACCTGATCCGTACCCAGGCGAAGGAAGGCGGCGTTACCAACGCCTTCGATATCCCAATCTTCACCGAGGCTTATCTGCGGCCGCTGTTCTGCCGCGCCATCGGCCCCTTCCGCTGGATGGCGCTTTCGGGCGAGGAAAGCGATATCGCCCGCATCGACGATCTGCTGCTCGAAATGTTCCCGGACAACAAGATCGTCACCAACTGGATCCGCCTTGCCCGCGAGCATGTGCCCTTTGAGGGACTGCCGGCGCGCATCGCCTGGCTTGGCCATGGAGAACGCACGGCGCTTGCCCGCCGCGTCAACGAGCTGGTCGCAAGCGGCGAGCTGCAGGGTCCGATCGCCTTTTCGCGCGACCACCTCGACGCTGGCGCGATGGCGCATCCGAACATCATGACCGAAGGCATGAAGGATGGCTCCGACGCGATTGCCGACTGGCCGCTGATCGACGCGATGATGCTTTGTTCGTCCATGGCCGATCTCGTCGTCGTCCATTCCGGCGGTGGCGGCTATGCCGGCTACATGACGAGCTGCGGCGTCACCGTCGTTGCCGACGGCACGCTGGCCGCCGACGAACGGCTCGACCATGCGCTGACCAATGACACCGCTCTCGGCGTCATGCGCTATGCCGATGCGGGCTATGAGGAAGCACTGGACGAAGTGGCGAAAAAGGATGTGCCCTACATCCGTCTTGGATAGGGCATCTGTTCTTGCTAACTCCTAACGACTATGGTCCCGGGCAATTCAAAATCAATCTGAGAGTTGCCCGTGATCCCCTGGACCTTGCTCGACACTGCTAAAATCCCCGGTGGTGGTGAGCTGCGGCTGAAGCAGCGCGGCCAGGAGTTTTCCATCATGCTCGGCACCAACGAGCTGATGAACAGCCGCCTCAGCGGCTCCGAACGCGCGCTTGCCACGCTCTCCTGCGAGAAGATCAAAAGCCGGAAGGCGCCGCATGTGCTTATCGGCGGTCTCGGCATGGGATTTACCCTGCGCGCGGCCCTCGGCGAGCTCGGCGCGGACGCCAAGGTGACGGTCGCAGAACTGGTTCCAGCTGTCGTCGCCTGGGCACGCGGGCCGATGGCCGCCGTCTTCGAAGGCTGTCTCGACGATCCGCGCGTTACCATTCACGAAGGCGATGTCCGCCCGCTCATCGGCGCCGCCAAGGCGGTCTATGACGCCATCCTGCTCGATGTCGACAACGGACCAGACGGCATCACGCACGAGGCCAATGACGGGCTCTACGACTATCCGGGCTTGAAGGCCGCTCATACCGCGCTGCGTCCGGGAGGGGTCCTCGCGGTCTGGTCTTCGGGGCCTGATGCGCGTTTTACCAAGAGACTACGCGATAGCGGCTTTGCCGTGGAGGCAGTCAATACGCGCGCCAATGGCAAGAGCGGCGCGCGTCACGTCATCTGGTTGGCGACAAAAGCCTAACTCCGCATCCACTAAAGATAGCGCGTCTCCTCCGGCGCCCTATCGAAATGGTCATCGCGGCCATCGAAATAGCCAACCGGAATGGAGGCCAACTCCTCGTCGGTGGTATCGTCCAGGCAGCTGATGCTGACCGCATAGAACTTGCCGCCGAGTGCAGGGTTTTCA
>Ga0302314_10016445_pt1 | contig 12492 bp, 12 predicted proteins | sample III_Palsa_N2_3_FD_200533 | JGI IMG/M metagenome (GOLD analysis project Ga0302314, IMG submission 200533) | Peat permafrost microbial communities from Stordalen Mire near Abisko, Sweden - III_Palsa_N2_3 | ecosystem: Environmental > Terrestrial > Soil > Palsa > Peat permafrost | place: Sweden...
TGGCAGCCCGCAGGCGTCCGGCTTGCAGGCCGGATGCCGTTCCGCGGGAGTCTCGCTGCGCGAGCCCTTTGCCGGCGCCGCTCCCTGGGGCCAGCCGCGTGCGGCCCGGCAGAGCCGGATCCGCCGCTGCCTTGAACTTCTCACGGAAGCGACCAGCGGCAGCATCGGGCAAATGACGCATTGCAGCCCGTCGGCAGGCACAATACCGACTTTGCCGATACCTGCCTGCCCATGACCGCCGCGCTGCTCACCACGTCCATCCACTCCCTGCCGCTGCTCGCGCGCGGCAAGGTGCGCGACAACTACGCCGTCGGCGACGACCGCATCCTGATGGTGGCCACCGACCGCCTGTCGGCGTTCGACGTCATCCTCGGCGAGCCGATCCCCGGCAAGGGCGCGCTGCTGACGCAGATGGCGCTGTTCTGGTTCGACAAGCTCGAAGGCATCGTGCCCAACCACCTGACCGGCGAAGCGCCGGAGTCGGTGGTGCAGGCCGACGAAGTGGCGCAGGTGCTCGAGCGCTCGATGCTGGTCAAGCGCCTGAAGCCGCTGCCGATCGAAGCCGTGGTGCGCGGCTATCTCGCCGGCTCCGGCTGGAAGGAATATCAGGAGAGCCGGTCGGTGTGCGGCGTCGAGCTGCCCGCGGGCCTGAAGAACGCGTCGAAGCTGCCCGAGCCCATCTTCACGCCGGCCACCAAGGCCGAGGCCGGCGAGCACGACGAGAACATCTCGTTCAAGGTGGCTGCCGCGATGGTCGGCTACGAACTCGCGAACAAGGTGCGCGACGCCTCGATCGCGCTGTACAAGCGCGCCGCCGAATACGCGCTGACCAAGGGCATCATCATCGCCGACACCAAGTTCGAGTTCGGCCTCGACGACCAGGGCACGCTGACGCTGATGGACGAGGTGCTGACGCCCGACTCCTCGCGCTACTGGCCGGTCGAAGGCTACGTCGAGGGCCAGAACCCGCCGAGCTTCGACAAGCAGTTCGTGCGCGACTGGCTCGAGTCGGTGCGCATCGACGGCCAGCCGTGGAACAAGAAGGCGCCGGCGCCGGCGATGCCGGCCGAAGTCGGCGAACGCACGGCGGCGAAGTACCGCGAAGCGTTCGAACGCCTTGCCGGCTGAAGCGCAGTCCCACTTGCTGCAGCACATGTCCCGCCTGATCGACCGACTCGACGCGCAGATCGCCCAGGCCGAAGAAGTCTTCGAGCGCGAGTGCCTGAAGTCGCGCCGTGCCGCGGTGCTCGCGCGCCATGGCCAGTTCGCCGAGGCGCGCTTCGCGCTCGCGGGCCTGCGTTCGCAGAGCCAGCGGCTGCGCAACCCGGTGCTGTCGGCCTGGGTCGCGTTCGTCGACGGCCTGATCGAGCATTGCGAGTCGCTCGCGCCCAGCGCGCGCGCGAAGTTCCAGCGCGCCTACGACCTCGCGTCCAGCGCCGGCGACGCCGAGCTGCACGCGCTGTGCGCGGCGTGGCTCGCGATGGCCGACTTCAACGCCAGCGACGTCGACGCCACCGTCGCTCACGCGCGCGAGGCGTTGCGCATCGCGCCTGCAGAGAGCCACGCCGCGCGCGCCCGCGCCGCGCTCGTGGTCGCCAGCGCCTGGCGCGTGGCCGGCGACGACGAACGCGCGATCCCCTGGTACAAGCGCGCGCGCCAGCACGCGGCCACCGAAGGCGACGTCTCGCTGGTGAGCGTGCTGCTGCACAACATGGCGGCGTTCCAGGCCGGCCGCATCAGCCTGGAAGGCGCGTTCGACAAGGCCGACCTGGCCGACGCGCAGCGCGTGCTGCTGGAGGCCGAATCCACCGGCAACTACGACGCGGGCGTCGGCAACGCCCAGCTGCTGGCCGAGGTGCCGCTGCTGCGCGCGCAGCTGATGACGGTGCTGGGCCAGTACGACGGCGCCATCGCGTTGTTCGACGCCCAGCTGCCGCGCGCGCGCGCCGAGGGCCAGGTGCATCGCGAGGCGCGTTTCCTGGCCGACGCCGCGTTCGCCGAGGTGAAGCTGGGCCGGCTCGACGAGGCCGTGAAGCGCGTACGTGCGATCAACGCGGTGCTTCCGTTGATGACCGAGCACGACGACGTCGCCGCCACCCACGCCCGCCTGGCCGTGGCCGCGCGCGCGCTCGGGCGCGACGACCAGGCCGACGCGCATGCCGCGCAGGCCCAGGCGGCGCTGGAAAAGCACCGCGTCGAACAACGCCGCTGGGCCGATGCGCTCGCGGCGGTCGATTTCGCGGGCTGAGAACCTGTGAACGAACCCGCCACGCCCGCTCGTCCCGTCAAAACACGCCCGCTCTGCGTTGCAAATGCTCGCCGTAGCCCGAGCTACGTCTGCGCTTTGCGCCTTGATCGGACGCGTTTTGACGGCCCGCTCGGTCGCGTCGGGTTCATTCACAGGTTCTGAGGCTTCAGCTCAGGACGGTCATGCTGAGCCGGCGGCGGTACTGGTCGATGACCGGATCCGTGCCGACGGCCGCCGAGTGGCCCGTCAGTTCCAGCCTGGGCTTGTCGGCCGCGGCCTTTTCGGCGGCCGGCTTCGGCGCCGGCTTGGTCATCAGCTCGAGGATCGCCACGTAGACCTTGCGCGCCAGCTCGTCGTGCCACGACTTGTCGCGCATCAGGATCTCCAGCAGCTCGTCGAGCGCCTGCGTGAACGCGCCGGTCGCGAAGTACGACTGCGCGAGTTCGAAGCGGGCGTCGAAGTCGCGCTTGTTGGCGGCGATCGCGGCGGCGAGCTCGTCGTGGGAGCGCGCCGTGGCGGCCTTCTCGCTGGCGTCCAGCCAGTGGCCGATGGCGTCGAAGCGCGCGTTGGGCAGCACGCGCTGCGCGACCGGCTGGTAGGCCTGGCGCGCCTGCACGAGCAGCTCGGGACTGCTGCGGCTGGTCTCGATCAGCAGGCGCAGGTAGTCGAAGCGGGCCGATTCGTTGGCCGGGTCGATGGCCACGGCCTCCTGCAGCTTGGCCAGCGCGGAGTCGGTGTCGCCCTCGGCGAGCAGCGCCTCGGCGCTCTCGGCGTCGGTGACATCGGAAGGCCCGCCCGGGAATTCGTCGGCGCCCGGCACGTGCTTGTCGAGGAAAGCGCGGATCTCGCTCTCGGGAATCGCGCCGACGAAACCATCGACCGGCTGGCCCTGGTGGAACATCACGCAGAACGGGATCGAGCGCACGCCGAAGGCCTGGCTCAGCTGGCCGGCGATCTCGGGCTGCTCGTCGCTGTTGAGCTTGGCGAGCTTGAAGCGGCCGTCGTAGGCGACCTCGAGCTTCTCGAGCATCGGACCGAGGCTGCGGCAGGGGCCGCACCACGGGGCCCAGATGTCCAGAAGAATGGGTTGCTGCATCGAATCGTGCAGCAGGTCGTTCTCGAAATTCTGGAGGGTGATGTCTATCATGGAGGGCTTCCCGCCTGTGCCCGGCTAAAATCGTCGTTTTACCGGGAGTGATCTTGAATAGTGCCTCGCCCTTGGTCGGCGTCGTCATGGGGTCGGCCAGCGACTGGGAGACGATGAAGGCGGCTGCCGACATTCTCGCCGAGTTCGCCATTCCCTTCGAGGCTCGGGTCGTGTCTGCACACCGCATGCCCGACGACATGTTCGCGTATGCCGAAGGTGCGGTCGCGCGCGGGCTCCAGGCGATCATCGCCGGCGCCGGCGGCGCGGCGCACCTGCCGGGCATGCTGGCGGCCAAGACGGTCGTGCCGGTGCTGGGCGTGCCGGTCGCCAGCCGTCACCTGAGCGGCGTCGATTCGCTGCATTCGATCGTCCAGATGCCCAAGGGCATTCCGGTGGCCACTTTCGCGATCGGCGCGGCCGGTGCGGCGAATGCGGCGCTGTTCGCGGTGGCCATGCTCGCCAGTCGCGACGAGTCGCTGCGCGCCAGGCTCGAGGCCTTCCGCGCGAAGCAGACCGAAGCCGCCCGCGCGATGACGCAGGAGCTGAAGTGACCGGAACCGAGTCGCGCGGCCCGCGCAAGAGGCGCCATTTGCCGCCCGGCGCCACGCTGGGCGTGCTCGGCGGCGGCCAGCTGGGCCGCATGTTCGTGCACGCCGCGCAGACGCTCGGTTTCGACACGATCGTGCTCGACCCGGACAAGGACAGTCCCGCCGGTGTCGCCGCGCACGTCCAGTTGTGCGCGCCGTACGACGACGAACGCGCGCTGGCCGAGATGGCCGGCCGCTGCGACGCCGTCACCACCGAATTCGAGAACGTGCCGGCGCCGTCGCTGGCCTCGCTGGCGCAGGACATCCCCGTCGCGCCCGCCGCCGCCGCCGTGGCGATCTGCCAGGACCGCGCCGCCGAGAAGGCGCACTTCGGGCGCGCCGGCGTGCCGTGCGCGCCGCACGCGGTCATCGGGACGACCCAGCAGCTCGCAGCCGTGGCCGACGACCTGCTGCCCGGCATCCTCAAGACCGCGCGCCTGGGCTACGACGGCAAGGGCCAGGTGGTGGTCGCCGACCGCGCCGCGCTCGCGGCCGCCTGGACGCAGCTGCGCCAGGTGCCCTGCGTGCTCGAGAAGCGCCTGCCGCTGAAGTTCGAGCTGAGCATCATCGTGGCGCGCGGTGCCGATGGCCAGATCGTCAACCTGCCGGTGCAGCAGAACCTGCATCGCTCGGGCATCCTCGCGCTGACCACCGTGCCCGCGCCCGACGTCACGCAGTCGCAGTCCGACCAGGCGATCGCGCGCGCGACGGCCATTGCAGAGTCGATGGATTACGTCGGCGTGCTGTGCGTCGAGTTCTTCGTGCTGGACGACGGTTCGCTCGTCGCCAACGAGATGGCCCCGCGCCCGCACAACTCCGGCCACTACAGCATCGACGCCTGCGACCTGTCGCAGTTCGAGCTGCAGGTGCGCACGCTGGCCGGCCTGCCGCTGGTCACGCCGCGCCAGCATTCGCCGTGCGAGATGGTCAACCTGCTGGGCGACCTGTGGTTCGCCAGCGGCCACGAGCGCGAGCCCGACTGGGGCGCGCTGCTCGCGTTGCCGGGCATGCACCTGCACCTGTACGGCAAGAAGCAGGCGCGGCCGGGCCGCAAGATGGGCCACCTGACGGTCACCGCCGCCACGCCGGCGCTGGCGCGCGAACGCGCGAACGCGGCCGCTGCCGTGCTGGGGCTGCAAGGCTTCTGATGGCCATCATCGACGGCAACGACACGGCGGCGCTGCAGCGCGCCGCGGCCGACCTGGCCGCGGGCGAGCTCGTGGCGTTCCCGACCGAGACCGTCTACGGCCTGGGCGCGCGCGCCGACGACGACGCGGCCGTCGCGAAGATCTTCGCGGCCAAGGGCCGGCCCGCCGACCATCCGCTGATCGTCCACGTGAGCGACGTCGCCGCCGCGCGCGCGTTCGCGAGCGAGTGGCCCGTCGCGGCGCAGAAGCTGGTCGACGCGTTCTGGCCCGGCCCGCTCACCGTCATCGTGCCGCGCCGCTCCGGCATGGGCACGGCGTCGGCGGCGGGCCAGACCAGCATCGGCCTGCGCTGCCCGGCGCATCCGGTCGCGCGCGCGCTGCTCGAGGCCGCGGCCGCGCTCGGCGTGGCGGGCGTCTCGGGTCCCAGCGCCAACCGCTTCGGCCGCATCAGCCCGACCACCGCCGCGCACGTGCACGAGGAATTCGGCGACGACTTCACCATCGTCGACGGCGGCGAGTGCGACGCCGGCATCGAGTCGGTCATCGTCGACTGCAGCCGCGGCGCGCCGGCGCTGCTGCGGCCCGGCGTGCTCACGCGCGGGCAGATCGAGGCGGTCCTCGGGCATCCGCTGCGCGAGGCGGGCGTCGACGCGCCGCGCGCCTCGGGCACGCTGGAGGCGCATTACGCGCCGCGCGCCAAGCTGCGCCTGATGCCGGCGGACCAGCTGCGCACGGCGCTCGGCATCCTCGCCAAGACGGGCACCAGCCCGGTGGCGGTATATTTCCGCACCGTCACGCCCGGCCGCACGGTGCGTGCGTACCGCGCGATGCCCGACAATCCGATTGCCGCGGCGCACGAACTTTTTGCCGCGCTGCGTGAACTCGACGGCACCGGTGCCACTCTGATCTGGGTCGAGACGCCCCCCGACGCTCCGGCGTGGGAGGGCGTCCGCGACCGATTGCAGCGCGCGGCCGCCGCATAGACATCAATGGGAAACCGGCCTGCATGACAGTCGCCGGGTTCCAGCCGCATCCACTAGGGAGAATGAATGCTTTTCAATGAACGCCTGGGCCGAATCGTGACGCGAACGGTCGCAGGAGTGGCCGTGATCGGCGCGCTGGCTGCGCTCGCCTCCTGCGGCGGCGGCACCTACCAGCAACAGACATTCGTGCCCGCGCGCATCCTCACCTTCGGCGACGAGAGCAGCCGCCTCGAGGGCCCGCAGGGCCTGAAGTACAGCATCAACGGCATCTCGGCCGCGACGCTCGAGGTCGACTGCACCGTGTTCCCGATCTGGACGCAGGCGGTCGCCAATTCGTACGGGCTGGTCTATTCGAACTGCAACGAGAACGCCTCGTTCGAGACCAACGCGATCGACTACACCACGGTCAACGGCACCGTTGCCGACGTGGTGAACTCGGTGGCCGCGTTCCAGGCCGGCGACACGTTCAACAGCAATGACCTGGTGCTGATCTGGGTCGGCATGCACGACATCCTCAACGACTACGCGGCCAACGCCAGCGCCGACGAGACCGTGCCGCTGGCCGACATGAACGCGGCGGGCACCACCCTGGCCGGCGTCGTGAACCAGATCGCAAAGGCGGGCGGCAAGGTGCTGCTGCTGACCGTGCCCGACTTCAGCAACTCGCCGTTCGGCTACGTCGAGGCGCAGCGCGGCGACTTCGACCGCGCGAAACTGCTGTCGGACATGACCACGCAATTCAACCTCGGCCTGCGCAGCAACATCATCAACGACGGCAGCGAGATCGGCCTCGTGGAAGTGGACACCATCGTGCGCAACGCGGCGCGCAGCCCCGGCTCGTTCGGGCTGATCACGCTGGCCAACCAGAGCTACGGTTGCCTCGACACCGCGCCGCTGCCCACCTGCACCGACGACACGCTGCGCAACGACCCGTCCACCGGCCAGCCGGCGCAGCAGGCCTTCATGTGGGCCGACGCCACGCACCTGGGCTCGACCTTGCAGGCGCAGATCGGCAGCCAGGCCGAAGGACGCGCGCACGCGAATCCGTTCTGATCCCGCGAAGCTGCCGATGAGCTGGCGCGCCGGAGGGCGCGCCAGTTTCGTTTCGGGCCTTCGATGGTCTTCGCACGGTGCTGCGCCGCAGCATGTGGCCCTCGCACGACGCCGCTGCCGAACCAGGGCCCATTTGTCTTCACAGGGCGGCGCGCACGACATAACGTGAGCTTGTCCATCGCGCAATCGTTGTGTTGTTTGCAGGTGCCGACAGGGTTAGTCCCCAAGGCTCCGCGACACCCGCTTGCGTATAGTTTTTAATGAAATCGAACGACCGTTCGATTAATGTCTTTGACTCTCCGTTTGGCGAGGTGCACATGAAGAAATTCCACGTCTTGACCACAGCCGTTGCGGCTGCGGCCTTTCTGGCTGGCTGCGGCGGCGACGATGCCGGCGACCAGTCGCCGCGCGTCGCTTTCACGCAGATGGTCAACTTCGGGGACAGCCTGAGCGACGTCGGCAGCTACGACGTCGGTGCGGTGGCCCTGTCCGGGGGCGGCCACTTCTCGATCAACGGCGTCGGCGCCACCGGCCTGCTGTACATCAACTGGACGGAGTTCCTCGCCGCCACCTTGAAGCTGACGCAGCCCTGCGCCGCCGAGACGGGCCTCAACACGATCCAGGCGGTCGTCGGCGTGCCGCCGGTTCCGGCCACCTTCCACGACACTGGCGCCACGCCCTGCCTGAACTATGCGCAGGGCGGCTCGCGCGTCACGCTGCAACCCGGTCCGGGCAACGTGGCCCTGTTCAATGCGGCGGATCCGACCACCTACGGCGATGCCCTCGGCGCGTTGACGATTCCCGTGCACGACCAGATCCAGAACTACCTGACCGATGTCGGGCCGACGTTCTCGCCGACCACGCTGGTCACGGTGCTGGCAGGCGCCAACGATGTGTTCGTCCAGACCGCGACCGTCTCGGCCGAGGTCGCCGCGGGCGTGTCGCAGGACACGGCGGTCGCCGGCGCCGTCGCCGCGATGACGACCGCGGCCGACGACCTGGCCAACGACGTCAACACGATGATCCTCGCCAACGGCGCGACGCACGTCGTGGTCGTCAACATCCCCGACGCCAGCCTGACTCCGTCGGCCATCGCGTCGGGCGCTTCGGGACAGGCGCTGACCAAGTCGCTGGTGCAGACCTTCAACACCGAGCTCGCGGCCAAGCTGCAGGCCGGGCCGTCGCTGTTGCTGGTCGATGCCTTCTCGGCCAGCGAGGACCAGGCGACGAACAAGGCGCAGTACGGCCTGACCGACGTCACGACCCCGGTCTGCACGTCTTCCAGCTCGCTGCTCTGCACGAAGAACACGCTGATCGCCGCGGTGACTCCGGCCGCGTCGGCCGCGCCCGCCACGGCTGCCAACACGTACGAGTACGCGGACGGCGTCCATCCGACGCCTTATGGCTATCGCCTCCTGTCCGAGCTGGTCGGCGAACAGATGGCCATCAAGGGCTGGCTGTAAGCCGGCGTTCGAGACACACGCAAGGACACATTCATGAAGAAGCAATCCATTGCCTCCGCTCTCGTCGCCACCGCCGCCCTGTGCGGCGCGGGCGCGGTGCACGCGCAGGCTGCCGGTGACGTCATGGTCCAGCTGGGCTGGAACAAGATCATGCCGAAGGTCAAGAGCAGCGACCTGTCGGCCCCGTCGCTGCCGGGCTCGCAGATCAACATCAAGTCCGCGAGCGCGCTGTTCGCCACGCTGACGTACATGGTCACGGACGACATCTCGGTCGAGGCGCTGGGCGGCCTGCCGTACAAGCACGACATCGTCGGCGCGGGCGCGGTGTCGGGCGTCGGTGAAATCGGCACCATCCACCAGATCTCGCCGACGGTGCTGCTGCAGTACCGCTTCCTGGCGGCCGACGGCCCGTTCCGTCCGTACGTCGGCGCGGGCCCGACGTTCGCGAAGTTCTACGGCACCCAGGGCTCGGCCGCGCTGACCGCGGTCACCAACCCGGGCGGCCCGGCGACGACCATCGGCGGCGACACCGAATGGGGCGCCTCGCTGCAGGCCGGCGCGAACTACAAGATCGACAAGCACTGGTTCGTCGATGCGTCGCTGATCAAGACCTTCATCAGCACGAAGGCGACGCTGTCGACCGGCCAGGAAACCAAGGCCCGGCTGAACCCGATCGCGATCAACGCGTCGATCGGCTACACGTTCTGACGCTGATGGCCTGACGGGCCGCTCGCGGCCACAAAAAGGAGATCCCGCGCGCAGCGATGCCCGCGGGATTTTTTCATGGTGCCTTCGCGGGATCGCGCTCGACCCAGTCGATGGCCGCGTCGAGCACCGGATGCGCCGCGCCCGCGTTCGGATCGTTGACCACGGCCACGAGGATGTAGCGGCGTCCGCTGTCGGCCTGCACGAAGCCGGCGACCGCGACGACGTCGCGCATCGAACCGGTCTTCAGGTGCGCGCGGCCGGCCATCGCCGTGCTCCTGCGCAGCGTGCCGTCGACGCCGTTGATCGGCAGCGAGCTCACCAGCTCCGCCATGATCGGGCTGTTCCAGTCGGACTGCAGCAGCTGCGCGAGCGTGCGCGCGCTGATGCGCGTCTCGCGCGCGAGGCCCGAGCCGTTGACGACGACGATGCCGTCCGCAGCCGCGCCCAGGCGCTCGTGCAGCCACTGCGCGAGGGCCGCGCGGGCCTGTTCCTGCGTGGCGCCGGTGGACGGCGCCGTCGACGCGTTCGCCGCGAGCGTCAGGAACAGCTGCTCGGCCATCGTGTTGTTGCTGTACTTGTTGATGTCGCGCACGATCTGCGCGAGCTGCGGCGACTCGAACGTGAACAGCGGCGTGGCGCCGTCGGGCAGCGTGCCGTTGCGCACCTTCCCGGAGATCTTGCCGCCGGCCTCGCGCCACAGCGCCGCGACGAGGCGCGTTTCGTAGCTCGCCGGGTCGGGATAGGCCAGCGGCCAGTTGCGCGCGCCGCAGCGGGCCGGATACGCGCCGGCGAAGTGCCAGCGTGCCGCGTCGTCCGCGCTGAGCTTCAGCGCGCCGCGCCAGTCGTCGCAGGCGGCCTTGGACAGCGGCACCGTCGCGTCGATCGCGAGGCCGGCGAGCTTCGGCTCCGCGCTCACGCGCGCGACGTGCGCCTGCGGGTCGGGCTGGAAGCTCAGCGTGACGGCGCGGTAGTTCATCAGCAGCGCGTCGGGCAGCACGTTGTAGGGCTCCGACGGCGCGTTGTCGAAATCGGCCGGCGAACGATCGGTCGGGGCGAAGCCGCCGTGGTCGAGGAGGATGTCGCCGCGGATGTCGCGCACGCCGGCGTCGCGCAGCTGGCGCAGCAGCAGCCACACGCGCTCCATCACCAGGCTCGGGTCGCCGCTGCCGACGATCGCGACGGAGCCGTCGAGCACGCCGTTGCGAAGGGTGCCTGTGACGTAGACGCCGGTCTTCCACGTCCACGCGGGCCCCAGCGTCTCGAGCGCGGCGCTGGTGGTGGCGAGCTTGAACACCGAGGCCGGATTGACGCCGAAGTCGGGATTCCAGCCCCAGGACGGCGACGCCGCGTCCACCGGCTGCACCCACAGCGCGAGCGCGCTCTGCGGCACGTGCGCCTTGTCCAGCGCCGCGGCGATGGCGGGCGGCAGCGTCCAGGTGGCGGTCGGCGCCGCGTCGGCGCTCGGCCAGGCGAAGGTGATGCTCGCGAGTGCGAGGGCGGCGAGCCGGATCGGGAGTGGCATGGGCGTGTCGGAATGCGTCGTTCGAAGCCGCGGAGACCGGCGGGTCCGGGGCATCTCGATGATCGCACGGCTACACTCTTTGCCATGCCACGGCTCTCCCGCCTTCCCCGTCGCGACGGCGCCTGCGCGTCGTCTCTTTCGCTCGTGTTCGCCCGGGCAGGGACGCGCGCGTGAGGCTGCTGGCCATCGACAGCGCCACCGAGCGGCTGGCGCTCGCCGCCGTCGACGACGGCCGCGTACCGGGCGCCGCGCTCGCGCGTGCGGCGTGCCGCATCGAGCACCTCGATCTCGACGGCGGCGCCGCCGCGTCCGCGCAGGCGCTGCCGATGCTGATGGCGCTGCTGCAGCGCGCGGGCTGGACCTTCGCCGATCTCGACGCCATCGCCTTCGGCCGCGGCCCGGGCGGCTTCACGGGGCTGCGGACCGCGTGCGCCGTCGCGCAGGGACTCGCATACGGCCAGGGCCTGCCGGTGGTGCCGGTCGACAGCCTCGCGATCGTCGCCGAGGACGCCGCGCGCCACGCGGGCCTGGCCGCCGGCGCGGTCGTCTGGGTGGCGATGGATGCGCGCATGGACGAGATCTACGCCGGCTGCTATCGCGACGACGGGGCTGCCGGCTGGCGGGCGGTGGTCGAGCCGTCGCTGACCACGCCGGACGCGTTGCACGCAACATGGCGGGACGCACCGCCCGCGTTCGTCGCGGGCTCGGCGCTGGCGGCCTTCGGCGAGCGGCTGCAGACCGGCGACGCGCGGCGCGCACCGGCCGAACACGGCCGCGCCGCCGCGCTCGGCTGGCTGGCCGCCGCCGGCCTGGCGCGCGGCGACGGCGTGCCGGCTGACCAGGCCTTGCCCGTCTACCTGCGCGACAAGGTGGCCCAGACCACCGCCGAACGCGAGGCCGCGAAGGCCTTGCGCGGCGCGGCGGCGGGAGCACCGCGATGAGCGCCGTGCGATCGGAGGTCGCGCCGCACGGCGGCGTGCCGGCCATGCGGGTCATGACCGTGGGTTCGCTCGACGCCGTTCTCGCGATCGAGGTGCAGGCCTACCCGTTCCCGTGGACGCGCGGCAACTTCATCGACTCCCTCGCGGCGGGCTATCTCGCGCGCGTGCTGGTCGCCGACGACGGCGAACTCGTCGGCTACTTCGTCGCGATGCCGGGCTTCGAGGAGATGCACCTGCTCAACGTGACGGTGGCGTCGCGCCACGAAGGACAGGGCCACGCGCGCCGCCTGCTGGCCGAGCTCTACGCGCTGAGCGCGAGCTTCTCGGCGACGGCCGTGTGGCTCGAGGTGCGCGAGAGCAATGCGCGGGCGCGCACGCTGTACCTGCGCGAAGGCTTCGTCGAAGCGGGCCGGCGTCGCGACTACTATCCCGCGCCGGCCGGACAGCGCGAGGACGCGATCCTGATGACGCGCTCGCTGGTGCGCAAGGAGGGCGGCGCATGAGCTGGAACGAGCGTCAACGGCGCATGCTGGCTGCGATGGGCGTTCGGCTGTGGTCGCCCGCGCCTTCGGCGACTGCCGCAGTTGCGGCGCCTGCTGCACCCGCCGCCGAGGCGCCCGTCGCGACGGCCGTTCTCGAACGTCCGGCAGACGCGCCCGTCGCACCGGTGCATGCGCCTGCCCCCGCGCCCG
>Ga0302314_10016446_pt1 | contig 12491 bp, 8 predicted proteins | sample III_Palsa_N2_3_FD_200533 | JGI IMG/M metagenome (GOLD analysis project Ga0302314, IMG submission 200533) | Peat permafrost microbial communities from Stordalen Mire near Abisko, Sweden - III_Palsa_N2_3 | ecosystem: Environmental > Terrestrial > Soil > Palsa > Peat permafrost | place: Sweden...
ATGAGTCCAAGCGCATGAAGGTGACGCACAAACAACGTCGACCGGGCGCCAGCGGTAGTCCTGCTGGCGCCCGGTCTACAGTTTGTTGACGGTTTAGCGCTGGGGGTCCACCAAGGCGCCGGCGCTGCGCCAGGCGAGGCGGGCGCAGAAGTAAGCGATGGGGAGTTCCACGAAGATCGCGGACAGCCACGCCTCGGCGCTGTCGAGGCCGCAGGCGGCGGTCGAGGTGTCGAACCAGGCGTCCACCACGAGCAGCGTCGCGATCACTGCCGCCATGATGCCCACTCGTGGGTCGTTGCGCAGGTAGAGGCGGGCTGTGACGGCGAAGGCCGCTGCCATGAGCAAGTCGAAGCCGATCCATACGGTGGACCAGTGGCGGGCCATGTCATCCGGCGGCAGGGTGACGAAGAGGACGCCGATCCACGGGATAAGTCCGCCTGCCGAGCCGGCCAGTAGTTGGGTCGTCTTGTCCCAGGCGCGCACCACGTGCCAGATCCTGGAGGATTCGGCGGCGAGGTATCCGGTCAGGCCCGGCTTTCCTGGTCGACGGCCGGTGGCAGTCGGCATTGTCGCTGTGCTCATCTTCCCCACTCCCATTGCTTCGCGCTCCCTCGTGGCAGTTGTATCCTGCCTTCTTGAGGATGCCATTCGGGGTGGGGTCGGGGGATCGCCGGTCAGCGGGAACTCTTGGGGCGCGCTTCACTCAGCCTTCGGGCCGATGGACGGCCGGGTTCCTCCCCCGCGTGGGGGAGGAACCGGTCAGCGCAGGTAGTCCTTCAGCTGGTCGGCGTACGAGTGGCCGCGGAGCTTGGCCAGGGTCTTGGCCTCGATCTGGCGGATCCGCTCCCGGGTGACGCCGAAGGTCCGGCCGATCTCCTCCAGGGTGTGCGGCTCGCCGTCGGTGAGGCCGTAGCGCAGTTGCACGACGCGTTTCTCCCGCTCACCGAGGGTCGAAAGGAGCGTATCGAGGTGTTCGCGCAGCATCATCACGGCGACGGAGTCGGCCGGGGAGATCGCGTCGGCGTCCTCGATCAGGTCGCCCAGGGCCACGTCGTCCTCTTCGCCCACGGGGGCGTGCAGGGAGACCGGTTCCTGGGACAGGCGCAGCACTTCGATCACGCGCTCCTCGGGCACGCCGAGGACTTCGGCGATCTGCTCGGGGGTCGGTTCGATCGAGTTGGCCTGGAGCAGGGCGCGCTGGAGCCGGACCACCCGGTTCATCAGCTCCACCACGTGCACCGGGACCCGGATGGTGCGGGCCTGGTCGGCCAGGGCCCGGCTCATCGCCTGGCGGATCCACCAGGTGGCGTACGTGGAGAACTTGTAGCCGCGGGCGTAGTCGAACTTCTCCACCGCCCGGATCAGGCCCAGGTTGCCCTCCTGGACCAGGTCCAGGATGGTCATGCCGCGGCCGATGTAGCGCTTGGCGATGGAGACGACCAGACGCAGGTTGGCCTCGATCAGCCGGCGCTTCGCGGTCTGGCCGCGCAGGACCAGGATGTTCAGGTCGCGGCGGTCGGTCGCGGGCAGGTCGTAGCAGTTGAGCAGCCGCTCGTCGGCGAACAGGCCGGCCTCCACGGCGCGGGCCAGTTCCACCTCCTCGACCGCGGTCAGCAGCGGAATCCGGCCGATCTCGCGCAGGTACTGGCGGAACAGGTCGCCGGCTGGGCCGGCCGAGTCCACCCAGGCCGCCACATGGGCGTCGGCTGCGTGGTTCTCCTGTTCGGTCAGGTCGCGTTCGGTGATGTCCTGGTCGGCCGGCTCCGGCTCGGCCAGGTCCGGGTCGACCACGTCCAACTGTGGTACGACCTCCTGCGCGTTGCCGGTCTCGTCGAGCTGGGGCAGGGCGTGCAGCGCCGACCCGGGGTCAGGGTCTGATTCCGAGTCCAAGTCGGAATCCGCCTCCAGTTCGGTCCCGAGATCGACCGCGCCCGCCAGGCCTACGGCGGCTGCGGTGTCCCGGCCGAGGGGCAGGGCCAGAATCGTCGCGAGCTGCTGGGAGACGGCTGCGCTCACGGCCTGGTCGGCCGACTGGGCCGGTTCAAGCCCCGCTTCCGTCGGAGCATCCTTGACCAGCGCCAGAATGCGCCCGGCGGCTGGGCCGCGGCTCCTGCCCCGGGAAGGCGGCGTGGCCGCCTCGGGCTCGCTCATCGAATCCAAACCCGAGCTGGCCCGTGCGAGAGCTACGTCCATTCGAACTCCGTCCGCTTCACCGACCAGCTCCTCGAGCCGCAGGGGACCACGCTGTCCCGAGCGCTGCTCGCGACCTTGTCCGCCACTGTCTCGAGGGTTACTGGTGACTTGTGCACCGCGCCGCCTGTCCTGCGGCGGTGTAGTGGATTCCACGCACATCCCTTACCCCTTGCGCGCCGTTTCGCTCCTGAAAAGCTCAGGAACTTCAAAGAATTAGCGAACCTTGACCGAGATGATCCCCAGTGCTGGTAAAGGAAAAGCGAAGATGATCAGCTTTCTGATCTTCGCTATGGGTAGGGCAAATGGTACGTAACAGTACTTATCCGTCGAGGGGGGAGCGCAGGCCCACGCGGTACCGGACGAGGGCGTTGAGTTCGGCGAACAGCGCGAGGTGTTCTTCTTGCCGGCGCACCGGATCGAGCCGCTGCAGCCGGGAGCGGATCTCCGCCTCGTGCCGCTCCACCGCGTCGATCCGGATCCGGGTCAGGACGGCGGTGACGTAGCCCGCGTCCACCGATTGCTTGCCGCGCACGCCTGCTTTGACCAGCGGCGGCTCGACAGTGAGCTGGATGATCAGGGAACGGATGTGATCGTTGGGGGCCGCCGAGGCGACCCGCTCCAGCCAGCCGTCCTGATCGCCGGCCGCCTGGACGACTCCGCCGACCAGCGTTATGGCCTGCCGGATCGCCATGTAGGCGGGGTCGGTGAACTCGTCCGGTTCGAGCCCGTCGAAGAGCGGGCCGGCCAGCTGCGGGTACTGGAGGGCGAGTTTGAGCGCCTCGCGCTGGCGCCGGATTGGTGACTGGGCCGCGTTTGCAGGCGCGGGCACGGTGGACAAGCGGGTCGGCGAATTACCCGACCTGGCGCCCGAACCGGAGTCCGAGCGGTTGCCGTTGCCGGAGCCGAAACCTTGACGCGGGGCCGAGTTTGGGCCGGAACCGGAACCGGAACCACTGCCCCTTCCCGCACCACCATTACTGCCCGCACCACCATTACTGCCCGCACCACTATTACTGCCATTGCTGCTGTCGTAATTGCCACTGCGACCGGAGAAGCTCTCGCGTCCGGCGGCGGGGCGGTTGCCGCCAGAGCGGCGCACCTCGTTGGCCACGCTGCGTTCGTCCAGACCCAGCCAGCCGGCCAGCCGGCGGCCGTACTCGGGCCGCAGTGCCTGGTCCCGGATCGCGGCGACCAGCGGCGCGGTGGCGCGCAGGGCGCGGACCCGGCCCTCAGCCGTGTTCACATCAAACTCGCCCAGCCTGGCCTTGATCACGAATTCGAACAACGGGGTACGGTCGGCGATCAGCTCTCGGACCGCGGCGTCGCCGTGCGCCATCCGCAGTTCGCACGGGTCCAGGCCGTCCGGCTGGACCGCGACGAAGGTCTGGGTGACGAAGCGCTGGTCCTCCAGGAAGGCGCGTAGAGCAGCCTTCTGGCCGGCCGAGTCGCCGTCGAAGGTGAAGACCACTTCGTAGCCGAGGTACTGGTTGCGGTCGCCGAGCAGGCGGCGCAGGATCTTGATGTGCTCCTCGCCGAAGGCGGTGCCGCAGGTGGCGATCGCGGTGGTCTCGCCGGCCAGATGGCAGGCCATGACGTCGGTGTAGCCCTCGACCACGACCGCGCGCTGCGCCTTGGCGATCTCCTTGCGGGCCAAGTCCAAGCCGTAGAGGACGGTGGACTTCTTGTACAGCGGAGTGTCCGGGGTGTTGAGGTACTTGGGCGAGTCCTTGTCGTCGCTCAGTCGGCGCGCGCCGAAGCCGATCACCTCGCCGCCCGGGTCGGCGATCGGCCAGGTGAGCCGGTCCCGGAAACGGTCGATCGGGCCGCGCCGGCCTTCCGAGGCCAGGCCGCCGAGTAGAAGCTCCTTGTCAGTGAAGCCGCGACCGCGCAGGTGCCGGACGAGCGCGTCCCAGCCGCCGGGGGCGTAGCCGACCTGGAACTTCTCGATCGCGCCGGCGTCGAAGCCGCGGGCGATCAGCAGCTCACGGCCGTGCTGAGCGCCGGGAGTCCGGAGCTGCTCGATGTAATATTCCGCAGCGGCTTTGTGCGCGGCCAGCAGTCGGGCCCGCTCGCTGGTCTCGGTCTTCTGGGTATAGCCGCCCTCGGCGTAGCGCAGCTCGATCCGGGCGCGCTTCGCCAGCTGCTCGACCGCCTCGTTGAAAGAGAGCTGGTCGATCTTCTGGACGAAGGTGATCACGTCCCCGCCCTCACCGCAGCCGAAGCAGTAGTACATGCCTCGGGCTGGGGTTACGTTGAAGGAGGGGGATTTTTCATCATGAAACGGGCACAACCCCTTGAGGTTCCCGCCACCGGCGGAGCGTAGCTGAACCTGGTCGCCGACCACGTCCGCGATCGGCGAGGCGTCCCGGACCGCACGGACGTCCTCTTCCCTGATGCGCCCGCTCACGGTTGGATCCTCGGGCGGGTGCTGGAGGAGTGCGGGCGGGCGGGCATGGGGCCGATTCTACGCGCTGCCTCCGACACAAAGTCGGTGATGCAGAGCGATCGCCGAAGCGTCGGTCAGCGAGGCGACCGCGTCGATCACCACCCGGAACCGCGCGCCCTCGTCCGCCGCCTCCGCGTAGAGCTCGCCGAACGCGGGTTCCAGCTGGTCAGGGCGCGCTCGCAGGGCCGTCACCAGTTCGGTCACCAGTTCCCGCTGCTTGGCCCGGAGGGCCATCGCACGGTCGGTCTCCATGACGTACCGGGCCGCGACCGCCTTGAGTACTGCGCATTCCAGCCGGGTCTCCCGTGGGACCACGACGGACGCGAGGTAGCGTCGATGCGGTCCGGGGCCGTACCGCTCCCGGGTGGCCCGGACCACGGCCACGCAGAACCGGCCGATCAGTTCGCTGGTCGCGCGCTTGAGCCGGACCTGGGCGGCGAACGAGCGGTCGTACTCCCCCGGCCACCACTCCATCGCCTGCAGCCGGTCGAGCGCCTCGGCCAGTTCGGCCTCCACTGCGTCGGGCGCGTAGCCCAGGGCCCGGGTGAACAGGGCGGAACGCTCGACGTCCACCCGCAGCACCTTGAGATCCATCTGGCCGGCGTAGACCGCGTCTTCGAGATCGTGCACGGAGTAGGCGACGTCGTCGGCCCAGTCCATTATCTGGGCCTCGAAGCATTTGGGCGGGAACGCAGGATCAGAGGAGGAATCAATCTCGGCGCCGAGCCTCATCCAGCTGAAAACGGTGAGGTCGTCCTGGTAGACGCCGAACTTGGGGTTCCCAGGCTTTCGCAGCCACGGGTACTTGGTGGTCGCGTCCAACAACGCGCGGGTCAGGTTCAGCCCGGCGGAGCGGCCGTCGGCGCCGAGCACCTTGGCCTCCAGCCGGGAGAGGATCCGCAGGTTCTGCGCGTTGCCCTCGTAGCCGCCGATCTCGTCGGTCATCGCGTTCAGCGCGCTCTCGCCGGTGTGCCCGAACGGCGGATGGCCCAGGTCGTGCGCCAGGCAGGCGGCCTCGACCAGGTCCGGGTCCGCGCCGAAGGAGCCGGCCAGCTCCCGGCCGATCTGGGCCACCTCCAACGAGTGGGTCAGCCTGGTCCGCGGGAAATCCGACTCTCCCGGCGCCACCACCTGGGTCTTCCCGGCCAGGCGGCGCAGGGCCACGCTGTGCAGGACCCGGGCCCGGTCGCGCTGGAACGCGGTGCGCTCGCCCCCGGTACGCTTGGCCTCGCTGGCCGGTTCCACCGCGTAGCGTTCGAGGTCCGCCGGAGTGTAGCCCATCGTCTCGTTATGGGTCATAGCCCCACGTTACTGGACGTGGGCCGGTAGCGGGCCGGGCAGTCCGCACGTCTGCCCGGCCGGCCACCGCCCCGGTTCACCGCGGCTGTCCCAGGAGATTCCAGGTACTCCCAATATTCCGCGTCTATGTCCCTTTTATTCCCTCTTCGCGGGTAACCGCGCTTTTCATCCCTGCATGATCGCGGCCCGGGCGGCTTCGAGCCGGGCCACCGGGACACGGAACGGCGAGCAGGAGACGTAGTCGAGGCCGACCTCGTGGAAGAAGTGCACGGAGTCGGGGTCGCCGCCGTGCTCGCCGCAGACGCCCAGCTTCAGGCTGGGACGCGCGGCCTTGCCCTCTTCGTAGGCGATCTTGATCAGCCGGCCGACGCCGTCGCGGTCCAGGGTCTCGAACGGGGAGACACCGAAGATGCCCTTGTCCAGGTAGGCGGAGAAGAACGCGGCCTCGACGTCGTCGCGGGAGAAGCCCCAGGTGGTCTGGGTCAGGTCGTTGGTGCCGAAGGAGAAGAACTCGGCCGCCTCGGCGATCTGCCCGGCGGTCAGGGCCGCCCGGGGCAGTTCGATCATCGTGCCGATCAGGGCGCGGATGTCCGCGCCGGTGGTCTCCCGGACCTCGTCGAGGACCTTGCGGGCCTCCTCGCGGACGATCTCCAGTTCCTGCACCGCGCCGACCAGCGGCACCATGATCTCTACCCGCGATACCCCGCCGGCCTTGGCGACCTGCGCCGCGGCCTCGGCGATCGCGCGCACCTGCATGATGAACAGGCCGGGGACGACCAGTCCGAGGCGTACGCCGCGCAGGCCCAGCATCGGGTTCGCCTCGTGCAGCTTGTGCACGGCCTGGAGCAGCCGCAGCTCGTTCTCGTGGTCCTCGCCGCGGGCCTCGGCCACTGCGACCCGCACCGACAGGTCGGTGATGTCGGGGAGGAACTCGTGCAGCGGCGGGTCGAGCAGGCGCACTGTCACCGGCAGCCCGCCCATCGAGGTGAATATGGCCACGAAGTCGTCGCGCTGCATCGGCAGCAGCTCTTCCAGGGCCTTGTGCCGCTCGCTGTCGTCCTCGGCCAGGATCAGCCGTTCGACCAGGGCGCGGCGCTCGCCGAGGAACATGTGCTCCGTGCGGCACAGGCCGATGCCCTGGGCGCCGAAGCGCCGGGCCCGGGCGGCGTCCTCGGGATTGTCCGCATTGGCCCGCACGTACAGCCGGCGGCGCTCGTCGGACCAGGTCATGATCTGGTGCACCGCGCGCACGAGGTCCCCGGCCCGGGGCGAGTCCGCGCCGAGCCGGCCTTCGAAGTACTCGACCACCGGGGACGGCACGACCGGCATCTCGCCAAGGTAGACCGCGCCGTTGGAGCCGTCGATGGAGATCAGGTCGCCCTCCTCCACCACCGCCCCGCCGGGCGCGGTGAACCGGCGCCGTTTGGTGTCCACGTCGAGTTCCTCGGCGCCGCAGACGCAGGTCTTGCCCATGCCGCGGGCGACCACGGCCGCGTGCGAGGTCTTGCCGCCGCGGGAGGTCAGGATGCCCTGGGCGGCGATCATGCCGTTGAGGTCGTCCGGGTTGGTCTCCCGGCGCACCAGGATGACGCGCTCGCCCGAGCGGGACCACTTCACCGCGGTGTAGGAGTCGAACACGGCCCTGCCGACGGCCGCGCCCGGGGAGGCGCTCATCCCCTTGGCCACCGGTTTGACCGAAGTCTTGGCGTCGAACTGGGGGAACATCAGCAGCGCGAGCTGGGCTCCGGTCACCCGGGTCACCGCCTCGTCCGCAGTGATCGAGCCCTCGGCGACCAGGTTCACGGCGATCAGGAACGCGGCTGCGGCGGTGCGCTTACCCACCCGGGTCTGCAGCATCCAGAGTTTGCCGCGCTCGATGGTGAACTCGATGTCACACAGGTCCCGGTAGTGGTCCTCCAGGGTGCGCATGATGCCGAGCAGCTCGTGGTACGACTTGTGATCGATCTCTTCGAGTTCTTGCAGCGAGAGCGTGTTGCGGATGCCCGCCACCACGTCCTCACCCTGCGCGTTGACCAGGTAGTCGCCGTAGACACCGGTGGCGCCGGTGGACGGGTCCCGGGTGAACGCCACGCCGGTGCCCGAGTCCGGGCCCAGGTTGCCGAACACCATGGAGCAGATATTCACCGCGGTGCCCAGGTCGTGCGGGATGCGCTCCTGCCGGCGGTAGAGCTTGGCCCGGTCGGTGTTCCAGGAGTCGAATACCGCCCGGATCGCCAGGTCCATCTGCTCGCGAGGCTCCTGCGGGAAATCGCGGCCGGTGTGCTCGGAGACGATGTGCTTGTAGGCCTCGACCAGCGCACGCAGGTCCTCGGCGGCCAGTTCCACGTCGCTGGCCACGCCCTTGGCGGCCTTGGCCGCGTCGATCGCGTCCTCGAAGTGCTCGCCCTCGATCCCCAGGACCGTCTTGCCGAACATCTGGATCAGCCGGCGGTAGGAGTCCCAGGCGAAGCGCTCGTCCCCGGAGACCGCGGCCAGGCCCTCGACCGAGGCGTCGGACAGGCCGATGTTGAGCACCGTCTCCATCATGCCGGGCATCGAGAACTTCGCGCCCGAGCGCACCGAGACCAGCAGGGGGTCGTCCGGGGCGCCGAGCCTGCGCCCCATCTTGGCCTCCAGTGCCTCAAGGTGGGCGGAGACCTCCTCGCGGAGCGATTCCGGTTCGTCGCCGGTGGTCAGATAGGCCTGGCAGGCCTCGGTAGTGAGGGTGAAACCGGGTGGGACGGGCAGCCCGAGGTTCGTCATCTCGGCCAGGTTCGCACCCTTGCCGCCGAGCAGGTCTTTGAGGTCTCGGTTACCTTCGATGAAATCGAAGACATACTTGGTAGTCACCGCTGTGGTCGGCGCAGAAGTAGTCGACACGTGAAGCTCCCTGAAGCTTGCGCGCGTATGAGAAAGACGCCGACCCGCACGATCGGCGCCCCTTAAGCCTGACGACTAAGACAGTAGCGCCTGATCGGGCTTCTGTCAGTGTGAGACCGGCCACCAGAGCAGACCTGGATGTAACCCGGACGTAACCTCCAGGCGGCCCGGACCTAACCTGCTGGCGATCGGCGCGGATGCCTGGCAGGCTGTAACCCATGACTACTCAGGATCACAGCGAAGCAAGCACCCCGGCAGAGCCGGAGGAGGCCCTGAGCCCGGAAGAGGAGAACAAGCGCAAGTTCCAGGAGGCGCTGGCCCGCAAGCAGGACAAGGCGCTGGCGAAGAACAACGGCGGCGAGGGCGGCGGCTCGGCGAAGGTCGGCTCCGCGCACGGACCGGTCAAGAACCAGCGCAACTTCCGCCGCAAGTCCGGCGGCTGAGCCCGCGTCAGGGCGCGTGTCTGGGCCCATGATCGGTTCAAGATCGGGTCCATGGCTGGGCTCACAACCGGGCCCACAAAAGAGTGGGCCCGCGGCGTGGCCGTGGGCCGGTGGCCGACTGCGGACGGTGCGGTTTCAGATGTGGCCGGATAGGCTTCATGTGGCTGCTGAGCAGCGGGCGCCCGGGGCGGAGATGGCGGAGTATGTGAGAACCCGCCAATACCGGCGGGCGGCTCTTGGCAGTGCCCCGAATTGCGTCCGAGCGTCCGGCCCCGACACAATCGCCTTGTCGAGCTGTTGCTGCCGTCGACGCCAAAGGCCTATTACTGGAGTCGCCGCATGACCGGATCACGCATCCTCTCGCTGGGCCACTACCAGCCCTCCCGGGTGTTGACCAACGCCGATCTGGAGAAGCTGGTCGAGACCAACGACGAGTGGATCCGCAGCCGGGTCGGCATCCAGACCCGGCGGATCGCGGCCGAGGACGAGACCGTGGACGAGATGGCCGCCAACGCGGCCGAGAAGGCCCTCGCGACCAGCGGCCTCTCGCCCGCCGACATCGACATGGTGTTCGTGGCGACCTGCACCGCGGTGGAGCGCTCGCCCAACACCGCGGCCCGGGTCGCCGCCCGGCTCGGCCTGGGCAGTCCGGCCGTGCTGGACGTGAACGTGGTGTGCTCCGGCTTCACCCACTCCCTGGCCCTGGCCGACCACTCGATCCGGGCCGAAGCGGCGACGAACGTGCTGGTGATCGGGGTGGACAAGCTCAGCGCGGTGACCGACTGGACCGACCGCACCACCTGCATCCTGGTCGGCGACGGCGCCGGCGCGGCCGTGGTGACCGCGAGCGCTAAGCCGGAGATCGGGCCGGTGCTCTGGGGCTCGGTGCCGGAACTGGCCAGCGCGGTCCGGATCGGCGGAACCCCGACGCTGTTCTCCCAGGACGGGCAGAGCGTCTACCGGTGGACCACCACCCAGCTGCCGATCATCGTGCGGGAGGCCTGCGAGCGCGGCGGGGTCACCCCGGAGGAGCTCGGCGCGGTCGTCTTCCACCAGGCCAACCTGCGGATCATCGAGCCGCTGGCGCGCAAGCTGGGCGCGGTCAACGCGGTGATCGCCACCGACGTGATCGAGTCGGGCAACACCTCGGCGGCGAGCATCCCCCTGGCTTTCTCCAAACTGGTCGAGCAGGGCCAGATCACGCCGGGGGCCCCGGTGCTGCTGTTCGGCTTCGGCGGGAACCTCTCCTACGCCGGACAGATCGTCCGCTGCCCCTGAGTACGGCAGATTTTCACTGCGCCAATGCGCTGCAGATAGTCGCCGCGCCTGGCTAAGTTGTAACCGCGCTCTTAACTGCTTCTTAGCGATGCGGCGCACACTGGAATCGTCCGCAAACAGCAACGACGAGTCCGAGGAGCGCCGACCAGTGCCCAGCGGCCCCGCCCTTCCGAGCGCCGCCCCGCAGGTCCCGCCGAGAACCACGGTGGGCACTGGCCCGGGGCCCACTGTCCTGCCCCGCCCGGGCAGAGTCTGGTCCCAGATGCTCGCCGGCGTGATCGCGCTGGGCACCTTGCCTGTGCTGGAGATCTGGTGGTCGAATACCAGCCCGGGCACCCTGGCCGGGGGCGGGACCGGCGGTTATCTCACCGCCGCGGGCCGGGTGACCGGCCTGCTCGCCGCGTATCTGCTGCTGGTTCTGGTCGCGCTGATGGCGCGAATACCCTGGCTGGAGCATCGGGTCGGCTCCGATGTGCTTTCCCGCTTCCATCGGGCGCTGGGCGAGTACACGGTCGTTCTGGCCTCGGCCCATGCAATCTTGATCATTCTCGGATACGCGCTGCAGGACCGCACCAACCCGGTCACCGAGACCGTCGACGTCGTGCTCGACTACCCGGACGTGCTGATGGCCACGGTCTCCCTCGGCCTACTGATCATGGTCGGCGTGGTGTCCGCGCGGGCCGTGCGCAAGAAGATGGCGTACGAGACCTGGCATTTCATTCACCTGTACGTGTATTTGGCGATGGCGTTGGCCTTCTCGCACGAATTCGCCGTCGGCACCGACTTCGCCGACTCCCGGCGGGTGCGGGTGGCCTGGTCGGCGGTCCACATCCTGGTCGCAATCGCGCTGATCTTCTTCCGTGTCCTGGTTCCGGTCCGGCGCTCGCTGCGGCACAATCTGCGCGTGGCGAAGGTGGTGGCCGAGGGGCCGGGCGTGGTGTCGATCTACCTGGCCGGGCGGGATCTGCGCCGGCTGGGCGCGGAGCCCGGACAGTTCTTCCGCTGGCGGTTCATGACCCGCGAGCAGTGGTGGCAGTCCCATCCGTACTCGCTGTCCGCCGCGCCGGACCGGCGCGGACTTCGGATCACGGTCAAGGCGCTGGGCGATTCCAGCCGCAGCCTGGCCCGGGTGAAACCAGGCACCCGGGTCTGGATCGAGGGCCCGTACGGGGCGTTCACCGCGCGCCGGGCCGAGCGTCCGCGCAGCCTGCTGATCGCCGGCGGAGCAGGGATCACCCCGATCCGGGCCCTATACGAGACTCTGCCTGGTGAGGGCGCCGACGTCATCCTGCTGTACCGGGCCGGGCGCGCCCAGGACCTGGTGCTTTACCGTGAGTTGGAGAGCATCGCGCGGCGGCGCGGGTTCGGCCTCTATCCCCTGGTCGGCGCCCGCCAGGAGGCCCACCCAGGGTCTTCCGAGGCCCATCCCGAGGACCCGCTCTCGCATCACGCGCTGATCCGCCTCGTCCCCGACCTCGCGACCCGCGACGTGTACGTCTGCGGCCCGCCGGGGCTGACTCGGCAGGCCACCACGCAGTTGCGCCGGGCCGGCGTGCCCCGGGCCCGCATCCACACCGAAGCCTTCGACCTCTAACCGGAAGGGAGGATCTGATCAGTCATGCGACGAGTCGTCCTGGCGCTCCTGGCCACCGCGATCGGCCTGGTCCTGCTGCTGTCGTACAAGGCCCACACACCGAGCACGGTCAGTTCCGCGCTCGTCGACCCCAATTCGGGGACGGACACCGGCGCCACGCCGACGGCGGCACCGACCGCCACGTCGGGGAGCGGGTCCGGATCCGCTTCTGGGAGCACTTCCGGGTCCACCACGGCGACCACGACCGCGAGCGGTACCGTGCACGACGGCACGTTCGTCGGCAACGCCGTCACGTCGCAGTTCAGCACGATCCAAGTCCAGGTCACCGTGTCCGGCGGCAAGATTACCGATATCACCC
>Ga0302314_10016448_pt1 | contig 12488 bp, 8 predicted proteins | sample III_Palsa_N2_3_FD_200533 | JGI IMG/M metagenome (GOLD analysis project Ga0302314, IMG submission 200533) | Peat permafrost microbial communities from Stordalen Mire near Abisko, Sweden - III_Palsa_N2_3 | ecosystem: Environmental > Terrestrial > Soil > Palsa > Peat permafrost | place: Sweden...
CCGGCTACCGCGCCGAGATCGACCGCCGCAAGATCGGCCTGGGCGTGCTGGCCTTCGTGCGCGTGGACGCCGAGCGCGACAACGCCGACGCCACGCGCGTGCTCGAAGAAGCCATCCGCGGCCTGCCCGAGGTCATCTCGTGCCACTACATCAGCGGCGCGGGCACCTTCGAGCTGCAGGTGCTCGTCACCGACCTCGACGCCTATTCGCGCTGGACGATGGAGACGCTGTTCCGCCTGCCCAACGTGAAGGACCTGCACACCAGCTTCTCGCTGGGCGAGATCAAGTCCAGCGCGGCACTGCCGCTGGGCCACCTGGCGGGAAGCCGCTGATGCCGGCGAGAAGGGCGGCGAACGGACGGGTTATTCCGCTGCACGGCCCCCATGTTTGCGGAGAGCATCGAGTCTCGGGGCGGCATAACGAACGGGTAACGCGGGGGCTCTACGATGAGCCTTCGATCACTCGTCATCCAATCGAGTTGGACAAGCATTGAATCGTCGTGACGTCATCGCGCGGATGGGCACGGCCCTGGCGGGCCTCGCGGGCGTCGGCGTGGCCGGCCCGGTCGCGGCGGCGCCCGACACGCTGCTGACCGCCGAGGAGCAGGCCTGGGTCACCAAGCATCCGGTGGTGCTGTTCGCGCCCGAGAGCGACTTCCCGCCGTTCAGCTTCGTCGACAGCCAGGGCCAGCATCGCGGGCTGTCCGCCGACGTGCTCGATCTCGTGCAGGCGCACACGGGCCTGAAGTTCCAGGCCGTTGCCGCCGCCGAGCGCTCGAGCAACATCGACCGCCTCAAGCGCCGCGAGGTCGACCTGCTGACCTCGCTGCGGCCGACGTCCGACCGCGAGCAGTTCATCGCGTTCACCAGCGCCTACGTCAGCTCGCCGGCCGTGGTGCTGCGTCGGCGTGCCGACCGTCGGTCGGGCGACCTGGCGAAGATGGGCGGCGAGCGCGTGGCGGTCGACCGCAATTCGGCGGCCGAGACCTTCCTCCGCGAGACCTATCCGGACGTGCTGCCGGTGGAGGTCGACACCGCCGCGCAAGGCCTGCGCGACCTGGTGTTCGGCGAGGTCGATGCCTGCGTCGTCAACCTGGCCACGGCGTCGTTCATCATCGAGCGCGACCGCCTCGGCGGCCTGCGCGTGGGGGGCGAGACGGGCTACTTCTCCACGCTGGCGCTGGGCTACCGCAAGGACTGGCCGATGCTGGGCCGCGTGCTCGAGAAGGGCCTCGCGCAGATCAGCGAGGCCGAGCGCGCGACGATGATCGCGCGCTGGATCCCGCTGTCGGACATCGCCTGGTGGCAGCGTCCCGAGGTGCAGCGCGTGCTGGGCGCGGCGGCCATCGGCACCGGCCTGCTGATGGGCGGCCTGCTGCTGTGGAATCGCGCGCTGCGCCGCGCCGTGGCGCAGCGCACCGACGCGCTGCAGAAGGAGCTCGCCGAGCGCCAGCGGCTGGAGACGCGGCTGCGCACGCTGGCCGAGCACGATCCGCTCACCGGCCTGATGAACCGCGCCGCACTCACCGAGGCGCTGCGCCGTTCGCTGGCGCTGGCCGCGCGCCAGAAGTGGTCGGTGGCCGTCGTGTTCATCGATCTCGACAAGTTCAAGGCGGTCAACGACTCGATGGGCCACGCCGCCGGCGACGAGTTGCTGCGCCAGATCGCGTCGCGCCTGCAGGGCTGCCTGCGCGAGAGCGACCTGCTCGGACGGCTGGGCGGCGACGAGTTCATCGTCGTGGCCGAGGCGCTGCACGACGGCCCGCGCAACGCGATCGAGCTCACCGACAAGCTGCTGATGCAGATGAAGCGCCCGTTCCTCGTCGACGACCAGTCGCTCGCGATGGGCTTTTCCGCCGGCATCTCGATCTTCCCCGGCGACGGCGACACGCCCGAGTCGCTGATCGCCAACGCCGACGCGGCGATGTACCAGGCCAAGGAGCAGGGACGCTTCCGGGCGACGCTGTTCAAGGGCGCGGGTCCGGCCCCGGGCGAGGAGGCGACATGACGCGCGTCGCGCTGGCAACGGCGTTGTTCGTGCTCGCGACGGCGCGGGCGGGCCTGGCGGCCGAGTCCGTGGCCGCGGGCTTCCATCCGGCCGAGCCGGCGTCGGCGGCCTCGGGCGCCGCGCCCGCGCGCCGCGCGGCGCGCGCGAATGCGAGCGTGCCGGCGGCGAACTTCCTCGTCGAGTGGCGCTTGCAGCCGGCCGAAGCGCGGCCGGCGACGGGCGGCGGCTACACGATCACGTCCGGCAGCGCGGCGACCGGCACCAGCGGCTTCGGGCCGGGCGCCGTCGTGGTGGGCACCGCCAAGCCGGCGCCGCCGCAGGCGCTGCGGGTGGCCAACGGCAAGGAAGGATCCATCCAGTTCGACCGCACGGAGACGCACACCGTCTACGACATGTCCTTCACGGCCAGTTCCAGCGCCAGTGCCAGCGCGGACGGCTCGTCGCAGGTGACGATGGGCGCGGCCTCCAGCGTCACGTCGACCGGCGGGTCGCGCTCGAACTCGCGCTCGCACGCGGCCGGGGTGCAGAGCCACGAGGTCGTCGTCCACCGCGTCGACGGCCTGCGCGTGACGCCGCACTGGACGAAAGGCGACACGCTGGAGATCGACGTCGCGCTGACGCACGCGGCGCCGGCGCCGGTCTCGCGCAACGCGAGCCCGGACGCGCGCGCCGGCCGCGACATCGACTTCCACTCGACCGTGCAGGCCAGCTTCGACGAATGGCTCACCGTCGCGAGCGTGGGCGACGGCGGCGACGAACTGCAGATCCGGGTCAGCTGGCGCTGACCTATCGGCGCGGTTGGCGCCCGCGGCGTGAGCTAAGTCACCGGATGGGCGTGTTCGGGCGGCGCAATGCCGCATTTCCCATTGACCCGTCCGCGGGCCTCGCGAATGATCGAGCCCATGCTGCAAGGCTGATTGTGAGAGGGAAGCCGCCGACCAAGTTTCGCGCGGCTCGCGGGGTAAAAGCGCATCGGCCCGGCTGGAACGATTCCGGCCGGGCCAGATAGCCCGCCCGGCGCATCTCGGCAGCTCGCCGATTTTCCTGAGCGGCTCACTGCGCGAAGATCGTGACCAAATTCACCAACTCCGCTGCGGCGCAGCAAACGTCCGGGTTTGCCCTTGTTTCGCTGTTACAGTGTGTGCCAAGATACGCCAAGTAACCATATGTTACGAAGCTGCGGAGGGCCCGGAGAGTGCTCTTCGCCCAGTCGCGCGGCGCCTTCGTGCCGGGACTCAAGAGGGAAACCGATGATCAAGAACATTCTCGCCGCGGCCGCCATCGGCGCGGCAGCGATGGGCGCCCAGGCGTCCGCCAACCTCGTGCAGAACGGCGGCCTCGACGGCACGACGTCCAGCTACGTCTACAACGCACCCCCGAGCACGGTCACGACGTACTACGGCAGCGTTCCGACCGAAGCCGGCACGGTGCTCGACTGGACCGGCAGCTTTGTCAGCATCACCAGCGACAGCGGCCCGTGGAACACGCCGAGCAGCCTGGCTGGCTTCGATGCTGCCACGCAAGGCGGCTACATCGCCGGCGTCCAGGCCGACGGCACGCTGACGCAGGCGCTCACGCTGGCCGCGGGCGAGTACACCCTGACGTGGACGACGGCCGATCGCGGCGCCGACCAGACGTACTCGGTGCTGTTCGGCGGCGCGCAGGTCGACAAGGTCACGACGATCGCCGGCGCGGGCTGGTCGACGGAGTCGGTCACCTTCTCGACCCTCGGCGGCACGGGCCTGAGCTTCGTGGGCGACACCAGCTTCCAGAAGACCGACGCCACCAGCTTCATCGACAACGTCTCGGTCACGGCCGTGCCGGAACCCACGTCGCTGCTGATGATGGTCGTCGCCACGCTGGGCCTGATGGCCTGGCGCCGTCGCGCGCAGGTCTGAGACCTCGCGCAACGACGGAGGCCGCGCGCGGCCTCCGGCAGGACGAAGGGCCGCAGTCGCGGCCCTTTTTCATGGGCGGGCGCGGATCAGGCGCGCGGCCACAACACCCACATGCGCAGCGGCTGCTTCATGCGTCCGGCCTGCGCTTCGGCGTCATCGCCCCAGCCCCAGAAGAAGTCGGCGCGCACCGGGCCGACGATGGCGGTGCCGGTGTCCTGCGCCATCACGGCGCGCTGCAGCGTGCGGGCGGACAGCGGCTCGGTGGTGTCCAGCCAGACCGCGGCGCCGAGCGGGATGGCCGCCGGATCCACGGCGATCGCGCGACCCGGCGTCAGCGCGACGCCCTGCGCCCCGCGCGGGCCCACGCGCGCGTCGGGCAAGGCTTCCTCGCGGAACCACACCACGCGCGGATTGGCCCACAGCAGCTCCTGCAGCCGCTGTGGATTGCGGCGCGCCCAGTCCTTGATCGTCGGCCACGACGCCTCGGTCGGCTTCATCTCGCCCTGGTCGATGAGCCAGCGGCCGACCGACTTGTACGGCTGCTCGTTGTTGCCCGCGAAGGCGAGCCGCACGATGTGGTCGCTGCCGTCGGCCTCGACGATGTGCAGCCGGCCCGAGCCCTGCACCTGCAGCACCAGCGCGTCGAGCGGATCGGCCACCCACGCGATCTCGTGGCCGCGCACCGAGGCCTGGGCCTCGGGCACGGTGTCGATCTCCTGGCGCGTCCACGTCGGCTTGTGCGGCACGAAGCCGGCCGGCGGCCCCCACAGCGGCGTGCGGAACGCGCCGCCGGGCTTGCGGCGCGCCTCGACCAGCGGCTCGAAGTAGCCGGTGGCCAGGCCGACGGGATCGCCCTCGGCAGACTCCAGGCGGAACACCTCGAGCCGCTGCTCCAGCCAGCGGCGCGCGTCGTCATCGTCGCGCGGCATGAAGCGCAGCGCTTCGCCGCACAGCGCGACCCAGCGCGGCGCCGGCACCGTGCAGCCCTGGCGCAGCGCGGGCCACAGCTCCTGCACGTGGTCGTCGCGCCATCCGGGCAACTCGCCGAACGCGGCGGGCACCCAGCGCGCGTGCGGATGATCGGGCTCGCCCGCGAGCGGCGGCAACGGCGGCAGCGGCTTGGCCGGCGGCGCGACGCCGCCGCCGGGCGTGCGGGTCTCGATCGGCGCGCTCGTGTGAGGGCCGTACGACGAGCAGGCCGCCAGTGTCCCTAGAATCGAGCCCAGGGCAACGACTGCGAAACGAGATCTCATGGGCTGGATAGTGTTCGAGGCAATGCTCGCGCTCTGGGTGATGCTGGCGGTGGTGTGGTGGACGTTCCGCGGGCGCGCGGACGACGACGCCCCCGACGAGCCGGAAAAGGACGCGCCCGCCGACAAGCCATAGTGTCCCGTCCCGGAAATACGCAGGCTGCGGATTCGACCCGTTCTTAGCGCGCCTGGCGCAACTCGAGCGTTCATCGTTTCAGCGCGCTGGTGGGTCGAACCCCTTCGGGGCGAGCCCAAACGGGCCGATCGCTGCGTTGCGCGAGGCCCGCGAGCCCACCAGGATCGAGGGCCTCGCGCGTCTTGCGCTCGACCCCTTTGGACTCGTCCTCAGCCTGCGTATTTCTGGGACGGGACACTAGTGCAAGGCCTGCGCGATCGCGAGCGGGAACGCCTCGATCGGCGCCTCGAAGGCCTCGGCCTCGTCGGTCATGCAGTACAGCTCGCCGCGCATGCTGCCGCGCGGCGTCGTGATGCGCGTCCAGCTCGTGTACTCGAACTGCTCGCCGGGCTTGAGCAGCGGCTGCTGGCCGACGACCCCCAGCCCGCGCACCTCCTCCACCTGGCCGCTGCTGTGGGTGATGACCCAGTGGCGGGCGATCACCTGCGCGGTGGTATCGCCGGTGTTGCGGATGGTGATCGTGTACGCGAAGGCATAGATGTCCTCCGACGTGGACGACTGTTCGGGCAGGAATCGCGTGGCGACGCTGCAGCTGAGTTCGGGACGTGGCATCGCCGCATTTTGATGCATAAGCCGCGTTCCGCCACCGAGCATGCGCCGCGCGTGGCCGGCGAACCCTAAAATCGCGGGCTCCGCCGCCCGCTCACGTCAGCCCAGCATGAAGCCCACCTACCGCATCGCCCCGTCCATCCTCTCCGCCGATTTCGCGCGCCTCGGCGACGAATTCAGGGACGTGATCGCGGCCGGCGCGGACTGGATCCACTTCGACGTGATGGACAACCACTACGTGCCGAACCTGAGCTTCGGCCCGATGATCTGCCAGGCGCTGAAGAAGCACGCGGTGCGCGCAGACGGCACGCCGGTGCCCATCGACGTGCACCTGATGATCTCGCCCGTCGACGCGCTGGCGCAGCAGTTCGCCAAGGCCGGCGCCGACCTGATCAGCTTCCATCCCGACGCCAGCACGCATGTGGATCGCACGCTCCAGCTGATCAAGGCCGAGGGCTGCAAGGCCGGCCTCGTGTTCAACCCCGCCGCGCCGATCGACGTGCTGGAGTGGGTCATCGACAAGGTCGACCTGGTGCTCGTGATGAGCGTCAACCCCGGCTTCGGCGGCCAGAGCTTCATCCCGAGCGCGCTGCGCAAGATCGAGAAGCTGCGCAGGATCATCGACGCGTCCGGCCGCGACATCCGCCTCGAGGTGGACGGCGGCATCAAGGCCGACAACATCCGCGCCGCGGCCGACGCCGGCGCCGACACCTTCGTGGCCGGCAGCGCGATCTTCGGCCAGCAGGACTACGCGAAGGCGATCGCCGAGATGCGCGAGGCGCTGGCGGCCTGAAGGCGAAGCCACGGCCGCCGGGAGGCGGTCCGGTGTTTTCCGGCGCCGTCCGGGCACGCGGATGTGTGCGCCCGCTCGCGGGACGCCCGCAGGTGCGGGCGCTGTAAGGTTTGCCGACCTTCGTACGACAGGACCGGGTGAGCCGGCGGCGGCCATCGCAATGGCCCCTGCTGACACCATGGTCGAGCGCGGGCACGTCAACGCACGGCTCGACATTTGCCCCTAGCATGGCCCTTTCCGGCTTCGCGGCCGGAGCCGGCGCCCGTCAGTGCCGAACTTCCCCAGCCCTCCCGCGGCTCCCGTCGCACCCCTTGATCCTTGATGACGATGACGCCTTCGATCGATGCCTATCGTCATGTGCGCGACGCCACGCTGCGCCTCGCCGACGGACTGGCCGACGCGGACCTGACGCCGCAGTCCGCCGAATTCGCGAGCCCCGGCAAGTGGCACCTGGCGCACACCACGTGGTTCTTCGAGCAGTTCCTGCTGGCGGCGCATGGCCGCGGCTACCGCCGCTTCGACGAGCGCTTCGGCTTCCTGTTCAACTCGTACTACAACGCGGTCGGCGCGCGCCACGAGCGCCCGCGCCGCGGGCTGCTGACGCGGCCGACGCTGGAGCAGGTGCTGGCCTACCGCGCGCATGTCGACCACGCGATGGCCGACCTGCTCGGCACGCGGCTGGCGCCCGAGGTCGGCGACCTGGTCGAGCTGGGCCTGCATCACGAGCAGCAGCACCAGGAGCTGATCCTCACCGACCTGCTGCACCTGTTCGCGCAGAACCCGCTGCGGCCGGCCGTGCGTGCGACGGCCGACGAACCGGCGGCGACGCCAGCGCCGCTGGCCTGGGTGGACTTCGACGGCGGCAACGTCGAGGTCGGCCACGCCAGCGGCGGCTTCGCCTTCGACAACGAGTCGCCGCGCCATGTCGTCGCGCTGCGCCCGTTCCGCCTCGCCACGCGGCCGGTGACCAACCGCGAGTGGACCGCGTTCGTCGAGGCGGGCGGCTATGCCGATCCGGCGTTGTGGCTGTCCGACGGCTGGGACACCGTGCAGGCGCAGCGCTGGCAGGCGCCGCTGTATTGGGAGACCGCGGACGACGGCCGCACGCGCCTGCAGATGACGCTGGCCGGCCTGCGGCCGCTCGCGCTCGACGCGCCGGTCTCGCACGTGAGCTTCTTCGAGGCCGATGCCTACGCGCGCTGGGCCGGCAAGCGCTTGCCCACCGAGTTCGAATGGGAGTTGGCCGCGCGCGACGTGCCCGTCGCCGGCAACTTCGTCGAGCAGGGCGCGTGGCGGCCGCGCGCGGCGACCGACGGCGCGGGGCTGCGCCAGATGTTCGGCGACGTCTGGGAATGGACGGCCAGCCCGTACGTGGCCTACCCCGGATTCCGCCCGGCGCCCGGCGCGGTCGGCGAATACAACGGCAAGTTCATGAACGGCCAGTACGTGCTGCGCGGCGGCTCGTGCGCGTCGCCGCGCAGCCACCTGCGCGCCGGCTATCGCAACTTCTTTCAACCCGGGCAGCGCTGGCAGTTCAGCGGCCTGCGCCTCGCGGAGGACGCATGAAACCAGACATCAAGTGGGCGGACGGCCAGCATGCGGCCGAGCTGTCGACGCGCTACAACGTCACGCCGCTCACGCCGGCCTTCCGCGTCGACCCGCAGTTCGAGGCCGACGTGCTCGAAGGCCTCGACGACGACCAGAAGCACCTGCCCAGCATCTGGCTGTACGACCGCCGCGGCTCCGAGCTGTTCGAGGAGATCACCGAGGTCGCCGAGTACTACCCGACGCGCACCGAGACGCGCCTGCTGGCCGGCCTCGCGCCGCAACTCGAGAGCGAGATCGGCGGCGTGCGCACGCTGGTCGAGATCGGCAGCGGCTCCAGCCGCAAGACGCGCCTGCTGCTCGCGGCGATGCACTCGCTGCGCCGCTACGTGCCGGTCGACATCTCCGCCGACTTCCTGCACGACGCGGCCGCCGGCCTCGCGCGCGACTTTCCGCACGTGGCGGTGCAGCCGGTGGTGGCCGATTTCACCGCGCCGTTCGGGTTGCCTGGCGCGGCGGGCGCGCCGGACGACAGCGCCGGCAACCTCGGCTTCTTCCCCGGCTCGACGATCGGCAACTTCACGCCCGACGCGGCGGTCGACCTGCTCACGCAGCTGGGCCGCACGCTGGGCCCGCGTTCGCGGCTGTTGATCGGCGTGGACACCACGCAGGATCCGGCGCTGTTGATCCCGGCCTACGACGACGCGGCCGGCGTCACCGCGGAGTTCAACCTCAACCTGCTCGATCGCATCAACCGCGAACTCGATGGCGACTTCGACCGGCGCGACTTCCGCCACCTCGCGCGCCACGATCCGCAGCAGGGCCGCGTCGAGATGCACCTCGTGAGCCAGCGCGCACACGAAGTGCATGTGCGCGGACGCACGTTCATGTTCGCCGCGGGCGAGACGATCCATACCGAGAACTGCTACAAGTATTCGCCCACGCAGTTCCTGCATATGGCGCACGCCGCGCGCTGGCGTTGCGAGCGCTCGTGGCAGGACGGCGGCCGCACCGGCTTCACCGTCTACCTGCTGCGTCGGGACGCCTGACCGGGGTCGACGAGGTATTAGCCCGCTACTACTAACCGCTGTCTGAGGCGGCGCGCCGCGCCTGGCTGCGCAGGACCTGCTTCGGGTCGCGTGGCGAAGTGCGCCGAAGAAGAGGGTTATATGGCTTGACACGCCGTGGCCATCGGAGTGAACTGGCCGGCACGTTGTCCTGGACAAGGCCCGGCCGATGAGCCGAGGCCTGGACCAGGCGGCCCAGGGAGTGTCAAGCAGATGAGCGAACCGGATGGCCACGCGGCCGCGAACGGCGCATTCCGCCAGGTGATCGAGAACGTTGCTGCCGGGATCGCGATCCTGCAGGACAACCGCATCGTCTATGCGAACGCACGGGCGGCCAGGATGCTGGATCGGAAGATGGCGGCGCTGTTGGGCATCGATCCGGCCACGCTGCTGTCCGACGGCGAGCGCCACGGCCCGGCGGGCATGTACGACGCGATCGTCTCCGGCCGCGTCGACGAGGACTACAACGAATACCGCGTCGCGCTGCCCGACGGCCGCGTGCGCCACTTCGCCGTCTCGTCCACGCGTACCGACTGGAACGGACGTCCGGCCATGCTGGGCGTCTTCCACGACATCTCGCGCCAGCGCGCCGCGATGGCCGCGCTGCGCGGCAGCGAGGAACGCCATCGCACGATGATCGAGTCGCTCAACGAGGGCGTGATGATCTTCGACGGCGCGGCGCGGCTGAAGGGCGTGAACCCGGCCGGCGAGCGGCTCCTGGGCGCCACGTTCGAGCAGATGCGCCACAACCAGCCGGCCGACTGGCGGCCGATCGACGCTTCCGGCAATGTGGTGCCGCCCGAGCAGATCCCGATCGCCGTGGTGCTGGCCAGCGGCAAGCCGGTGCACCACCAGCTGCTGGGCATGCGGCTCGCCGACTCGAGCGTGCGCTGGCTGGACGTCAACTGCGAGCCGCTGCACGACGCGACGACGGGCCAGGTCAACGGCGCGCTGCTGTCGATGACCGACGTCACCGAGGCCCGCCGCACCGAGGAGGCGCTGCGCGTCAGCGAGAGCACCAACCGCACGCTGATGGACGCGCTGGCCGACGGCGTGTTCGTGGCGCAGGACTTCCGCTTCGTCTACGCCAACCGGCTGCTGCTGGAGCGGCTGGGCTACGAGCGCGAGGAGTTCACCGGCCTGCCGTTCGAGCGCGTCATCGCTCCCGCGATGTTGCCGTTGTGGAACGAGCGGTTCCGCGGGCGCGTCGGCACGGGCGCCGAGCCGGTGCGCCAGTACGAGGTGCAGTTCCTGCGCAAGGACGGCAGCGTCGCCGAGTTCGAGCTGGTGGCCAATCGCACCACCTACCAGAACGAGCCCGCGGTGCTGGGCGTGCTGCGCGAGATCGCCGAGCGCAAGCGCGCCGCCGCCGAGCTGGAGCGCCATCGCGACCGCCTCGAGGAGCTGGTGCACGAACGCACGCGCGAACTCGAGGCTGCCGTGGCTGCCCGCATCGAGAGCGAGAACTTCGCGCAGACAATGACCGACCACCAGCCCACGCTGCTGGCCTACATCGATCGCGAACGCCGGCTGCAGTTCGCCAACCGCGCGTGGCTGAACTGGTTCGGCAAGACGCGCGACGAGGTGATCGGCCGGGTCCCCCGCGAGACGGTGGGAGACGTCCTGCAGCAGGCCGCCGAGGACGTCATCGCCAAGGTGATGCGCGGCGAGGCGATGGGCACGCCGGCCGAGATGCGCGGCGCCGACGGGCGCGTCGGCAACTTCTGGATCTACCGCCTGCCCGACATCGTCGACGGCGACATCCGCGGCTACTTCTTCATCGCCACCGACGTCACCGAGATGCGGCGCAGCGAGCGCCGGCTGCAGGAACTCAACACCAAGCTGATCCAGGCCGAATCGTTCACGCGCGGCGTCGCCGACCACCTGCCCGTGCGTGTCGCCTACTGGGACAGCGAGCAGCGCTGCCGTTTCGCCAACCGCGTGTATTGCGAATGGTTCGGCAAGACGCTCGACCAGGTGCTGGGCAAGACGAACATCGAGATCTTCGGCGAGGAAGCTTCCCCCGAGCGCGTCGAATTCGCGCGGCTGGCGCTGACCGGCGCCCCACAGAAGTTCGAGAGCGAGGAGCGGGCCGCCGACGGGCGCCTGGGCATCTGGGAGGTGCAGTACATCCCGGACGTGCAGCGCGGCGAGGTGCGGGGGTTCTTCAAGCTCGCTACCGACATCACCGCGTCCAAGCGCGCGCGGGCCGACCTGCAGACGCTCAACCTCGAACTGGTGGCCGCGCGCGACGTCGCCGAGGACGCGGCGCAGGCCAAGTCGGCGTTCCTCGCCAACATGAGCCACGAGATCCGCACGCCGATGAACGTCATCATCGGCCTGACGCACCTGATGCAGCGCGACCAGCACGACCCGACCACGTCCGACCGCCTCGCCAAGGTGGGCGACGCGGCGATGCACCTGCTCGACATCATCAACGACATCCTCGACCTGTCCAAGATCGACGCCGGCAAGCTGGTGCTGGCGCCGGTCGATTTCTCGGTCGACGCGCTGCTCGCGCGCGCCACGGCGCTGGTCACCGACGGCGCGCGCCGCAAGGGCCTGGCGCTGACGGTCGACCGCGGCGACCTGCCGCAGGCGCTGCGCGGCGACGCGCTGCGGCTGTCGCAGGTGCTCGTCAACCTGCTGAGCAACGCGGTGAAGTTCACCTCGCGCGGCAGCGTCGTGCTGCGTTGCGACGTGCTGGCGCAGGCGGGCGCCGAGTGGACGATCCGCTTCGCGGTGCACGATACGGGGGTCGGCATATCGGCCGAAGCGCAGGGGCGGCTGTTCAGTCCTTTCGAGCAGGCCGACGGCTCGACCACGCGGCGCTTCGGCGGCACCGGCCTGGGGCTGTCGATCGCGCGCGAGCTGGCGCAGCTGATGGGCGGCACGGTGGGCGTCGAGAGCGAGCTGGGGCGCGGCAGCGTGTTCTGGTTCACGGCCAGGCTGCAGTCGGCGGGCGCGCAGGAGCAGAGCGCGCCGGGTCCGCACGAGGCCGTCGTGGCGAGCCGCGACGTGGAGCAGGCGCTCAAGGATCGCCACCGCGGCGCGCGCGTGCTGATCGCCGACGACAACCGCATCAACCAGGAGCTCGCCACCGAGCTGCTGCGCCTCGTCGACCTGCAGGTGGAGGTGGCCGACAAAGGCCGCATCGCCGTCGACATGGCGCGCCGCGGCGCC
>Ga0302314_10016450_pt1 | contig 12488 bp, 10 predicted proteins | sample III_Palsa_N2_3_FD_200533 | JGI IMG/M metagenome (GOLD analysis project Ga0302314, IMG submission 200533) | Peat permafrost microbial communities from Stordalen Mire near Abisko, Sweden - III_Palsa_N2_3 | ecosystem: Environmental > Terrestrial > Soil > Palsa > Peat permafrost | place: Sweden...
GGCACCACGCCCGGGCACGGCACGATCGTCGCCCCGGGTGTCTACGCCCCCCACCACCAGCACTTCTTCAACCTGCGCCTGGACATGGCGATCGACGGCACGGCCAACCGCGTCTACGAGGTGACCCCCGAGGCGATGCCCGAGGGCCCGGACAACCCGGTCGGCAACGCCTGGCGCACCAACGAGGTGCTGATCGCGGACGAGACGATGGCCCGCCGCCATGCCGACCCCCTGGCCGGCCGCTACTGGAAGATCGTCAACGAGAACGTGACGAACGCCCTCGGCCAGTCGGTCGCCTACAAGCTGATGCCCGAGCACGTGATCAGGCCGTTCGCCCACCCAGGCTCTGCCGTCGAGCGCCGGGCCGGCTTCATCACGAACCCGCTCTGGGTCACCGCCTACGACAAGGACGAGTTGTTCGCCACCGGCGACTACCCCAACCAGTCGGCGGGCGGCGGCGGCCTCCCCTCCTTCGTCAAGTCCGAGCGCAACCTCACAGACACCGACGTTGTGCTCTGGTTCACCTTCGGCACCAACCACGTCGTACGCCCCGAGGACTGGCCGGTCATGCCGGTCCACCCGATCGGCTTCCGCCTGCTCCCGGCCGGCTTCTTCGTCGGCAACCCATCCCTCGACAACCCGGCCCCCGCTGCCGACCACTGCCATCACCACTGAGGTCTCCCGGGGGATTTCCCGCATGGGGGGCTCCCGCCTCCTTCCCGCATGGGGGGCTCCCGCCTCCTTCCCGCATGGGGGGCTCCCGCCTCCTTCCCGCATGGGGGGCTCCCGCCTCCTTCCCGCATGGGGGGCTCCCGCCCCCCATCCCCCCTGGCCATCCCCCTGGCCCCGTACCCCCGGGTGCGCGCCCGATGGCAAAAACCGCCATTATATCGGGCGCGCGATGAGGAAAAGCAAGATTCAAGAACCTAAGTTAGAGGAACGGACCTATGGCGACTGCCCAGACAGAAATTGCCGTTGATTTCGGCATTACCCTGCAGAAACGAGTTCTCTCTACCCCGGAGGTGCTCGCCCAGTCGGTGGCCAACATGGCCCCCAGCGCGGCGATGGCGCTGCTCCCGCTTTTCGTCTTCCTTGACGCGGGCAATGGCGCCTGGCTGTCGTTCGGGATTAGCTTCGTCGTCCTGCTGATCGTCGCGTACTGCGCGATCCAGTTCGCGACCCGCATCAACAGCGCTGGCTCGTTCTACGTCTGGGTCACCCGGGCCCTCGGCCCCGGAGCGGGCAGCGCCGCCGGTTGGGGCCTGATCCTCGCCTATCTGTTCACCGGGGTCGCCTGCCTGGTCGGCTTCGCGATCTACGCGGACAACTTCCTCGCGGGTTTCGGTATCGCGTCGTCGTCCAACCAGGTCGTGCGGGACATCCTTTACATTGTGGGCGGCGTGGCCCCGGCCGCCATGGCGGTGTCGGACATCAAGATCTCGCAGCGGCTCGCGTTCATCCTCGAGGGCGTGTCCGTGACGATCATCGTGGCCCTGTGCATCGCCGTCTACGTGCACAACGGCGGGGTCATCGACACCAGCCAGCTCTCGTTCAAGGGGTCCGGGAGCGGCGGCATCGTCGTCGGCATGGTGCTCGCGATCTTCGCCTTCGTCGGCTTCGAGTCCGCGGGCTCGCTCGGCCAGGAGGCCAAGGACCCCTCGAAGAGCGTCCCGCGCGCGATCCTGTGGTCTCTCGCGATCATCGGCGTGTTCTACCTGTTCGTGACCTACACGCAGGTGTACGGGTTCGGCGCCGCCGCGTTCGCCAAGACGACGGCCCCGCTGCCGCAGCTCGCCTCCGTCGTCGGCCTCGGCTGGCTCGGCCACCTCATCGCGCTCGGCATCACCTGCTCGATGTTCGCCTGCACGCTCGCCTGCCTCACCGCGGGCTCGCGGATCGTGCTGTCACTCGGCCACGACGGGCTGCTGCCCAAGGCCTTCACGCACACCTCACGGCACACGCACGCGCCTGACGTCTCGATCTGGGCGGTGGCCGTCCCGATGACCATCCTCCCGTTCGCCTACATGCTCGCGGGCTCGACCGACGGGAACCTCAACGCCGAGTACGGCACGCTCGCGACCTACGGCTTCATGCTCGCGTACTCCCTCGTCGCCCTCGCCGCGCCGATCTACCTGCGCAAGATCGGCGAAAACAAGCCCCTGGCCTGGGTACTCGGCATCTTCGGCGCGGTCACGATGGTGTTCGTCTTCTACGTGAACTGGATACCGAACCTTATCCCCAACCACATCTTCCCCCCGCTTGTCGGGACCTACGACGCGCTGCCGCAGATCTTCCTCGTCTGGACCGCGCTCGGCCTGGTCTGGTACTTCATCGTCAGGATCCGCCACCCCCATGTCATCCGCGCCGCCGCCACCTGGGGCGACGCGACAGACCCCGCCGCCGCCGCAGAAGAAGCCGCCCACCGCGCCTGACACCGCACGACCATGACCCCGACCACGACCCATGACCCATGACCCCGACCACACCGGATTTATCCAGATAAAAGCACCAAGATCGAACTAGTGCTGAATGTTTGACCGCCAATAGCCGGTCAAACCTTCAGCACTATCGATTTCTGGCCCCCACGAAGCCATTTCCGGGCGTCCACACGCCATCGTGCGCGCCTCCCGCTCAGTCGCCGACCCGCGTGACGGTGGAAAGAATGTCGATCAGCGCGTCCACCGCGTTCCGTGCGTCGGGGCCGACGGCACGCACGGTGACCTGCTGGCCGCTGCTCGCGCCGAGCTGCATGACGGCGAGGACGCTCTTCGCGTCGGCCTGGCTGTCGGCCACGGCCAGCTGCACCGCCGAGGAGAACTGGGCCGCCGCCACCGACAGCGCGCCGGCCGGCCGCGCGTGCAGGTCACCGGTCAGCGTGATCGTCGCTTCACAGTTTTCTGGCATGACGTGCCTCCTGCGCGGCATCGAGGACGGCCTTGAGGCTGCCGCCGGCGGCAGCGGTGACCGCGGCCGCGACCGCGCCTTCAACGAACGGTCCGTCCGCGACCGCTACCTGGTCGGGCAGGTCGTCCGGCTCGTCGGCGAGCAGCGTGCGCACGGTCAGCACCGAGCTGCCGAGGTCGGGCAGGATCAGCACGCCTGCCCCCGCGTCCGCCCGCCTGATCGCCGCCGCGACCTTGTCGATGCTGGTCCCGAGTCGGCCGTCGTCCGTGCCGCCCGCGGTGGCGATGGTCACCGACCCGCCGCCGACCTGGCCTGCGAGTTCCGCGGTGCCCTCGGCGAGCGAGGCACTATGTGAGACGAGCACTATTCCTACCCTGGCTGCCATTCACGATGCCTTATCCTGAGCGTGTTCGACATTACCGAAAAGGACTTCATGATCCAGTCTGTGGAACGGGCCGCGGCGATCCTCGCCGCGCTCGGGTCGGGGACGCCGCGGCTCGGCGTCACTGAGATCGCGGAGCGGGTCGGTCTCGCCAAGCCGACCGTCCACGGTCTGCTGCGCGCCCTCGTCGCGCACGACCTGGTGGCGCAGGACCCAGCGAGCGGTAAGTACAGCCTGGGTGCCGGGGTGCTGCAGCTCGGCAACGCCTACCTCGACGGCTCCGAACTGCGCGCTCGTTCCCTGCTGTGGGCCGAGTCCCTCGCCCAGCGGGCGAACGAGGCGGTATGGGTGGCGACGCTGTCGGGAACCCGGGTGATCGTGCTGCACCATGTGTTCCGGCCGGACAACACGGTGCAGATCCTTGAGGTAGGCGCGGCCATTCCCTGGCATGCCTGCGCGCTCGGGCACTCGATCGTCGCCTACCTTCCCGCGGCGGAGGCGGCGCGCGTGCTCGCGGAAGAGCGCACTCCGCTCACCGGCCACACCAAGACGACCCGCGCGGCGCTCGGCCAGGCACTCGCGCAGGTCCGCAGGCGCGGCTACGCCATCGAGAACCAGGAGGCCACGGTCGGCGACGCCGGGATAGCGGCACCGATCGTCGGCAGGGACGGCACCGTGGCGGGCTCGATAGGGCTTGTCGGTCCCGCCGAACGGATCCTCGATCACGCCACCAAGGATGAGCTGGCCCGCGCCGTCGTGGAGTCCGCCCGCTCCATCTCCCGCGACCTGGGCGCGGGCCGTGGCGGCACGGTGCTTTCTGCGCTCCGCTGATGTCTTCATAGCGCGGGCACCAGGTCCCATACCTCGGGCGCGGACGAGGCACGCAGCGCCCGTCCGGTCAGCTCCGCGCACTCCGCCGCATTCAACTTCGATACCCAGGAACGGACCGTGCCGACTCTGGCGGCCGGCACGCTCACCGCCTCGACGCCGGCGCCGACAAGCAGCGGCAGCACCCGGGCATCCGCCGCCGAGTCCCCGCAGACGGAGACCGTGATCCCGGCATCCTTGCCCGCCGCGGCGACCCGCTTGACCAGTGCGAGGACCCGAGGGTGGGCGGCAAGCCCTGGCCCCGCCGCCTGGTCGCGTCGCCCGAGCCCGAGCACGTCGCCGGTCAGGTCGTTGGTCCCGATCGAGAAGAAGTCCACCGCGGGCGCGAAGGCCGCGGCGTTCACCGCGGTCGACTCAAGTTCCACCATGATCCCGAGCGACGGCGCCGCCACGCCGAGTTCGGCCGCCGTCTCGGCGAGGACCTCACGCACCCGGCTGACCTCACCCAGGGAGCTGACCATCGGGATAAGCACCCCGAGCCGCGCCTCCCGCCCGGCTTCGAGTACGGCACGCACCTGGTCGGCGAGCGCGGACGGGTGCCCAAGCAGCGCGGCGAGCCCGGCCCCCGTCGACCCCTCCGCCCCGGCCCCCGCGCCCGGCCCCGCAGCCGCATCTGTCCGGGTCGCCGCACCTGTCCCAGCAGCTGCGCGTGACCAGGTCGCTGCGCCCGCCCCGGCAGCCGCTCCCGTCGCGAGGAAGGACGGGATCTTGTCGCCGGAGAAGTCGAGCAGCCGCACGGTGGCGGTCCTGCCCGCGAGCAGGGCGAGGATCGGGCCAAGCTGGGCCAGGTGCTGCGCCCGCGTGGGCCAGTCCGCCGCCTGCACGTAGGGGATCTCGGTGCGCAGCAGCCCCACGCCGGCCGCGCCCGCGGCCAGCCCCCGCCGGGTCTCGATCGCCGAGGCCACGTTGCACAGCACGATGACCTCGCGCCCGTCCGCCGTCCGCACGGGCCCTGCGGGCAGCGAATCATCGCCCGCGACCATCTGAGCGTCCAAGACCCCTTGAGCGCCGCTGGCCGCTTGAGCGCCTGCGGTCACTTGAGCGCCTGCGGCTAGCTGAGCGCCTGGAGCCAGTCGGGCTCCTGCGGTCGTCTGAGCGTCTGCGGCCACCTGGGCATCCACAGGCACTTGAGAACCCATGGTCATGTGAGCATCTGAGGCCACGTGAGCATCCGAGTCGGCTCGAGCGTCCGAGGCCGCTTGCGCACCTGGGACAAGCTGCGCATCAGCGATTGGCTGCGTGCCGACCACGAGCTCGCCCGAATCGGCGTCGAGGACGGCGGCCTGACCGGGCGGCAGGGCAAGCACCTCCGGATCCACGCCGACGATCATCGGGAGCCCGAGCCCGCGGGCGATGATCGCCGCGTGCGAGCTCGCACCGCCCACGACCGAGACCGCGCCGACCAGGCCAGCAGCGTCAGCGTCGGCGAGCTCGATCAGGTCGGCCGCGCTCACCTCGCGGCGGACCAGGATAAAGCCGCCGGCCGCGGCGCCGGCCGCTGAGTCGGCGAAAGTGCCTGACCTGGGGGAGTCGCCACTTCTCGTTCCGAGGCGATCGATGACAGCAACCGCGACCTGCCTGATGTCCGCTGCCCGCTCAGCCAGCGCGGGGTTTTGCAGCCTTTCCATCGCCACGGCGTGGCGCTCGGCGGTCTCGCGGACCGCCGCGACCGCGTCCGCGCCGCCGCGCACCGCCGCGACGGCCTGCGCGCTGAGCGCGGGATCGGCCGCGATCAGCGCCCCGATCTCGATGATGTCCGCCTGATCGCCGCGGTCGGCGGCCCGCAGCCGTCCGGCAAGCGCGGACCGCTCGGCGGCTACCGCGGCGAACGCGGCGGCGACCTCCTCGGGCGTGGCGCTTGCCGCCAGGCCTTGGTCGACAGTTTCGTCAACACTGTCGCCGACGATCGCGAGCACGCCCGCGGCCGTGCCCGCAGAAACCGGCAGGCCGCGGAACCTGGCGGACAGCTTCATCTCGCGAGCCGGGCCGCGACGTCGCGGAGCGCGTGCAGCATCAGCGCCGCCGACGCCGCGCCCGGGTCCTCGTGCCCCACGCTGCGCGGGCCGAGGTAGCTCGCGCGGCCCTTGCGCGCCTGCATCTCGATGGTGTCGTGCGCGCCCGCGTCGGCCGCGTCGGTCAGCGCGGCCATCGCGTCAGGCGCGTCAGCCCCCTCGGAAACGGCCTTGCTGAACGCCGCGACGGCCGGGGCAAGCGCGTCGACCATGGTCTTCTCGCCTTCGCTCGCGGCGCCGAGCTTCTTCACCCCGGCCAGCGCCGCCGCAAGCGCCTCGGCGACCGCGGGCAGTTCCACCTCGCGCTCGTCGCCGAGCGACTTGGCCGCGCGCCGGAACGCGGTGCCGTACAGCGGCCCGGACGCGCCGCCGACCTTGGAGATGAGGGTGGAGCCCGTCAGCAGCAGGACCGAGCCCGGGGTGGGCGTGTCGGCCGTGTCAAGCGCCGCCTGCACGGCGCCGAACCCGCGGGCGAGGTTGATGCCGTGATCGGCGTCGCCGATCGCGGAATCGAGCTGGGTGAGATGGTCTCGCTGGACCTGGACGACCGCTGCGATCTCCGTTATCCACGCGCGGAAGAATTCAGCGTCCATGGGGCTCCTCGCGGTACTCGGGCGACGCAGTCGGGATCTCTACCGTCCCCACCGGAGCCCGGGCGTGTCCACAGGGAAGCCCCACAAGTCCGCCAGCGTGTTCGTCAGGTGGCATATGGTCACCGAGAAGCCTTGCATATCCAGGCTCGTGATGTAGTTGCCCACCAGATTCGCGGCGATCCGCGCGCCGTGGCCGGAGACGTACCTGCTGACCTCGTTGAACGCGCCGTAGAGTTCGATGAGCGGTGTACCGCCCATGCCGTTGACCATGACGAGCAGGTCGCCCGCGAGCGGCAGGTCGCCGTTGATCGCGTCCATCACGATCTCCACGATCGCGCCGGCGGGCTGCAATGGTGCCCTGGTGCGGCCAGGCTCGCCGTGGATCCCGATGCCAAGCTCGATCTCCTGCTCGGCGAGCTCGAAGGTCGGCTTGCCCGCGGCGGGAACGGTGCACGACGTGAGCGCGACGCCGAACGACCTGGTGCGCTCGTTGACCTCCGCGGCCACCGCGGCTACCTCGGCGAGGGACGCGCCGCGTTCGGCGAGCGCGCCGGCGATCTTCTCGACGAAGACGGTGGCACCCACGCCGCGCCGGCCGGCGGTGTAGAGCGAGTCCTGCACGGCGACGTCGTCGTTTACCACGACGGAGGCGACCTCGATGCCCTCGTCGTCGGCAAGCTCCGCCGCCATCTGGAAGTTGAGCACGTCGCCCGTGTAGTTCTTCACGATGTGCAGCACGCCGGCGCCCGCGTTGACCGCCTTGGTGGCGAGCAGCATCTGGTCGGGTACCGGGGAAGTGAACACCTCGCCCGCGCACGCCGCGTCGAGCATGCCGTAGCCGACGAACCCGCCATGCAGCGGCTCGTGCCCGGCGCCGCCGCCCGACACCAGGCCGACCTTGCCAGCTGTCGGGCCGCCGGCCCGCAGGATGACCTTGTTCTCGACGTCCACCGCCAGGGACGGGTGCGCTGCTCCCATCCCGGCAAGCGCGTCGGTCACCACGGTATCCGGGCTGTTGATGAGCTTCTTCATTGATGCCCCACAGGTCACGCAATCATCAGAATGTCGTTCGGCAATGCAGAACGGCGTTTTGCTAGAAACATAAGACTGCGGGTCTTGCCCGTCAATAGCCGGTCTAGGTCGTTCATGTTTTGCCAAAACTTTACTTACGTAGCCCATTGCCTCAGACGGGGACAAGTCGTACTTTGAGCGCAGACCAGCAGGTTCCGCCGGCAAGGGAGCACGGCGGGGGCAGGAGGGCATCATGGCCGATATCACTCCGCTGCGAGGTGAGGGTCGCACGGTCGGACGGATCACGGGGTTGTACGGCGAACTCCTCGCGGAGTTCCTTGGCACGTTCGTTCTTATCGCGTTCGGCGACGGCGTGGTGGCCATGGCCGTGGCCGCGCTGCCCGGCTCGGGCCGGACCGCGGGTCCCACGGTCATCTTCCAGGCGGCAGGCGACTGGCTGCTGATCACCTGGGGCTGGGCCATGGCCGTCGCCTTCGCCGTCTGGGTGGCGGGCGGCGTGAGCGGCGCCCATATCAACCCGGCGGTGACCCTGGCCTTCGCCGTCAGGCGCAAATTCTCGTGGAACAAGGTGCTGCCCTACTGGGCCGCTCAGATATTCGGTGCCTTCGTCGGCGCTGCCCTCGTCTACCTCGTGTACCACAGCGCGATCGAGGCGTTCGACCTCGCGGCGAAGACCCCGGCGAGCGGCGGCCAGGCGCTCGCGACCTACTCCATCTTCGCCACGTTCCCCGCGTCGTACTTCCACGGCGCGGTGATCTGGCCGCTGGTCGACCAGATCGTCGGCACGATGTTCCTGCTGATGTTCGTCGTGGCGCTCATCGACATGCGGAACTCGGCCGTAGGGTCCAACCTCGCCCCGCTGGCCATCGGCCTGGCGGTCGCGGCGATCGGCATGTCCTACGGCGCGAACGCCGGGTACGCGATCAACCCCGCCCGCGACTTCGGGCCCCGGCTGTTCGCGTTCTTCGCGGGCTGGGGGAAGACGGCCCTGCCCGGTACCTTCAACAACGGGGCAGGTTTCGCGTTCAGCGACTACTTCTGGATACCCCTCGTCGGCCCGCTGATCGGAGGCGTCCTCGGCGTGGTCATTTACGACCTGTTCATCGGCGACGTCCTGCACGCCAGGCTCAAGATGGTCGAGGACGTCGCGGGACCCATCGCGGAAACCCGGCTTCCTGGAGAGGTCCCGGGAGCCAGGCTGCCAGAAGAGTCGGAGACCAAGGTGCAGGCACCACGCGACCAGCGCACTGGCGCCTGAGCGCCGAAGCGAGGAGGACAGTCATGCCAGATTTCGTCGGTGCCGTCGACCAGGGCACCACAAGCACGCGGTTCATGATCTTCGACCATTCGGGCAACGAGGTCGGCAAGCATCAGCTTGAGCACGAGCAGATCCTGCCGCAGGCCGGCTGGGTCGAGCACAACCCGGTGGAGATCTGGGAGCGGACCGCCTCCGTCGTCCAGACCGCGCTGAACCGTGCGGGCCTGACCGCGTCGGACCTGGCCGCGCTCGGCATCACCAACCAGCGCGAGACCGCGGTGGTCTGGAATCGCAGGACCGGGCGTCCCTACTACAACGCCATCGTCTGGCAGGACACAAGGACCGACCGCATCGCGAGCGCCCTAGACCGGGACGAGCGCGGCGACATCATCCGCCGCAAGGCCGGGCTGCCGCCGGCGACCTACTTCTCCGGCGGGAAGATCCAGTGGATCCTGGAGAACGTCGACGGGGTCAGGGCCGCCGCTGAGCGCGGCGAGGTCGCCTTCGGCAACACCGACTCGTGGGTTATATGGAACCTGACCGGCGGCGTCAACGGCGGCTCGCACGTCACCGACGTCACCAACGCGAGCCGGACCATGCTGATGGACCTGGAGACGCTCGACTGGGACGACGAGCTGCTCGGGTTCTTCGGCATACCACGCTCGATGCTGCCGCAGATCAGGCCGTCCTCCGCGCCGGGCGGTTACGGCGAGATCACCGGACTTGCGGCGGTCGCCGGTGTGCCGCTCACCGGCGACCTCGGCGACCAGCAGGCCGCCACCGTGGGCCAGGTCTGCTTCGCGCCTGGCGAGGCCAAGAACACCTACGGCACCGGCAACTTCATGCTGATCAACACCGGGGAGGAACTCGTCCGCAGCAAGAACGGCCTGATCACGACCGTCTGCTACCAGTTCGGCACGGACAAGCCGATCTACGCGCTCGAGGGCTCGATCGCGGTGACGGGTTCGGCGGTGCAGTGGCTGCGCGACCAGCTCGGCATCATCTCGGGCGCCGCCGAGAGCGAGAGCCTGGCCCGCCAGGTCGCCGACAACGGCGGTGTGTACTTCGTGCCGGCGTTCTCCGGCCTGTTCGCGCCCTACTGGCGCAGCGACGCCCGCGGCGCGATCGTGGGCCTGTCCCGCTTCAACACCAACGCGCACCTGGCCCGCGCCACCCTGGAGGCGATCTGCTACCAGAGCCGCGACGTCAGCGAGGCGATGGAGCAGGATTCCGGTGTGCACCTGGAGGTGCTGAAGGTCGACGGCGGTGTCACCGCCAACGAACTGTGCATGCAGCTGCAGGCCGACATCCTCGGCGTCCCTGTCAGCCGTCCCGTGGTGGCCGAGACTACCGCGCTCGGCGCCGCCTACGCGGCCGGCCTTGCGACCGGTTTCTGGTCGACCACCGCGGAGCTGCGGGCCAACTGGAACGAGTCCAAGCGCTGGACACCGCAGTGGTCGTCCGAGCAGCGGGAGACCGGCTACGCGGGGTGGAAGAAGGCGGTGCAGCGCACCCTCGACTGGGTAGATGTCAGCTGATAACGGAGGTGTCGTGGTAGCTGCACTGTCCCCGGCGGCGCGCAAGGACGCGATCGCCAGGATGACCGAACACGAGCTGGATGTGCTGGTCGTGGGCGGCGGCGTCGTCGGGGCGGGCAGCGCGCTCGACGCGGTGACGCGCGGCCTGACAACGGCCATCGTCGAAGCCCGCGACTGGGCGAGCGGCACCTCGAGCAGGTCGAGCAAGCTGATCCACGGTGGCCTGCGCTACCTCGAGATGCTCGACTTCGGCCTGGTCAGGGAGGCGCTGCGGGAGCGCGGGCTGCTGCTCGACCGCATCGCACCGCACCTGGTGCGGCCGGTGCAGTTCCTGTACCCGCTGCATAACCGGGTCTGGGAGCGGCCCTACGTCGGTGCCGGCATCGCGCTGTACGACGCGATGGCCTACGCCTCAGGTACCGCCCGCGGGCTCAAGCACCATCGGCATCTCTCCCGTAAGCGCGCCCTGCGCGAGGCCCCGTGCCTGCGCCCGGACTCGCTCACCGGCGCGATTCAGTACTGGGACGCGCAGGTGGACGACGCCAGGCACACGCTGACCGTGGTGCGCACCGCCGCCTCATTCGGCGCGCTCGCCGCGAGCCGGGTCAGGGTGACCGGCTTCCTGCGGCAAGGCGAGCGCGTCACCGGTGTCACCGCCACCGATCTGGAGACCGGCCAGGTCTTCGAGGTGCGGGCCAAGCAGGTCATCAACGCCACGGGTGTATGGACAGACGACACCCAGGCCATGGCGGACACCCGCGGCCAGTTCCACGTCCGCGCGTCCAAGGGGATCCACCTCGTCGTGCCGCGCGACCGGCTGCCGTCCAACACCGGCATCATCTTGCGGACCGAGAAGAGCGTGCTGTTCGTCATCCCGTGGGGAAGGCACTGGATCATCGGCACCACCGACACCGACTGGTCGCTGACGAAGGACCACCCGGCTGCTAGCTCGCGCGACATCGACTACCTGCTCGACCACGTCAACGCGGTGCTCAACTCGCCGCTGACCCGCGAGGACGTCGAGGGCGTCTACGCCGGCCTGCGGCCGCTGCTGACCGGCGAGTCCGAGTCCACGTCCAAGCTGTCCCGCGAGCACGTGGTAGGGCACCCGGTGCCTGGCCTCGTGGTGGTCGCGGGCGGCAAGTACACCACCTACCGGGTGATGGCCGCCGACGCGGTGGACGAGGCGGCGCGGACGATGGACGCGCGGGTCCCCGAGTCGTGCACCGCCGACCTTCCGCTCGTCGGCGCCGCGGGGTACAAGGCGCTGTGGAACCAGCGCCGGTCGCTCGCGGTGGCCGCGGGCATTCACGTCGTCCGCGTGGAGCACCTGCTCAACAGGTACGGCTCGTGCATCCACGAACTGCTCGACATGATCCGCGCGGACCGGTCGCTCGCCGAGCCGCTGCCAGGGGCCGACGACTACCTGGCGGTCGAGGCCCGCTACGCCGTCACCCACGAGGACGCACGCCACGTGGATGACGTGCTGACCAGGCGCACCAGGATCTCGATCGAGGCATGGGACCGCGGCGTGGCCGCGGCACCGAAGGTCGCCGACCTGATGGCCGACGTGCTCGACTGGGACGAAGACGAGAAGAAGCGCGAGGTCGAGCACTACCTGCTCCGGGTAGCGGCGGAACGCGACTCGCAGACCAAACCCGACGACGACACCGCCGAAGCGGCCCGCCTCGGCGCCCCCGACATCGCCGCCCTCAGCTAGCCACCCGCCCCGCCCCCAGCCCCACCCGCCCCCAGCCCCACCCGCCCCCAGCCCCACCCGCCCCCAGCCCCCAGCCCGCCCCGCCCCCAACCCCGCCCCAACCCTGCCGTATTTATCCAGATAAATACACCAAGATCGAATTAGTGCTGAAGGTTTGACCG
>Ga0302314_10016452_pt1 | contig 12487 bp, 10 predicted proteins | sample III_Palsa_N2_3_FD_200533 | JGI IMG/M metagenome (GOLD analysis project Ga0302314, IMG submission 200533) | Peat permafrost microbial communities from Stordalen Mire near Abisko, Sweden - III_Palsa_N2_3 | ecosystem: Environmental > Terrestrial > Soil > Palsa > Peat permafrost | place: Sweden...
GGTGCGGGTGGCTGGGGGGGGCCCGGGCGCCCGCGCCCCCGACTCCAAGGCCGAGAGCAAGGACCTCAGCGAAGTTTCCCTCGACGAGGCGCCGGACTCTCTGGCCGCCGACGCGATGGACGCGACCCACGCCGATCTCTACAGCGACGCCTCCCCTGGCGAACGCTCCACCGGCGATGGCGGCGCGGAGCCGGAGGTCGACGGCTATCAGACCGGCGGCGCGGTGGACTGGAGCAAGGCCGGTTCCGGCGGCTCGTTCGACGCGGACGCGGAAGGCTTCGAAGGCGCCCTGCAACGGGCCAAGACCCTTAGCGAACATCTGTACGACCAGCTGGCCGTCTGCGGCCTCGCCGGCGCCGACCACGCCATCGCCCTGGTCCTGATCGACGGGGTCGACGAAGGCGGCTATCTGCGCGCCGACCTGGGCGAAATCGCCGACCGGCTCGGCTGCGACCTGGCGCGGGCCGAGGCGGTGCTGGCGCGGCTGCAAGGGTTCGAGCCCACCGGCGTGTTCGGCCGCGATGTCGCCGAATGCCTGGGCCTGCAGCTGAAGGAGCGTAACCGCTTCGATCCGGCCATGGCCGCGCTGCTGGCCAATCTGGACCTTTTGGCGCGTCGCGACATGCCGGCCCTGCGCAAGGCCTGCGCGGTGGACGAGGACGACCTGCGCGAAATGATCGCCGAGCTGCGCGCGCTGACGCCCCGCCCCGGCGCTGCCTTTGGCGGCGAGCCGGCCAGCCCGGTGACGCCCGACGCCATTGTCCGCGAGGGCTCGGGCGGCATGTGGCATGTGGAGCTGAACGGCGACACCCTGCCCAAGCTGCTGGTCGACCAGCGCTATCACGCCCGGGTCTCCGGCGGCGCCCGCAGCGATACCGACCGGACCTTCGTCGCCGACTGCCTGGCTTCCGCCAACTGGCTGGTGCGCAGCCTGGATCAGCGCGCCAAGACGATTCTGAAGGTCGCCGTGGAAATCGTGCGCCAGCAGGACGGCTTCCTGGCGTTCGGGGTCGAGCACCTGCGGCCGCTGAATCTGAAGACCGTGGCCGACGCCATCGGCATGCACGAATCCACCGTCAGCCGGGTGACCTCGAACAAATATCTCGCCACCCCGCGCGGCGTGTTCGAGATGAAATTCTTCTTCACCGCCGCCATCCAGTCCTCGGACGGCGGCGTGGCCCACTCGGCCGAGGCGGTGCGGCATAAGATTCGCGCCCTGATCGACGCCGAGCGTGAGGCCGAAGGCGTGCTGTCCGATGACCGCATCGTCGAGATCCTTAACGAGGCCGGCGTCGACGTCGCGCGCCGCACCGTGGCCAAGTATCGCGAGGCCATGCGAATCCCCTCGTCCGTCGAGCGTCGGCGCCGTCTTCGCGAAGCCTGCTGATCCTTCCGCGTACGTCGTGCGTTTAAGGGGTAGACCGGGCGCGCCGAAGGGCGTTCCATGGTCCTAGGTCCACAGGCGCGGCGAGCGTTTGACTCCGCCGCCCAAGGTTTGGAGTAGCCCATGCAAGTTCAGGTTTCTGGCAAGCACGTCGCCGTCGGCGACGCTCTGCGCACCCGGGTGACGGACAATCTTCTCTCTAGCATCGGCAAATATTTCGATCGCGGCGGCGACGCCGAGGTTCTGGTCAGTAAGGAAGGGCATAACTTCAAGGTCGACTGCGCGGTGACCTTGGCCTCGGGTCAGCAGCTGCAGAGCCAGGGATTGGGCGGCGACGCCCATGGCGCCTTCGATGCGGCCCTGGTCAAGATCGAGACCCGCATCCGCCGCTATAAGCGCAAGCTCAAGAGCCATTCGGTCCAGGCCAACGCCAAGGCGGCCGAGACCGCGGCCCTGTATGTGTTGCGTGACCCCGACGGCCTGGACGATGGCGAGAGCTGGGACGAATCAGACGGCCACGCGCCGCCGGCGGCGATGGTGATCGCCGAGACCCAGGAAGCGCTCCGCACCATGACTGTTTCCATGGCGGTGATGCAGCTGGACCTGACCGAATCTCAAACAATCGTGTTCAGGAACGCCGCGCATGGCGGTCTGTCGGTGGTATATCGCCGCTCGGACGGGAATATCGGCTGGATCGATCCGGAGCGCACGGGCGCCCCGAACGGACACGCCTGATCCGGTAAATCGGCTTATCGGGAGCCGAATCGGGGTCAGAGCGTTCTGGGACCGGTCGGGCTGGTTTCCGTGAGCATCGGGCGTCGCGTTGATGGACATTCTTGATTTGTTGGATCGGCGGTGCGTCACGCTGAAAGCGGGCGCGTCCTCGAAACACCAAGCGCTTTCGCTTTTGGCCGAGACGGTCGCGCGCCGTTTCGGCCTCGAGGCGAGCGATGTGTTCGAGGCGCTGCAGACGCGCGAGACGCTAGGCTCGACCGGCGTCGGCTATGGCGTCGCCGTTCCCCACGCCAAGATTCCGGGCCTGACCCAGATGCGGGCGGCCTTCATCAGCCTGGAGCGGCCGGTGGACTTCGACGCCGTGGACGGGGCGCCGGTGGATATTTTGTTCGCCCTGTTCTCGCCGGAAGCGGCGGGGCCGGAGCATCTGCAGGCCTTCGCCCGCATCGCCCGGCTGCTGCGCAAATCCGAAATGCGCCAGCAATTGCGCCAGGCCCGCACCGTGGATGCGGTGTTCGCCCTGCTCACGGACACGGCCAGACCGTCGGCGGCTTAACAAATTCGCTTGCCCCGCGAAGGGGGATGAGCGGTTTGAAACTAAGCCGCCCCACCGAAACACCACGCCAGAATCGCCTTCTGGGCGTGGATGCGGTTTTCGGCTTCGTCCCAGACCACTGACTGCGGACCATCGATGACCCCCTCGGTCATCTCCTCGCCGCGGTGGGCGGGCAGGCAGTGGAGGAAGAGGGCGTCTGGCTTTGCCAGGGCCATCAGCGCCTCGTCGACCTGATAGGGCGCCAGCGCCGCCAGCCGCTCGTCGTGATCGAAGTCGCCCATGGAGACCCAGGTATCGGCCAGCACCACGTCGGCGCCGCGCGCCGCCGCCTTGGGGTCCTGGGTAATCTCGACCTGGGCGCCGGCCTCCGCCGCGCGGGCCACGTCGTCCCGGTCCGGCGCATAGACCTGTGGGCAGGCGATGGTCAGTCGAAACTTCAGCTGGGCGGCCACGTGCAGAAAGCTGGAGCACATGTTGTTGCCGTCGCCGATCCAGGCCAGGGTCTTGCCGGCGACTGGACCGCGATGCTCCTCAATGGTCTGCAGGTCGGCGATGACCTGGCACGGGTGGCCCTTGTCGCTCAAGCCGTTGATCACCGGAACGTCCGCGTAGGCGGCGAACTGCTCCAGGGTGCTGTGATGATTGGCGCGGATCATCACCGCGTCGACCATGCGCGACAGCACCCGGGCGGTGTCCTCGATGGTCTCGCCGCGCCCGAGCTGCATGTCCGAGGCAGTGGCGATGATCGACGCGCCGCCAAGCTGGCGGATCGAGGCGTCGAACGAGAACCGGGTGCGCGTCGAGTTCTTCTCGAAGACCATCGCCAGGGTGCGGTCGCGGCCGGGCGCGTCCGGATCGACCTTGCCCTTGGGCCAGCCGATCCGCGCGGCCTTGCGGGCCTTGGCGTCGTCCAGGATCGCCCGCAGCGTCGGCTCATCGAAGCGCCACAGGTCGATGAAGTGGCGGGGACTCACGCCGCGGTCTTCTTTGACGCGACCTCGCAGGCGCGTTCCAGGCGCGCCACGGCTTCACGGGCTTCGTCATGGGTGATCAGCAGCGACGGCAGCAGCCGCACGCAGTTGTCGCCGCCGCCGGCGATCAGCAGGTGCTGGTCGCGGGCCAGGCCCATGAACTCGCGATTGTTGACGCCCAGTTTCAGACCGATCAGCAGACCCTTGCCGCGGATGTCCAGCACCACGTCGGGATAGCGATCCTTCAACCCCGACAGCTGCTGGGTCAGATAGCCCGACACGTCGCGCACATGCTCCAGCGTCTCGGCCTTGGTGAGCTCGCCGACGGCGGCCAGGCCCACGGCCATGGCCAGCGGATTTCCGCCATAGGTCGAGCCGTGCGAACCGACGGTCATGCCTTTGGCCGCCTCGGCGGTGGCCAGGCAGGCGCCGACCGGAAAGCCGCCGCCCAGGGCCTTGGCCACGCACATGATGTCCGGCGCGGCGTCGGTCGCCCACTCATAGGCGAACAGCTTGCCGGTGCGGCCGAGACCGCATTGGATTTCGTCATAGATGAGCAGGGCGCCGTGCTGGTCGCACAGATCACGCAGCCGCTTCAGGTCGGCCTCGGGCAGGGCGCGCGCGCCGCCTTCGCCCTGCACCGGCTCGATGATGATGGCGGCGGTGGTCGGGCCCATGGCCTTCTCCAACGCGTCCATGTCGCCGAAGGGCAGGTGGACATAGCCGGGCAGCTCGGGACCGAAGCCTTCGGTGTAGGACGGGTTGCCGGCCGCATAGACCGCCGCATAGCTGCGGCCATGGAAGGCGCCGTGGAACCCGATGATGTCGATCTTCTCCGGGTTTCCGTTCACCCAGTGGTATTTGCGCGCCATCTTCAGCGCGCACTCCACCGCCTCGGTGCCGGAATTGCCGAAGAAGACCACGTCGGCGAAGGTTTCGCTGGTGAGCTTGGTCGCCAGGGCTTCCTGGCCGGGAATCTTGAAGATGTTGGAGACGTGCCAGAGCTTCTCGCCCTGGTCCTTCAGCGCCTGCACCAGCTTGGGATGGGCATGGCCCAGGCCCGTGGTGGCGATGCCGCCGACGCAGTCCAGATATTCCTCGCCTTCGGTGCTCCACAGGCGCACGCCCTCGCCTCGCTCGAACGCCAGCGGGGCGCGGTTATAGACGCCCAGAATATGGTCATTAGGAACGGCGGGCGATGGGTGGGGCATGAGAGGCCTCCCAAAAGCGGAACGTCCCCGAGCCGGAGCTTCGGGGACTGGAAGGCTGAGGCTTTTCGCGTCTGAGGGGGCGGGTGTCAATATCGCTGTTCGGCGAGGGCGCGCGCCGCAAACAAAAAGCCCCGGAGAGCGATCTCCGGGGCTTCTTTGTCGGTGCTGTCGGTCGCGACCTAACGGCGGCTGCCGCCCATCGACAGAAGGAATTGGAACAGGTTGATGAAGTCGAGGTAGAGGCTCAGCGCGCCATAGTTGGTGGCCGCGCTGAGGGCCGCCTGGTCGCCCCCGAGCTGGTAGTAGGTCATCTTCAGCCGTTGCGTCTGGAAGGCGGTCAGACCCGCGAAGATCAGTACGCCGGCGCAGTTGATGATGAACTCCATCATGGCCGAACGAACAAAGATGCCGACCACCATGGCGATCAGCAGGCCGACCAGGCCCATGATCAGGAAGCTGCCGAGGCCCGTCAGGTCCCGCTTGGTGGTGTAGCCCACCAGGCTGAGGGCGCCGAAGGCGGTGGCGGTGATCAGGAAGGTCGTGGCGATGCTGGCGCCGGTGTAAAGCACCACCACCGTGCCGAGCGAGGCGCCGATCAGGGTCACGATCGCCCAATAGACGATGCCGGAACTGCGCGGGCTGATGGCGCGGGAGAAGAGGATGATGCCTAGCGGCGCGAAGGCCACGATCATGCCCAGGAGGGTCATGCCGATCCGGCCGTCCGCGCGGACGCTGAACATCAGGTCCCGCACCGGCGGATAGGTTCCGGTGACGAAGGCCATGGCGGCCGAGACGACGAGGCCCAGCGCAACCTTGGTGTAAACGCCGAGCATGAACGAACGCAGCCCCGCGTCCACCGACATGTCGGCGGCGGGCGCCGTTGCCGGGCGGGGATAGCCGCGATTGAAGTCGCTCATCGAGAATAGGTCCTTGTTTGAAGCCCTGAGCGGGCTAGCTCAAAATATCGGCCACCGCGAGGCTTACCGCAAGGGGGCCTGGAAATGATGCAAACCGAGTTATCGCAAAGCATTGTGGCGGCATCATTGCCGCGCTGGACCCCGCAGGATCAGCTGGCCGCCTTTGAACTCGAACGATTGCAGCCGGCGCAGGAAGGCCATGCCGAGCAGGGACCGGCTCATGGGCGCCTGATTGATCGAAACCGGCGTGTTTGACAGCTTGATGGAACCGACGGTCAGGCTCTGGACCGTCCAGGCCGCGCCCAGGACGCCGCCATTTGCGGTCTCGTAATGGCGGTCGAACTTCAACGCGCCGAGGTCGGCGCCAAGCCGGCGCGCGTCGTCGGGGCTGAGCACGATGTCGCTGGCGCCGGTGTCGACCATGAAGGTCACCGGCTGGCCGTCGACCTGGGCCACCACCTGATAAGCGCCGTCCTCATTCTCCGACAGAACGACCGCGCCGGCGCCAGCCGGCATTGCATAGGACGGAATCAGGGCCGAGCGGACCCGATAGAAGGCGTCGATGGCGTCCTGGCGATAGACAAAGCCGAGGCCCAGCACGCCGGCGATGACGCCCCAGATCGCGACATAGCGCAGGGCCTGGCTCAGCTTCAGCCGCTGTGACAGCAGCGAAGCGCCGACCAGGGCGGCGAACCCGATGTTGATGGCTGGCGACGTCCAGTCGCTGCCGCTGACTTGATTGGGGAAGAGTCTCGACAGCCAGACAATCAGCGCCACGCAGGCGGCGACGATGACCGCGAAAATCAGGCCACGCCGCAACCGGGCGCCGCCAAGCAGGCGCGGACGGCTCGGCTTGGGCGGCGGCGGTAAAGAGCTCCAGGGGCCTTCGTGTTCGGGCATGGCCATAATCTAGCGTGGCGGAAGCCGGATCGGTAGTCCGGCTCTTATTCGCTGCGCAGCACCGGGGCTGGCCGCTTCGACAAGGCCTGCAGGGCCGCGATCAGGCCGCCGCCGCCGGTCAACAGGGCCGCGCCGACGATCAGGGCCAGAAGGCCAGCCCAATCGACGCTCCAGTGGGCCTCGAACACCTTGACCACCACCGGCCAGGCGGCGGCCGCGCCAAGCCCTGCCCCGACCAGGCCGGCGATCACGCCCACCGCGCCATATTCCACCACATAGGCGGTCAGGATCTGCGCCCGCTCGGCGCCCAGAACCTTCAGCGTCGCCGCCTCCCTGGCCCGCGCCCCGGCGCCGGCGGCGATGGAGCCGGCCAGGACCAGCACGCCTGCCAGCCCCGCCACCGCCGCCGCGCCACGCACCGCCAGCGCCAGCCGATCGAACAGGGCCGCGGCTGTCTCCAGCGCCTCGCGCACGCTGATCACGTTCACGGCGGGAAAGTCGTGGCCGAGGTCGCGGGTCAGCGCCGCTTCCTGCGGCCGGCTCATCTTGGCCATGGCGATGCTGTGCAGGGATGCGCCGTCAAAGGCAGCCGGATCGAGCACCAGGGCGAAGTCCGCGCCGAAGCCGCCGAAGTCCACCTTGCGCAAGACCGCGATCCGCACGTCCAGATCGCGGCCCAGCGCCTGGACGGTGATGTGGTCGCCAGGGTGAAGGTCGGCGGCCTTGGCGACGTCGGAATCCAGCGCCGCCAGGGGCGGGCCAACGTAGTTGGCCGGCCACCAATGGCCCGCGACCACCCCGGCGCCGGCGGGCTCAGGCCCGATGGCGGAGAGGCTGATGTCCTTGTCATAGGCCCAGCGCTGGTCCTCGCGGATCTTGTGGCGATCGACCGTGACGCCCTTGACGCCGACGATGCGGCCGGTGGCGAAGGGCAGGCGCAGGTAGCGGTCCGCCGTCAGCGGCCCGGCGTCCTTGGCCACGGCGGCGTCGAAAGCAGCCGCGCGGTCGCCGGGGATTTCGGTGAACACCACCGCCGGCGCGGCCTTGGGCGCCACGGTGCGGATCTGGTCCAGCAGGCTGGACTGGATCAGGACGATGGCGCCCAGCAGGGCGACGCCGAGGCCGATGGCGGGTGTGGCCGTCCGCGCCGCCGAGCGCGGGCCGGCGAGGTTGGCCAGGCCCAGCTTCACAGGGCCTTGGGTGAAGCGCCGCAACCGGCCGGCCAGCCAGACCGCGCCACCTCCCAGCGCCCAGAGCAGGCCAAGCGAGACAGCGACAGCGGCGATCATCACGCAGGCCATGACCGGCGTCGGCGCGGTGAGGATGGTCAAGCCCGCCAGCCCCGCGCCGGCCAGGACCGCACCGATGGTTTCCAGGCTGAAGCCCGCGCGGTTGGTCAGCGGGCTGCGGAACAGGGCGGCCGGCGAGGTGGACCGGGCGCGGGCCAGCGGCTCCAGCGAGAAGGCCGCCGCCGCCAGCAGGCCGAACAGGCCGGCCTTTGCCAGGGGCGCGGGATAGACGGCGAAAAGGGCCGGGATCGGCAGGTCGGTTCCGGCGAGCAGGCCGATCAGGAAGGGCGTGGCCGCGCCCACCACTAGGCCGATGCCCACGCCGAGCACAGCCAGGACGCCGATCTGGATCAGGTAGAGATTGCGGATCAGCGCCCCGTCCGCGCCCAGGGCCTTCAGGGTGGCGATGGAGTCCCGGCGTGTCTCCAGATAGGCCGACACCGCGCCGAACACGCCAAGACCGCCGGCCAGCAGGGCGGCGAGGCCGATGAAGGCGAGGAAATACTCCAGCCGGTCGATCAGCTTGCGCGCGCCCGGCGCGGCGTCGCCCCGGTCGCGGATATCGAGGTCCGCGCCGGGCAGGGCTGCGCGAAGGACCCTGGACGCCTTGCCAGGGTCGGCGCCGGCGGGCAGCACGATCCGCGCTGTCTCGGAATAGAGACCGCCGGGCTGGAGCAGGCCGGAGCCTTCGACGGCGGTCAGGGTCGTCAGCACGCGAGGGCCGAGTGCGAACCGGCCGATGCGGTCGGGCTCGGAGACCAGCACAGCGCGGGCGATGAAGGGGGTGTTGCCGACCAGGAACCGGTCGCCCAGCTTCAGGCCGAGCCGGTCGAGCAGGGCCGGCTCGACCGCCGCGCCCGCGACACCGTCTGGCGAGGGCTGCAGCGCCGTGCGCAGGTCGGGAGCACCCGAAACCTGCACCGCGCCCGACAGGGGATAGGCGGCGTCGACGCCGCGCAACTGCACCAGCCGTCGTTCGCCCGAAGGCGCCTGGGCCATGGCCTGGGCGGCGGCGGCATAGGTGATGTGGCCCATGCGGCCAATGGCGGCCTGCTGGGCGGGAGCGAATTCCTGCTGGGCGATGGTGACGGAAAGGTCGCCGCCGAGAATCTCACGCGCCTGAGAGGCAAGGCCCTGCCGGAAGGCTTCAGCCGTTGAGGCCGCCGCGGCGATGGCCGCGACGCCCACGGCCAGGCAGGCGAGGAAGATGCGGAACCCCTTGACGCCGGACCGGAGTTCGCGCGCCGCGAAGCGGAGCGAGAGCGGCGTCATACCGCCCGTCCGCCCGCCATGGTGACGGTCCGGTCGGCGCGGGCGGCCAGGGCGGGGTCGTGGGTGACCAGGACCAGGGCGGCCTTCACCTCGGCCACCAGGGCGAACATCATGTCCGCGACCAGGATGGCGTTCTCGGCGTCGAGATTTCCGGTGGGTTCGTCGGCGAACAGCAGCTGCGGCCGCACCGCCAGGGCCCGCGCCAGGGCCACGCGCTGCTGCTCGCCGCCGGAGAGTTGATGCGGGTAGTGGTGCAGGCGCGGCCCAAGCCCCACCCGGTCCAGCCAGTCGCGGGCCAGGCGCGAGGCGTCATCGATCCTGGCGATCTCCATCGGCGCGGCGACATTCTCCTCGGCGGTCATGTTGGGCAGCAGGTGGAAGGACTGGAACACCAGCGAGACGCGCCCGCGGCGAAGCCGGGCGCGGCCGTCTTCGTTAAGCGCGCCCAGGTCCTCGCCGAACAGTCGAACGGTCCCAGCCGTGGGCCGCTCCAGCCCGGCCGCCACCGAGATCAGCGACGACTTGCCGGATCCAGAGGGCCCGACCACGGAAATCCGCTCCCCGGCGGCCACCGTCAGACTCACGCCCTTGAGAATCTCCACCGGCCCGGCGGCGGATGGCAAGGTTAGCGCCACCTCGGTCAGTTGCAGCGGTGTCGTCGCGGTCATGAGCGCTTTCGGATTTCGGATCGGGGCGAGCTCGCCTACATAGGGGGTGAAGATGAGCCGCGCACCAACTCAGCATCAATCCCGACGCGCCGTGGTCACGGGCCTGGGCGTCGTCGCCCTGTCCGGGCCAGCCCTGGCGGCGCCTGCGCAAAAGATCGTCACCATGCTGGGCGACTCCATCACCGCCGGCTACGGGCTGGCGGCCAAGGACGCTCTGCCGGCCCAGCTTGAGCTGGCGCTGCATCGCTTAAGCGTCGTGGCCCAGGTGCGTGGCGCAGGCGTATCCGGCGACACCACCGCCGATGGCCTGGCCCGCGTGGATTTCAGCGTCAGGGCCGACACCGCGCTGTGCCTGGTGGCCCTCGGGGGCAACGACCTGCTGCAAGGCGACGACCCAGCCCAGACCAAGGCCAACCTCATCGCCATCCTGGCCAAGCTGAAGGGCCGCCACATTGGTATGGCCCTGGCCGGCATGCGGGCGCCGGCGCAGATCGGCGCGTCGTTTGCGCATGACTATAACGCCGCCTTCCCCGCCGCCGCTCAGGCGGAGCATGCGCCGTTCTATCCCTTCCTGCTGGACGGGGTGGCGGGCAATCCGTCGCTGCTGCAAGGCGACCACATCCATCCCAACCCGGCGGGGGTGAAGATCATCGCCGCCCGTCTCGCGCCCTTCGTGGCCAAAAATCTGAAATGATCCGACTCTTCGCCGCCCTGGCGACGCCCTACGACATCGCCGAACACCTTGCGCCCCGTCAGTCCGGCCTGTCCGGCGCACGCTGGCGTCTGCCTGAGAGCCTGCACATCACCTTGCGCTTCTTCGGCGACATCCCGGAAAACCAGGCCGAGGATTTGGCGAGCGAGCTTTCGAAGGTGTCCGGCGCGCCGCTGATGCTCAGTCTGAACAGCGTCGGCGCCTTCGGCGAGGGCGCGGATATTCACGCGGTTTGGGCGGGGGTCGAGGCCAACCCGGCGCTGAACCTACTGGCCGGCCGCTGCGAGGCGGCGGCGCGGCGCGCGGGGCTTAAGCCAGACACCCGGGTCTATACGCCCCACGTCACCCTGGCCTATCTGCGCCGCCCCGACCCGGCCGAGGTGGCCGCCTGGATCCAGGCCAACAGCCTGTTGAAGTCCCCGGCCTTCACGGTGGGAACGTTCCGACTCTATTCCAGCCGGTCGACTTCCGAGGGGTCCCGCTACGAGTTGGAGCAGATCTATCGGTTGGGATGAGGAGATGGGCTCCCCCAAAGGAGCCTTCCCCAGGCCTTGTGCCTGGGGTCCATTTAGCGCGATGGGTTCGAGGTTGTATGCGGCCGACGGGTCGCACCAAACAATAGTTGGTTCGCGCCCAATGGACCCTGGGCACAAGGCCCAGGGAACGGGAAGAGGGTGGTCGAGGAACTTATCACCCTCTCGCAATCGCCTGTTAGGCCATATCGCCTAGGCTGATATTCTCCTGGTGCGCGAATTGCCCCGCGTGACGGGAGCCGGCGGCGATTGGGTCAATCCGGCACAGGACGAGTTGAAATGGCCGCGCCCGCCAACTTGAAGCCGCTGACGGCCCTGCGGATTTTCGCCGCCCTCTGGGTGGTGCTGTTCGACTACTGGCCCAACCTGGGCCTGGCGACGCCGATGATCGTGGCCAAAGGCTACCTGGGCGTCGAGCTCTTCTTCACCCTGTCCGGCTTCATTCTCTGCCACGTCTATCTGGAGCAGGTGGAACAGCGGCGGTTCCAGTATGGCGGCTTCCTCTGGGCGCGGCTGGCGCGAATCTATCCGATGCATCTGGCGACCATCGCCCTGATCGCGGTCATGGGACTGGCCGCGACCGCGATCGGCCATCCGGTGGACGCCAATGCGGTGTCCTGGCGGGCGTTGCCGGCCAACCTCCTGCTGGTCAACGCCTGGGGGTTCGCACCGGTGTCCGGCTGGAACCACGCCTCCTGGTCAATCTCGGCGGAATGGTTCGCCTATCTCCTGTTCCCGGCCTTTGCGTTCGCCGCGCTGAAGCTGAAGGACCGTCCGCGCCTGGCCATCGCCCTGGCCGTGACCTTCATGGCGGCCCTTTATGCGGGATTCACCCGATTGACGGGTCAGGCGCTGACCCATGCAACGATCGTCTGGGGCGCGCTCAGAATCGTTCCCTGCTTCGCATTTGGCTGCGCGGCCTACCTGGCCTGGCGCGCGAATCTTGTGCGCTCCGCGGCCGCCGCCTGGGTCGGCGCCGTAATTTCAGGCGCCGCCCTGATCACGTTTGCGCAATTGGGCGCGCCGGATGCCGCTATTGTCGCAGCCTCGGGGGGACTGATCCTCAGCCTCGCCTATGTCTCGAAGACTTGGACGTCAGGGCAAGTGTTGGACGCCTTCGTGTACCTGGGTGAGATCAGCTACTCGGTCTATATGGTGTTCGTGCCCTGGCAACTGTTGTTCGTAAACTTGACGTCCAGACTGTTGCATTACGATAAGGACCACATGCCGATTTATGTTTGGCTGATATATGTCGGGTCTGTCATCCCGCTGGCCGCCGCTTCGCATCATCTTGTCGAGCGCCCCGCCCGGACCTGGATGCGGCGCGGCCTTCCCCGGT